>Ga0315338_1001359_pt1 | contig 31471 bp, 33 predicted proteins | sample ASW8metaG_FD_204518 | JGI IMG/M metagenome (GOLD analysis project Ga0315338, IMG submission 204518) | Ammonia-oxidizing marine archaeal communities from Monterey Bay, California, United States - ASW #8 | ecosystem: Environmental > Aquatic > Marine > Coastal | place: USA: California | collected... | reverse complement strand
TATTGATTGCCATAGTGACTGCGCTGTTGGTGCTTGGGTTGTTGGTGCTTGGGTTGTTGGTGTTGGTATTGATTGCCATAGTGACTGCGCTGTTGGTGCTTGGGTTGTTGGTGCTTGGGTTGTTGGTGTTGGTATTGATTGCCATAGTGACTGCGCTGTTGGTGCTTGGGTTGTTGGTGCTTGGGTTGTTGGTTGCCATAGTGGCGATTGGATAATTGGTTGTGGTTGCCATGCTGGTGATGGATTTTCTGGCACTTCCAATCTAGGACATTCATCATTAACGGATTGTTGTAAAGCCCATTGGTATATAATCTTAGTGTGTTTTTCTGTAACATAACTAGGTATTTTATAATTATCAATCTCAAAGTTAATTACATTATTACCGTTGTTCCACATATCTTTGTTAGACTTATATATTATACAATTGTAACAAAATCCTATTAAAATATTATCAATACAGCCATATTCGACGCAATTTTCACAGTGGTGTCCACTGCCAACTGGAATAGGAAATGCGTAAACGGGAAATTCCTTTATATATTTATGTCCATCTACTATAATTGTCTCAATCTCACTTGTATCTACTACATCAATTTGCCGATGATTAACATCAATATACTCTTTGCGTTTTTGTTTCCGAAACGCAATCATGCTGGATTGCCGTTGAATTCGGCATATCTCAGGGGTCTTTCCCTTATTTTTGTATTCATTAATGTGGTTCGCCATATTAATTGGAAATCAGGTTATATTTATGTTTGTTTGATTATCTTAAGTTTATTACACCTTCGCACATTTGAAATGCGCAAAGGTGTAAAAAGTGTTTCAATTTTATTACGCTTTTATTAGTTTTTGGTAATAAATATTAGGTAGGGTTTATCGACACAAATAAGAAAAAACACTAAACTATAAATAATCTAATATATACAAAATTACTTTTTTTTGGTTATCTATTTTTTACACAGTTATTTGCTTAGGTGCCATACTAAACACCAATGTCATTAAATCGTTCCCAATAATCCAATCATTTTTTATATAAAGGTTTTTTTCTTTGATCTCATCTGTAAGATTTTCTTTTTTAAATATCAACAATGCTATTCCTGATGAAATGCTACCCAAATCACTCCATAAGTCGTCTTGGGCGAGCCTTAACTCAGGTGTATCCTTTAAATCATGTTCAATCACGCGACCATCCCATTCTCCATTGGACCAATGTTCATCAATAACTTCGTAGAGTATGCGAATAAATTTAATACACCATTCCCATAATGGTTGGCTTTGTATATACAAAGTTTGTAGGGCATCTTCCAACGCTTTTGGCAACCGGTGAACATATACACCTGCCATATGAGTATGGACATAACACATGTCAGCAGGATGGGGTTTTGTAGATTGGGTAGTAGACGCCATTTTGTTTTGTTTTTATTTTGTATGTTTTTGGAAACAACTTTCAGTTAATGTCTGATAGTCAATTGGATTGTTTGGAAATATCTAATCTATAATATAAAAAAAGTATTTCAATTTTATATTATATAATATAATAGATTCAGTATATATAATTACATATACGCAAAATTTAACATTGCGTAGCAAACATAGCAATAGCTTGATATCCTTTTTTCATATTATCAGTCTTTCGCAAATAACTATCAAACAACAACGCTTTAACCTCCTTATTTCTTAAAACATCTACTTTCTTCTTATATTCTATATCGTCTGGATACTTAATACGTAAATCCGCTAATTGTTTATTCCATCCGCGCAATGTTTTGCCTTGCTTCTTCTTAAATTCTTTAAGATTTTCTAAAACCAGCGCAAATACCTGTAATACTGGTTTCATAATCTGATTGGTAATATAAAACGAATAGTTTATTTTTATATTATTGGTCATAATAAACTCAGGCGTTTCTATTCTTTCACCTTGAAGCGCCTTTTTATTAGGATTCTCTATATACACAAATGCTATACGGTCGCCAACATTAGGTTTATTACCCACATCGCGCTTACCTATCCTATCAGCCAAAACCTTGTGTGCAATTTGTTTTGGATTTTTATAACCAGACCTCAACGATTTAGTAATTATTAATTTTTCCATTCCATATTTTTCATTTACAATATCGAGTAAAGAATCCTGAAGAAATTTAGCGGCCTCCTCTACATTTTTATTTTTCATTAAAATATCAATAATACCGCCATATATGTCTTTTACAATAGGGGCATTATCACGCCGTTTTAATACAATCCCCATTGATTTCCGTTTACATTTATTAGGGTCTAATTCATATAACATACCTACATACCTTTTTTTAGATAATAAACAAAATGGTAAGAAAGTTTTCTCATATTCTAAATCGTGTGGTTTCTTTAAAAACTTGGAAGCTAATTCGCCTGCTTGTTGTGCGATTTCAATTGTTATTTCTAATGCTTTTTGCCCTAATATATCTGTGTTGTTAACCGGGTCTTTAAGGTTAAACTTAAAGAATACTGAATCAGTGTCACCATATACGTACTCCGCATTCGTTAGCACTTTTCCGTGGTTTGTTGTTTCTACAATGCGATTAGCATATGCTTCTTCAATTACTCGCTGTGCGTATGTTAACAACTTTCTGCCAATTGCAGTTGTGGACGCAGCGCAATCTTTTTCATAAAAACTACTAGTGCGCGCTCCGGTTTGTCCATACATAGAATTCGCAGTAACCTTAATACTTAATTGTCGCTTATCTAACACATTTTTCATGAATTCGTCTGTCTCTTGGGGAATTAATTTTCTAGTGGCCTTTCGCGCGGCCAATAATTCTTCTAATATAGAAGGCATAATCGCCTTGCCTTCTTTGAATTGAGCATATCTACATGTTTTATATCCAATTTTCACTTTTTCCATTGCCGCCTTTGGATTACCATTTTTGTGTTGCCACCTATATGTATCATAAGTAATATCCACATACTTGTAATCCGGCAAATTATCATAAATATATTCTCCGTCTTTGTTTGTTTCGCCCGTCTCTATCAATAATTTATGTTTTAAATCATATTCTTTTGTCCATACTTTGCTATCGTGTGATATATTTTCACTTATCATTGATGATGGGTATAAAGAACTATAATCCACGCACGCGACTGGTTCCTCCAAATATAAATTACATTTTGGTTCTAATACTATTGCCCCCTCGTATCCATCGTCATTTTCCATTTTATCAATAACCGGCATAAGTGTTTGTTTTTCTCTACATTTTTTGGCAATAAAACTGGTTAGTTTAATACCTTGTCCCCGCATTACAATAAAATTTATTGGAACACTACAAAGATTCGCCATTTCTACATAGCCGGTGATTACATCAATCTTTTTCATCAAGTGATGGACTAAATTGCAATCCTGTATACAATATTTTGCAATTACCGCTCTCTCATCAGGTCCTTCATTTGTCATGCGAAATATGTCTTGTGGAGTAACATCGTCCTTCGCCAGACCCCAACGCACCTTTTTTTTCATATTAGGCGTTTCTATACCTTTAATACAAAATGTTCCTTCTATTTTATCTACCTCAAATACCTCGAATTTTTTACCATCTTTATACGTGTCTACTGAATGCGCTTCTTCTTCAAAATTAATATAGTTGCCGTCCTCCAATCCTGTAAGATTTTTACTATAAATCTTTGTTTTATTTTCTGCGTTAAAATGTTCTAGATTTTTTACACCGTCTCCAATAAAATACCCAGAAACATAGTCAAGCTTATAACTTGTAAGATTATAATCGCGCCTAAAATAATTATATAAATCTATTTGTAGTCTACCAGTCATTTTCACGAATTTAATATCATGCTCACCACTTGCAATAATAATCTTATTTTGCTCTAATCCTTCTTTACCTGTGCGCCAGTCTTTGTTTAAACATATTTCCCGCTTGTTTCTTGATAACTCTAGGAATTTATGAACGCAATTTAATTCTTTCGCACGTTGATACATAAATTGATAATCAAATCCAAATATATTATATCCAATGATAATATCCGGATTTTCTCGTTGAATCAATTTTGTCCACGCCAAAAGCACCTCCCTTTCGGTTTTATAACTTTCTATAGTAGTATTTGGAAGCTCACTACACGTGTCGCGCACAATACAGTGATTTAAATATGGTTTTTCGTCACCATATTTCATAAATGTAGAGCCAATAAACGTAACAATGTCGCCCTTTAATTTAGGAAATACACTTGTTAGTGTTTTTGTTAATTCCATAACGCGTGTGTCTCTGTCAGCACTTTCGTCATTCATTAAATCAATAATTGTTCCATTTTTTTTATAAGGTTTCGGTTTTATTTTTTTATTCCAATTCCACGTTTCTTTTTCGGCGCCACTTTCTTCGATTTCACCTTCATTATCAAGTTCTGTATTTTCATTATCAAGTTCTGTATTTTCATATTCTTGATCTATTTCATTTTGGTTTGTATCGCATTTGTATTTTGCTGGTTTTATTTTAATCCAATTATCAAATAAATAATCTACTTGTTGTTCAGATATTTTTGTTTTTGGATATACTAAATCTATATCTTCTTCGCAATTTCCTGAAATATTAAAAGCGGTTTTAATTATACGTCTTAAAAATTCAATATTGTCTTGTTCTTTTGACAAATACCAAACATCCACGATATTTGTTGCCAATTTTTTGTAATTTTTAACAGCAAGAGGAAAATCACCGTGGCTACTACTAGCCTCAATATCAAAACTACAGATTTTATAAGGCACGCGGGTTTCTTTTTTCTTTAAAGGAACAATGTTTTTATAATTAATAGTATATTCAAAATTACAAGTTGTGTTTTTTTCCTTATGCTTTAATGTTTTATTTTTTGGAAGCGCGATCCATCCAGAAGGACTAATTTCTTTTATATGAAATAAACGCAGAAGCGGTGGTATTTGCGCCTCATATAGTTTAGTTCCATAATTCCCATATTCATATCCATTAGGTGATAATACCTTTTTGTATTCACCGCTTTTTGTGGTATATGAATCATACCACAAATTCTTGGCTTTGCGAAGTGCTGCCTCATTTTTGAATTTAATTAATAAGAAATTATAGTTTTTTCCACCATCAAACCCATACAGTTTTTTGCGTTTTATTATTTTTGAAGAGACAATACTATTGTCATAATATGTTCCCATATCATTTGTTATTTGTGATATAAAACCGGAGTGTTCAGGTTCCTTCCAATTATCACCAACCATAACATAAAAGAACGGGGAATAACCTTCGACAAATATTGATGCCGTTTGACCCTTTTCGTTAATGCCAAACATTTGAACTAGAAATTCTTTTTCTTTTTTATTGACATTATTGTCGCCTTCATCTTTATCATCACACACCGCATCATACGGATTAAATGATAAAAGTCTAAATGAGTCGTGCATGTTTGAATAGTTATATACTATATTTTAATTGTAAATTTTAAATTCAATTTTTTTCGACTTATTATATAAATGAGTGCCGCGGATTTTGTAAAAAAAACTATTATTTTTACGATTGGTCGCATGAATCCTCCTACAAGTGGACATTTAAAATTAATTCAAACATTGATGGAAAAAGCATTAAAATTAGACGAAAATAAAATTTATATTATTTTATCTCACACACAAGATAAGAAAACAAATCCTTTATATTGTTCTAGAAAAAGAGAACTATTAACTACCGAGGGTATGATAGAAAAAATTAAAAGAGAAAATGTTGATTTAGAACATATTGAAGTTAAAATTCGTTGTATGAGTGATCCAGTAGACGAAACTTGTGGTTTATTAAATCCTATTTCAAAACAAATTTGTCAAATAAGAAAAGACGAAGGAGATGCGGAGCAAATGCTTTTAGTTATTGGCGAAGATAGAAGTAGATCATATAACTGGCTTCGTGAGTCTCTTAGCAAATTAGATCCACCTGTTTTACTTATAATTGAACCTTTGGATCGACCTGAAGGTGCTATGTCTGCAACTTACATGCGTGGATTAGTCATTTTGGAAAATGAAAAAGAGTTTGTTGATGAATCTATGAAAAATGGATTAAGTAAAGACAGTGCTTCAGAATTATATAAAGATTTAACTAATGTATTAGGTCCTCATGAATTTGATGAGAGACAAAACGAGAAGAAAAAGGGAACTAAACGCGGGGCTCCATATGATTCTAATGAACCACCTAGCAAAACTAGAAGAACCGGGAAGGGCGGCAAACGCAAAACACATAAACGCAAAACACATAAACGCAAAACACACAAACGCAAAACACACAAACGCAAAACACACAAACGCAAAAAATAAATAAATTATTTCATATATTTATCAAAATATATATATAGATAAATATATGACCGAGAACATTTTAAAAAATAATTATGCTTTATATCTATTTTTGATTACAGGCTCTATAATTGGATGGATCGAGGCAAGTGTTACTTCTAATTTATTGAATAAAATATCACCTATAACATTAATTCTATTAGATACTTTATTTGTGGGTTTAATTCTTTTAATTGGAATATTTGGATTTTTTAGAAAGGATTTTAATAAAATAAAAAATGAAATCTCAATCTTGGTTTGGACAGATTATATAAAAATTTTTTCAATAGCATTTTTTCTTTTAGCATTTGAATTATTTGGAGTTTATTTGTTGAAACATCATGGCGTATATAAAACTACATTAAGCAGTTATATTATAAATATTGGAGTGAGTGCTGTCGGATTTTATTTATTACTGGGAGAGAAAATAACAATTAAACATTTAATAGGATTTATTATGATTGCTATCGGGGGGGTTTTATTTAGTCGGTAGATTATAAGATTTTTTTTTATATAAATAATATATTAACAAAACAATATGTCAGTAGACTCGTCGACTTATATAAGAAAATTACAATGCTGTAAATCTAAACCTAATGTTAGAGGACTACAAGGACCCGCAGGACCACAAGGACCCGAAGGACCCGCAGGACCACAAGGACCCGAAGGACCCGCTGGAGAAAGTGGCGTAGGTATTTTAAATATGTTATATTTTAAGGATATACAAGTAGAAACGCCAGGGGGGGCGGGTGCTATAAAAACAGAGGATTTATCATACAATAATGCTCTTACACTTTCAGCAGGATTAAACGGATTTTTTACTGAAAATACCAATGAAGATACAAATATAATATTTAGTAACTTAACAAATCCGACAAGTTATGGCATAGAAATATATGCTCACTGTGATTTATCAGGTTCAAAATCGGATGATGCTATTATATTAGATTTGTCTGGAACAAGTATAGAACCAGGTTTTAATAACATATTACAAATTGATGCTAGAACTGTTAATTTAAAAAATGGTGATGGTATTACTACAAGTGTTTCATTTGGACCGATTATGTATAGAATAACTAGTGCTTTAACCCCTACTAATACACTTGTAATACATACTAATAATAAATATAGATTTAGAGTCACGATTAAAGCGAATAATGAAACCGTTAGCCTTGTAAACACACAACTAGTAATAAAGGCTATTAAAACTGGAATTACTTAGTCTTCTAAATATTAGAAGTTCTTTACATTCTTGGTGTGTTTCTTTACCTTCTTGGTGTGTTTCTTTACCTTCTTGGTGTGTTTCTTTACATTCTTGGTGTGTTTCTTTACATTCTTGGTGTGTTTCTTTACCTTCTTGGTGTGTTTCTTTATATTTCTTAAAATGAATTCGGTCATACTATCTTCACTCCTATCACCACTATATTTTTCACCAGGTTTTCCATTTTTGTTAACTATTAAAATAAATGGAACCCCTTGATTTTCCGCGATTCTAGCGACACTGGATTTAATATTGGAATTCTCTCCAGAATGAACTTCAATAATGTTAATATCTTTATTTAATAATTTATGATTGGTTTTTAATTTATTCCAAGCCTCTTGCATATTATTACAATGTCCGCACATTGGATGATAAAACTTCACAAATGATGGTCGTTCTGTGATTACTTTATCAAAGATATTTCCATCTCCGGGTTGAATACTAATAAATTTCATTATCTAAATCTATATATATTATTTAGACAATAATATATATTAAATTTTCTACACTCACTATATATGTATAAACTTGCGATTATAGCATCAGTATTTGTAATAGGATTATATTTTACATGTAAGTATGGAGAACCAGAAGGTTTTGAGGGTTTTGAGGGTATAAGCAATATCCGCGATCGTTGTCCCGACGTATTAATACAAAAAGGTAGCAACTATTATCTTTATAATTCTAAACTGGCTAAAATACCAGGCGTTAATCCATTGGAATTTAAAAATTTAGATGACTATGTAGAATTCACCGAATGGCAACGCAGTCAAGGTATTCGTTGTCCTATTTTATATTTACAACAATCTTATGACGCACAGGGAAACGCTGTTTATAAAGCGCGTCCAAGTCCAACCAATTTACAAGGGGGTCTTCAAGACGTTCAAATGATGCCTTCTGGACAGATTGTTACTGACCCTGTGCAAAAATTAATTGATGCTGGAAGAAACGACCCTCCTTATAATGAAAATAGTTATCCTTCATATGATAAAGATAATCAATATATTGGATTGAAAACCCCTCTCGACAAAATGTACAATGAAAATCAAGACGGCATTAGCCCAAATCCTATGGATGCAAACTGGGGTGGACGCAAATACACACAGAGTTTAATTGACTCTGGTTTCTACAAAGACGATAACGTAAAATTGTGGGTTGGTTAAAAAATGAAAAGTTTTTACTCATTTATTAACTTTATAGGAAAAAATTAAAACAAACATAATTGTATGTAGTTTTTTATTTTGAATCTAAAATTTTCATAGCATCATTTAGTGTTGAACGAAATGTTTTCAAATTATTAATATTACTAATCATCGTCTGTGAATCCGTGCTTGTAGGATTTTTAGATATTGATTCAGCGTTATTAACTACCGCGGATAATAAAGCAAAACTCACATTGCTCTCTAAATTAATAATAGTTTGTTCATATGAGTTTCTATATTTAGAAATCAACAATCTGTCTTCAATCGTATGCGTGTTGCTTTTAACCGCTGATGAAATATTGGTTTTATCTGTTCCATTACTGGTGGTGTTTGTTGAAGGTGTTTTTTTAAATTCTTTACTAAACCATCCACCCATACCACCGGATTTTTTTGTTGTGTCATCCGCCGAACTATCGTCAGTCTTGTCAGTTGTTGTGCTACGTCCACCAACAGCACCTTCAATAATATTCATCTGTAAAGTCATACATTTCATTACGATATAAACAAATAAACAAACTGTTACGACAAGTCCTAAATAATAGATTATATCGTTTTTATTCATTTTATCAAACATATAATATATTATATATGGTGAAATTTATTCATTCTGTATTAACCGAAATCGTTTGTTCTTTACCATGAATTAAAAAATTATATATATTTATAATACTCGTTTTTGAAAGCTTCCTTTTTGAACCCGTCTTTGTTTCAATAGTTAAATCTTTTAAAACGTTACTGTTTTTTTCCAATTCTAATATTAAGTTTTTCACGGTTTTAAATTCACTTATTATCACTCGAGCAGTGTTAATACTTACGCCTGGAATTTGCGAAAGCATTATCTCTCCAATGTTCACTGGAGTAATATTATCCTTCTTAACTCTTTTACTTACTTCACTATATTGAACATTTTGTGTTTCCTTTCCACCTGTATAATATGAATTCTTATCAGTTCTTGCCAACTTATCCGCCATTTGAATAATCCACTCCGCGGATTCTTGAATATCTAAAGTTCTGTGGAGAGAAAATCCCTTAAAATAGTTGATAGAAACCATAGAAGATATTAAGGCTTTTTTATCCACATTTGTTTTATAAGGCACATATCTTTGCAAATCACCTTCAATAAGATAAATTACATTATGGTTGTGCATGTCACATTCGTTTAAACGAAATCCTTGTTCAGCATATCTACCATCTCTTATACTTGCTGCTAAATCTTTCAGGGTTTTTCTCTCTATAATTACTAATTCCTTTTCATTTTTTTCATCATACAAAATGATATCCCCCAATGGTAAGTTTTCATTTTTAATAGTAAGTTCTGACTTAAAATGTTTCGATAATAATTGCACACACGCTACATGTAAATCTGTCTCTCTATAATCAAGTTTAATAAGCATTAAAAATAATATACTTATTAAACACTATAACTTATTAAATTATTTATTAAATTAAATATTTAATTAAGCATAAGGTCCATGTCCGGATGGTTTTCTCCCAGGATTAGTTTTAAACGTAAATAAAAAATTACGGTTTGTAGCCGGTGTTGCTATCAGATTTCGTCTTCCGGACGGAATCATAAAACCTGTTGCCGAAGGAGCCGCGCCACCCTTCTTATTGCCACCAAAATAACCTCCACCAATAATATTTCCCGCGTTATCTCTTACGGCTGTTTGTGGAAACATACCATCGGTTTTGCCTGGTCCTGAAAATTGTGCCCTGCGCGCAATCGCCGATCTACCTCTTGAACTTCTTGGTCCGTTTCTTTGTGGCATTTTATATAGTAAAGATATAAAATAAACTATATAAAATTGTTATTATGTTAATTACCAGTTAAACATAATGGTTCTTCCACGGGTTCTTCCAACACCACCCGAACTCTGGGGATTGACCGAAAGCAGACCACGGCTAGCCATGAAAGCACGACCAGCAACAGCGCCAGTAGGAATCGGTGTTCCTGTGTTTCTTTGGAGGCGATGTAAGATTGATGCCTTATGTCCAGTCATTCTTGGAATACCACCCATATCACCAAAATGACTAGTCTGATTCGAACGAGAAGCATTATGTGTTCCTTTTCCTCCACTCAATACCATTATTATATATATAACTTATATATTTTATTTTTTTATAGTATAATTTTCAATATAGTATAATTTTCAATATAGTATAATTTTCAATATAGTATATTGTAAAATGACTTAAATTTAATTCGTAATTAATATATAGAAATAACTGGTTATTCTAAATAATGGCAAATGAAATAGAAAATATGAAATCTATTATTCAGGATGGAGATGTTTCAAATGGCACTGAAGGATTAGTATTCAATCCGTTTAACAAAGAAAATAAGGAGATTACATTGAACGATGTTCAATCTATTCTAAAACGATATGGTATTGATGCTAAAGTAAACAATATTGCGTTATATCAGAGGGCATTTATACATCGCTCATATACTAAACGACCTGCAATCGAAAACTCAGAGGCAAATATAACTATTGTTGATTGTCCATCAGATTGCATTCCGCTAAAAACGAAATCTAACGAACGTCTAGAATTTATTGGTGATGGTGTTTTGGAACTTATCACTAAATATTATTTATATCGCCGATTTCCTAAGGCCGACGAAGGATTTATGACAGAAAAGAAAATTGCTATTGTTAAAAATGAACACATTGGTCGTCTTGCTTATGAAATGAAGATACATAAATGGATAATTATGTCTAAACATGCCGAGGAAAAGAATACACGCACCAACTTGAAAAAACTCGGTTGCTTGTTTGAAGCTTTTTTAGGTGCGCTTTTTTTGGATTTTAATAAAATTTCTGTTGAAGATGAGCACGGGTGGTTTCAAAATGTTTTTGTTACGGGACCAGGTTTTCAGATGGCTCAAATATTTATTGAAAATATACTTGAACAACACGTTGACTGGATAAAACTAATTAAAACGGATGATAATTATAAAAATATACTACAGGTTAAAATTCAGAAAGAATTTAAGGTAACTCCTGATTATCTAGAAATGTCTTATGATACGGAAGCAGGTTATGAAATGGGAGTGTATTTATGCGTTGGTAAACCTATTCATACATATAATTTCAAAGATGCGACACCTTTTTCCTATTATGGAAGTTTTGAATCAATTCAAAGTACTATTGCTGATGGAGCGTCAGTGTTGATATTTCTCGGTAATGGTATACATAGAATAAAGAAAAAGGCAGAACAACTTGCGTGTGAAATGGCAATTGCAACAATTTCTAAATAATATTTTTACTATTAGATTTATATTAATGGATAATAAATGTATAAAAAAAATAAAAGGATAAAAGGATAAAAATATTTTATACATTTATTTTATAGATGTCTGCTGCTCTTTTAGCCAAACTCAAAATAAAAAATCAGCCAATACAGCGTGAAAATATAGAAATTAATATTCCCGAACCCGCGCTACAGACAGATATAAATATAAAAACACAAATAAAAGATAAAACCAAACTATTTACCATTGATAGAAACGCCTTTCTTACATCGATCCGTCCTAAACTTGCGGTTGAGAGTAATGTTAAAGAAAAACAAATTATTCAATCTGCTATACCTGAGGTTGAAACTGAAACTGAAACTGAAACTAAAACACAAGTCCAGATTCCGAAAACTAAAGCAAAAAAAATTCGAAAACTTAAATTAGTTGATAAACTCGCACGGGATGTTGCGGCGGATGTTGATGCGGCGGCGGCAGATGTTGCAAAAGAAGTCAAAAAACGCCGCACAAAACAACCCATTGGTATTATATTGGAAGGTCCTGCCTCTATGTTGGTAATTAAAGACGAACCAATAAATAAACGCATTAAAGATAGTAAACCAAAATCATTAATCAAGGCGTCGTCATATTACATGAACAACAGGGAAATATTTATTAATTTCATGTCTTCTTTATTCGGTCCATATAAACAAGAATTGATGGAAAGTGCCAAGTCAGCTTCATGTGAAAGAGATGATAATGCCGAATTTGTTCCTATGGCACATCAAAAAATAGTTCGCGATTATATTAATTTATATACTCCTTACAGAGGTATTCTTTTATATCACGGATTAGGATCAGGTAAAACGTGTTCTTCAATTGCTATTGCAGAAGGCATGAAGACAGACAAACAGATTATTGTTATGACTCCAGCGTCTTTGCGAACAAACTATTATGAAGAACTAAAAAAATGCGGCGATTCATTATATCGTAAAAACCAGTTTTGGGAATTTGTTAGTACCAAAGAACACGATGAATATGTAGAACCTCTTTCAAGTATTTTATCTTTATCGGTTGAATTTATTAAAAAACAAGGCGGTGCTTGGTTAGTCAATATGAGTAAAGAATCAAACTTTGAAACTCTTAATTCAATTCAAAAAGAAACCCTCGATAAACAATTAGATGAAATGATTAAATATAAATATAAATTTATTTCTTATAATGGATTGCGTAAAAGTCATCTTCGTGCTTTAACATCTAATTATACTAAAAATCCGTTTGATAATGCTGTAATTATTGTCGATGAAGCGCATAACTTTGTTAGTAGAATTGTTAATAAACTTAATAAGAAAGACACGCTTTCTGGAAAACTATACGAATATTTAATGAATGCGGAAAATGTCAAAATTATTTTATTAACAGGAACACCTATTATTAATTATCCAAATGAAATTGCTATTATGTTTAATATTTTACGCGGTAAAATTAAAACCTGGTATTTTAAACTTAATATTAATCGTGAACGCAAAGTATCAAAAGAATTTTTCAGAGATATTTTTAAGAGCACGATTTTAGGAGGAAATGTCCTTGACTATTTAGAGTATAATCCAACATCAACTACCTTAGTCATTACCAGAAATCCTTTTGGATTTGTAAATAAAACTTTAAAGAATAAATATGAAGGCGTGCGTTTAGGCGAACGCGGATTGATGAACGATGAGGAATTTATCAAAAACATTACACGCATATTAGGCAAAAATGAGATTAATGTTAATCCAGGCGGAATACGCGTGGAATCATTTAAGGCTCTTCCAGATAAATTAGACGATTTTAAAGCTTACTTTATTGATGAATCAAACGAAGTTAAAAATATGAACCTTTTCAAAAGAAGAATTTTAGGTCTTGTATCATATTTCCGCAGTGCGCAAGAAACGCTTATGCCTTCTTTTCAAAAAAGCACGGATTTTCATATAGTTAAAATTCCCATGAGCGATTTCCAATTTGGCGTATATGAAGAAGCCAGAGTTCAAGAAAGAAAACTAGAGCTTAGAAATGCGCAAAAAAGGAAAAAGAAAGCCACTTCTAAAGAAGGCTTGTTTGATGACACAGTTTCAACTTATCGTATTTTTTCGCGCGCGTTCTGTAACTTTGTTTTCCCACGGCCAGACATCAAGAGACCTTTACCCGGCGATGGGGACATTGAAGCAGCTGTTCTCAAATCAACCGCTGATGAAGATATTTTAGACGCTGTGAGTGCTCAACAAAAAATAGAAAATATTGATGGGCGATATGAAGCGGATGATATTGCTGCTCTCGAAGGAATAGATGATAAAGAAACAAAATCATATGAACAAAGAATTAAATCTGCTTTGGCCATGTTGACTGACAATAAAGAAAAGTATCTCTCTCCCGAGGCACTTGAAATTTACAGTCCTAAATTCTTGAATATTCTTGAAAATGTTAAAGATGAAGAGCACCAAGGTCTCCATCTTATTTACAGTCAATTTAGAACTTTGGAGGGCATTGGTATTTTAAAGCTCATTTTTGAAGCCAATGGATTTACACAATTTAAAATTAAACAGGTCAATAATAATTGGACGCTCGATATTGCTCCTGAAGATAAAGGTAAACCGACATTTGCCCTATATACCGGCAGTGAAACGCCTCAAGAAAAAGAAATTATCCGTAATATTTTTAATGGAACTTGGAAATATATTCCAAGTAGTTTGGCTGCAGAACTTAACGAAATTTCAAGTAATAATATATTTGGAGAAGTTATTAAATTACTTATGATTACTGCTTCGGGTGCCGAGGGTATTTCATTGCGTAATGTAAGATATGTTCATATTACAGAGCCTTATTGGCACCCTGTTCGCATTGAACAAGTAATTGGTCGCGCAAGACGTATTTGTAGTCATCAAGATCTTCCTGAGGAATTACGCACTGTTGAAGTTTTCTTATATTTAATGACATTTACCAAATCCCAATTAGATAGTGATAAATCGATTGAAATGCGTCTTAAAGATAAAAGCAAACTGGATAATTTAACACCTATTACTAGTGATGAGGCATTATATGAAATAGCCACACTTAAAGAAGAAGTTACAAGCAAAATTTTACAGGCTGTAAAAGAAGCATCAATTGATTGTTCTTTACATTCAAGCGCCGGTTCAAAAGAACAACTACAATGTTTCTCATTTGGTTCTGTGGACCCCAATAAATTTTCATTTGAACCTTCTATTGCCAATGAAGAATCAGACACTGTCGCCCAATATAATAAAAAAGAAATTATGTGGAAGGGTGTTGAAGTTACTATCGAAGGCATTAAATATGCTCTTAATAAAACGACGAATGAGGTTTACGACTTAGATAGTTATAAACGCGGACAACCGGTTCAGGTAGGAAAATTAATTATTACTGGAACAGGTAAAAATGCTGTTTATAAATTTGAAAAATTATAACTAACTGCGTGTTATAACATGATAGGAATTATTATTTTCATCTTTTATTATTATTTTCATTTTTTTATAAAATAATAATAATCAAAAGTTACTTACTGGTTCTTTAAATAGTTTCTGGATTATCAGAAAAATTAATACATTTTAATAGTAAACAACTATCTAATAATATTTTACGAATAGTAAACATTAAATTCTCCAACGATAAACACGAATTTAATTTATTTTTATGATAATATTTATATACTTTTGCTTTTTCCAATACATCTACTTTGGATATAATTATATTTGTTGTTCCTGATATATTTATTGCTTTAATCAAAAGATCCAAGTTTAAATAATTCACTGTTCTACGTCTTCCAGTTGTGGTGCCATATTCCTCACCAATATCTCCTATTTTTAATAGTTCCTCATTATCTAAAAGCATCGATGGAAAATCCGGATCCAATCCTGCTCGCGTATCATATATTTTGGCAGCTCCATAGATATTTCTAATTAATTGTGGAGGAAAACCCAGACTACACGCATCATATGGTAAGGTGGTACTGCTCGTAATATATGGATAATTACCGTAATTAATATCTAACCAAAATCCCTGTGCTCCTTCGCATAAAACGTTTCCATATAATTGTTCGTCCCAAATAAATTCACTAAAATAATCCATATAATCTTCAACTCTTTTCCCAGTGCGTCCGTATTTTGCTCTGTAACATGGAGCAATGCCATTTGCTGTAGTTCCTAAACGATCTTTATATTTATTAATATCTTCTTCAATATGCTCTTGTAAAATAACATGGGCTTTTTTGGAAACTTTAATTAAATTTGTATTAAACCCGCTGTCCTTCAAATACTTTATTTCTTTTTCAAATGCTTTAATATTCACGACACACCCTGGTCCAATAATTGATTTAATACCAAAAAAAATTCCCGATGGAATTAGATGAGTTTTGTATTTTTTCCCATCAACAAACACTGTATGTCCTGCGTTATTTCCTCCAGACCAACGACATACAAAATCATAATCGCCATTTTTACTTAGTTGCGATACAATTTTACCTTTTGCTTCATCACCCCACGCTAAACCACAACAAACATCAACTGCTTTTATTCGTAAGTCTTGGTTCATTTCTACATAAATTAAATATATTTCTTTGTTTATTTTTACTCAATTATACCTCATCATGTAAATAGATTCCATAAAAATACCCCAGTAAATTTTTTGATGTTGTTGAAAGAATATCAAATGGCGCATCTGGACCCGTAAATGACTCATCCAAAATATGATATCCTTGATTACTCGGATAATTATGTAAATATTTTTTATTTAATTGTTCTAAAGAATCAACCTTGTCTTTAAATCGGTATTCTTCAAGCCATGCTGCATTGAAATATTTGCAAAGCTCACTGATAAACGTAGGAATAGCGGTTCCTGTTTCAACTCCATGCTTTTCTAATTCATTAATGTCGTCTTGTGTTACAAACATGATGATATGATATTCAATCGATTTTAGTGAAGAACGTTATAATAAAGGTGATGTTAATTATTGTAATAAAAACTACTTCAATTTTGTTTAAATTTTGTTTAAATTTTCTTTTTGGTCGGTGTAACACATAAAATTGAAATAGTTTTTTAAATTATATATTAGACACTTCCCACCACCAACAGCATACCAAAACCAAAATCCTTCAATTATGGCTGACCAATGCAATTGTAATACTAATACAAATGCGCTTATGATTGCATTAAAGGAATCCACCGATAGCCGTATAGAAAAGTTGTCTACTGACTTTGCTAATATGCATGATATTGTAATTGAAGAAACCAACAAAAAAATAGAAGAAATGAGCGAAAAGATAGATCATCTTACTCAATTGTTAATACATGCGATTTCAAATAAACAATTGTTTGGAGAAAATAATATGCCCAACATTACTGTATCGAGTGAGGTAAATAGTCGCAGAGAATCACTTGATTCAATTCCAGAAGAAGAAGAAGAAAAGGACCTCCTCTACCGCCTCCTTAATCCTCAAGTTGAAGACTTGTTTATAGATTAAATAAAAAATAAAACAAAACAAAACAAAATAAAACCTTAAGTGCGTAATAATTCTAATATCTCTCTTTGTAATGTTTCAATTACTTCTAATTTAAGATTTGTTTTTTTTATTTCGTTTTTAATATTCAAAATATCGTTAGCTTGAAATTCCATCAAATCATCCGATTTTGGAACAGTTTTAAGTTTCGATAAAAACTGATCAACAGATTCTTTCTTAGGTGTTTCGTTAAATCTCACGGTTTTTTCTTTATCATCATTATCTTTATTTATCCATTCCTCCGCTACTTTCGTATTTTGTTTATCTAATACAATATTTAATTCATTCTCTCTTTTTGATAATGCCGCCTCTAACATTGTATTTATTTCACCACCAATGGGCTTATCTAAATCATCCGAAAAATCAATTTCATCTGGCTGTTTTTTTTTCAACAAATCATCAAATTCATTTTGTTTTTTCTCCAAATTATTATTAAAGTGTTGAATTTTTCTATCCGATACTTCTTTCGATGTTACTGGTTCAATATTTTTATCTATTGTTATTTGTTTTAAAGATTCTTTATCTGTGTGAGCCAAATTCCTGTATTTATTTAGATCCAACATCATTTCACTAATTATCTGTTTATTTAATTGAGTTAATGTATTTGTTGAACTCGTGCTTGATGTTATTTGGATTATTTTTTGTTCAAAATCTCTCTGGACATTTTGTAAATATTTTGATTCTATTCCTTTAAAAACACCACATTCATACATTAAATTCCATAATAATGCCTTGTTTTCTTTATTTGTAAATGATTTTTCGTGACTCATATAGAAATATAATAATTATATTTTTATATCAATTAGGCTGATTAAAATATTCATTTCTTAATTTTTTCATTTCAGCATCAGGAACTCTTTTGTTCATAAAATCTTTAAACCTTTTACAATCTCGTAATAATGTAATAATTAAATAAAGTGAGAACATACCACACTCTGTGTTACTTTTTTGATGTTCAAATGGATGGTTTTGATAAAATTTCATTGAAATATCTATTTTTTCTGCCTGTTTAATAACACGATCAACCAATTTCATAATTTCGTCTGGTATAGGGTCACCGTTACTATCAAAATAAAATACGTATCCTTCTTTAATATTTATAAACATTGAAACCCAGTGCGAACCTTCTTTATAATGTGGATCTAAGTTGAAAATAATACCTATTTTATTTTTCCCTTTTTTAAGAAGTTTTTTTAAATTTAATTTACATAATTCTTCCCAAACACATTCACCATAAAGCATGTGTTCATCAAAGTCAATTGGAGATGGTCCAATAAATTCAAAACATCTATATTTTTTTTCATATTGTTTCATTACACGCTCGATATCCAAACTGGTTAACCATTCGTATGGATTTTTTTCCCACGAGGTAGGTGATTCAGGGGCAAATGTATATGCCATAAGCGATTTTGTTGTATTGTCTTTCATAAAATTTTGTCTTAACCAACAGGTTTCCACATTGCAAACATTACTCATATTATTCCTTAAGGTATTCCATATGTCTCTTGGTTCCGTGGCCGTAATTTTTACATCAGGATGTCGAGCGTTCCATAATTTTTTCATTTTATTTAACGCATCGTCACTATAACAAGTATAATCCTTTTCTTCTGCGGATGGACTACACTTTGCCTTTTGGTCTTTTTTTATGGTTTTTGATTTTTGCGTCATTATATTTATATAATTATAATTATAATATAAATATATTTTTAATTTTTTATTTTTTTTTATTCTTTTTTATTCTTTTTTATTCTTTTTTATTCTTTTTTATTCTTTTTCTTTTTTAATCCTTTTATCTTAAGCTCACGATTATGTAAATTTATTTGTTTTTTCTTGGGAGGCGGCATTTGTTTATCGATTTTAATTTGTTTTGTATTTACGAAACTATCCAGATTAGAAGTAACGGCTGGTTTATTCATTATAACATTATTCGCCTCTTCAATGCTCATATCATATGATGATGGTAAGTCATCATCTATTTTTTTAAAATCATTTCCATCATATTCATTTTGTAATATTTCACTTTTATCGGTCATTTTAAAATATTCTATAATAACATTAACGTACTCATCATGCGCCTTTTTAATAGATTGACTTGGTGGTTCTTCCTTAAATAAATTTTTAGTAAGCGCTAATACTCGTTTTCTATAAAATTTGAATTCATTTTTATTTTCTAACATATTGTCCGGCATTTTTTTTGCCAATCCTGTCTGGTAACTTGGATTAGTTAAAAAATTCAGTGTTACGTTATCAGTAAATGATGATGTATTTCTTGGAACATGCTGTCCTGAAATATCCATTTATTACTATTAAAGTAATATTTTATTAAATTGTATAATAATTTAACTCAATATATTATACAAATTTCCTATAATGCTGTATTTTTATAATGCAGTATTTTTAACTTGTTGACGTGTGCAATTATCAAAAATACGGTTTCCAATATTACACGTGTTTGGATTAAATGGCTCCATTTGTGGGGTTGTAAATAACTCAGGGAATGGCTGCTCTACATTTCTACCGCTTACAGTAACACTATACATATCACTATTACTACTAGGTACGTAAGCAGATTGTTCACATTTTTGTAAAGCAAAAAACTGATTACGTAAACTAGACTCTACATTAACATTAGTGGCAAATCCACTCCAAGGTCCATTTCGTTCTACCCCTGGCGTGAATGTAGTCTTTCCATTAAAAGTCGGATACTTATTAAGTGGAACTGTTGCTGTTTGTCGTTGGTCCAATATTGGCATTACCGCGTATTTTGTTGATACAGCGCGCGTGTGTATTTGTGCTGGTCGAATTGCTGACGAAGGAACATTTCGCGCAGAAATTCGTTCATTTAATTCTTGAACATGATTATCGCCACATAAATATACACCATCTATTACTCCATATAACTTATCACTCATTGTATAATAAATACAAATATATTATTATTATTACCTAAATACTTAATACTATTATTTAATTATTGGAGAAATGTGCGGAATTTTTGCGCTAATTAATAATCAAAACACTTTTACAAAAGAAACAATTCAAAATGCAATAGATGTCGGAGTTAAACGGGGACCAGAAATAACAACTACTATAAATACAAATGACAATGTTAATTTGACATTCCATCGCTTGGCAATAAATGGGTTAGATAACACATCAGGGCAACCACTTACTATAGACGACGTAACTGTTATTTGTAACGGAGAGATTTATAATTATCGTGAATTATTCAAGGCTATTAAATTAAATCCGCGCACTGATTCGGATTGTGAAATTATTATATATTTATATATTCAGTATGGCATTGAACATACACTTAAATTATTGGATGGTGTATTTTCATTTGTGATCTATGATGCTCGTTCACATTATAAAAATAAACCAAAAGAAATAGATCATCAAATTTTTATTGCCCGAGATTTTTTTGGTGTCAGACCGCTTTATATTATGGAATATAATCTAAAAAAACTTAATCTTGAAGATGATAGATATATTAATAATACATATGAGCCTATTATTGCTGTAGCTTCAGAGTTGAAAGTTCTAAATAAACTCTTGAATAGCGATAATAATAATACAGGTATTAATGCTACTCTAACTTATTCTCATAATGGAAGCAGGGTGTTTTCATCGTGGCGGGCGTATTTATTTGATATTAAACAGTTTCAACCTGGAACATATTCGTCCTACGTTAAACCTTCTAAAAACTTTGTTTTTTGGGAAAGTGATTTGCAAAATAAACGATATTTTGATATTATGAATAATACAAATACGAATACAAATACAAATACGAATACGAATATTCCTTCTATAGAATACAATATTTCCGATATTAAAACGATTATTTATCACAAATTAGATTCTGCTGTTAGAAAACGCGTAGTAGGAACAACCGACCGTCCCATTGCGTGTTTGCTTTCGGGTGGGCTTGACAGCAGTTTAATAACTGCTTTGGTAAATAAGTATTATGAAAATACGCTTGAAACATATTCTATTGGTATGGCTGGGTCAGAAGACCTTAAACACGCCAAATTAGTGGCCGAACACCTGGGAACAAAACACACAGAAATAATACTTACTAAACAAAATTTTTTTAATATTATTCCAGAAGTTGTAAAAGCAATTGAAAGTTATGATACAACTACAATAAGAGCAAGTGTAGGTAATTATCTTATTGGAAAATATATTTCTATAATTAGTGATGCTAAAGTTATCTTTAATGGAGACGGAAGTGATGAACTTACAGGCGGATATATTTATTTTTTAAAGGCGCCTAATAATACAGCATTTGATAAGGAATGTCGGCGATTACTTAGAGATTTGCATGCGTTTGATGTTTTACGCTCGGATAAATGTATTTCATCGCACGGATTGGAAACAAGAACACCATTTTTAGACAAAAATTTTGTTGAGTATTATTTAAGTATTCCTGTATCACTTCGCAATCCTATTTCAAACCATAGTAATAACGTAAACGCAAGAATAAATAATAATAATAGGCCTACTGAGAAATTATTGCTCCGTCAAGCAATCCAACAATGTGACCCGGAATTATTACCTAATGAAATTTTATGGCGGACGAAAGAAGCATTCAGTGATGGCGTTAGTGGTGATGCTGGCTCATGGTTTGAAATTATAAAAAGTAAAGTGGCGAAATTACAGGTTAACACTATAGAAACTAAAATAAATTCACCGGCCACAGACGAACAGCGATATTATAGGGATATATTTGATAAAGAATATCCACAATGCGCTGATATTGTTCCATATTTTTGGATGCCCAAATATGTAAATGCGACTGATTCCAGCGCACGAAGCTTAAAAATATATCAAGAATTATAGAAAAATATAATAGAAAAATAAATATGATAGAAAAATAAATATGATAATATAATGTATAATGATATCATATTTATTTAATAAGTCACGAATAACTTGGCATGAAAAATTATATTTATATGCTATTTATCTCTCTTACATCTTATTTGCAATTGCTTATACTGGAATTATTGTTTTATCTCCCGATTATTTACAGACATTGAATTCCTTTATAAAATATTATGTTTCTTTATTTTTAATTATACGATTTAATCCATTTACGAATACTACTTTGGCATTTCGTGATTTCGATCGCAGTATTGTTTTTTCTGCTGGAATGTTTTTACTCTTAACCACGTCGGCTTTGCAGATTGCAAAGAGATATTTAAATAATATTGTTAATGACAACGTTATTAATGACCAAGTTATTAACGACAACGTTATTAATAACCAAGTTATTAACGACCAAGTTATTTACGAACACGCCTAGTCGAATTTTTATTTGTTTTATTTGTTTTATTTGTTTTATTTGATTTCTTGATAGTATATTTTCTTTTATTTTTGTTAAAAAACTCTTCAAGATGTATTATTATTTGCTTACTTATTACAGTATCAATATCTTTTTCATCGTTATTTTTTGGAATTGTCTTATAATTACATTTTTTCATATAAATTACTATTGTATCCATAAAATCCTGCTTTGACATGTTTATTTTTTTAGAATATTTATCATAATATCTCTCTGCCATTTCCCTATAATCCATAGAAAATGTGTAGGGTTTTAAATTAATATAGTAAACATTGAAGTCTTTCATCCGTGGATGATATTGATCATCTAGAAAACAAATTTCGGTGTTTTCAGGGATTTTTGTGCACTTAATGAGATCATTAACACTTTTATCATGACTGGTTCTACACATCTCTACTTTTTTACCTTGAACCTTGAAAGCGGCTATTATTTGATCGAATATTTTTGAATTTAGTTTATTTTCAAAATATTCACTAATCATTTTAGCCCAACTTTTAGGACCTTGATTATTTGTATAAATCATAATTTTATCACATTCTTTAGTCTTTTTTTTATCCAGAAGATAATCAAGAATGTTTATTATGTTTGGACGTAAAAATTCTGGAAATAAATCAATAATTTCAAAAAAACTTTCGTTATTAATTTTTATATCTACCTGTGGGTTTTTTGATATTTTTTCTAGTGCGTCCCAAAATATACCAATCTCCACAAAGCAACCTAATGTTTCATCTAGATCAAATACCACAATTTTTAATGGTTTTTTTTCTTCGGGCATTTCATTAATAGAAGGTGAGAATAAAAAATTAAATTTATACAATACATGACACGCTATAAATAATATGGATATACATGCTATTAGAATAAATGAACCATTTTCTTTAATAAGATTATAGGTTGTTTCCATTTATTATTATATAAAAATATAGTTTTAATTATCATTGAATTAACTTTAAATAATTAAAATCATATGTATATATAATAATATAATGAAACTTTCTGGAAAAGATTATGATATAATATTAAATTATTATGGAATCAACACATCCGGCCTGAATAAAAATAGTATTAAAGAAAAAGCTGAAAATATTTTAGCAGAAAAGTTATGTAGATGTATAAAAAAAGTTGATGTTGGGGGAAAAGATGAAACTAAAGCAATCGCAATATGCACTAAATCAGTTTTACATAAGAAAGGTATTAAAGCTAATAAATTTGAATGTAAAAAAAAAGCTCGTTTAATAGTCAATAAAAAAACAAAACGGGCACTAAGTAAATTTAATAAATATAAAAAAAAGAATTTAACTCTTAAAATTCAAAAAAAATAACTAGGCGCATTTAATTACCTACTGTAATGCTATGAATATTATAATACTATAAATATAATAATACTATAAATATGATAATACTATAAATATGATAATACTATAAATATGATAATGCTGAAAGCAAAATTTTTTCCTGATCTGTTAATTTTTGAAATATAATATTTTCATACATTCGTATTTGAAATAAGTTTCCAATGTTGTTACGACATACTACATGAACACCGTCATCAAATATTTTAATATCAGATATAAATCCGCCGTTTGTTAATTTAATATCTTCCGTGTTTCTTAACGAAATCCATCTAATATAATTTCCATACTTTAATTCAGGTACTTCATCAATATATCTATAATCTTTTAATTGTTCTTGTAATTTATTGTAAAGGATTTTATTTAGATTTATACCTTTTAATATTTTTGTTTTTATTTCTGTTATTTTCTTATAGTCTAATTGCATTAAATCTTCATTATTATCATTGTCCAATGCTGATAATAATGTATCAATGTCAAAATCCTCACTCATCTTATATAGTTAATAAACAAATATTTATTAACTATTATTATTATTATATAAAAATTATATATTTAAATGAAACGTTCCTGTAAAAAGATGGTGATATAACTAAATCCAAATATTGAAATCCAGTAGATTACGTCGAAATAACTCCATTGAAATTTCGCATCCCAATCTCCAAAAATATACTTAGTTAACCCTCCTACAACTAATGGAATCATTACAGTTTTTGGGAAATTAGATCTATTGGTAAAATTATCTAAAATTAGAGAAGCAATAATGACAAAAAGTATAGTGTTGATATATTTATTCATTATATATATTTGTATATAAATATATATAATTATAATGACTTTTAAGAATATTACGCCTTTGGCTAGACAAAGCATATGCAATAAGCACATAAATCGTTTATTTTCGATACATAAACATCAATGTCAAAAATTCCTTACTCATCTTGTATAGTTAATAAACAAATATTTATTAATTATTATTATATAAAATTATATATTTATTATTTAAATGAGCTATTTAATTGCCGCGGTTGATTTAAATATGGGCATTGGGTTAAATAATGATTTGCCCTGGACAAATACTGAGGAAGGGAAAAAAGATATGAAGTTTTTTTGTACGCAAACGCAAAATAGTGCTGTATTGATAGGATATAGCACATGGAAAAGCATTGGTTGCTTATTACCTGGTAGATTAAATATAATTGTTACAAAATCACATTATGATGAAATGAAATCTATTGAAAATACTCATAATTATAATAAAACACACAACTTTGGTTATTTTAATGATAACACCGATGTAAAAATATTTGATGACCTAAAGTTGGCTTTATTATTTGCTTTAAATTATGAGAGAACAACGAATAAACCTTGTTATATTTGTGGAGGGAAAACTATATATCAACAATACTTGAAAAGTTTCATTCCTAAAAAAATCTATTTAACGAGGTTTAAGAATGACTATAATTGCGATGTTCAGTTTCCATTAGAAGAATTTAATGATTTTATACGTGATAACACCTGTGTAAAATTATTGAGCAATGATATATTTCATCTATATGAACATAGCCATGGCGGACGCTTCAAGTAAGTAAGCGCGTTAATCGTCTTCATGTGTTCTAAATGTTATATATTAAAATATTTAAGGGTGTGTAGGGAATGTAGGTAGTTTTTTTAATAAAACGTGATTTTGGATTTGTAATTTCTAAAATGGAAAATGGACATTTTAAAATGTCCAAAATGAGTTTTACAAATAGAGAATTAAAAATGAAAAACGTGAAAATTGGGTTTAGAGCATAATGCTCTTATTTTGGATTTTGAGATTTTCATTTGTGACCAACTACTTTTTTCAAATTTTGTTCAGCAAACTTTAGGCATTTTTTATATAAGTATATAATACTTATCGATGACTGATGAAATGACTTATCAAAAAATGCCAAAAAATGCCGAAAAATATGTTTGTAATAAATGTGACTTTAAGACAGTTAAACAAAGTAATTTTATTTCGCACTTGGCAACCCAAAAACATAAAAAACGCATAAATACTGATGAGGCATTAATTAAAATGCCGAAATATAATTGTATTTGTGGAAAGATTTATAAACATTCACAGAGCTTATACAATCATAAAAAAAAATGTAATTATAATAAATCAATAGTTAATAATGATTGTAAAGAAATTATACAAATTGAAGAAAATAAAGAATTTAAAGAATTAAAGGGTTTGGTTGTCGAGGTAATGAAAAGCAATAGTGAATTGCAAAAACAAAATCATGAATTACAAAAACAAATGTTAGAAATATGTAAAACAGGTACAAATAACAGTTATACAAATAGTAACAATAAAACATTTAACTTACAATTTTTCTTAAATGAACAATGTAAAGATGCTATGAACATCACTGATTTTATTAATTCTGTAACACTTAGTCTTAGCGACTTGGAGAACATGGGTACATCGGGTTATGTTAATGGCATATCCTCTATCATTATAAAAGAATTACGCGGGTTGGACATAACAAAACGCCCGGTTCATTGCAGTGACGCCAAGAGAGAAACACTTTATATAAAAGACGAGGATAAATGGGAAAAAGAGTGCCCAGAAAACACCAAAATGAAAACCGCCATAAGAACCGTGGAAAAGAAAAACATTAAATTGATTAGTGAATGGACGGATAAACACCCCAAGTTTACTAATTCAACCACAAAAGAAAATGATGAATATCTACAAATTTTGATAGAAACCATGGGCGGAAAAGGTGATTACGAGAAAAACAAAAATAAGGTTATTAAGAATATTGCCAAGGAAGTTGTTATAGCCAAGGATGATATATAAATGAAAAATAACTGATTACACATAATTAAAATAAATTATGTGTAAGTAAATGCGTAAAGGTGTAAAATATATTTTTTTTACCAAGCGGAACCACCAAATGCACTAAATCCTTCATTGGCAGCCATAGGTTCCATCGTATCTCCTGGACTATGAGCATTTACCAAGGGCGTGTTAGGTCCCTGATACATGCTGTTAAAGTCAGGCGATGATTGTTGCATACCGTGTTCCTGCATGGCTACTTGAGAAACCGATGGTTGTTGATAAGATGGCATAGTAGACATTTGAGGATTCGAAGGTAAAATTTGACTTAAATCACGGTAATCTGCTTGGCTTGGCTGGTGAACCGCAGGAGCTTGTTTGGGTCCAGTTTGCGAAGAAGCTTTGCTAGCTTTACCTTCTTTTTTATCATCATTTGCTTTGCCAGCGCAAAAATCCGTCACACGGTCAAAAAGAATATTGAGCTTCGCACCAAACTTCGTCTGCATTGTTGTAAGGATAATAAGCAGAGGAATAATAAAGTTGGTAGAGTTTAACTTGGCATAAGAACATTCGCTGTATGTTGGAATATAATGAATAATTTTATTTGTGAACCAAATGGCGAGAACAATTAACACAATTTGTCCTACACTTTCCGCTAATATTTCTAAACTTCCTTTAGATTCATCTTCTTCTGGAACAATATGTTTTATCGCTTTTAATAAAATCATAACTGGAATAATGGCAATAATAGTATATTGAATCATGTTTAACATCTCACATTTATTTTCATCGTCAAAATTGAATACCTGTTTAAAAAAACCAACAGATTCTTTTGGAATTGACTTTACGCTTTCAGTAATGTTTTCCATATGATTTATAAAAAGAAATTAAATATATTGATTGGTTAATATTACATATGTTAAAAACATCTTTGCAATCGATTAAAAAAAGGGACGGTGTATCACACGATGAAAATCAATATTTACAATTAATTAGTGATATTTTAAATGAAGGAGAGATGATATGTGGCCGCAATGGAAATGCTAAAACTGTATATGGGAGTTCAATGCATTTTTCTCTTGAAAATAAAACAATTCCTTTATTAACAACAAAGAAAGTAGCTTGGAAGACATGCTTGAAAGAGTTACTTTGGTTTGTTAAAGGTTCAACTAATAATGATGAACTTATTAATCAAAATGTTAAAATTTGGGAGGGAAATGGCTCCCGAGATTTTTTAGATAGTAGAGGATTAACATATCATAGAGAAAATGATTTGGGTCCGGTATATGGACATCAGTGGCGTTTTTTTAATGCAGATTATACATCGTGTGATGATGATTATAGTGGAAAAGGCGTAGATCAGCTACAAAATATTATAGATATGCTTAAGGATCCTAAACAACGAAGTTCAAGACGTATGATAATGTCGGCATGGAATCCTTGCCAATTAAATGAAATGGCATTGCCGCCATGTCATGTTTTAGCTCAATTTAATGTGCTTAGTGGAAATAAACTTTCATGTAGTTTATACCAGCGGAGTGGAGATGTGGGATTGGGAGTTCCCTTTAATATAGCTTCTTATAGCTTTCTTACGCACATCTTAGCAACGCATTGTGGATTAGAAGCACATGAATTTATATATCATTTAGGAAATTGTCATATATATGATGATCATATTGAAGCATTAAGTGAGCAAGTAAAGAGAACTCCTTATGTTTTCCCTAAATTAACTATTTCTTCCAAAAAAACTAATATAAATGATTATGAAGTAACTGATTTTATCATAGAAGATTATAAATTTCATTCTGCAATTAAAATGGAAATGCGCAAATAAGTTAAAAATAATGTCATTAAGGTTATTATAGTATAATGAGTGGAGCAGCAGGATTATCATCAGCGCGCCGCAGAAGAGCAGGTGGACAGGGAAATACATCATCAAACAGTTCAAACCAGCAAGTTGCTTCTAATTCCTCGCAAAATAATCAAGGCAACAATGGTGGTCAACCAGTTTCACCTATGCAAGTATTAAATTTACACGAAATAAGAATTCGACAAATTATGGAAAAAGTAGAGGATATTCATAATACTATTACTTCAAGCGAAAAGTCATCTAATAATGATAATGCTCACCTTGCTAGTTTAGTGACACGTATAACCAATCTTGAAAAAAATTATAATTCTGCGAACAATACTGAAGATATCGCATACTTTAAAAATAAAACCCAAGAGTTAGAAGGACAAGTCGCTGATATGAAACGTCTTTTATTGAAGGTTCAGTCATTCGCAATGGAAGCAAATCTTTCTTCACAAAAAAAACAAACCGAATCTAAAGAAAGTTTAGCAGAATCAGATTAATTGAGTATTTATAAAGACTATTTAAGAAAAAATTGATATTAATTTAACTTTGTAATTAATATCAACCCGCAAAAATGAAGATTATTATTAGTGAAACTACCAAATGTCAAAAATTTACAACACTACTTCAACACTTAACACAATTCACTGACTTGATTAATATTACATTTTCAAATGAAGGTGTATATTTTCAAGGATTGGACGGTTCTCATTGTTGTTTGTTTGAATGTAAAATCAATAAAGAGTGGTTTGATTCTTACGAATATGTAGAAAAAAATCCACAAACAAATTTAGGTATCAACATTAAAATAATGTATAAAATTCTTAATATACGAAAAGATAATCAAAGTATTGAAATATATACAACATCTAAAACAGACAAATTAAATGTAGATTTGATTTCTATAGATGATAACTCTAGTAAAAATTTTGATAAATTCTTTGAAATGCCTCTATTTAACATAGATGTCGTTAACATGAATATCGTTATGGATGAAACCGATGTAGATTTAGTGATTCAATCGAAACGTATGTGTGAACTAATGAGTGAATTGATTTTATTTAATCAAAATTTAACTATGAACTTTAATGAAGAAAAAATTAAAATGATTGCCTCTGGAGAAATTGGGAAAATGGAAGTAAGGATAGATTTAGATAATGTAGCAGAATATGCTATTGGCGAAGGAATCGAAATAACCGAATCTTATAGTATTAATCATATTAATATGATGTGTAATTTTTGTAAATTAAACACGGATTTTGTTATGGGTTTCGTGAAAGAAAAACCTATGAAAGGAACGTATAATTTAGGTGATGACAGTTTTATTTCATTTTATCTGGCGCCAAGAATAAATGATGATGAGTAAAAAATAAAAAATATTATTGTTTTAATTAGTTAAGTAACAATAAATGAAAATCATAATAGGATTTATAATCTTTTGTCTAGTATTATTTTTTTATCTTCATATTTATTTTCATTTGAAAACAAGTGATGATATGGAGATTTATGAAATAGAAGCTCCTTCAAAAGATAAGATAGAAGAAATATGCGATATGCGACAACCATTTGTTTTCCCTTTTAATAATGAACATTTATTACAGAGCTGTAATAGAAATACAATCGGGAAATTATATGGAGCATTTGATGTAAAAATACGGTCTCTTAATAGGGAATTAGAGGATGATGAGGAGATATATCTTCCTATTTCTTATAGTAATGCTGTTAAAGCAATAGATATAGATACTGAATCGAAATATTTGATTGAAAATAACGCTGATTTTTTACAGGAAACCGGGTTGATTAAACAATATAAAGAAAACGATGAATATTTAAGACCATCAATGGTTTCAAATTGTATGTATGATATTAATATCGCCTCTAAAGGAGCGCGAACAGTGTTTAAATATGATGTAAATTATAGAAATTATTTATATGTCACCGAGGGTAGTGTTAAAATTAAATTGACACCTCCAAAAAATTCGAAATATTTGTCTGAAATAAAAGATTATGAAAATTTTGAATTTCGTTCTTTAATTAATCCATGGGACATACAAGATAAATATAAGGTTGATTTTGATAAGGTTAATTGTTTAGATATTAATGTGACTGAAGGGAATATGATTTTTATACCCGCATATTGGTGGTATAGTATTGAATTCGGTGAAAAAACAACAATTTGTAGTTTAAAATATCGCACCTATATGAATACTTTTGCAATATTACCAAAATTATGTATGTTTGTTCTTCAATTGCAAAATACAAAACATAAAACATTGCCACAAATACAATACGATAATAAGGTTGTAGACAATAATAACAAAAATGACGAAGTATGTAATGAATTACACGATAAATAAATATTATTTGATAAATATATAATAATATTTATGTTTGAGACCGACACTAATAAACATGCTGAAGCCGATAAACATGCTGAAGCCGATAAACATGCTGAAGCCGATAAACATGCTGAAGCCGATAAACATGCTGAAGCCGATAAACATGCTGAAGCCGATAAACATGCTGAAGCCGATAAACATGCTGAAGCCGA
>Ga0315338_1001358_pt1 | contig 31484 bp, 24 predicted proteins | sample ASW8metaG_FD_204518 | JGI IMG/M metagenome (GOLD analysis project Ga0315338, IMG submission 204518) | Ammonia-oxidizing marine archaeal communities from Monterey Bay, California, United States - ASW #8 | ecosystem: Environmental > Aquatic > Marine > Coastal | place: USA: California | collected... | reverse complement strand
GATGGCATTGTCTGCAGCTTCTAAAAAGCTAGCGGCATCTTGAGCCGCGGCCGGTGCTGTGATCACAACCGATGCAGCCAGCAGTATCCCTAATTGTTTTTTCATACCCCACACTCCTAATTTTTTTATCCATTGTTTTCTAAAATTAGACCTTAAATCTTTCTAAAGATAAAGTTCGTCGAGGAAGCCACTCGCATCCAGCCCATCCATGATGCTGTTGTCGTAGAAATCTTCGGCACTGATTTGGTCTGGCATGAATTCAGGAAACAATTCGATTGTTTTTTGTAGTCCTTCGATACACGGGAATGGCACACGCGAAAGGTGTGCGCTCCGTTCCAAAATATCGTCTGCTAGCGCATCGTCCTGAACGCCGTTCCATTCGCGTAGCACACGCCGCCCGAGTTCAGGCTGTTGATGAAGAATTGCGATACCCTCGGAAAGCGACATCATAAACCGGCGCGCCTTCTCGCGATTCACTGGGTCTTCCAGCCACATCGGATCAACGGCAACGCTGTTTCCACCGACCGACTCATTCCATTCACCGGTGTCAAATAATACAGGGAAACCCATCTGTTTTGCTTCCGAATAGGACATCTCGTTAACCATAATCACATCGACTGTACCTGCGGCGAGCTCATCGATGCCGTCGCTCTCGGCATCTACGATGGTGATATCGGTCTCGTGATCCCAGCCCATGCGCTCTGCTAAAAGACGGGCCTGAAAACCGAGCGTGTTGGTGGGATTCCCTACTCCGATGCGCATGCCATGAAGATCCTCGAGCGATGACACCTCGGCATCGAGTCCCATGCGCCCGATAATGTTTACGCGTACATTGCAATCAATGCCGCCGATATCGATCAGATGGGGTTCACCTGGTGCACGCGCCGCTCCCATCAGCATCGGCGTCGCTCCCCTGAGCCAAACCTCCGGTTCAGCGTTTTCCATTCCCAGCTCCGGCGGAATATCTCTTCCACCCTCGAAAACCGGCCCGGGAATGAACAGATTCAGTTTCAGTCCGTGCTTCTCATATATTCCCTGATCCCATGCGACGATCAAAGCGAGTCTTGTGAGGGAACGGTTCATCGCGTTCAGCGTGAGAGGCAGCAGTTCCGCCGGCACGACCTCTTGAGCCTCATTTGCATCTGCGACCACTTGATCAGCTTCGGAACAGGCCATTGTCACCGATGCAGCAAGTAACGCAGCTCCCAACCCATTCGCAGTATTTTTAATGATCTTATTTCGCATTTCTCCACCCCGATAATTATTACGATCCCGTCCTTGCTTGGTCTAACTAACTGACTGAGCTGAACTATCACAGAAACAGTAGCTGCATTTAAGTCGATGGGAAACAATAAGCCGCTGATTGGCATAAACGCTGGACTAAACGCAGTTTTTCTTGAAGGAGCGCGATGCTATATCATGTCTCTCAGCTCCATCTGGTACTAAGCGGATGATGAGGAGACAAACAATTTCATACAACCTTCAGATTGAATCCGTTGGCTTGGTTTAAAAATCGCGCTTGGTGGCGCTCGGCACTGGGACTAATTCACTCTCGGGGATAAAATATTCCGTGCTGTTTTCGTTACACGCCCACTCAATCCATTCGGTGTTATCCCGCGTGTGCTCAACCATCGCGTTCCAAGGCTGCGTAAAAACGCCAGGGTCAGCCACCGTCATAGTAATCCGCATTCTATTTTCACCATCGACAAGACTATGGCGTTCAACGACGTGTAGTTGGCGCGTATGCGGCGTGTTCAGGCGGTCGATTGGCGCTTTGTCGTCAAGTGCTATTGTATCTATCACCAAAGTGTCACCACCTTCGTAATGTCCGACCGAATCTCCATACCAGGAAAAGTCTTTGGCATCGTGGTGTCCAACATTCATGTAAATCCTTCTTATTTCGCCGCGCATGTTAAGAATCCAAACCTGATTGGGCGTCTGAAGGTAAAAATTGTTCGACGTATAGACATGCAAACCCGGAACGCCACCGGGCCAACAACGAGAAGTGGGAACAAAGGGAATGCCGCCAGCCATCACTCTCGCAACCTCCAAATCCATCTGCTCTTTCACAGCCGGCTGTAGGATGGAGTTTGACGTATCTGCCATACGTCTTGTGGTCTCACCATCATAAGGAAAGTCTGGATGCTGAAGCACCGGACCAGGCCCAGGATCACCAGGAATTTTAAGAAAGGCGCTGTTGCTGTCGCCAAAAGGATTATCGAGATCCCAAGAAATCCCATTAGACGAGAGGTCAGGGATTGGAACATCAATTGGCGCGTCTTCTGCAGCAACCGCTTTAGGACATATGAAGCCGACGGACCCAAACGCCACAACAAGGCAAATAGCCAGGACTAGTTTACTTGTTTCCATCTCGGATCTCCCGAGCAGAAGCCTACTACAATTATATAAAGGGGACCAATTGGACCTTATGGCATTTCCTTCTACAATTTTAGTGATTTCGGTTATGTTTGCCTAAATAATTGCTACTGCGTGGCTATTACGCGGCGGCTCAGGAGTAAATGTCTGAGGAGGACTTTATGTTCAAAGGTAAAATTTTAGGGCGCATGTTTTTGACAAACATTTTGGGCCTCGCCTTTGCCGTATTGCTTAGGCCTACTCCTGTCGACGCAAAAATTACACGAATTGTCATTGAACAAACAGTGTCACCCGCCTTCGATGGCACTCTCTTTGGGACCGCAGGACAATATGAAGTATTGGCGGGCCGCGCCTATGGCGAACTTGATCCCAATGACGAACTCAATGCTATTATCACGGACATTCAACTAGCGCCGAAAAATGAACGCGGGATGGTTGAGTATGAGACCACATTCCAGATCACTAAACCGTTGGATGTGTCGAAGGCTAGTGGCCTTATGTGGCATGATGTACCCAACCGAGGGCGCCGTCTCACAATCATTCCAGCAGAACGCGAGTTCGGCGATATTGGCATTTCAAGCGGATGGCAAGGAGACAATTCGGGTCGCACGGTGCCCGGAGAAAATAATGACTATGTGATCGTTCCGGTTGCAAAGAATTCTGATGGATCTCCCATTACTGGACAGGTGATGGGGCGGATCATGAACCCTAGCGGAATAGATTCGGAGACGATCTACGTCCATTCCAATCCAATACCTTACGAGCCTGCATCCCTCGACACTTCAAAGGCAAATCTGACAACGCACCGAGCAGAAACTAGGGACGGCAAGATCGAGGGTGCAGCAAGCGTTGCGTCTTCCGATTGGGCTTTTGCAAAATGCGACGTGGAGAACCCTTTTCCCGGCGTGCCTGACCCGAAACAAATTTGTGTAAGGGATGGCTTTAATCCGAACCTACTCTATCAAGTTGTATTTACCGCCCAGGACCCACCGACCCTCGGCATCGGTTTTGCCGCGTTCCGTGATATTGGATCGTTTTTTAAATATGACGAAGCTGACGACTGGGGTACACCTAACCCTATTGCAAATGCGGTAAATCAGACTATCTCGCGCGGCGTATCGCAATCTGGAAATTTCATTCGCCAATTTCTGCACCAGGGATTTAACGAAGATGAATCGGGACTCCGTGTCCATGACGGTGCCTGGCCCATCGTTGCAGGCCGCCGGATCGCACTTAATTTCCGCTTTGCAATGCCGGATGGTGTATTGAAACTCTTTGAACCTGGTATTGAAGGAACGCAAACTTGGGGACCTAGCGTCGATCCCGTGCGTGAAATTCCAACAGCAGGAATCCTTGATCGGTGTACGGCCAGCAACACTTGTCCGAAGGTCTTAGAGCATTTTGGTTCTGCAGAGATGTGGGGCATGAAAGTTTCACCAGCCTTTGTCGGAACCACTGCCGACAAAGATATCCCACTTCCTGAAAATGTCCGACGCTATTACGTAGCAAGTACCTCTCATGGTGGTGGGCCAGGTGGATTTAATACAGAGTTATTGCCAGCACCCACTTGTCCAAGCATTGGCTGGGGCGTCGGAAGCCTCCCGAACAACCCAATGCCGCACACAGAGACGGTGAATGCCCTACGCGTACATTTTCGCGAGTGGATAATGAACGATACACTTCCGCCGGCAAGCACCTATCCCACTCTTGCGGCGGGGCAGCTCGTCGATCCTGATAAGGAATCACTCGGCTTTCCAAGCATCCCTGGACTGCCTGCGCATGCGCCGACGGGATTTATAAATCCTATGATTGATTATGATTTTGGCGATAGCTTTAACCATTATGACGGTACGGGAGTTATGTCTAACCTCCCACCCGTAATTAAGCGTGTAATTCCGATGAAAGCCCCACGCGTCGATGCCGATGGTAATGAGTTGGGTGGTGTTCCAGTGGTACAACAAGCAGCACCCCTTGGTACCTATCTTGGTTGGAACATCACTGCCGACGGCTTCAACAAAGGACAGCCTTGTAATTACGCGGGTGGTTTTGTCCCGTTTGCAAATACACGCGCTGAGCGCATTGAAAATGGTGACCCCCGCCTTTCGCTGGAGGAGCGCTACAGCGACCATCAGGGGTATGTCGAAGCGGTACGCGCTGCAACAGTAAGGGTGGCCGAGCAAGGTTTCTTGCTACCTGTAGACGCAGCACATCTTATCAGACAGGCGGAATCGAGTGACGTTCTTCGATGATTGTCTTATAAACTAATTGAGGCGACAATCTTCGAACACTATTAGAAAAAAAACGTCGCGGTACACCGTACGAGAAATAATTCAAGGGAGCCAACTGAATGTCGATCACGATCCTGCACAAACAACTAATCTTGCCGGCTACCCTTGCTTTAATGTTTGTTGTGCCTGGTCTAGCGCAAGAAGCACAATTTGTGCCTGTAACTGATGAGATCTTGCGCAATCCTGCACCTTCCGATTGGCTGCAGTGGCGACGCGATCAGAACGCAAGCGCATTTAGTCCGTTAAACCAAATCACGAGCGAAAATGTGGCCAGCCTGCGTTTGGCGTGGGCTTGGGCGATGCCCGATGGGCGCCAGGAACAAGAGCCAATTGCGTATAAAGGCGTTGTGTACCTACCTTCAAATCAAGGGATGGTCCAAGCACTAGATGGCCGGACCGGAGATCTGATTTGGGAATATCGGCGTGATCTCGCCGGCGGCATGGGTCAGGGAACGACCCGCAACATCACGATCTATCAAGACAAAATCTACCTCACAACGGAAGACGCCTACCTAGTCGCGCTAGACGCGCGAACGGGCGAGTTGATGTGGGAGATTCAAACTGGAGATTTAAGCCAGCGAGTTCGCTACACTTCAGGGCCCATAGCAGGCGACGGCAAAATATTTGCCGGTCTCACCTGCGGTGCCGACACTGCTTCTCCTTGCTTCATTTCGGCCCATGATTCCGAGACTGGGGAAGAACTCTGGAGAAGAGAATCTGTGGCTGGGCCAAATGATCCCATCGAACATAACGCAACATGGGGTGGCCTACCCTATGGCCTTCGTAAGAAGGCTTCCTTTTGGCTGACGGGCAGCTATGACCCTGATTTGGGTTTAGTTTATTGGTCAACTGCAAGCGCTTCACCCTACCCCGAAGTGCTCAAGGGAACGGGAAGCGGATCTCTTTATTATTCTAATTCGATATTAGCGCTCGATGCCGAAAGCGGAGAGATCCGTTGGTTCTTCCAAATGCAGCCGCGCGACAATTTCGACATGGACCATCAAGACAATCCCATCCTTGCAGACGTAGAGATCAATGGCGTCATGCGCAAGATTGTGACCGTACTTGGAAAGCCAGGGATCCAATGGGCCTTCGATCGCGAGACCGGCGAGCATTTATGGCATAAACAATTGGTGTCGCATCAAAATCTCTATGAGAATATTGATGCACGAACCGGCGCGATCAGAATGAATGAATCGCTCATTCCGGATGAAGTTGGTGACACGTCGTTGGTATGCCCAGGCGTACGAGGTGGAAAATTATTTCAGACACGGGCGTATGACCCGAACACAGGCACTTTCTTCAGCCCGGTAAGTAATGAATGTACAGTCTACGAAGTAATCCCGGTCGAACAAGATGCGGCGGGCGTCCAGTATAATGAAATCCGTCACATGGAAGGGTCGAACGGGAACGTTGGTCGATTAGCAGCGATAGACGCTGCAAGTGGTGATATTAAATGGATTTACGACCAACGTGCTGCACTTGGATCAGTTCTGGCAACTGGTGGTGGATTAGTATTTGCACCGGACCTGCACCGTTATTTTAGGGCGCTGGATTCTGAAACGGGCGAAGTTCTTTGGGAAGTCCCCTTAAGCGCACCAATTGCCAGCTATCCGATTTCTTATGCGGTAGACGGAACACAATACATAGCTATAGCTGTCGGAGGCCGTACGCCGGGCACAGCTCACCTTGCCGAACTCTATCCTGAACTGAAATCACCGAGTGGAAGCAATATCTTGATGGTTTTTAGCCTTGGAGATTGACCAGAAGTAGACTTCATCGCTTTGCTAGCTGTTATTCTAATAGAGCCGTGAGATCGACTCCAATTATCGCTACACTTCCTTCCCTAACGAATTAGGACCTCTATCCACATTAGTAAGTTTACGTTGGTGCATATGGGCAGGCAGTAGTCAAATCTCTTCAGAGGCAGGACAATGAGAATATCATTACTTCTTTTTGGTGCCGTCACCATTCTTGCTGTGGTCGGGTGGTACTTCTTTCAAGAAGGCTTAGTCGCTAATGGTAGAAATCGCATTGCAATCGAAGCCAACGATATTGGCGGTATTGTTATGGGACCGAACGGCCCAGAAGCTGGCGTATGGGTTATCGCTGAAACCAATGATCTGCCCACGAGATTTGTCCGTAGCGTCGTAACCGATGATCAGGGTCGCTATGTTATTCCGGATTTGCCCCAAGCTACCTATCTGGTGTGGTCACGCGGCTACGGACTTCTCGACACAACAAAGATAGAGGCCTTACCAGGCGATCAAGTTCAGCTCGCGTCGGAAGTTGCGCCCGATGATAGGGCGGCTGCGGAAGTTTATCCCGCACTCTATTGGGGCTCATTGCTGGAGGTTCCTGAACCGGATGAATTTCCCGGAACGGGTGATGCTGGCAATGGGATATCAACCGATATCGAAAGCCAGGAAGAATGGATTGATCATTTGAAGACGACCGGTTGTTATTCTTGTCATCAATTTGGCAACCTAGCGACCCGTACTATACCCGCAGCTTTAGAAGGCTACGAGGATAGCTTCGAAGCTTGGACTGTACGGATCCAATCAGGCATGTCCGGGCTCCGCATGGTTGAGGGCATCAGCTCATATGGTCCGCGCCGCCCGCTTGAACAATATGCTGACTGGACCGACCGTATTGAGGCAGGAGAGCTACCCTTTGAAAAACCAACACGACCTGAGGGCGTCGAGCGAAATCTTGTCGTGACGCAATGGGATTTTGCCGAACCCCATCATTATATGCATGACGTAATATCTACCGACCGTCGTAATCCAACCGTAAACGCCTATGGCAAGCTATATGGCTCCGCCGAAGCCAGCACTGATCTTGTTCCAATTCTCGATCCCGCAAGTCACACCGCTACTGCGGTTGCGATGCCACTCGCCGATCCCAGTATGCCAATTGCCCATGCCGATCCAATCATCTCGCCCTCGCCCTATTGGGGAGAGCAGAGAATTTGGAACGCGCGTACCAACAATCATAACCCAATGATGGACCATCGGGGGCGTGCATGGTTTGGGGCGCGTGCCAAAACAAGAGAAAACCCAGATTTTTGCCGTGAAGGCTCGGACCATCCTTCGGCGCAAGCCTGGCCGCTCGATGCCTCAGGCCGCGATGTAACAATGTATGATCCGACAAGCGGTGAGTGGACACTGATTCCGACCTGCTTTGGAACCCATCACCTTGTCTTCTCGGAAGACGGATCCAACACATTGTGGTTCTCAGGTGGTGGCGGACAAATCGGTTGGTTCAAATCAGACCTCTTCGAGGAGACGGGTGACATTGCGGCAGCCCAAGGTTGGACCCCATTCGTACTTGATACCAATGGCAATGGTGTGCGCGATCCCAATCCCGTAGCAGCCCACGATCCAATCGATCCCACGCGCGACAAGATTATTGATGTGAGTAACTACTCGGTTTCGATTAGCCCAGTCGATGGCTCAATTTGGGGATCTGTACGGGAGTTTCCTAGCGGCATAGTGCGCCTCATACCAGGTGACAACCCACCGCAAACAGCGCTCGCGCAATATTATGAAATGCCTTATCACGACGATAGCGCACCATTTAAGACACACTCCATTCGTGGCGCCGACATTGATCGTAATGGTGTGATGTGGGCAGGCGTGCAGAGCGGACATATCGCAAGCTTTGATGTTCGCAAATGTATTGAGCGGCTTAATGGACCAGAAGCAACCGGACGGCATTGCCCCGAAGGATGGGCATTTTATGAAATGCCCGGGCCACAATATAAAAACATGCAGGATGTCCCAGGTAGTGCGGAGACCAGCTATTACACCTGGGTTGATCAGTTCAACACCCTCGGGCTTGGTGAAAATGTTCCTGTCGTCATTGGAAACGCCTCTGACTCTCTTCTCGCTCTGGTGAACGAGGAAGTGGTTACGCTACGCGTTCCCTACCCGTTAGGATTCTTCGCTAAAGGTCTCGATGGTCGTATCGACGATATCGATGCGGGTTGGAAAGGACGCGGACTTTGGTCGACCTCAGGCAACCGCACACCGTTCCACATGGAAACGGGAAAGGGCACTAGACCCAAGGTCTACCATTTTCAGATGCGCGACACACCGACGGACCATTAATGGTTACGCCACAGTATTATTTGTTGTCCACCCAACACACAACGCGTTTTCAAGCTGGGAACCCAGTGTTATGGTTAGGATAAATTTTCCCAGGGGGCGGTAGGTTGAGCAACAAAGTTAGAAACTGTTATTTTCAGAGTGCCGCGTCATTAGGTGCCGCAATTGCAATCCTCCTATTAACCGGCGGAACAACTCCTGCAGCCGAACAAAGTGCGCTTCCTGATTTTTTTATGGGCGGGTTTGGTTGGCATTCACGTCAAGCCAACATTATGCCTCCGATGCCTGGTGCGCCGGGCGAACGCGGACCAATTCGCGACCACCCAGACTTTCCACATGCTTCCAACAATAGTGGTTTACTTCCGAACGAGCGTATAGGGGACGACACCAGCCCACTGCTGCAACCTTGGGCTGCACAAGTCACACGGGAAGCCAATGAAAAGGTATTTTCCGGAGGCTTTCCGTTCAGCGCCGCACAGCGCTGTTTCCCGCCGGGCGTCCCCGGCTTCCTCGGCTTCACTGCCGAACCCATGCTGCTTTTGCAAACGCCTGACATGGTGACGATTGTTCATCAGCGTGGTCAAACTGTCCGACGAATCTATTTAAATGAAAAACATAGCGACAATCCCACACCTAGTTGGATGGGTGAATCCGTTGGTCACTATGAGGGCGACACGCTGGTTGTTGATACCATCGGACTGAACGACAAAACTTATATGGGCAATTTCCCAATTCCCCATAGCGAGGAATTACATGTAGTGGAGCGCATTCGTATTATACCTGGCTCTCCTGATCTTCTGACCGATGCCCCCCGCCCGCGCGACGATCCATATTTTATTAACCCTAACAACAAAGTTATTCAGATTGTTGCAACCGTCGAGGACCCTGTAGCCTTCACAGCGCCCTATTCGATGATGATGCTCTACGAATTAGCTGATTACGCCATGGAAGAATCTATCTGCTCTGAGAACAATGACGATCGATTCAATCAGGGGCTGGTGCCAATTCCAAACGACCCAACGCCTGATTTCTAATTCTGTTTTCTTTGCCGATCAATTTAGCCCAACGATTGTACGCGCCGTGCCAGTTAGCTCGACAATATGCAGCCCTGTGTTCGAGCGATCCACTGCATAGATATAGCCACGATCGTCGATATTGACGTTGTTTGTCTGAATAACGTGAGCACATTGTTCTGCGCCATCCACCTCAGAGCAGGTTTCAATCGTGTTAGGGGTGGCTTCGGGAACGAAATGGGCAACCTCCACGGGATCAAACGGATCGCGAATATCAAAAGCGCGAATGCCTGCGTTGAAGTAGGACATGATCGCAAGCGTATGATCGAATCCTGGATGGAACTCATCCTGCATCGAATGGGGGCCAAACCGACTACCACGTTGGCAAAATCCACCTGGCTCTGCTGGGGTCTGGAATGACGAGACTGGAAAGGGCTTATCCTCTTCGGTGATATCGACCATAAATGTAATGTCACGCGCAGAATCACAGCGCGCACCTTGGGCCTCGGACACGACCATCAGGAAATCGCGCGAGCTGTGTGCTTCATCGTCTTGGTAATCAGAAACTGGAAAGTCCAGAAGCGGTTTTGCAGTGTGTACCCCCCAATAACTCGGCATATCAAGCCGGGCGATTTCAGGATAGAGCAAATTCTCAACCGTGGGTGCAAAAGGATCAGCGGCCTCAGGATCGCCGTTCAGAAACATATCACGGTCCAAAATCTGAAGCGTGCCATCATTACCGCTGCCATAGCCAAGATAAATACGGTTGCCTAATGCGAAGGGCTGGTGAAGACCCGAGACAAGATATTCAGGAACCGGCCCTTCTGAATCTGGTTGGTAGCCGAGAAGTCCAAAATCACGAATATGGCGCGGTTCTTCCGGCGTGCTGAGATCATAAGCTTGTAGCGCCCGTGTCACTTGCCAGCCTTCTGGCGTCCCGTTGAAATAACCAATGCCACTTTCGCATTCCCATTGGATTTTGTGGGTTTCGCGATTACCGCGGCTCGACTCAGGCCTCGAGGATGTACCCGTTTCATCAATTATCAGTAGGAATTCTGGCATAGCGGGATCGGTTACGTCATATAGCTCATAACTTACGAGACCATTGGTACGTACCATATAGATCTTGGCGGGATCCCCGTTAGGCAGCGCCGCGCCGTCACAGATCTGGACATGTTGAGCAGCGCTTATCCCTTCACCATTCGGCGGCACGTGGCGCAGCAATTGCGGAGCGGATGGATCAGTTACATCCAAAATGGACGTACCGTTTTGTTCGACATTTCCGGTCAGGGAGTTCATAGATTGGCCAATGTGATGTCCGACAAATAAAATTCGTCGACCTCCGTAAGTATGCACGACCGGTTGATAGGCCGATCTACCTTGCAAATCATGATGGCTGACAAGGCGCATATTAGAAGCTTCCTGTACTGCCTCAGGGGCTGAAGCCACCTCTTCTTCCAACGATGCTCCGCAGCACACCAACAACATCGCAGCGCAGGCACAAAGACCTCCCTTAAACAAAAGGTTTGAAACAACCATCCCTCTCACCACCCCATGATTTATCCACTATGATCGCGCAGCTGCAACGACAAAGCTATGATCAAGAATATTGCTTCCGGAGTCTAGGCTGCCGGAGCTAAAGGATTCAGGGAATGCGTAGCGTTCAAACTAATCCTGGAATCCAGCGCTTTACGCGGCTCTTATATTCTAGATAGGGCGCTCCGAAGCGCTTCTCAAGATGTGCTTCATCTTTTAAAACACGAGCGTGAAACCAAGGTATGTGAGCAACAAGCAGAACAAGCGCTGCCCAGGAGAGAAAAGTAATCGCAAGGCCTGCCATAAAAATAAGATGTCCAAGATACATCGGATTTCGCAAATACCGATAAGGACCTTCCGCAACAATATGATCAGGTGGCGTATCGAGGCCTGGCCCACCGCCGCCTAGTGCCAAGCGATATTTTCCAACCAACCGATATTGGAGATAGCCCCAGGCCAAAAGCAGTAGACCCCACCAAACAAAAACAAGACTTCCACCACGCCAAATAAGTTCAAAAAAGATAATCGTTATCGGGTATAGGACAAAGCTACGGCGCGACGTGCTCTTTAGATAACGCAAAAATGTGCGTGGTTTTATTGGCACTTCCTCGGCCATGTTTCTGGTCCTCTTCGTTGATAACAATTGCCATGGCTCAACCCCTTAGCCTTTTGACAAGTTTAGGGTGTGGTTTGTTATCACTACTACCCAGGATCCCTGCATAATTTTATCGCGATTGACAATCACTCTCATTATTGATTAGCTCTATTTTTTAGAGATAATACTTAGGAAACCGCACGGAATCCGTTCATGATCGTCTGTGTATGCAATAGGCTTAACGAGTCGGAAATTCGTGCCGCACTCCAATCTGGGGCGCGGAGCGCGAACGAAGTCTATGCGCGCCACGGCGTCGAGAGGATGTGCGGATCATGCCACGAAACAATTCAAAGAATGCTACAAAACGAACCACAAAAAACCGCCGTGCTTCACGCAGCGGAGTAGCGCAAGGCAACTCGAAGTCTATCGCGTTCCTTAACCTCATACTCAAAAATGAACTGACCGCCATCAATCAATATTTTCTGCATTCACGCATGCTTGCTGATTGGGGCATCACCGAATTTTCTAAATACGAATTTGAAGAATCTATCGACGAGATGAAGCATGCTGACAGACTTGTGCAGCGCATTCTTTTTCTTGGTGGCCTTCCCAATCTGCAACATCTAGACAAGCTGATGATCGGTGAAGATGTTTCCGAGATTGTGGAGTGTGATTTGAAACTCGAAGAAAAGGCGATTTTAGATTTGACTGATGCGATCGCCCATGCCGAAGAGGTCAAAGATTACGGCTCTCGCGAGCTCTACACCGCGATCTATGAGAGCGAAGAAAAGCACATCGACTATTTGCGCACACAGCAGAAGCTGATCAAAGAAATTGGCATTGCCGACTACATCCACGTGCAGACCCAGTCCAATCCTCCTGGCGTGCTAAGCGCTCCAGGGGATTAGGTTAGGAACATCGGTCGGTGGGATAGAGACGCTCGCGCCTCCATTGGCTATTTTAGCTCATCCCTCCGGTTCAACCCTTCCAGGGATGCAAGGCAGCGCGATATTGCATTCGGGGGCGACAATCGGTTGGCCGCCCGAACCTGGAACGACACGGAAACGGGTTCCCTCAATATCCACCTCGTAGCGAATTCGCTCACCATTCGTGTCAACAATAAAAAGTGATTGCTGGAAATGTCCAGGAACCGGCATTGACCCCGCGACGCGCCCTTCGATGATGTATAGTCGTTCGGTCAGACTCGGACGTGGCGGCAAGGTGATGGCGTAAAAACTTCGGCTGCCGTCATCATTAGTGACCTGAATTGATATCGTATCCATGCCGTCATAGATATTGAATCCTTCATAGGTGACTTCACCGCCACGATTGCGAACCACCTCGGCAGCATCGTCCAAGAGCATCTGATAAAATTCGTAGCTTACACCCGAATAATCGACAGCCATCACCGAATAGGTGCCGGCGGCATCAGATGCGGTAAAAACCTCAGCCGGAAAAGACGTGCCAGAATTTGTCCGGTAGGTTTGATCAGATCTCTCCGGCTCACCCGGAATATTGATTCCAAAGCGGGCATCTACATTTATATATTCGGCCCAACCTTGAGCGAAGACGGGGCTGCCCAACATCATTGCCATACTCATAGTAAGCGAAAAAATTAAAGCGGCGCGGTGCATCATCATCCTCCAAGCAAGATCATTCCCTTTATCATGCCTATCTATACTCGTCTTCGCGAGACACTATGCTACACTGAGTGTGGTTAGAACGGAATTTCAGCGAACATAAGGAGAAAAATCCCATGAGAAAAATTCTGGGATTGAGTTTGGTTGCCCTGTTTCCCCTCAACGCGGCCCTTGCACAGCCTATCGATCCGCCGAGCTGGGCCTATATGGTTTCACCTCCAGGCACTGATGCACGGTTGGCTGATCCAACTATTCATACCAGGGAGGGTAGCGATCTGAGCCTTACACAGGCAGTAATCCAAGATCCGTTCACGCCGCCGGATTGGTACCCAAATGAACACCCGCCAAAGCCATCAATCGTCGAGTTCGGCAGGGGACCGATAGTGCAGCCCTGCATGCGGTGCCATTTGCCAAATGGCGGTGGGCATCCAGAATCTGGATATCTCGCAGGACTTTCTGCTGATTACATCATCCAACAGATGAGAGATTTCGCCAGCGGAGTACGCTCCGGTCTAGGCACCTTACCGCGCTCAACAGCAATGATTGAATTTGCGAAAGAGGCTACCGAGGAGGAAGTTGCCGCTGCTGCAGAATATTATGCCAGCCTGCCTCCGGTAAGATGGACCAGGGTGATTGAAGCCGACATTGTTCCGGTGTCCTATCTTCCAGATGGTACCGTTATGCGACATGTGCTGCCCGGTGGCGGCACGGAACCGATTGGACTGCGCGTCATCGAAGTGCCAGAGGACTCGCATGGCGCCAGCATTCGTGACTCACATGCGGACTTCATTGCTTATGTTCCTGAAGGAGCTATCACGCAGGGTGAAGAGCTGGCGACAACTGGTGGTGGTGGAAAAACGGTGGCTTGTGCGATCTGTCATGGACCCGGCTTGACTGGCCTCGGCGCCATACCGGCCATTGCTGGACGATCGCCCGCTTATATGGTGCGCCAATTGATTGACTTTCAGCACCGTGTACGTAACGGCCCCTCCGCAGCACTGATGCATAGCGTCGTTGACAATCTGACAGAGGAAGACATCGTCAACCTCGTATCCTATGTCGCTGCGCTTGATCCGGCGGGCGGTAGTTAGATCGGGTTGAACAACTAAACCTTAGGGCGCGACGTTGAGTATTCCTGTCGTGGCGTCATATCCGCCGATACCCGGATGGAGTAGTTCTCTGCCATCGGGAAAGCGCACTGCACGAATTGAGCCACCGCGCGTTCCGTCACGAAGCGGGCGAAAAGTCACGGTAACTTCGTCTCCGGCCTCAATGGCGTTTTCACTCCATCCACCGCGCGTGAGCTGCCCTGTCGAGTTGCTCTCGAACGTCCACAGCCGCTCCTGACCGCTTTCATCTTTTACCATCACGTGAAGCCAAGTATGGGGATTTGTCCACTCCCACTCAGACACGAGACCCGTAGCAGACGTAAGCTTGCTTGCGTCATACATTGATTGCGAATGATGCGCACCCGCCGACATGGGCAACGCAAGTGCAGAGAGAAATATTGTTAAGGTAAACTTATATTGCATAGGAATCTCCGGGGGAACTGTTTCAATAGTTTAGCTGCAATAGAAAAAACTGTCCAAATCCGCAGCAGCTAATTGAATATCTATCCGCCCCATGGGAAGAATAGCTGGGTTACCAAGGGGGAAAACAAATGTCCGACTCTAAAGTTGACCGGCGAGACTTTATTAAGACTACGGTCGTCGGCGGCGCAGCAGCAGCCAGCGCTGCGGGCGCTGTTACCCTACACGAGGCGCAAGCACAAACGGAAAATGAGCCGGTGCAGCCCGCGACGACATCAGCTGCAGGATATTCATTCTTGAATCTAGAGGAAGCGGCCTTCGTTGAGGCATTGGTTGACCACATGATACCGGCCGATCAATTCACTCCGAGAGGCACAGATGTTGGCGTTAATATTTTTATCGATCGAGCTCTGGCAGGTGCTTGGGGTAAGGGTGATCGGCTCTATCGTAGCGGGCCCTGGCGTGAAGGTGTTCCGGCTCAAGGCTATCAGCTACCATTGACGCCCTCAGAGTTATACCGCGAGGGTATTCAGCTCACCAATGCACATTGCAATATGACCTATGGGCGTTCATTTGACCGCTTGGAAGCAGCGCAACGTGAAGAGGTTTTGATTGCTCTTTCTTCCCAAAAGGTTGATTTCGGTAGCGAATCCATTGCGCGCGAGTTTTGGAATATTCTCTATCAGACGGTGATGGAGGGAATGTTTTCTGATCCGATCTATGGCGGCAACCGAAACAAGGTCGGGTGGCGCATGATTGGCTTTCCCGGCGTCATCGGTTTTAACCGGGAGCATGTCAAAAATTATCTCGATCGGGAATTACCTGGCGAGCCCATAAGCATTGAAGATATGAGCTGAAGGGGAACCCAATGGTTACGAGACTCCCCGAAGTAGACGTTGTCATTGTCGGTATGGGTTGGGCAGGCGGAATTCTTTCTAAGGAATTAGCAGAGGCCGGATTGCGCGTTGTCGGACTTGAACGAGGTCAGATGCGCAAACCGGGATTGGATTATGGCGTCCCTGCAATTCGTGATGAGCTTCGCTACAGATCACGACTCGATCTTATGCAAGATGTGGCGCGCGACACTATCACAATACGAAATAATCCTAGCCAAGAAGCGCTGCCGATGCGCCGTTTAGGCTCCTTCCTTCCAGGAGAAGGCGTGGGCGGAACAGCCATCCATTGGAGCGGGCATACTTGGCGCTGGACAGATATGGAATTTAAGATCCGATCCTATTATGAGGATCGTTATGGTAGAGATTTTATCCCCAACGATATGACCGTTCAGGATTGGGGCATCACCTATGATGAGTTAGAGCCCTATTACGAACATTTTGAGCGTATTGCCGCTGTCTCTGGCAAGGCTGGTAACCTTCGGGGAGAAATTCAAGAGGGCGGAAACCCCTTCGAAGCACCGCGCCAAAATGAATATTCTCTTCCAGCACTTTCACCGATTTTGTCGAATATCAAATTCACAGAAGCGGCCCAGAACCTTGGATACCACCCCTTTCCTCGTCCCTCGGCTAATGCTTCGGTCGCCTATACCAACCCTGACGGCGTTAATTACGGCGCATGTCAATATTGTGGCTATTGTCAAAGATTTGGCTGCGAGGCGAACGCAAAAGGAAGCCCGCATGTCGCAGTTATTCCGCTCGCAATGCAAAGTCCAAATTTTGAGCTGCGCACGCAGGCTTGGGCCAGCAAAGTCTTAAAAGATTCTGACGGCACCCGCGTCACTGGCGTGGCTTATACGGATCTTATGACCGGTGAAGAATACGAACAGCCAGCCGGCATTGTCATATTAGCGGCCTATGCGATCAATAATGTACATTTGATGCTGTTATCCGAGATTGGCGAACCCTACGATCCCGTTACCCAAACTGGCATAATTGGCAAGAATTATTCCTACCAATGTAACAGAGCCACGGTGCTGTTCTTCGAGGGTAGCAAGTTCAATCCGTTCATAAATGCTGGTGGCTCTTACGCGACTTTTGATGACTTCAACACTAATCTTGATTTCGACCGGGAACCCCATGATTTTGTCGGCGGCTACACCATGGCCGGTGGGTTCAACACTTATTTACCGATTGGATGGCGCCCGGTTCCGAACGGCACGCCACGTTGGGGTACTGCGTGGAAAGCAGCAACCGCAAGTGGATTCCAATCAGCAATGCGGATCAATGCCACTGGAAGCGTAATGTCGAACCGCTACAATTACTACGATCTGGACTCGACCTACCAAAACGCCCTCGGGCAACCCTTGATGCGTATGACCTTTGATTACCAAGAAAATGAGCATAAATTACTGGCCCACTCTGCGCGCATCATGAATGAGATGGCTGCTTCTATGAATCCGACCATTGTGAATCCAGCTACAGAGGGTACCACCCCATGGTCAGTCGTGCCTTATCAGAGTACGCATAATACCGGCGGCGCGATTATGGGCACTAGCCCTGACACAAGTGCGGTCAACAAATATCTGCAGAACTGGGACTATCATAATCTTTTCGTCGTTGGCGCGAATGTGTACCCACATAATGCTGCCTATAACCCCACTGGTCCTTTGGGTGCACTTACCTATTGGACCGCGGACGCCATTAAAAACCGCTACATCAACAATCCTGGATCCCTACTCTAAGCGTGAGCATCACAATGCAAAACACGATATTAGTTCTTTGTAGTGCACTACTTGGCTTGGTGTCATTGTCCGTACATGCGCAAAGCGATTTCTCGCGTGGCGAGGAGCTCTACATTGAATGTGCCGCTTGCCATACATTCGACAATAGTGACGAAGAACTTGGCCCAGGTCTTCAAGGCGTATTTGGGCGCCAAGCAGGTGGGCTGGATAATTACTATTATTCTCCAGTTCTCTCGAACAGTAGAATTATATGGAATGCCGATACGTTAAACGCGTTTATTGCCGATCCCCAGACCGCCATTCCAAACAACCGCATGCCCTATTCAGGACTTCCCGAAGCACAAGATCGCGCTGATTTGATCGAATATTTGAAGAGCGCGAGCGAATAGAACCACAGGATTGAAGCCAAAATGGTCACGCGACTTCCTGAAGTTGATGTCGTTGTTGTCGGGCTAGGCTGGGCAGGCGGAATCCTATCAAAAGAATTGGCAGAAGCGGGCTTAAGTGTCGTCGCTTTGGAACGTGGCGCAATGCGCCACACGCGCACCGACTACTCAGTTCCAAATATTCGTGACGAGCTGCGTTTTTCAGAACGGCTTGACCTAATGCAGAACACCGCACGTGATACCCTTACCGTGCGCAACAACACCACACAGGAAGCGCTGCCGATGCGCCGGTTAGGATCGTTCTCGCCCGGAGAAGTTGTCGGCGGCACGGCCGTGCATTGGAATGGTCACACCTGGCGCTGGACTGACATGGAATTTAATATTCGTTCTAATTACGAGGAGAGATACGGCAAAAACTTCATTCCTGAAAACATGACTATACAAGATTGGGGGATCAGCTATGACGAGCTGGAGCCCCATTATGAAAAATTTGAGCGTGTCGCCGCTGTTTCTGGGAAAGCAGGAAATATTCGTGGCGAAATTCAACCTGGTGGGAACCCGTATGAAGCACCGCGCGCAAATGAGTATTCGCTACCGCCGCTCAGTCAAATATTAGCAAGTAAAGTTTTTGCCGAAGCGGCAACTAATAATGGGTATCACCCCTTCCCCCGCCCTTCCGCCAATGCCTCTGAAGCTTATGTAAATCCTGATGGGGTACATTACGGCGCGTGTCAGTATTGTGGCTTTTGTACGCGCTTCGGCTGTGAGGCCGATGCAAAGGGAAGTCCCCATGTCGCCGTTATTCCACTTGCAATGCAAAATTCTAATTTCGAACTGCGTTCGCAATCCTGGGTTACTAAAATAACTAAAGATTCTGACGGTGCGCGCGTTACTGGTGTCACGTATACCGACATACGCAATGGCGAGGAGTTTAATCAGCCGGCAGGAATCGTTATTCTATCGGCCTACGCCATTAACAATGTGCATTTGATGCTGCTCTCTGAGATCGGCACGCCCTACGACCCAGTTACACAAACGGGTATAATAGGAAAAAATTATTCCTATCAAACTGGCACTGGTGCAAGCTTGTTCTTCGAAGGACGACGCTTCAACCCATTTCTCTGCGCCGGTGGTACCAATTACACATTTGATGATTTTAATTCCAACTGGGAATTCGATCGCGGTCCGCATGGCTTTATTGGCGGCTACATTACGGGATCTGGTTTCGGCACATCGCTGCCGATTGACTACCGTCCGGTTCCAGACGGCACACCGGGCTGGGGCACAGCCTGGAAAGAGGCGACCGCAAAATACTACCAAACTGCGATGCGTATCAGTGCGGCTGGCAGCGTTATGCCCAACCGCTATAATTATTATGATCTTGATCCAACCTATAAGAATGCGCTTGGCCTACCGCTCATGCGTATGACCTTTGACTATAAAGAAAACGAACATAATTTGGGGCGCCATGCAGCGGAACGGATCAACGAAATCGCTGCGTCCATGAATCCGACACATCTGAGACCGGCAGTCGCGCGCACCGGGCCTTGGTCTGTAGTCCCATCGCAAAGCACTCACAATAACGGTGGTACCATCATGGGAACCAATCCACGGGACAGTGTTGTGAACAAATATCTTCAGAACTGGGATTGCCATAACCTTTTCATCGTCGGTGCGAGCGTCTACCCGCATAACTCGGCTTATAATCCCACCGGACCCCTGGGTGCGCTTTCTTATTGGACCGTCGAAGCGATCAAGAACCAATATCTAAGCAATCCTGGACCCCTAGTTTCGGCCTAGATAACGCACGTGACCCCTTGTGAAATGCTGCTTGATGTAAGGGTTAAGAAAAATGCCACTACTCATCAACAATGACGTGACCGCGCGGGTCCTAAAAATGGATGCAGCAGTGGATGCGATGGAGAAAGTCCTAGAACAATATGCGCAAGGGCTTGCTACTTTTCAGCCTCGCACGGATTTTTGGGCGCCAACTGCAAAAAACGGCGACTATTATCGCTGGGGATCGCTTATCGGAGCGATGTTCAATCCACCGACTCTCGCCCTGAGGTTTAAATCAGACATCATCACCTGGCACAAAAACGACGATTCCCATACCGAGGAATGGCACAATATGGAGCCAGGAAAATATTGCGGCTTCATCCTTCTCATCGACATGACAAATGGCGAGATCATCGCGCTTATGAATGACGGCGTCTTACATCATGTACGAGTCGGTGCGACGGCAGGCGTTGGTACAAAATATCTCTCGCGCAAAGATTCGTGCGTGCTTGGCGTTGTAGGCTCCGGGGGAATGGCTGAGACCTATGCAGAGGCGATTTGTGCGGTTCGTCCAATCGAGGAAATTCGTGTTTTTAGTCCCACCATGGCAAATCGAGAATCCTATGCCGAGAAAATGTCAAACAAGCTCAAAATTCCCGTAATGGTTAAAGAAAACAACATCGAGGTCGCACGCGATGCTGATATTGTCGCCCTGTGTACGGATTCTCTAAAACCCGTTTACACAATGGAGATGCTGGAGGTGCAAAGACCTGGAGCGACCTTTATTCGCTGCCGTCTCGATGAGATCGACGAACCAGTATTGAAATCAGTCGATAGAATATTTGGCAATCAACGCGAGCCCTATGCGGAATATATTATCGGCTCACCCGAGGAGCGCGACCGTCGCCCCAGCAATAATGAATATCGGCGGCGCTACCGCACCAGAGAATATCCGTTTCTTGCTGATGTCATTGTAGGCAAAATTCCTGGACGGAAAAATAATACGGAATCTATTTTCTACGATAATAATTCTGCAGGCCTGCAATTTGCCGCCGTAGGGCGCATCGTCTATGACCGCGCTAAAGAGCTAGGCTTGGGAATGGAGGTTCCCATGGAGTGGTTTCAACAAGATATCCGTAACTAACACTGAACTAACGCAGTATAGCGCGCGTCTTGTTGATGATCTCTTGAGGGGTTGCATAGGCCTCCTCGATCAGCTCTTGCGCATCTTGACCGGCCATCGGTTTGATTTCCAACCGCGCCCTACTAGCGTCTGCTATAAATTCAGGATCCTCCATGGTCGCATCAAAGGCACGGCGCAATGCTTCAACCCGATCGGCGGGTACGTTCGGTGGAGCGATATAGGGACGGCCCACAGCAAGGCGGGCAAAAACAAGACTAAGGATTTCCCGCGTCTCATCTGTCTCGGCTAAATCCATAACCCAGGGAACTCCCATGGCTGCTAATTCCAGGTTTGGTTCACGTGACATTTGAAGAAGGACCATAAGGCGGCCGTCGCGAAGCCATGCCTCATGGGTAGACTGCATCGAGGACCATGACCAGCCGCATCGTCCATCCACTTCACCGCGCTCTAGAGCGAACAGCGTATCAGCGCCTCCAGGATAGCCGCTCACGATCCGAAAATTGGCACCCAACGCACCGCGAAGAACCCGAGGGAAATCGTCTGCGTCGAAGCCCGCCCCTACGCCTCCAACGATAAGTTCTTTTTCATAGAGTTGCGCAAAGCGATCAATCCCGACACGCTCATGGGCAACGCAAACGCTTGTCTCATCCGTCGCGCTGCCGATCCAGGTAAAGTTTCGTGCATCGAAACGAATATTTTGCTGCGGCGTAATACCAATCAAAGGCTCAAGCGGAATGCCCCTGTTTATCAAGGCGAACACGCTGCCATCCTGCGGTGCAGCGTTATAGAGCCAATTAGTGAGCCTCAGCCCTCCTGCTCCCACCATATTCAACGGAACGATAGTTGGGTTGCCAGGAATGTGTTTGCCAATATGACGCGCCACAACACGCATATGAGCATCATATCCACCGCCAACGGATACACTCACATAAACTTCGACCACTTTATCGCGATAAAACTCTTCGACGCTTTGGGCGCTGGCCGAACTTGCGACTAGTTGGAGGAACAGCGCCGTAACGCCGCCTACGCGAGCTAAACTTGTCCAGTTCAATCTCATCGGCTCGCCTTAATTTCACCTGCGCTCAACGGTCTGAAGATGATAGCATTTATCGATAATTGTATAAATACTCGGTGATTAAGCGGCCCTTTGGTAAAAGGGGCTTCCTTTACGAGAGGCAAAATATTCGTGACCGATCACATCCCAGCGGCTACGGTTTTAGACGGAAAGATCTGAGCATAGCTTTGTATGAGGAATTTCATGTGAATCATCGCGGAGTCGCTGCAGGCATATCACGCCGATGGTCAAATAGGGGGGGTCGGCCGCATCGATTCATACTTGAAAGTGCACTTTTCCTATGCGTGATCTTCTTATTTCTGCTGGTTATTGCAAACCCTACTAAGGCCCAAAGCTTAAACGAATACTACGCCAGTAGGGTTGTCGAGCTCTATATCGGCTTCTCTCCAGGCGGAGGCTACGATCTTTACGGCAGGTTAGTTGCGCGTCATATCGGTAAGCATATTCCTGGTAATCCGACAGTGGTTCCAATCAATATGGAGGGTGCCGGCAGCCTCCGGCTGATGAATTGGCTTCATAGTGCAGCACCAAAAGATGGCACCGTGATTGGAATGGTCAACGGGGGTACACCGTTTGCCTGGCTGCTTGGTGAGAGGGATTTCGCACTATTCGATCCGCGCGATTATACTTGGTTGGGAAGCGTCAACGACGATGTCAGCGTTTGTGTTTCCTGGGAACGCTCGGGCATTGAAACCCTTGAGGATATGCGCCGCAAGGAATTTATCGTTGGAAGCACCGGGCCTGGTGCGAATGAATATATTTTTCCTAAAGTCTTAGAGGGCGCCTTGGATGCACAGATTCGTAATGTTGCCGGCTATTCCGGCGGCAACAGCATTAATTATGCGATGGAGCGCGGCGAAGTCGATGGACGCTGTGGCTGGACCTGGTCTAGCGTCATATCAACCAAGCCAAATTGGGTTGAAAGCAAATTAATCAACGTGATTATGCAATTCTCGCTAAGAAAACATCCAGATTTACCCGAAGTTCCTCTTATGTTGGAGTTTGCGGAAACTGAGGAAGAATATCAGATGTTACGTCTGATAAATTTGCGCGGTCCATTTGGCAGGCCCTTCCTCGTGCCGCCGGGCATATCTGAAGACCGCGCGATCGCTCTACGGAAAGCTTTCGAATCCATGGTCAAAGATCCCGAATTTCTTGCTGACGCGGCGCGCGCAAACATGGAAATCACACCAATTTCAGCCCGAGAACTAGAAGACCTTCTCGATGAGGCCTACGCTGCACCAGATCACATCGTCGAGCGGGCGAGAGAACTCATCAACTAGCACCAACTCCTTGTCTGAACATAGGCCTCAGTCAAGCTTAAGATAAGGGTCATTCATACGCTTATCTTTGCGCCTTTTATCCACCAGCTCTTTACCCGTCTTCCAATATTCGCTACGCGCGGCACGATCAGCTTCGTCCTGAAACTCATCCGGCCATTGGCCAAGGCTATAGCCATACCAAGGCATTTCTGGCTTCAACCGGGGCAAGCCAAGCTCTTCCCAAATGACTTTTGCGTCTTCCATATATTTCTTTGCTGGAAGCGAGATCGGTGGGTAAGGGCGCTTCAACATCGCATTGATCAGCATCGCTGAATCATTGGCTTCGTAATGATTGTCGTCTTTGCCGGCTCGCGGCCCATGTCCCATGTCCCTATGATCCAATACGCGCAGGTCTTCATGCGGGCGCATGCGGTAGGCCATGGCCCAAAAAAGCATATCAAGATTTTCCGGTTCGATATCTTCGTTGACCGCAATCACCATCTTACCCACCGACGATGAATAAGCGGATGCACCGTATAGCGCTCGCCAAACCTCTGCATCCAATGCCTCTGACTTCATCTGAATGACAATTAGTTTCCGTAAGTTCGTGAGCGGCTCATGCATAAAAACGCGCGTGACCGAGCTGATGTTCAAATGATGCCGCAAATGATGGAGGAAAGCAGGTTCATAAGCGACACGTTTAATCAAGCTGCTCTCGCTCGGCGTCACCTGACTAAGGATTGAAACCAAAATGGCGTCTTTGCGCCGCGTAATCGCCGTTACGTCCATAAAAGCATTATATTCCTTTAGATTCATATACCCGTGGGATTCGCCGAAACTCCCTTCCGGCTCAAGCCATTCGGTGTCGATAAAGCCTTCAACAACTATTTCCGATTCTGCAGGCACGATAAGATCAACGCTTTTTGCTTTACACACGCGTATGGGCGCGCCGACGAGACCGCCGGCAACCGCAAGTTCGTCCAAATGCTTAGGCAATTTATGCACTGAGGTAAAAGTGACGGCGGGCGGAGCCGCCAGCACCAACGCAGCAGGCATTTTCTCACCGCGAGCTTTGTATTTTAGCCAATGATCATAAATACCTTGGTTGAGTTCAACCTCCGGGTTCATTCCTAACCGGGTAGGGCTTTTGACCATCGCCCGGTAATTACCAATGTTTTGCTGCCCAGTGTCTGGATCTTTGGTGATGAACATCGAGCATGACGCATAAGGAGCGTTATCAAATCCCGGCGTGGAAATCGGAATAGGAAGCGCATCAACCCCCTGACCAGACTTTTCAAGTGCAGCACCCTCATAGACAATGTCCTGGCAGGACGGGCTCTGAACCATTTCCGGCTCGACTTGGTGCTGCTCAGCATAATCCCACTTTGCTTTGATATGCTCGACGTCACAGCCAATGCCGACGCTGTAGATTTCCCGGTTAGAAGCAAGGATCCCAACCGCTACGGGGATGTCGAATTTGCGCCCAGTTCCGTCGACAACATTTTCGAAAAAGAACGCTTTACGCTCTGATTCTGCAATGCCGCCACGAAATTGCCAACGGACGAGGGCGTGCATCTCTGTGTCCTTATTAATTGGGCGCTGCACGCGAAAGAGCAGTCCTTTTTCCTCAAGTGCCATAATATGTGCACGCAGATCGGGGTATCCTGGGTTTTTCATCTTCTCCTCGGGGACGTCCTTTACGGGACATCTTGTTCTTACTTCGACGATTGCCGGACAGACGTGCAACGAAGCAAGTAGCCTGGATGGCCAAAATCCAATGTTAAGCACTACGAATAGGCTTGAAAAGCATGCCGCCTATAGATTTAGGGCATAGAGGGCATACTTTCACACGCGCTTTACCTCAAGTCCCCTTTCCCCATCACGCGTCAAAGCGTTAGACTAGCCCAAAGGTAAATGGGGAGGGTGCGATGCATAAAATGAACTTAGCCGCCGCGGCGGCAATTATTGGCCTTAGCCTTTCGGCTTGCGAACAACAGCAGCCTGAGGCGCCCACTAGCACGGCGACCGTGTTCGAAGGTGCGCGGCTAATCGTCGGCGATGGAAGCGCACCGATAGAGAATGGTGTTCTTGTTATTGACGGCACAACCATTGTTGCCGCGGGCGACGCCGGAGAAGTAAACGTCCCGGATGGGGCCACACATGTCGACCTCACGGGCCAGACGGTAATGCCCGCGATTTACGACACCCATGTCCATTTGAGCGGAGATCGCGCAGGGGTCGTCAACGATCTTATTCGCCGCGCGGTGTTCGGTGTCGGGGCAGCGCAGAGCATGGGCCGCGATCCCGACGAGCTTATCGCAACACGCTCCGATCTCATTCCCGGTGGAGCGCGCTATTTCTCGGCAGGGCGCGGCATAACCAGACCAGAACCCGGTCGACCAGAAGGCATTTACTGGATCGAAACCGTTGAAGAGGGTGTTGCGGCGGTCCAGCATCTTGCGAGTGTCGATGTCGACGTGGTCAAGATCTGGGTCGACGATCGCAACGGGCAATACGACAAGCTAACGCCCGAAATGTACGGCGCGATCATTGAAGAAGCTAACGCTCTCAACGTTCGAGTCATGGCGCACATTTATTCGGAGGAAGACGCCAAGGGGCTATTGCGCGCCGGGCTCCCTATCTTTGCGCATGGCATTCGCGATCAGGATATCGACGACGAAACCATGGGGCTGTTTGCAGCTAACCCCAACGTTGTTTTGAGCGCCAATCTTCCTGACCGCGGCCTACCGACTGATCTCAGCTTCCTGGAAGGGATCGTTCCCGCCGACACGCTTGCGGGGGCGCAAGCCGAGAATGTGGAAGACGCGGCAACGCAAGAGACTTTCGGCATTCAAGCGCGCAATCTCGACCGCTTGCACGACGCCGGCGTCACGGTTGCGCTGGGCACCGACGGCAATACGCCTTGGGCACCCCATTTGGAGTTGGAAGACATGGTCGCATCCGGGTTGACCCCGATGGAAGCGATCATCGTGGGAACCCATAACTCCGCCGAACTCCTCGGATTAAACGGAGGCGTGCTGGGTCCCGCCATGGACGCCGACTTCCTCATCCTGGATGGCAATCCGCTCGAAGACATCACCAACACGCGCGCGATTTCAGCTGTATATTTGCGCGGCGAGGAAGTGGATCGCTCGGTCTATCCATAAAGTTAAGTATGGCGGAACGCTGACAGGGGCGCCGCCATATGAAAACTAGGCTGCTTAGGAAGCGATTGATGAGATCCGCTTGCGCGTCGGCGGCGATACCGACATCGAGGGCGTACCGGACTGCTCTGCCCTTGAAACGGGCGTGAATCTTTCGGTGCTCTATGTCATGCCGCAAGGGGGCAATGCCACCCTTGGTTACGATGTGTTGGAAATGTGGGTGGTGCCTTAGCCAACCACAGGGCTACTCGACGGTTTCTTGCCTTCTCGCGTTACGCAAATACGCAACAACTGGAATCGCTAAAGCGATCGTCAAAACTTTCCACGCAGCCGACATGCCGAAGGTCATTTTAAAATTATTGGAAAAAGTCCACCCGGGCTCAAAGCCATGATAGGCCCAGACCCATCCGGCCTCTGAAAGAGCCGCAACAAACCAAGTGGCAATGGCAAGCAAGACCAGTGTGCGCAAATTGTTGCCATGCCCGCGCTTATCAAAATATCGCCAGGCCATGAGCCAGAAAAACATGCCAGTCATGAGATATTGCGGCGGGTAAATGCCAGGAGAGAGAAGAAAATGGATCATTGCAAGCGCCGTGAGAAAATAGATGGTATTATGCAGCCGCTGCCATTTCTGCGTGCCCATCCATTTCACAGCTGCATCGAACGACGTCGCACCTAAAGGGAGTAATCCGATCATCGAGATTGTCGCGATAATAAGGGTAAGGCGCGTTATCATTTCATTACCGATAGAGCCAAAGTCCCAAAAACGCAGCGCAAAATAAATAAAGAGATGGGCAATAGTATAGACAAGGGCCGTCACCCCAATCATCCGACGCATGATAACGGCTTGCGGCCAGAAAAATATTTTTGCAGCAGGCGTCACCGCAAGGGCAGCCAGGAGCAGTGCAGTGGCCCATACGCCCGACCAGTAAGTTAGACCTGCCAAAGGCACGCGTCCAAAATTACCAGCCTCGACCTGATAGATAAGCCAGATAGCAGGGAGAAACATAATGACAAAGGTCACCAACTTTAAGGGCGAAAGCTTCCCTGCCCTATCGTTCCACGGCCATGTCAAATACATCTTAGACCATTCCATGTTCTGCGCTTAAGCCTCAGGTCGCTATCAAATATGCAGCGGGCGTCCGTCGGCGGCGAGGACGGCTTCATGCATCATCTCGGACAGCGTTGGGTGCGGAAAGACGGTGCTCTGCAATTCGGCTTCAGTTGCCTCGAGATTGCGCGCGATGGCATAACCCTGAATGAGTTCAGTGACTTCGGCGCCGATCATATGTGCTCCAAGCAATTCTCCCGTTTCGGCATCAAACACTGTCTTAATAAAACCTTCGGCTTCGCCGAGTGCAATTGCTTTACCGTTTCCGATGGCAGGAAACTTGCCAACTTTGACCTTGTGGCCCGCCTCTTTCGCCTTAGCCTCGGTCATTCCGATACTTGCGACTTGCGGCCAACAATAAGTGCACCCCGGCACTTTTGAAGTGTCAAGCGGATGAACACCCTTCACGCCAGCAATTTTTTCGGCAACGATCACGCCTTCATGCATCGCCTTATGAGCAAGCCAAGGCGGGCCGACGAGATCACCAATCGCCCATAACCCAGGAATTCCCGTCGCGCCCCATTTGTCGATTACAACGTGAGTTCCATCAACCTTCACGCCGGCCTGTTCAAGGCCCAAATTCTCAATATTGCCGACAATGCCAACAGCCAAGATTACTTTATCTATGGTGAGCGTTTCAGTTTTTCTGTCTTTGTCTCTAAGCGTAGCCGTAACGCTAGATGCGCCTTTGTCTAATTTTTCGACCGTTGTTTCGGTCAAGATCTTCATGCCTAACTTCTTGAAAGCCTTGGCCGCAAAGGCAGAAATTTCTTCATCTTCGATCGGCAATACGCGATCTAAGACTTCAACCACCGTTACATCAGCGCCGAGCGCGCGGTAGAAGCTCGCAAACTCTATTCCGATAGCGCCCGAGCCTATGACAAGAAGCGATTTAGGAAATCTATCCGGCACCATCGCCTCACGGTAAGTCCAGATCAGTTTTCCATCGGGCTCTAGCCCCGGTAATGTCTGCGCCCGCGCGCCCGTCGCAAGCACGATGTTTTTTGTGGAATAGTCAGCCGATTTTCCATCTTTAATAACTGTGATCGTGGACTTCCCTTTCAGCTTCGCTTCACCATCGAGAACCGTAATCTTGTGTTTCTTCATCAGGCCTTTGACGCCACCCGATAATTGCGCGGCAACTCTACGTGAGCGCTTGACAATGGCTGGCAGATCGAATTTCAAATTATCAGCAGAAAAACCGAATTCCTTCAGACGGTGCAGAGTGTGCCAAATCTCCGAAGAACGAAGTAATGCTTTAGTTGGGATACAGCCCCAATTGAGACAAACACCGCCCAGGTTTTCACGCTCGACAATGGCAGTTTTGAGGCCAAGTTGCGCTGCGCGAATAGCGCAAACATAGCCACCTGGCCCTCCGCCAATAATTATTACGTCGAACGAGTTACTCATAACAGCATCGACGCCGGCTCTTCGACGAAGCCCTTAAATGTCTGCAAGAAGCGCGCGCCCGTTGCTCCGTCGATGACACGGTGATCACACGACATGGTTACATTCATAATCGTAGCTGGCACCACGTTACCATCCCGCACCACGGCACGTGCCTGCCCCGCGCCAACCGCTAGGATTGCACCCTGCGGCGGGTTGATCACGGCGGTAAACTCCTTGATCCCGTACATACCAAGATTAGAGATGGAAAAGCTTCCACCTTCAAACTCTTGCGGCTTCAATTTCTTGTTTTTGGCTTTTTCGGCGAGCCATTTCACCTCATTAGAAATTTCAATAAGACCTTTTTCTTCCGCGCCAAACACGATCGGCGTGATGAGGCCAAAGTCAAGTGCCACAGCGACCCCAACATCGGCATGTTTGTGGCGAAGAATTGCAGTATCAGTCCAGCTCGCATTGACATCGGGGTGTTTCATCAACGCCATAGCTGAAGCCTTGACGACAAAATCATTTACAGAAAGCTTGTAGGCGCCGTCGCCTTTGGGCGTACGCACGTTCAACCGTGTGCGTGATACAAGCAGCGCGTCGATATCGCATTCAATGGTCAGATAGTAGTGCGGGATAAGCGTCTTAGCGGAAGTAAGACGCTTCGCGATGGTTTTGCGCATAGAATCATGGGGGGTTTCTTCATATGCGTCTTTTTCATAGAAGGCCCGCTCATCAGGCAACCCAGAAATGGCACCTGGCGCTCTCGTCCCAGATTGGGCCGCGCCTAGCTTTGCCGCCTCAACATCGGCTTTAACGATGCGGCCACGCGGGCCAGAGCCCCGGACGGCACTCAAATCAATCCCCTTTTGCTTAGCGATGCGTCTAGCCAGTGGCGATACAAAAATACGCAAGCCAGCTTCTACAGTTGAGGATGTCGCAGATTGTGATGAAGCTAATGGTACAGGCGATTTTTTTTCATTGCTAATCGCTTTTCTAGTCTCATTCATTACCGAGACAATCCCCTCCACTTTAGCAGGTGGGGAACTGCCCTTAATGGGCGCAACTTTAGGTGCGGCAGCTAAACCAGAAGCAGAGCGTTCGACTTCTTCCAAAAGAACAGCGATAGGCTCGTTGACTTTGACACCCTCAGCACCCTCCTCAATCAGGATCTTACCTATACGACCATCGTCAATAGCCTCAAATTCCATCATCGCCTTGTCGGTTTCAATTTCCGCAAGAATATCACCCGCTTGCACATCATCGCCCTCCTTGACATGCCATTTGGCGATGGTGCCCTCTTCCATTGTGGGCGACAGCGTAGGCATGAGGATTTTTGTGGCCATGTCTCTAGTTATAGCAAACGGCTTTGGCACCCTCGACGATATTTTCAACCGTGGGCAAAGCAAGTTTTTCTAAATTTGCGGCATAAGGCATGGGCACGTCCGCGCCCGCAATGCGCGTAGGTGCCGCGTCAAGATAGTCAAATGCTTGATCAACCACTTGCGCAGAAATTTCCGAGCCAATCGAACAAATTGGCCAGCCCTGCTCGACCGTGACGATGCGGTTAGTTTTCTTTACGGACTTAATAATTGTCGCAGTGTCGAGCGGACGCAGCGTGCGCAGATCAATTAGTTCCGCTTCGATCCCCTCGCCTGCCAATACTTCTGCAGCTTCTAAAATCATTCCGACTGAAAATGAATGGGCAACCAATGTGACATCTGTCCCTTTGCGGATCACTCGTGCCTTACCAATAGGTAGCACAAAATCATCAAGCTTCGGTACTGGAAAGGAGCGACCGTAAACAATTTCGTTTTCCAGAAAAATGATAGGATTAGGATCACGGATTGCTGCTTTTAGGAGCCCCTTGGCGTCGGCTGAAAAGTAAGGCGAAACCACTTTTAGACCAGGGACTTGTGCATACCAGGCCGAGAAATCCTGACTGTGCTGAGCTGCAACACGTGCCGCGGCTCCATTGGGTCCGCGAAAGACAACCGGGCAGCCCATTTGGCCGCCTGACATATAAAGTGTCTTAGCGGCAGAATTGATCAACTGGTCCATTGCCTGCATGGCAAAATTAAAGGTCATAAATTCAACGATCGGTTTGAGTCCAGCAAATGCCGCGCCAACAGCAAGCCCTGTAAAACCATGCTCGGTGATCGGCGTATCAATCACGCGTTTCTCGGTGAATTCTTCCAAGAGGCCCTGGCTTACTTTATAGGCACCCTGATATTGCCCGACTTCTTCTCCCATTAAGAAGACGTCATCATCGCGGCGCATTTCTTCGGCCATAGCATCGCGCAGCGCATCACGCACGGTGGTATTCTCGAATACCGTTCCTTCGGGAATATCTGGATCGTCGGAAAGGGTCGCTGCCGGAGCGCTGACAGTGCTTGTTATTTTCTCAGGCGACCTTTTTTCCAAAACAATATTTTCTGGAACCACTTCTG
>Ga0315338_1001356_pt1 | contig 31526 bp, 24 predicted proteins | sample ASW8metaG_FD_204518 | JGI IMG/M metagenome (GOLD analysis project Ga0315338, IMG submission 204518) | Ammonia-oxidizing marine archaeal communities from Monterey Bay, California, United States - ASW #8 | ecosystem: Environmental > Aquatic > Marine > Coastal | place: USA: California | collected... | reverse complement strand
CGCTCTCAATGAACTCGTGGACCGTCAAATTCTCAGCTTGGCAGTGGGTGCTGATTCAAGGTACCAATTCAAGGCGCATCTGCTCGTTCCCTGGATCGCGAGGTACCATCCTCGCAGTGATCTGCGCAAGATCCAAACTCAGAAATGACGAGCACTAATCCATATGGGTTCCGAAAAGCGCTGAAAGACTCTAGTGGCTTCGTTGGTAGGACACGGACGATCCGGGAGATTCTAGAGCGGATTTCGACCCCGCAAGCGAACTCCGTCTCTGTGTTTGGACCTCCATGGGTGGGCAAGTCATCGCTCCTCCGGCGAATATCCGATCCCAGGGTTCAAAAGGCGCACCTCTCCGCGATCCAGAACTATCACTTCGTGTATCTAGATCTGGAGTCGCGTCTCAAAGTGACAATGCCTGGGGTGCTGGGCACGATATACTCCTCCCTAATCCCCGATCAACGCGCACCTGAGGAACTTCCACGGGTTTACGATGATCTGTGGCGCAGCATCAAAGATCTCACTGCAGATGGCCGGCGCCTTGTAGTCGTTCTCGACCAGTTCCAGCGAATAAGCGGAAACCCGTCTTTTCCTCTAGAGTTTTTCTCGTTCCTTCGAGGTCTGGCCAGCAACTACGAAGTATGTTACGTCACTGCCACGCGTTCGAGACTCCATGAGATGTGCCATAACAGAGAAATCGCGGCCTCCGATTTCTTCAACATCTTCGACAATGTGCGACTGCTTCCGTTCAGCCCCGAAGAGGTAGGGGAACTTCTACGCCAATCAGAAAGCGCGGCCGGGCCCGACCTCGAGAGCTTTCAAGACTTCGTTATGGCCCTTACAGGAGGGTTCCCTCTATTCGCTCAGATCCTCGGCAAGCGGCTCTTCGAGCTCGCGGGGAAAGAGGCGTCTGACGGGCGGGTCATGGCCCGTGCGTCGGACGACTTCAAGCAAGATGTCGCAGGGCAATTCGCCTACATCTGGAACAAAGGAATCGAATCTCGCCAATCGTGTTTCCAAGAAGCGTGTCGCGGCGCACCTTCCGATGACTGCGTGGCGAAAGTGCAAGAATTGACCGACGAGGGGTATCTTCTTCCGGTCGGGTCCAATCGATATCTCCCTTTTTCTCGGGTATTTGGAGAAGTCCTCGGCATTGAATTCGATCAACACGATGCACCGCATGACGTTTTCATCGCGTGTAACAGCATCGACTACGAACTCGGGCGCTTGGTACACGACCACTTGGTGAGGCACGGAGTCCGCGCTTTCTTTGGGGACTCAACACCATTGGACAGCAGACGAGGCGATTTCGGTGAGGAGATAGACAAGGCATTGGACAGCGCCCGCGACTTGATCGTAGTCATGTCGAGGGGCGAACACCTCGAAAGCCCATTCGTGAAGTCGGAGTGGAAACTCTTCATTAACGAAAAACGGTCAGGACGCAAGAGTGGCAATGTCTTGTGCGTACATGACGGCGACGTGCTCGTTGAGCATCTACCGATCTCCCTACGGGATTGCCACCTACTTGCATGGGACGACACAGGCAAGGAGCGGCTCGTGCGGTGGGTTGCCAGCGATAAGTGAATCCCGCGACTAAGACGAGCGAACGCGCTGAGGAACTCAGCTCCGACATACTCATCTTTTTGGCGCAATCCCAAAGCAGATGTTTTCAAGTGCGATGGCATCGTTGACCGCGCGTCGAGGGTCAACGCCGAGCACCTCAAACCTGCGTCGCGTTGGCGAGGCGGAAGGTTAGTCACCCTAGTCGCACACGCTCGTCGCAATGCGAAAGCCCAGAGTCGATTCTCTGGAATCCGGCGGCTGTGAGCGTCTAAAGGCGCAGCGCTTACTCCACGTCGGGTTGCGGGAGGCTCCACCTCTCGTGACATAGGACTCCGAGTCTTCGCGCTTCGAATCCGTCCACTGCCACACGTTCCCGATCATATCGAGAACACCAAACGGGCTAGCGCCGAGTGGATTCTGCCAAACGGGGACGACCCCGCCGAATGCATGTCTGCCGGGTGAGTAGTCGTTACCCTCGGGGAAAAGCCTGCCGTCGAGCCCTCGCGCTGACTTCTCCCACTCTTCTTCAGACGGGAGACGAATTACTCGGCCGAGCTTTTCGCCAAGCCACTCGCAGAAGGCGTAAGCCTCCTCCCAGTTCACGTCGACACGTGGGTGGTGCGGCGACTCCTCTGACGCAAGCGTCTCGTGCCCGCCGGCAGCGAGGAATGAATCGAACTGCGCGGTCGTTATAGGGAAGCGGCTGATGCAGAAGCTCGCAACTGAGACTCGCCTTTGTGGATTTGGGTACGAACGGGTATCTTCCTCGTCGATCCCGCCCATCAGGAACGGGCCCGCCGGGATCTCGACCCAGTCGATTTCCGGCACTCCGTCTCTCTGCGACTCGACGCATTCGCCGCGCTCCTTTGCGAGGCGCGCCGCCGTTGCGGCTTGCCGCTTCGCTACTCCCTCCATCGCAGAAGCCGGCGCGTGAAACTCGCTCTCGATCTGTGCCTGGAGACGGCTCGCAAAATCCTGGCCCGCGTGGCTCTGCCCAGTTTCCAGGCTCTCGATTGCTGCCGCGGGAAGAAGGCGTTTGATCTGCCGCTTGAAGCTGACTACAAGCTCGTCTAGACCCTTCGACTCAACCAAATCGTACGCTTCCTGCGCCATCGACCGCGCTCGTCCGTACTCACCTAGGTCGAAAACGATCCCCGCTTCGTTCAAATGAGCCCTTGCGTGACCACCCACGTTTCCAATATCCACCCAGATTCGTCGTTGCTCTCCCAGTAGTCGCAGCGCCTCATCGTAATCGGCGCGAGCGCTGCATACGATTGCTTGATTTCCGAGGCACTCGGCCAACTTTTCGATGTCTTTCAGATCGCGCAACATCTTCTCTTGTTGGTCGAAGAGCTCGCCTGCTTCGTCCACCTTTCTACTGTCCAGTAGAATTAGAGCGCGATTCCCGAGACACGTGGCTAGACATCTATCGTTGCCGATCTCTGTGCAGAGTGCGGCCTGCTCATCGAGGAGCTCGAACGCACGGTCAAATTTGCCCCACTTCCGTAACACGATTGCCTGATGCCCGAGTGCCGCCTGGACCCCTTCCATATCGCCCGCGCGACGCGAGAGCCTCTCGTCCTCTTCGAAAAGCCGCAGTGCCTCGTCCAATTGTCCGAGCTCGTATCGCGCGAGCCCTTCGGTACCACGAGCTCGTGCAAGCGCCTCGTCCGATTCGCTTTCGCCGGCCACAGCCGAGAGGTGCTCACGAAGCGGCAGTGCCTCCCGGGCGTCTCCAAGGTCGTGAAGAAGGTCCGCTACCAACCAAACCTCCTTCGCTTCGTACTGATCGGGACGCTCCAAGACCGCGTCGTAGGCATCGACAGCTCGCAGCTCACAATTGCGCTGTATCTGCGCCCAATACCGTCTGACGTCAATGCTATCGAGCTCCCAAGCATCCGCCAGGAAATCGAGGTCACTCAGTAAATCGAAGAGTGTCTGCCACGAACCGGCGCGAGCGAGTTGCCAGGGCAGTTCTCGCGTGCGCCTCGCGTTGCTGGCCAGTTTCTCGAAATAGCGCGCTATCGCTTGATGACACACTCGCGCTACGTCGTTACGAAGGTAGAGCGTTTCCACGGTTGCGCGAACACGATCATGGGAGAACGTCACGACGGTCAAATCGTTGACGAGTCGCTCCGAGAGGTACGATTCCAGTTCATACCGCAATCGCGACCACATAAACGGCGGCAAACGTCTAAGACGCTCGCCCCAGGGCTTCGCAAGCTCGGTTGGGGAGCTGTTCGTGAACTCGCTCATCACGCCGGCGTCTGCCGACAAAAGCGCGATAAGCTCGTGGTCCGTGAGCCCGTAGCGGCTGCTCGCCAAGTAACAGAGTGCCCGCTCCGTCAAAAAACGGCCGTGTCGCCGCGGGCGGGCGAGGTCGTCGAACAACTCCGCAATGACGTCCTCTACCGTTGTACCAATTCCTCGCTCGCCCCCCGGCCGCTGGGGAAGTCTGTCGTAGGACTTCCACTGCCGCGATTGCTCAAAGGCGAGCTTCAAGTAGAGAGGCGTCGGACAACCCGCGAACTTCTCGAGCACCTCGTCTATCTGCTCTGGTTGTAACGTCCTACGAGCGAGCGCCAGCCAGGTCGTCAGCAGAGTCTCACCGTGTTCCGAGGATAAAGTTCCGAGTTTCAAAAAACTCGACGGCGCAAACAGTTCCTTCGCTCGGCTGCAGACCGTAGTATCGTCCGTAAACGAAGCTACGATCTTCGTATGCGGTGGGAGCGTTCGAGGCAGCCGGCTCAACAGGTCCTCCGCGTCGTCTAGCGGCAATTGATCGAGCGCATCAAAGTAGATCAAGAGCGGACGGTCCACCGTGGCCCACGAGAGCCGTCTGGCAAAGACCTCGGCCACCTGCCGGATGTCTTTCGGAACGGTACCTTCTCCGTCGTAGCGCAACGCGAGTTCCTCGCATACTCCCGTGAGCAGTGACCCGAGTTGTGCCGCACCAGCCGATGCCCCGACGAAGCGCAAGACGACAACGGTCCCGCCGTTCGATGCGATAGACCGGTGTTCGTGACATGAGGCGGCGAGCAAGGCCGACTTGCCAACGCCTGCAACGCCGTGGATGAAGAGAGGCGAGCGATCGCGTGAACCTAGGTACTCTTGAATCCGGTTCAGCGAATCGACTCTGCCGAGGAAGCTCTTTCTCCGTTCGTCGCAAAACCGGTCATGGGCATCGCCCTCACGCTCAAGAGGCGACTTCGCTCGGAACACCTCGACCTCTTGGGCGATGATCGTTTCCAGATCCCGTTGAACGCGATCAGACAGGGCCCTGAGGTCCGTGCCCGGGTGATCGGTCTCCCACGGAGCCTCATATTCGTATATGTGCTCTCCTGATAGTCGTCCGCGGAGACTTTCCTTCAAAGCATCGAGGCTCGCTCGATCCGCCCCGTCGTCAACGAAGCCAGCTGCGTCTTTTCCTTTCGGGGGACACGTGATCGTGCGGAAGTAAGCGAACACGTGGTCCCTGGCTTCTAGATGCGGTTGTAACGCGCCGCATTCGACCTCCTGATGAGTCGCCGATTGCCAATGCTTGCACCATTCAGGCGTGTCGTGACCATCGCGGAGCTCATCTCCGCCAAGTAAGCTCGTTCTCAGACGGTTCTCCTCCTTGCGCCATGTCTCCTCGTCGCGGAAGGGGCCTCCACGCGGTAGCAAGCAGTACGCTGCCGGAACAGCATTCTCGTCGCGGCGATACCATCGAATCAACCGCTTCTTCTCCTTGGAGGACAGAACCTGGAGAATCCCATCGAGTTCCACTGCATCTACGTACGCCGGTAGCGGCCGCGCCCCATAGCGTTGGCCGAGAAGGACGATGAAGTTCGGCCGTGGCGATACATCCTGACAACGGGCGATCTCCGACAGGCAGATTGGCATTGCCTGCTGGTCGAAGAAGGCCTCTTCGCTGACTCCCCACCGGAGGTCAACGGCCTCGAAGTAGGCCCCGAGCGACTGAGCGTATTCTCGAAGCGCGGGAAACGCCCCCGTTTCGAGTTGCTCGCGCTCAGCCACGAGATCGCTGAATGTCGAGCTGACGAAAACACGGAAGACTAGATCGTCCCGTCCGTTACTCATTCTCGCTGCTCCCGGGGAAACGAGCGTCGTTTCGCGCGACGCCCCGCCGAAGGCTAGTGCCGAGCCCACGCTTGTGAAAAGCACAAGCACCGGACTCCGGCGCGACGGGTGATGAGTGTAGACTACCGCTCACCAGCTTGCTAACCCTGGGCCGGCTGCAAACTGGAGGATTGGGAGATGGCAGCATCGGAAGACAACAAGGTTTTCAACTCCGATATCCTGCGGTCCGAATCGGACAGAAAGCGCGCGAAGAAGAAGTATTCGCGGCTGTTTCATGTACTCAACCACAAAGAGCTAGGACTACTCTTCGACGAACACGACGAGCCAGCTAACAAAGCCAAAAAGCAGGCAAGGCGTCGTGGCCTTCTCTCGATTCTCTTCGGTACTCTCGCGCTGCTTATCGCCGCCGGCGAACCGCTCTACCATCACCTACTCTCTCCATGGCCACAGGTCCTCGGGACGACCGCCGGCGCTCTTGGCGTAGTCAGCGTCGCTATCGCGATGGGGGGAGTGCTTTTTCGGACGAAGAAGCGCAGCTGGTTGCAGGATCGCCTCATGACCGAGCGGCTTCGGCAGTTTCACTTCCAAACGTTCGTTTGTCGAATTCCAGAGATCTTCGCTTCGCTGGATGCCTGGAATCCGAGCGCCGCGGCAGAGTATGAAGAGCGGGAGCGTGAAGTCTGGTTCGATGAGTTCAGAGACAGATACGAAAACGACCTCCCGGCGCGACTTACGGCAATGCTCGACGATGAGGCTCTGCCAGAGATTTGGCTACATGAATGCGGACCTCGACCTTGGGAGCAGACGGCAGACGATTCTTCGACTGAAGACGTGAATCAGCTCTTTAAGGCGTATCGGTTACTACGCGTCGAGCATCAGTTGCAGTACGCCAACTGGCAGCTACGGTTCGATGCCAGCATCAAGAGCGGAGCGCCCCGTAGGTTGAACGCAGTCCTCTACAAATCAGGATTCGCTTGCGTCCTAGGGGTGCTCGTTCTCCATATGGTGATCGCCGTCGGCGTGCCGCTGGACCTTCCGATCGTTCAAACACCATGGCTTCACGTGGCGGCGCTCTGGTGCGCAATCTCCGCCCTCGCTATACGTACGTTGTCGGAAGGATTGAAGCCAGCCGAGGAAATCGAGCGTTATCGCAGCTATCGCGCATCAATCCAGGACATCGCTCGCCGGTTCGACGCGCCCGAGAGTGGCCCTGCGGAAAAGCACGCATTAATGATCGAAATGGAGCGTGTGTCGTTCGAGGAGATGCGGGCCTTTCTTCGGACGATGAACGATGCGTCGTTCGTCATGTAACAAACGCTTGCACCACGGAACTCCTCTGCACAGAGGACAGTGACGCTCCCCGACAACTTGTCCAAAGCTGAGTTGAATCTGAGCCAGGTCCCCAATGCCACTTCTGGCGACGGTTGAATTAAAGTCGCCACAGCAGGTATAAGAACAATGCCGTACGCTGATGCTGAACGTCCTATTCCAACCACCAGTCGAATTGCACGGCTCTTCTAGCCTCACCAATAGGGCCGCCGCCCTGTGCCGTGGTTCGGATAGTCCTACTTTGCGACCTGGAGCCCCATGGCGAGCGGAATTGCAGAAGGTAGGGTCGGCTTGCTAGTAGTGAGGATCAGCACAACTTACCCTGAGAACCGATGGCACGGGCATCAGAGTTGCGTACCGGACTGGGGCACACCTCTTTCAGCGATCAAATGACCGAAGCCAAACCCTTTCGCATCTTCATCGGCTATTCAGGTCAGGCCCGCCAGTTGGTCCCCGATATCAAGAATGGCATACTTGATGCCCTCACTAAGCGACTGCGACATTTCTGCGAAGCGGCTCAGGTCCTTCCAGTTTCGCTAGAGTTCTCCGGCGGTGAAGACGCCCGCCCGGACATGTCAGGCCAATCCAAAATCAAACAAATGCAGGACGAAGCGGACGCCGCCATTTTTGTCTTTTGCGACAGAATCGGCAAGACAGCTGGGGACGAAATAGCCTACTTCCGAAGGACAAAAGAAAAGGCCTTTCCGGTACAAGTCTTTTTCCCAAAGACGATGCCCGGCAATCACCACGATCCGGGTGTTCTTGAGGGCTGGCAGAAGCTCCTCAAGAAGAAACAAACTCTGATTAAGCACGAGGCGAACAGCGGAATCGCCGCGAAGGAGTATGAGAGTATCGTCGAGATTCGTACCGCGATTCTGGATGGTATCGATAGTGCATTTTTGGAATTCGTGAAACTGCGCGCCAAGCCTTGCAGGCAACGTATCCTGTTTCTGAGCTCTGCGCTTGTCGCGAAAGCTACGCCGCAAGCGTCGGACAGCCTCGACTACTTCGGGATTCTTGCATCCGAAATAGCCCAGGTAGTCGGCAGTGACTACGACGTTGTCTTTCGCGCGCCAGAAGACAACACCAAAGGGTATCAGCAGGCTAACCAGCTAGAGGAGGTATTGGACAATGCCCATTGTTACGATGCGCTCGTGTTATCTCCTCAAAGCACGAAAACGCTCGCGGCCAAAATAAAGAAGTTCATGACCAAGTACCCCAACAAGCCTCTTGTTACGATCGACAAGAGCTTCGAGAAGAAGGATCAGCCAGTCGCATCGCTGTTCGAGCCGCCACCTTCCGTGACAGCTAACGGCGAGCTCGGTGGGGAAAAAGCCGCGAAATTCGTTGTCAAAACGACAAAAGGGTGGGGTAACGTCAGGGCCGCCGTGCTCATGGGCAAGGAAGGCTCGACTCCTCGGGAGCAAGGCTTTCGCAGATACTTGAAGAATGTCAAGCCCAGAAGGTTCAGGGTCACAACGATAAAGGGCGGGGAGTTCGATTTCCTGTCTGCTCGAGACACGATACGGAAGCAGGTCCTCAACGCTCGTCCGGAGTTTGATCTCGTATTTTGCACCAATGACGAAATGGCGCTCGGAGTTCGGACCGAGTTCAAGAACCACGAGGAGGCGCAGCGCAAGGCGCAGAAAGATTGGAAGTGGCCAAAAGGGCGACGACCATTTGTTGTAGGCTACGATGGTATCGGTGCCGTGAAAAGCTACATTGACGACGAAGACGAATGGATAAAAGCGACCGTCGATGTACGGATCTCAGATCAAGTCTCTTGGTTAGGCAAATGGATTCGCCAGTTCTTCGAGCAGCCCGAGTATTATCGTTCGGTGTGCGCCGACAAGAACGAAAGGCGAAAGTCGTTCAAACCGAGGCTGTATCCCCGAGATGACGGGGATGCCTGAAACGCGAGCACGCGTTTCGACGACTCGTGACCGTATCATTCTGACGAGAGGGTTAGCGGATGACGTCGCCGTCGTTTGCAGGCGAACGAATGCCGCGCTTGTGAATACTAGGAATCAGTCGATCGTGTGAACGAAGAGTTGATGTCGATAACCGAAACGAACGACACCGGAGGCGCCCCTCGCGTGTTAGCGAGCCCTGGTCCGAACGCCGACTTATCGCACGATCTGCCGACGAGAGAGGCGTTCCAGCGATTGGCATCGCGGCCAACCGATGATGAGCAATTTGAGGCATCCAAAATTCTCTCTCACACGGATAGAATTGGTGCCTGGCTCTCTGGCGACGTTCCTGCGCCCGTTACGCTGGAGCTGGACGTCACGCTCGCGTGCAACGATCGTTGCCCGCGATGTGTACACGGGTTCGCTCTCGGCAATCGGCACCTCGAACTGAGAAAAATCGCTGAAATCGTTTCTGAGGCATCGCAGCTAGGCGTTCGTGGCTTGACGCTCACTGGAGGGGGAGACCCGACATCGCACCCTGATTTCGAGCGGGTAGTCAACCTGGTAGGCGGTGCCGAGCTTTCTGCCGGAATGTTTACGAACGGCGGTTTGATCGATTCCAAGGCGCTGGCGCGTGAGATGGTCGCTGCCTTCGAATGGATTCGCGTCTCTGTTGATTCCGGCTCTGAAGTGTCATTTCGTCGGGTGCGAGGGCGCCGGGGTTACGAGGATCGTTTGCGCTCCCTCCACCGACTCGCTATCGCACGGCAAGAAGTGTCTACATCCTGTGAGCTCGGCGTGAGTTTCCTTACCTGGACAGACGTGGCGCCAGACATTATTCCGTTAACAGGGCAAATCAAGGAACTCGGCTTCGACTACGTTCAATTCAAGCCGATGATCCAATGGAGCTCGGACTCTCATCATCTGTCCACGATAGCGCCGCAAGCCGGTGTTTTTGAAGCGATCGAGGAAGCTCTAAGCCTTCAGGATGACTCCTTTCGGGTGTTGCTCTCAACAAAGAAATATGCATCTGATATCGAGAACGCGCCACGAACATTCTCCTCGTTTCACTGTGGCTGGTTCGTTCTACCCGTGGCTCTCAGCATCCGGTCGGACCGGCCTGCGCTGTATCTCGACTGCAGCGCGAAATATTTGAACAAATGGCTCGTGGCGGAGTTCGATTCTCTTCAGGAGGTAGTCATGAGCTCAGCAAGACGGAGGTCGATTGAGTCGACATCTTCGGAGGTCTACTGCGTCGCAGGAGAGAAGCACGCCGCTTACAACGCTCATCTGGAGCGACTCCTCACATTGAACAGTAGACGCCCACTTCGCGTCGATGAAATCGCGGGTGAGGCCCCAAGCTCTGTCAAACACGCCAATTCGCTTTGATGGTCCGCTCGTCGTTACCTGTAGCGACGATTTTGAAACTGGCGAGCACGAAATGAAACGCCTGCCAGCGTAGGACACGACCCCGTGCGCGACGCGTGACCGGCGACTAGTTTCGGTACTGTTATGAGTCTCCAAGGACTCGCGAACCTGCTGAAAGGCCGTACGAAAGAGCTGCGGCACGCGACCGTTTTCGTCTGCGGGCTTGCGGGTGCCGGAAAGACAACCTTGTGTCACGGGTTGATAGAGCTCCTTCCGAGTGGCAGCACTATTCTTCGTCAAGACTGGTTCACTCGCTTCATCACTCAAGAGCGCCTCGCCAGAATAGCCTCAGCTAGGGACAGCGGCGACACAATTGCATTGGAGCGGGAAGAGAATCCGTTCAACTGGCACGACCTCGGGGCATTCTTCGAATGTGCAGAGAGACTGGTAAGGACTGGTGGATTGGTCCTTCGTGGCGCCTTCGATCAAAGGACGGGCCGGAAAGACGCAACGTTTTCCGTGAAGCTGGGTGGTTCGTCCTCGCTGCTACTGTGCGACGGAATCTACCTTCTCCATCCGTTGGCTCGGATGTACTCAGACCAGGTGGTGTTTATCGACATCCCATTTGAGACGAGCGTTGAGCGGGTGAGAGGCAGAGACGGTCACCGCGCGAGCGACGAGTATCTTCGCTTCAAGGCTGGCCTTAGACGAAAACACGATCTCCCCTACGCTACGAAGTGGCGCAAAGATACGGACATAGTGATGCGCGGCACAAGCCCTCGGGTAGATCAGGCCGAGTGACTCCTACGACCCAGATAAGAATTCGACGAGGTTTATTGGGTTACGAGTGTCACCGCGGTAGCGATTTCGGCAGCTACGCTTTTGCCCGAAATTAGATCAAGAGCGGCGCTTACGCACGTTCTACCCATTTCGACCGGTTGTTGCGCGATAGTTCCGGCGAGCCGACCATCCTGAACCGCTTGCAGCCCGTCAGGCGTTGCATCGAAACCGATGATGAAAATGCGTCCGCGTTGCGCGTCCGACCCGGTGGCCGCGAGCGCAGCGGCAGCCCCTAGCGCCATTTCGTCGTTGGCAGCGAAGACGGCATCAGCGTTGGGGTTTGCGAGAAGCATAGAGCCGAACTTGTCAAGGGCTTGTTCGCGACTCCAAGACGCGGATTCGCGGGCCAACAAAGTAATCTCGCTGGCACCGTCAATCGCCGCCAGAAACCCATTCGCACGCTGAATCGCCGCGTCAGAACCGACCAGACCCTCCAATAGGATCACCCCTCCTTGTCCGCCAAGCCGCTCGACTATGTACTCTCCCGCGAGCTGGCCACCGAGCGTATTGTCCGAACCGATGTAGACGGGAACACTAACTCCTCGTTCTGCCGCGGCTTCGTCGTTGATGCGATTATCGACATTAATGACGGGAACTCCTGCCGAGTTCGCCGTCTCAACCGCGCTAACCACGGCAGATGAGTCAGCGGGCACTAGACAGACTGCACTGACACCGCGTGCGACCAGCGTCTCGACCAAGTCGGATTGCGCGGCTTGGTCCTCGACGCCACCAGCGGGTGCTTGAAACAAGACGGTCGCAGTTGCGGAGTCGATCTCGGCTTCGGCGCCTTCCTTCATTTGGACGAAGAACGGATTCGCCAATGTCGGCACGACGAAAGCAATCGTGGGTAGACGCGAGTCTGTACTCTGCCTGCGTATGAGGAACACAGACGCCGCCAGCATTACGACCAACATTAAAACAATCAGCACGGTCTTCTTCTGCATTTCCCTACTCCTCCTTGCTCTTCGCGGTTCTCTGGTCGAGAGTCACTGCCAGTAAGAGCACGACCCCGATGACTAGAGGCTGGGAATGACTCGGAAGTCCAGCGATAGTCACGGCGTTGCGTAATTCGACGATCAAGAGCACTCCCAACGCTGTTCCCAATAGGTCACCTTTGCCACCCGTCAAACTGCCGCCACCAATGACTGCGGCAGCGATCGCGTCCAGTTCGTAGAGGTTTCCAGCCAACGGCTGAGAACTATCGAGGCGTGCGGCCACGAGAATTCCGGCAAGCGCGGCGAGACACCCGGAGGCACAATACGAGAACGCTCGATGGAAAGATACCGAAATACCTATGAGCGCTGCAGCTCTCTCATTGCTCCCGACTGCGTAGAGCCGACGACCCAGAACCGTCACGTGAAGCAGGACGCTACCGAGTATCGCGAGTCCGATCCAAAGTACCACTACCGGCACGATCGTCTGACGTTCGTATAGAAACGAAAGCCCGCCAAGGGCGCCGGAAATCGGCATCCCACCCGAAAGAAGAAACGCTCCACCGCGTGCCGCACCCATAATTCCGAGGGTTGCCAGGAAGGGTTGCAAGCCGACCCGGCAAACGAAGAACGCGTTCGCCGCGCCCAGCGCGGTTCCCGCGGCGAGGGCAGCTACGCATCCGACGGCAACGTTGCCAGACATTGACGTGACGATTCCGAGGATAACCCCTCCGAACGCCAGCGTCGCTCCGACAGACAAGTCGATCCCACCGGAAATGATTACGAAAGTCATTCCTAGCGCTACGACGGCCAGCGCCGCGGATTGGACTAACATGTTGGACAAATTCCCCAGGCTGAGGAAAGAGGGTTCCAGAATCGCCGTTACTCCAGCGATCAAGACGATAGCTGCCGCGACCGGGATCTTGGCGCTGAGTGTGGACATTACGCGACGTCTGGCGACGGCATTTCGACGAGTCGGTGCGTCGCTGCGCGAACGAACTCGATTTCGGTGGCCGTTACGATGCAACTTCCCCCACGGGCACAGAATTCATTGATGGTCCTCACAAGATATGCTCGTCCGTCCGAATCTAGTCCTCGAGTAGCGTTGTCGAGAAGTAGCACTTTCGGTTTGGCTGCAAGCAACCTCGCCAATATCAACTTCTGCTGATTTCCGCCGCTAAGGGTCTCCGCGCTCATACCAACGTCTGTGTTCACGAGCTTAACTCGAGCGGCGAGAGAATTGGCGAAGGACCTCACCGTATTGCTACTGAGAAACTGAAGCCCTCGCTGACTGGCGAGCCGCAACATCGCCAAGTTCTCAGCCACCGAGAGCTGCGCGAAGATACCTTCGCGCTGGCGGTCAGACGTAACATAAGCAATTCCCGCTTCGACCGCGTCGGCGGGTGTCCTCAGGACGCAGGCGGCGGACTCGCCGACGAAAACGCTCGTGGCCCCGGCGGGCTCGAGTCCGGCAAGCGATCTCATGATGCGGCTGAGCCGGCGAAGCGGTGCGCCGACAAGACCGATCGACTCCCCTGCCGAAGCTAAAAGACGGGACGGGCCAAAACCCAGACTCGCCGGAAGATCGATACTCAACGCGGTCTTTCTTTGTCTAGGTGGTTCACTCAATCTAGGAAGTTCCGGACCGAGGAATCTTCGAACTCGACGGGCCGTCGAGCTCGAGAAACCCGTATCTTCAACGACCCTCCCGTCCCGCAACATTACGACTCTGGAAACAAGCGATTCAACTACGTCGAACCTGTGAGTTGCGACCAGAACCGCCATTCCGCGCGCAGTGGCCCGCTGAATGAGGCGGAAGACAGGGGATGTTTCCGATTCGGCCAAGCTGGTCGTGGGCTCGTCAATCAGCAACAGCTTTGGCCTCGATAGCAAAGAGCGGGAAAGCGCGACGATCTGTCGCACGGAGATCGGGAGCGTGTCCGCTTTCTTGGCAAGATCGACAGAGGAATCGATCTCGTTCAGCAATGACGTGAATTGCTCACGAATTTCTACTCCCGTGGCCCCGCGACCCAAACGCCCATAGGTTCCGAGCGAGAGGTTCTCATACACGGAGAGGTCAGGGAACAATTCGGGTTCCTGTGTCGAGAGGCTGATGCCGTGGTCTAGGGCGGCTCTCGGACTTTCAAAACGCACGGACCTACCATTGACTAAAATCGCGCCCGAATCCGGTTGATCGAGTCCACCCAGTATCCTCAGAAGCGTGCTCTTTCCAGCGCCGTTCAAACCGAGCAGCGCTATGGCGTCTCCCCGATGGATGCTCAGCGAGAGCTCGGCCAACGCGCGAACTGAGCCAAACGACCTCTGGACGTCCGTGAGCTGGACCAATGGCATAGCGTCGTCACGGGCCGTGTGTTCGACATATTTACGACGCGCCTGCATGCCAGATTCTACTGGCTCCGATGGTCTGCGGCAAAAGAGCGACCCCTCCGCAGGAAATGCTGAAAGAAGAGGGTGGCTGCGGTCGCGAAGACCGATTTCCAACGTTGAAAGGGCATCGCGACTCTCGCGTCCGCTGACCTTCAGGGCTACCGTTCAGTTAGTCATCGAATGACTACTCAGCCCGGTTGACGGTTGACGAGGCGAACTTCACTCAAGACCGCGACAGGGCGGATCAGTGTCTCGCGGTCGCTCGACGCTTCCCGCCATCGAACATCGCGAACGGTTCTCCTTTGGCGACGACCTCTCCGACGACGGTGACCTTGCTTCGATCGGCCGGCGTCATACCAAATAGAGGCAAGATCCTAATCAGCTGAGCGCGATGTTGAATCTCGCTTAGGTCCCAAGGCGCGCCGAAGCCATCTTGAGGCGTCGGCTCGCCGAGATGGATCTCGGAAATCCCGACCCGTCGAAGGCGACGAAGACCCAGTTCGAGGACCTTGCGAGGCTCATCGAGAACGACTACATCATTAAAGACCGTGCGAGTCTCCTCCGACTTCGACGCTCGCTTGGACACCTGAGGAAATTCTTCAATAATTCCTTTATCTCCGTCGTGACATTCAATGCCGTCGAGGAGTACAAGGCCCACCGCAAGATGGGGGGAGCCGCGAACGCCACAATCAATCGAGAAATCGCTGCTCTGAAACGAGCCTTCAATCTCGGCAAAACGGCGGGGTCCGTTTTCGTAGTCCCAGCGATTGGAATGCTCCAAGAGAGGAACCAGAGAACGGGCTTCTTCGAACGCGAGGAGTACGACGCGCTGCTATCGCATCTTCCTCAGGACATCCGTCCCGTCATCGAAATGGCGTACTGCACTGGCTGGCGTATCGACTCCGAGATTCTCACGCGGTAATGGCGTCACGTGGATTTCGGAGCGATGACAGTACGGCTCGACACCAATGAAACCAAGAACCGGAAGCCGTGATTGTTTCCTTTCTCCGACTTCCCCGAGCTGAGAGCCATGCTCGAGGATCAGCGGCAGCGGACGATCGCGCTAGAGAAGTCGCTAGAGCGGCGCATTCCATGGGTCTTTCACCGCAACGGCCGTGCCATCAAATCCTTCAGGGAGACGTGTAAGAAAGCCACCAGGAACGCCGGCGTGCCGGGGCGCATCCCGCATGACTTTCGTCGGACTGCGGTCCGGAACATGGAAAGGGCGGGCGTACCCAGGGTGACGGCTATGGCGCTCGTCGGACACGAGACCGAGAGCATTTACCGACGTTACGGCATCGTCGACGAGGCGATGCTCCGGGAGGGCGTCAAAAAGCTGGCCGGCCGGATCGTACCGCACAAGATCAGTACAAGTCGGGGCCAAAGCTAACGCTCAGATCCCCGTAACTCATTGGTACCGGGGGTGGGAATCGAACCCACACACCTTGCGGTAGGGGATTTTAAGTCCCCCGCGTCTGCCGTTCCGCCACCCCGGCGCCGAATCGATTCGACTATGAAGACTTTAGCATGGCCTCACGGCGGGCCATGAGCGCCCAGTACTCCTGTTTGACGATACGCTCGAGCTCGGAGACGAAGTTCTTGACGGCGTCTTTCGCGCGCCCTCTTTCGTTCCTCTTCTTGCTCGCTTCGACGATGCGCTTCGCGCCAAAGAAACCGACCTCACCACGGATAGAGTGATACGTAATGATCTCTATGATCTGGGTCTTGTCGGGCTGCCCGCCTTCGGTGGGCGGGACCACGCCCCACGTGGACATGTAGCGGCGCTCGGACCTGGTCCAGTAGGCGCTCAGGTCGACGACGATCTCCGCTTCTTCCGCGGAGTCGACGAGGCGGAACCACTTCTTGTTCTTCCCCAACCTCTTCGCGAGCTCGACCCGCGCTTCCTCGATCTGCTCAACGTGGTCGTCGGGGGTGGCGGTGACGAATACGGAGAACGGCGTCTCTGCGCGTTTCGGCGGCTTGCGCGAGTCCTGCGCGTACGCGACACACACCTGTGCACATAGCGAGAGCACAAGAGCCGCTCGGATGAACATCACTCGAGCCAGAGGTCGCGGTCCACGTCGTTCCAGAACTCCATGGTCATGCCGTCGTGGTTGAACACATCCTTGTAGTAAGGATCGTTCTTCTTGTACTCCTCGTAGGGACCCGAGTAGTCCTGACGACGCTGCTTGTAGCTCTCGAATGCGGTCAAGCTTTCGTATTCCCAGATGACGACGTGGCGTCCGGACTGCTCGCCCGCGACGTATTTGTTGAAATAGCGCACGCTCTTCCATTCGCCGAACAGATCGCGGTGCTCCTTCACCCAGGAGAGCCACTGCCGCATAGCGGCCGCATGCTCCTCGCCCTTGCCTTCCGCCACCGTCCAGCTTTCGACTTCGAATACGGCCATAGCGATTACCCCACTCTCCGGATCTTTCCAAGCTCGCTACCGTAGGTCTCGACGAGCCGCTCGAGACGCTCACGCTCCGGGTCGGACGCCTTGGCCACAGCGGGGGTCGCCGCAGTAGCCACCACGCCGGACACGACCGTCGTCTCCAAGAACCTACGCCGGGACAACTTCTGATCACTATTAGCAGGCATCCTGACCTCCGTTTCGGATAGTCTAACCCTCAGGGGGCCAGACTCAAACGCTAGGAGGGTGTCCTTGTCTACCCACAGTTTTCTCCGAATTCTCTCAGTCGCCGTCATGGCGACGTCGCTGTCCGCCGGTGCCGTGTTCAGCCAGCAATCCGAAGAGGGGCCGGAGACCACGAAGAGCATCGCCGCCGACGAGCTCTCGCAAACCTCCCACAGTGTTCAGATCGGGGGGGCGAACGTCGACTACAGCGCGACCGCCGGCCGGCTCGTGCTCCGACATCCGGACGGCGAGCCGCGAGGGCATATGTTCTTCGTCGCCTATACCCGCGATGGGCAGGATCTCGGCTCGCGTCCGATTACATTCGCCTATAACGGCGGCCCGGGCTCGGCGACGGTGTGGCTGCACATGGGCGTGCTCGGCCCCAAAGTCGTCAAGATGGCATCGGAGGGCTTTCAGCCAGCCCCACCCTACGAGCTCATCGACAACGAGCACTCGTTGCTCGACGTCACGGACATCGTCGCTATCGATGCCATGTCGACCGGCTTCAGTCGAGCTGCCGAGGGCGAGGACGCCAAGCAGTTCCACGGCGTGCGTCAGGACATCGAGGCGTTCTCCGAGTTCATCCGGCTCTATCTCACCAAGTTCGGAAGATGGTCTTCGCCGAAGTACCTTCTCGGCGAGAGCTACGGGACGGTTCGCTCGGCGGGCGTGAGCGCTCTTCTCCAATCACGCCACGGCATCGAGCTCAACGGGATCGTCCTCGTCTCATCGGTGATCGATTTCAGCACGCTTCGAGGCGGTGTGCGAAACGATGGCCAGTACCCGGGCTTCCTACCTACGTACACCGTCACCGCCTGGTACCACAAGAAGCTCCCGGCCGATCTGATGGCGGACTTCGACAAGACCGTGGCCGAGGCCCGCGAGTTCGCATACGGTGACTACCTCGTGGCGCTCAACAAGGGCAATCGACTCACCCCAAGCGAGTGGAACGACATGGCGGAGCGCATGGCTCGGTACACGGGTCTGTCACCGGAGTTCATCAAGCAATCGAACCTTCGGATAAGCCCGGCCCGTTACAGAAAAGAGCTGTTGCGAGACCAGCGTCTCGTCGTCGGGAGACTCGATAGCCGCTTCACCGCGATCGATCGCGACGCCGCGGGCGAGCGACAAGAGTTCGACCCATCCAACACCGCGCTCCAGGGGGCCTACACGTCGTTGTTCAACGAGTACGTACGAACGGATCTCGGCTGGGAGAGCGAGGACCAGTATTTCACGAGCGGCAATGTACGTCCCTGGGACTACGGCGACTTCGCGAACGGCTACCTCAACCTCCTGGAAGAGCTTCGCAAGACCATGGCGAGAAATCCGTTCGTGCGAGTGCTGGTCACGAACGGCTACTACGACATGGCAACGCCGTTCGCGGCCACGGAGTGGACGTTCGATCACCTAGGCTATGAGCCGACCTATCGGGAGCGCGTGAGCATGGCGTATTACGAAGCCGGGCACATGATGTACATCCATCCGGACATGCTGCGAAAGTTCAAGGAGGACGTCGCTCGTTTCATCGAGGACTCGAAGAGCTCGATGGACGCGACGACGGAGCCTTAGAGCCTCACGGCCCCGACGAGAGCCCGTTCGCCAGCCAGCCGAGCGTGTTGAGCAAGAAGCGGGCGTTGTGCGGGGACGCAGCGTTATTCATGCCGAACTTGTAGGGGCCGGCTTTGCGCTCCTGGATCTGTGCCGAGAACGCCGCCGCCTCGCCGAAGACGGCGACCCGACCCTCGCCGTGCTCGATGAGAGCACCTTGCACGAGGCCAATACCGGGAATCCGCGGAGAGCTCTCGTCGAAATCGGACGCCTTCGACGGCAGCAGGAGAAACGAATCGTCGGGAAGCATGAGAAGAGGTGTCGCCTTGGCATCGGCAAGAATGCGAAACCCTTGCCCCGTGAACGTCGTGACGAAGGGCACATCGCCGCCCCCTTCGGCGCGCGTGACCCGGTGGTCCGCCAGGAGGCCATCTTCTTTGGAGAAGACGAGCTGGCTCTCACGGTTGTCGAAGCTGGTCGGGTTGTACGCGTAGCTGTCTTGAAAGACGACGCCGAACTCGAGTGCCAGGTCTTCCGCCGCGGCAGGAAAGGGCATGTGGTCGGCGATGAGGAGAAGGCGCCCCCCGCCGCGAATCCAGGCTTCGACGTCCGCGACTTCCTCAGCCGTAAACGCGGGGGGTGTCGGAAGCGTCCAGTCGTCGGCCTTCTCCTCTGAAAGCGCGTTCGAGATAACGAGGATGTCAACGCCCGCGAGCGAATCCTCCGTGAAGGACTCGGCAAAGGCGATGACGCGATAGCCGTCGTTTCGAAGCAAGTTCGCGAAGGAGCGGTAACGGCCGTCGGCGGTATGGTAGTTCCGGTGCGCCTCGTCGATGCCGACGGTCGGACCCGCAGTACCGGAGAAGCGCGGCTCACCACCATCGGGCACGACGAAGGACTCATCCGCGTACTGGCGCGTGCCGTCCGTGCCACCACGGAGTGAGCAGCCACTGACCAAGACGATCAGTGCTGACGCGAGGAGCGCACGCATCTATGGCTGCTCGGTCGCTCGCACCTCGTCCACCGCGAACTGCTCGAACCAGTTCCTCAGGTAGAGTTGGACGCGCATCAAGTTGGTGGGCGGAAGGCTCCGCGAGTGCCAGCCGTCGGTCAAGCGGATCATCGCCGTCGGGATCTTCCGGAGCTTGAGCGCACGGTAGTACTGCTCCGTCTGCTCCATCGGGGTGCGGAGGTCCTTCTCGCCGGTAATGAGAAGAGTCGGCGTCGTCACGTTGCCGACATACATGAGAGGTGAGCGGCGGAGGTGCTCGCTCGGATCGTCCCACGGCAAGGAGTCGAAGTTGCGGTACCAGCTCGAGCCGTCGGTCGTGCCCACGAAGGACAGCCAGTTCGTCACCGGAGCCTTGGCGACGGCGGCGGTGAACCGGTTGGTGTGTCCTACGATCCATGATGTCAGAACCCCGCCGCCGCTGCCGCCATAGACGAAGAGGTTGCGTTCATCGATATAGCCGGTGGCCAGCATCAGATCGACGCCGGCCATGAGGTCGTCGTAGTCCTTGTCCGGATAGGCGTTCTCGATCGCGTTTCCGAAGGGACTCCCGTAGCCGGAGCTTCCGCGCGGATTGGTGAACAAGACGACGTAGTCGTTCGCGGCGTGGTTTTGGTTCTTGAAGTCGAAGCCGGTGTGGAACATCGAGTGCGGGCCGCCATGGATACGCAGGATCAAAGGATAGCGACGCGAGGGGTCGAAGTCGGGTGGCTTCACGATCCACCCGTGCACCCGAAAACCGTCGACGGAGTCGTACCAAACTTCTTCGACTTCGCCGAGCTCGACTTCCGCGAGGACGCTCTTGTTCGTGCGATGGAGCGTCGTCAGCTCGGAGGCGTCACCGGTTTCGAACGTCACGAGGTGACGCGGCACGTAGTAGCTCGTGAGGGTGCCTACGGCACGGCCGGACTGGATGTCGGAGATCGCGAGCATATGATTTCCGTCGGTCACGGACGCGGTCTCACCTTCGAGATCGGCAAAGATCAAGTTGGACGTCCCCAGGACCGAAGCCGTGAAATAGACCCCGCTGCCGTCGTCCTTCCACCTCATCGAGCCGGGGCGGCGTCCCATCTCGCTCGCGATCCGGCGGGCGTTCGAGCCGTCGGCGTTCATCACGTACAGGCCTTCCTCGACATAGGTGTCATCGGTCTCGTCGAAGCCGAGATAGGCGATGTGGCGACCGTCCGGCGAGGGTACGGGCGAGTGGTCGGGGCCGGCACGGTGAGTGAGCTGCGTGACGTCTCGCGAATCGATATCGACGCGATATATCTCGGACTCGCGCCACGCGTGCTCGGCGTCTTCGGTTCGCAGGGAACGCAGCACGATTGCGCGACCATCGGGCATCCACCGGTAGTCATCGTGATGCCAGTCACCGCTCGTGATCTGACGCGGGGTGCCCCCGTCTGCGGCGACGATGAAGACGTGCCGGAATCCCTCCGGGAAGTACCCGATCCGGTCCCGGCGATAGTCGAGCCGCTGGACAATCTTGGGTGGGCCGGTCCAGTCAGCACCCTCGGGCGGCCGGGGCATGTCGATGCGAAAGGGGTCCGCACCGTCGGGTGCCACGACCGACTGGAACGCGATGCTGTCCCCGTCCGGTGCCCATGAGATGTTCGACGGGGGCTCGGCGACGCGCGTGATCTGGCTGACGGCGCCCTCGTCGTCCATCCAGCGAACGAAAAGCTGTGTTCCCTCGTCGGCACCGCTCGCGAGAAACGCGATGCGCGTCCCGTCCGGCGACCACCGGGGCGAGGAGCCATCGACGAGGAACCGATTCTTCGAGCCATCCGCGCTCATCGTCCACAGAGCTGTTTCCCAGCGGTCATGGGTCGCGTCGACGAAGCGACGCTCGTAGACGATGTGCTGGCCGTCCGGGGAGAGCTGCGGATTCGCGACATCCTCCCAGTCGAGATAGCGCTCGACGGTGAGTCGGTCTTCGGCGGGAGCACCGAAACCGCTGACGGCAACGGCGAGACAGGTGACGAGAGCGAGTAGACGGAAGTGCATCGTGTCCTCCTAGCGGAGGTCCAGTCTACGGATTACGGTGCCCGGTGCAAGTGCGCGCCTCTAGCGTCGCAGCACCGGATAGTACTGGGTGAAGACGTTGTCCGTCGCGGCGTGCGAGGCGTGGCAGTCGTAGCAGCTGCTCTTCGATTGCGCGCGGGCTCGGGGGCTCGCCGCGTCGATACCGCCCATGCCGCCGAACCCGTAATACGCCCAGCCTTCGTCGAAGCGTTCCTCGTCCTTGACGGCCATCTCGAAGCCGTGGAGCTCGCCTTCGAACTGCCCCGAGCCGAAGTCGGTCTTCTCTTCCGCGCTATACAGCGTCATCGCCAGCATGGTCTTGTCCGGAAACTCTCCCGTCGCGCGAAAGTGCCGATACGCTTCGGGGTTGATATAGACGTTGTGGAACATCTCGTGGCTCGGGGGCTCGTCGGCGTAGGTCAGCCCCAAAGAGGCGCCGACGAACACCCAGCTCTCGAAATCGGCCGGGCGCAACAAAAAGCCCTCATCATCATAGTTGGGAGACGCCGGGTCCAATTCTCCGCCAAGTCCGGCCAGGCCAACGACCGCAAGCGCTAACACCACCACTAACGTGAACCATCTCGCTACCATCACACGCCTCCGTTTCTCTTGTAGATGCTCTACAAGAAGCTAGCGCGACTCTTGTAGAATGTCAACAAGAAGGGCTCGGTGATAGTCTGAAGCTCGTTAACCAGCTCGAGGGGGCCATATGTCGAAACGAAGCAAAGTCAGCCGAAGACAGATCCTCGCAGGCGCCGCGTCCATCGTCGGTTCATCCGTCGTCAGCGCGCAGGAACCGGCGCCCGCGGACCCGACGAAGGTGCAAGGCCGGCTCGCGAGTGAGGTAGGCGAACGATCGAGGTTCGAGAGTCCGCAGCGCATCCCTTACCGCTCGACGCGCACGTCGTCGCATACACCCTTGCAAGATCTCGACGGCATCATCACACCCGCCGACCTTCACTTCGAGCGCCACCACGGCGGCGTTCCCGACATCGATCCGGCCAACTACTCGCTCATGATCCACGGGATGGTCGATAGGCCGACCGTCTTTACCCTCGATGAGCTGAAACGCTTTCCGGCTCGATCGATGATCCGTTTTCTCGAGTGCTCGGGAAACGGAGGCCGCTCCTATGTCGGCGAAGGGGTGCGCCGCGACATGAGCCCGCAGCTCTCGGATGGCCTCACGAGCACGAGCGAATGGATCGGCGTCCCGCTGAAGACGCTGTTCGAGGAAGTTGGCGCGAGCTCGAAGGCGACGTGGTTCCTCGCGGAGTCCATGGACGCCGCCGTCATGACCCGAAGCGTTCCCGCTGCCAAGGCCTTCGACGACGCGATGATTGCCTACGGCCAGAACGGCGAAGCATTGCGCCCGGAGCAGGGCTACCCCGCCCGCCTCTTTCTGCCGGGATTCGAGGGAAGCTCGAACGTCAAGTGGATCCGACGCATCGAGCTCTCCGACCGCCCGTTCATGAGCCGCGAGGAGACCTCGAAATATACGGACCCGTTGCCCGACGGGACGGCCCGCGCGTTCAGCTTCGTCATGGACGCGAAGTCGATCATCACCTACCCCGCCTATCCAGTGAAGCTGAAGGAGAGCGGTTGGTGGACGATCAAGGGCATCGCCTGGACCGGACGTGGGAAGATCGTGCGCGTCGACGTCAGTACCGACGGGGGAAAGAGCTGGCACAAAGCCGAGCTCGACGAGCCCGTCCTCCCGAAATGTCACACGCGGTTCAGGCTGCCGTGGAAATGGGACGGCAACGAGTCCGTTCTCATGAGCCGCGCCACGGACGAGACCGGCTACACCCAGCCGACTCTAGCGGAGCTCAGGAAAGTACGGGGCGCGGGCACGCGGTACCACTACAATCATATCCGTGCGTGGACGGTCCAACAGGACGGAACCGTCTTGTTCGGGGAGAACGCCTGAGCTCGAGTCCGTCGCCCTCGCCGCGTTTCAGCGTTGCTGCCACTCTACGCGGGCAACGTCGCTCAAAGAGACAGGACTTCCGGGCTCGAGTCGAGTCGCGCGCTCGCGGTCGTCGTGCTCGAAGATGCCGTTCGAGCTGGCGGTGTCGATGGCGTACAAGACTCCCGCAATCTCGATGATGAGGAGATGGACGCGTGAGATGCTCCGCTCGGACAGGACTCTGCCGGCATCGCAGCGACGCGAACGGCCGAGAAGAATACCGGACTCCACAGCGCCACGGCCGAGCAGCACCTTCGCAGCGCCACGGCGCGACGTGACGAGCATCTCGCCGAAGGCCGCCTCGTCCTCATCGAGTAACTCGTGAACCGGCATCTCCGGGCCCGCCTTCGAATGGAGGAGCGTCGGAGATTGCGACAGCGCCGGCAGGGCCTCCGCCTCCCAGGCGCGATCGCTGTCCGCTTCCCACTCCCTCGGCTTCTCGTCCGTCTCGACCTCATCGAGGTAGAGGCGGTCCGGGATGCTGCGCCAAGCCTCCTCGGCGTCCGCCGGCCACGGCGTGACATTCGCGCCGGTCACGAACACGAAGAGCACATAGCGTCCAAGGTGAACGAAGGCGGGACCGTCGGCCTCGAGCGCACGGAGTCTCTTGCCGCGCTCGTCGACGAACGCGGTTGCTGAGCGCAAGTCGAGCAAGCGGTACCGGCAACCCTCGCCCGTGGCGTCGGTGGGAAACAGTAGCAGCGCGACGTGCCGAAGCGACAGGTCCTTGTCGCCCAATCGGAGGTCTGCCTTCGAGTGACGTCCGACGACGGCCGTGCTCAACATATCCGATTTCGCCGCCACGAAGGCGGCGGCGCGTAAGGACTCCGGACTGACAGCTAGGAGCGCAATACCGCGACGGTTCGAATGCGCCTCGAGCCAATCGCGGATGGGCCCGTAATGTTTGATGAAGAGCTCGCGCAGGGACAGCTTCGCAGTCTCGGCCGAGAGCTCTTCGACGGAGGCTCCCAGCACCGTCTTGTCATTGGCCGAAGTCGGGGGCTCCGCCTCGCGATTGTGCCAGAAAATCCGTGACTCGTCGTCCAATGGGGCCTCGCCTCCATGATCTGACGCGGCTCTTCAGATAGCAACCCGAAACGACGTCGATCGGGAAAAGTCGCTCGTCTACCGGCAGCCCACGTCTATGCCCTGTCCATCGAGCTCAGCCAAGGAGTCGGATAGTGAATGCGGGGCACCATGAACGGGGACGATCGTCAGCGGGACCGAAGATTGGCAACGCGCATCAACGATTCCAAGCTCACGCAATCCGGCAAAGAGCGACTCGGGTCCGCCGAGAACCAAGGTGAGTCCGTAGCCCGCATTGTAGAGGTCGGCCTCGAACACCAAGCGTTCCCCACCGGTATCGATCACGGTGATCAGCATGTCATCCGCGTGCGGGTTCGCACTCAACTGATGCACGGTCACGGAAATGCCGTCCTCTTCGAAGACATGGCTTCCATCCTTGGGCACTTCGACGAAACGCGGTTCCACGTCGACGGCGGACAGGGCATCGGGGCGAACGGTCGACTCTGCACTCAGGACGCGATCCCAGAACGCTCGCACTTGGCTCGCGATAACGACGGCGGCGTCGGCGGCGACGAGGGAGCGGACGCCGGACGCGTGATCTTGATGGTAGTGGCTCTGCACGACGTGGGTGACGGACTTTCCGGGAAAAGCCTCAGCCAGCGTGGCCACGAGCTTGGTTCCATGTTTCGGTGTCTGAGGCGCCTCGAACAGAATCAGCCCCTGCTCGAGCTCGACGGCGAGTGAGTTCGCGTCGCCTTCGCCGACGAGCGTCACTCCGGGTGCCAGCGCCGTCGTCTTCGTCGATACGTCCCCGCCATAGACGAACGCGAGATGAAAGAACGACTCGAAGACCTGGTGCGTGGTCTCACCAAACGAGTAGGCCTCCGCATCCAGCACGGGTTCCCCGGCTTCAGGCGGCAGGTCGAACGTGTCCGGTGGAAAGGTCGGGTTGGTTGCGGCGGACGTGCGCGTCTCTTGTTGAACCAGCAGCCCGTCCGCGTAGAGCTCAACGGTATCCGGGAACGCCAGAGCACCTCGTTCGCTCCAGTCGCGATAGCGGACTTCCTGAAGAAAATCCCGAACGAGGATGTTGTTCTCGAGCGTCTCGAGCTTCGAGATGAAGCCATTTTGCCGGTCGACGAAGAGTCGCACCTCGCTGACGGTATCGGCGATCACAACGATGTCATGAGGTCGACCGTCGAAGTCGACCTCTCCCCCGTCTCCGACCAAGCCCGGGTCCGAGAGCCCGCCGCGAAGGAAGAGGTGTGGATTGAACAAGAGCTGCTGCCTTCTGAGTGCGGCGACATGCTGTGACGGCAGACTACCAGGCGCAACGAAACCGGCCTGAGCGGTGAGTCCACCGATTCGTCCGTTCAGCACGATCGAGTAATTCGCCGCGGGAAAGGACGAGAGAGCCTCGAACAGCGGCGTCCTTTCCATGTCCGCTCTCACGCTATCGGCCGTGAGATCGATCTTGTAGCTCGCCTTATAGGCGCTCACCTCCTCCGCTTCTCCGGGCTCCGGTGATTCGTAGTCGATGAAGCGCTTGCCGTCGGCATCAATCTGAAACCGCTCGAGGCCGGCCAGAGCGTCCTCTCCGCCAATGGCGGCCACGGCGCGCTGAAACGGGGTGACACTATCGCCACAGCTAGCGGCGCACAAGGAGGCGAGGAGGGGCCATGCAAGAAATCGGATTCTCATAGGCACTCACTCTACGCCAAGTTCGCCGGCACGCAAGAACTCCTAAGGAGACGAAAGCGTCGAGACGAGCGCTTCAGCGAGACACTTCGAGGAAGTCGCACGCCTCGCGGTTCAGGTGCGAGCGCGACCTCACGTCGTCCCCGAGCTCGAGGTAGGCCCCTCCGTCGGTCGTGTAGGCCGGCCACGGGGGCAGCCCGTCTCCGTTCGGATCGCCCGTCGTCGCGAAGTTCACCCAGTAACTGGACATCGTCTCCGCGAGTGCGTCATCGGTTTCGTCGGCGCTGAATGCACGCGCGTCCAGGGTACGGAAGACATAGGAGATGTCCGAGCCATGGTACGCGCCGTAGCGCTCTCGTTCCGCATGAAGCGGCGCCCGAGTGAAGTAGTACAGGTACGCGTTTTCCGACGCGTCCGCCCACTGGCGCATCGGGCACGTGAACATCCCGTCACGAAATGCGTCGAGGAGCGCACGCGCCGACCCGTCCTCGTCATCTTCGGGATAGGTATCGAGAAAGCCCGGGTTGCTCTTCTCCACGTTGGCGAGGAAGCTGTCGCGCAGGGCGGTCGGAAACGCGGTCCCTTCATCGGCGTTGGAGCCCAAGAGAACCGAGACCCGAGCCTGACCGCCTGCGCGAAAGACATCGCCGACAACGTCGGGGAAGACGTGACCATCGAAGATCGGGCGAGCTGAGAAGGCGCCCGGCGCACCGGCGGCCTCGAGGAGGCGGGCTACCGGCAGGGTGCGCATCGCGGCAGCATCGTTCGCGCCGAGCTCACTGAGCAACGACGCGCCCTGAGTAGACGCTTCGGCCAAGCTCGCCATGTCGCCTAAAAACGCACCGCTTTGTCCGATCGCCCGATGATACAGCCCGTTCGCAGACGGCGCCGCAAGCAGTGCCGACACGGCCCAAGACCCCGCGGATTCCCCGAAAATCGTGACGTTGTCCGGGTCGCCTCCGAACGTCCCGATGTTTCGCTGCACCCATCGGAGCGCGGCAATCTGGTCCAGGATCGCGTAGTTACCGGAGACGCCATCCTCCGACTCCGCGTTCAGTGCCGGGTGCGCTAGAAAGCCGAACACGCCGAGGCGATAGTTCAGCGTCACGACGACCACACCCTTCTGCGCGAGTGCCGCCCCGTCGTACCTCGGCCACGCGCCCGAGCCACGGGTGAACGCACCGCCATGGATCCAAACCATGACCGGCCTCTTGTCGTCCGGCGTCGCCGCCTCGGTCCACACATTGAGGTAGAGGCAGTCCTCGTCGAGCTCTTCGTTCAAGTTTTCCCAGAAGGAGCCCTCCGCAAACGGCGTTTGTGCGCAGGCCGGTCCATACTCGATCGCCTCGTAGAGCGCGTCGAACGTCGGGGGCGGTGCGGGCGGCTTCCACCGCAGCTCGCCGACCGGTGCTTCGGCATAGGGGAGCCCGAGATAGGCCCGCAGAGCACTGTCTCCATCGAGCGCCATCCCCGATATCCAGCCGGTCTCGATCTCGAAGAAGTCCGGAAGCGCGGCGCTGGCGTCCAGCGCAAGTAGTGACACAACGACAGCAGCTATCCAGCGCGTCACGATCCACCTCCCTGAACCGCTTCCGCGGAAACGTCGTAGACCCGCAGCTGGTGCTGATTCCGAATGTAGAGACGACCGTCGTTGACGACGGGATGCGCCCAGCTCGGCCTCCCATGGTCGTCGATCGGGAAGCGGCCCAGCTCCGTATAGCCCTCCGGACTCGCCTCGGCGAGACCGACCAGGTGGTTCTCCCCGACGAGGAAGAGCAGCCCGTCGGCCGAGGTGAGCGAGCCCTTGCCGACACTACGTGCTTTCCAGACGACCTCACCGGTCTCGAAACGCGCGCAGGTGAGCGTTCGCCCGAAGAAGCTGTAGAGATAGCCATCGATGAGAAGGACTCCGCCGTGGTGGTTTTGAAGCCGCGACGAAAAATAGGCCTCTTCCGCCTCCACCGCGCCGTTGTCGACGCTGAGCCTCATGGCACCGCCTCCGACGCCATAAGAAGAGGTGTAGAACACGAGACCGTCTCGATAAATCGGCGTCGCGACGTTAGCGACCTCGTTCGAAGGCCGCTCGTAGCGCCAGAAGAGTCGGCCGTCGTCTGCACTGAGCCCAACGCCAGCCGCCCGCGTGAAACCCAGGATCGTCCGGACGCCCTCGACCTCGGTGAAGAAGAGCGAGCCGTAGCCGGCCGCGTCACTGAGCTCCGTGCTCGTCCAGATCGTCTCTCCGGTGTCCTTCGAGAGCGACGCGACCGTCGCACCGCTGCCTCCCGGCATGAGAATGAGCTGGTCTCCTACGATCAATGGCGACTCGCTGACTCCGTAGCGATTTCTGGCGCCGTCGAAGTCGTCAAGAATATTCCTCTGCCAGCGCGGTGAGCCATCCCGTACGTCCAGCGCCGCGAGCTCGCCCATCCCGTTGAGGACGAACAGGACACCGCCCACTACCGTGGGAGTGGAGCGCGGACCGTCCCCCTGCTCTTGAGTGAGCTTCACTCCCAGGCTTCGACTCCACATCTCGTCTCCACTCTCGACGTCGAGGGCGAAGACGACGCTCTCATCGCCTCGGGTGCCTTGGACGAACACCCGCCCGCCGACGATCGAGACCGCGCCGTAGCCGCTTCCGAGACCGGTGGTCTCCCAGACCAATGGTGGTCCACCTTCTGGCCAGCTACGTGCAAGCCCGGTCTCCTGGGAGACGCCGGTGCGATCCGGCCCGCGCCATTGCGGCCAATCCATCGAAAACCCGGTGCAAGGCAAGAAGAGAAGAAGAACCAAAAGCAAGGTTCGAGTGGTGGTCAATCCAGAGCCTCCAGACAAAGATGATGTGATGCCCGCTTGCAAGTACGAGCGAAGAGAACGTTCCGTTCCCTCGAGAGTGGCTCGAATCTACTCGTCGCGCAACGCCGCCGAGACCCGTCTGCGTAGACATGGCCGACGGCACGGCTGGTCTTCGTCATGCTCGGCGCCATCCTGTAGACTTCGTCCGGAGGTTCCCGCCGTGCGCAAATCAATCGTGTTGCCCATACTCTGCTCGAGCGTGATCGCCGCTCACGCACAGACGATGCGCCCCGAGATCCGAGCGCAGCATGGAGTCGTTGCCGCCGGGCGCCACTATTCGGCCGAAGCGGGGATGTCGGTCCTGCGCGATGGTGGAAACGCGGTGGATGCAGGCGTCGCTGCTGTGCTGGCTGCCTCCATCTGTGAGATCTCGCATTTCGGCTTCGGCGGAGAAGTCCCGATTATCATCCATGATCCCGCCCAAGGCCGCACCGTGGTCATCAACGGACAAGGTCCCGCGCCCGCCGCCGCCAAGCACACGATGTGGCAAGAGGCGGGAGAGGTCCCAGGGAACGGACCGCTTGGCGCCACCGTACCTGCGATGCTCGACTCGGTCTCGCTCGCACTCGAGCACTTCGGCACGAAGAGCCTCACCGAAGTTCTGGCGCCCGCGATCGAGCTCGCCGACGGGTTTCCGATGTACGCGTTCTTGCACCACTACATGGAGAGCGAGCGAGAGGCGTCGATGGCCTACGCCTCCACGGCCGCCGCCATCTATCCGGATGGCAAGGTCCCGGCCGTCGGAGAGATCTTTCGACAACCGGATCTAGCGCGGACGTTACGCGCCATCACCGACGCCGAGCAAGAAGCGCTCGCCGGAGGCGCAAGCCGAGAAGACGCCATCCGCGCCGGACGCGACCGCTTCTATAAAGGAGACATCGCGCGCCGCATGGCCGCCGGCATGGAGAGCGATGGCGGCCTCATGACGTACGAGGATCTGGCGGGCTATCAAGGTCGCATCGAGGAGCCTGCGGCCACGACGTTTCACGGCTATACCGTCTACAAAGCGGGCCCGTGGAATCAGGGCCCGGTACTGTTGCAGACGCTCAACATCCTGGAAGGCTTCGACCTGAACGAGATGGGGCACGGCTCCACGCGCTACATCCATACGGTCACCGAAGCGATGAAGCTCGCTTACGACGACCGCGATACTTTCTACGGCGATCCCGATTTCGTCGACGTGCCGATGCACGGCCTGCTCTCCAAGGAATATGCCGCAGAGCGACGCGCGGCGATCGATGCCAACGAGGCTTTCGCCGGGCACCGCCCCGGCAATCCCTACCCTTTCGACGACACGATGCAGGCGCCGACGTCGATCTACCAGCTCCCCACCGAGCCGGCCGGAGAGGGGCCCGAGGTCGGCGATACGACCTGCGTCAACGCCGTCGATTCCAGCGGGCTACTGTTCTCGGCGACACCGAGCTCCGGCTGGCTACTCGGGGGCATGTATGTCGCCGGCGACACCGGAGTGCCGATGAGCAACCGCATGCAGGCGTTCGTGGCCGACCCGGCGAGCCCCAACGTCGTCGCTGGAGGCAAGCGGCCGCGGACGACACTAACTCCGACGATCTTGCTGAAAGACGGCGAGCCGTTTCTCGCGATCAGCACTCCCGGTGGGGATACCCAGGACCAGCAGATTCTCAACGTCCTTCTCGCTCTGACTCAGTTCGACATGGGACTTCAAGAGGCTGTCGAAGCGCCTCGGATAAACTCGCGTCACATGTTCCGAAGCTTCGGAGCACACGAGAGCGATCCGTTGGGCTTGGAAGTCGAGAGCCGGATCGCACCCGGTGTCATCGAAGCGCTGGAGCGAAAGGGCCATAAAGTCATCGTGCGCGGCCCCTGGGGCATCTCGACCGGTATCACCGCCGTCGGTGTCGACCCGAGCACGGGCACACTCGTCGGCGCTGCAGACGTCCGGCGTGAGCGCTATGTCCTGGGATGGTGATCGACCTAGGAGACACTGGCGACGCGGAGGACGCTTCGGAGTACAGCTCAGAAGTAACGGCGCGCCCGAAGAGCCGGCATGCGAATGAAACGAGGAGAAAACGATGATCCAGAAGATTGAGGCCGACAAGCTATGCACCCAACGCGAGTTCGAGCTCTACCTGCTGAGCTTGCCGCGTCAAATCACCAAAGTGGAGCCAAGGCGCCTCACGAACAAGATCGACAGAGCGCGCAAATTGCGAATCAAGTACCGCGAGAAGGCCAACGAGCAAAAGCGTGAGGCCCGCGGCAAGTCGAGTCCGCGTAGCGCTCGCGCCTCTCAGAACAACCAACGAACCCGGCGCAAGCAGCAATTGTTCGGCGAGGTGCTCGAGCGCCTAGAAGAGCGTCAGGCGTATCTGAACGAACG
>Ga0315338_1001355_pt1 | contig 31534 bp, 32 predicted proteins | sample ASW8metaG_FD_204518 | JGI IMG/M metagenome (GOLD analysis project Ga0315338, IMG submission 204518) | Ammonia-oxidizing marine archaeal communities from Monterey Bay, California, United States - ASW #8 | ecosystem: Environmental > Aquatic > Marine > Coastal | place: USA: California | collected... | reverse complement strand
TGCAAGCGGCGACTTGCTGCTGCCGTCGGATAGGTGCCCTGCGGACCGGGACGCAAGGGTCCGGCGACGTCACGGAGACTCAACGCGGACTGACTCCACCAAAGAAGAGGATCGCGATCGAGATCGCGACGACAGCACACGCAACGAACCCCAGGGCTCGGTGCACGGACGGCCTCGGTGAGGACAGGCCAACCGCTCCGATCACGATGAGTCCAAGGTGAACGACACGTTGACGGTGAAACGGGGACATATGCAGCAGTGAGGTCGTGTTCAGAGCCGCGCACAGACCCCACGCGATCATTCCAGAGAAGAACTGCGTTCGCTTGGCGAAATAGAAACTCTCCCACGAATCGACCGCACCGGGATCGTCAGGGACCAAGGACAACGTCAGGAAGTAGATGATCCCGGGGGTCGCGAGCAGTTGGGCGAACGAGAGCAACGTCCAATCAACGTTCCGGTATTGCAGGAAGTTCCAGAAGTTCAGAACAGTCCCAACGAGAAGCAGAATGACGGCGGTGGCATGGGCCCGATATCCTCGGGTCCTGTTGAGGGCATGGGGCAACCCTCCGATCAGGCGCAGCGCGACGGCGGAGAATAGAAGGCCGTACGCGATGGACAGGTACTCGAACGTGGTCACCGGAGTCGCCTCCTGGCGCTTCCTAACGGATAGGCCGTTGAGCTGCGAGCAACTCAGTCAGGTCGCACTCCAACGATCGAGCCGGCGACCTCGGGTCACTCCGCAACGGCTACCCCATTTCGTTTGAGCACCTCCAACACCTTTGGAAGGTCTGGAGGCCCGGCAGGGATCTCGTCGTTGACGGCCGTGAACATCTGAGCGGCCAACGCCCCCGGCCCGGTTATTTCGAGCATCTGGCCGCCACCTCTACCGTAACGAAAACCATGTACCGTCTTCCGCGGCACGTGCACCAGTGTGCCTGGCCCGCAGATGTGGTCCTTCCCGTCGCAGAGAAACTCGATCTCTCCCGTCAGGACGTAGAAGGACTCGTCCCAGTCGTGGCTATGCGGCGGCGGGCCCGTACCCTCGTCACCCTGCTGGAAGGTGATTCCATAGCTTCGCGTCGCAGCGTTCGACGCCAATATGGTCACTTGTGTCCCGAGCACATCCAGTGGCTGTTCGCGCTGATCGGGTCTCAAAACGAAGTTGGGGACCTTCAAGATTCGTTACCTCCTGCGGTCTGAGTGTCGTTCCCGACGCCTAACGCATCGGGCGGTCAGCTGCCGCCTGGATCGATCTCACTCAATGCTCCATCACCGCCGGAGACCGTAGGTTGAAGGCCGTCGGGTTGGCAAGCGCAGAGGGCGGTCAGCGGCGGCGCCTTGTTAAGCGGCCTGCCCCGATTGGGAGGACCGCAGGGCAACGAGCATAGAGATGAAATTGAACCCGGACGCTGCCAACAGGAGAAACAGCCCTAGAAGGTAGCCTCCGTGCGAACGCCCCAGCCCCACGCCGAGGGCGTTGAAGACCTGCGTGACGAGGCACGCAAAGTACAACGCCGGGAAGGAGTAGTTGAGAACGGTGGGAACTCCGTCCCACACGCCCGAGCGCATGTATCGAGCGATTCGCGGCACGACAAACACCAGATGACCGACCAGGAAGAGCAAAGTTGCAATGCTGCACGCGACCCACAGGCGCGGCGCGGCCCACCCCAGGTGGTGGAGGACCATCGGCAGGAGCGCGAGCAGCAGAAGCGCTAGCCCGAACTCGACCATCACCCACAAGCGGAACGACACTGCGATCGGATGACTTCGCCCCGCGAAGACGCCGACCACGCCCGTGAACCCCAAGAAGGCGATAGCTACTTCCGCGATCGTGGAGAACGACTCGGCGCCATCCATTCGTCAGTGCCTCTCCCCTCGCCTAGCGTACGAGGCGCTCAGCTGCCGCCCAACTTCGCGCCATCCCACGCCCCCTACGTTCGGAAGAACCTAGGTTGAAGGCGCTCGCATTGGCAAGCACCCAGGGAGGTTGGCCGCACCGCGGTGTTGGGCGGCGGGCTCCGAACATCATAGTACCTCTTCGTCCACGTATGAACGAAACTCTGGCGAGTAGTCCCCGGCGAATCGCTCCCAGAACCAACGGCCACCAGGGGTGGCCAGGAATCTGTGCAACGTCCGCTTCCGTCGCGTGAGCCCTGCCCTCGGGGCGAACCCCAGGAGAACGTCGTCAAGGAACGTCATTTCCGAGCCGAGGATTCGACCGAACAAAAAGCTGAAGCGAGTTGTTTCTTCCGGAGAGAGGCTGTTAGGGTCCGCCAAACCTGCATTGAAGATCCGCGCAACTTCCGAACTCCCGACGATGGCATTGGTGTAGTCGCCCCCGAACTCCATCTCCGCACGGCGGGCTTCGACTCGTAGCGCCGCGGTGTTCGCGCGGATCTGAAGTGCGAGATAGAAGAGCGTTGCGACGGTCGCAATCGCAGCGATCAACTCGCCGATGCTTCCGAGGTCCTGAATCGTCACGACACGCGCCCTACCAGACCCGGGGCGCGGCTGCGAGCGTTGGTCTCAAGGGGCGCAGGGACGGGCGATCCGACGGCAGAGATGGGGAGGACCGACTCCAACGGAGCACGCGGCGAGCCTACAGAACCTCGCGGAAGATGAGTTCGACAAAGTTCGTCCCGGCGATGGCGACGGTCGACCAGATCGCCAGGAGGTACACGCCTCCAGACGGCGCCCATGGCCACGCGAGCGCGTTCCCGAAATGACACGTGAACATCACAGCGGCGAACATCGACCCCACGAGGTTCTGGAAACTCAGGAAGGGCCATCTCTCCGCATGGGGAACAGTGCGAGAGTAGCGGGCCATGTAGGCAGTAGCAGCAACGGCAATGAGTCCCACGGCAAGGCTCGAAACCTGCCAAAGGGGCGGCCCGGAAACACCCAGAGCATGGAGCACCAGAGGTAACGCGGAGTAGAACACCGGCCCCACGCTGCAGATGACGATTGTCCTGATCGTGAGGGCAGCGCCCCCAGGGAACCGACCCTCTCGTGTGGCCAGGACGAGGAAGATACCAATGAATCCCGCAAACGCGACGGAGATCTCCGCAGTGACTTCGAGAAGCGAAGCCTCCGTCACTTGCGCCGCCTAACGGATCGGGCGGTCAACTGCGGCGCTTTGTCAGGCGGCTTCGACATCGCGGTCACCGATCATCCCGTCCCTTCAACGGTTCCGGCGACCTTCGTTTCGTCCTCGTCGAGAGCGGCGTCGACCCGCTTCTGGAAGGCAGGCGTAAAACTCCGGCGCAATTGCTTCCAGAATTCCCTCCCACCGGGACTACGCAGCAGCCGTGTGGTAGCCACGAAGCTGGGTTCGACCATTTCGGTCTCGGCGAAGCCTTCGCTCTGTTCGCGGAGAAGCAGGTCACAATCGGAGACGAGTCTCGACAGGAAGGAATCGAATCGGATCCGCTCAACTGAGGAGAGCGAGTTCCGATCGGTCAGGCCCTTATCGAAGATGCGCGCGACGTCCTCGTTCGCGATGAGTTCCGAAAGTCCTGATGTCCGATGATGCAGCGTCGTCCGGCGAGCCTCGGCGAGCGTCGCCCGCGTGTTGGCTCGGATCTGCATGGCGAGGTATGCGAGCGTGGCAACGGTTGCCAGAGCACCGATGACCTCCCCGATGCTTCCCAGATCCTGAATCGTCACGACACGCCGCCTACCAGACCTGGCGCTCGGCTGCGAGCGTGGGCCTCACCCCGCTCGACGGCGGCCTCGCCTAGTCGGTTGCAGGATCGTGGACGAAGGCACTATTCTTCCGCAGTGAACGCGGCCGCGGCAACCAAGCCCGCCCTCTACGTCTTCGCGATCTCCCATTTCTGCGAGAAGGGGCGCTGGACGCTCGACCATCACAAGATCGACTACGAGCTGAGGTTCGTCGGTCCCGGGTTTCACGCAGCGACCGCCCGGAAGCTCGGCGCTGCGGCAACGACGTACCCGATTCTGGTAGCAGACGGGCGCGCGATCCAAGGGTCGACGGAGATCGTCGATTGGGCAGACGCCCACGGATCCGGCCCCTCGCTGACGCCGACGTCCGCGCGCGCGGAGTGCCTGGCGATCGAGCAGAGGCTAGGTGATCTCGTGGGCCTACACACGCGACGACTCTTCTACTCGGAGGCGATGGTCGAGCACCCGAGAACGATCAAACCCATCTTCACGAAAGACCTGGACTTCGTCCAGCGAGTCGTGCTGTCGGCCGGGTGGCCCTACGTCCGAAAGAAGATGATCGAGTCACTCCATCTTGGGCGCGCGGAGGGAGACGAGTCGCAGCGCATCATCGACGGGGAGCTCGGGTGGTTGGACGGCTTGCTGGCCGACGGCCGCTCGTATCTGGTCGGCGATCGGTTCTCGCGAGCGGATCTCTCGGGCGCCGCCCTCCTCGCCCGCATGGCCGCACCCAAGGAGCATCCGGGCTATGCGTACCTCGGGATGCCTCCGAGATTGGCAGAAGTGCAGGCGACCTGGCGCGACCGCCCGTCTCTTTCCTGGGTGCGGGAGATCTACAGACGGTTTCGTTGAGAGGCGCGCGAAGACGAGCACGAGGCCCGACCTTGTGAGGCGACCTAGTCGGGATACTCCGTCGCGCGACCGCCAGGATATCGCTTCTCCCAGTTGCGGCCATCCACGGGTTCTATCGTCATCTTGCGAACCGTATCGGAGTCGATGCAACGCGCGTTGACATTGAAACCTTCGGGATGCGAGCGCGGAACGTAGAACGACTTGATGCCGCAGTGCTTGCAGAAGAGATGTTTGGCGGTCCCGGTGTTGAAGGAGTAGGAGCCAAGCCACTCGTCCCCCTGGAGCAACGTGAAACGGTCTCGCCGAACGATGAGGCCCAGATACCCTGACTTGCTACAGATGGAGCAATTGCACTGGGAAACAGTGATCTCAGCGGGCGCAACAGCCTCGAACCGGACGCGTCCGCAATGACAGCCCCCTTTGTGAGTAACCATGTGTCCTCCCGCAGCCTAACGACCAGGGCGATCAGCCGCGCCGCGAAACGGCGTCAGTCTGAATCGGCAGGTCAGGCGGCGTCCTGAGATCCGAAACTCCCGAGCTCTTGAATCGTCACGACTCGCCCCCGTCGGATACTGCGCGCTGAAGAAGGCCTCCCAGGCGAAGTCGCTCCACGGGCGTCCATTCCCCGGACTGCCTCCGCCCAAGAACGATCACGATACCCGAAAAGCCCGCGATGGCGACGCTGACCTCTACGATGAGCGATAGAACGTCCCCGGGATTCAATCTCGCCGCCTCGAAGATTCGAAGGAACGCATTCCTGCTGCCTAACGTCCTTGTGCATCAGCTGCAACGGCTTGTCGGACCAGAACACGCCTCGCGATGCGGGCAACGGTCAGGGCTGCAACAAACTCCGTGCGATCCAATTGAAGAAGAGAATGGAAAGGAGCATGAACCAGGCTGCCAACCGCTCGACCCACCGCCGCCGCACCACCAACGCAGCCAGAACGGCCAAGGCCCAGCTCGTCATGCAGGGAAGAAAGTACCATGGCGACATCAGGGCATTCCGCAGGCTCGCTTCGAAGATGTCGACTCCGAAGAGGACCAGGAACACCACGAGGAATACCTTGCCTTCCCTCTCCGGCTCGACGCGACCAGCAAGATCCCTCGGAAACAGACTGGCGGCCAACGCATAGTGCGACGTGGCCCACACCATCAGGAACGCATACAGCTCGAATCGCCATGGCTCCACGTCTCGCCATTGAAAGAAGCTCCACCAGTTGGTGATCAGTGCAAGCGCGACAACAAGTGCCCACACCAGGCGCACATCGTCGATGCGATCTTCGTAGAACAGGCGCACAGCCCCCGACAGGAGCTGGGTGATCGCCAAGCCGAAGACGATCGAGAGCAGAACTGCGACGTACTCGAACTCACTCATCGACATCTCGGACGATCACCTTCTACCGCCTAGCGGATTGGGCGCTCAGCTGTCGCCCGGCTGCGAGCGGAGGTTGATGCCAAGGGCCACTGGCGCCTGTTGAACCGCGCTATTCAACGTCCGCTTCATTCGCTTGGTGCGCGCCGGGGCGCTCGATCACGATCGACACGAAGATCAGGCCGGTAACGTACAACCAGATGAGGTTCCCTGCGATGTAGATAGCAGGCGATGGGTGCCAGAACGCTCCCCATACGTTGCCTATCTGGATCACGAGATTGCCCACGCTAGGAATGGACATGAGCGGCCCTTCCACAAGACTCGACGTCAACGGGACGCGATTTCGGGCACCGAAAACGGCCCCAAGGAGCCAGACGACAACCATCGTGCCGCTGGAGGCGACCCAAAGTTCGGGCCCCTCGAATCCACTCTCACTCAGGAGAATGGGAACGAACGCAAGTACCGCTGCCGCGAAGGCGCTGGTGAACAGAAAGACGAACCGGAAGCGATCGAGCCGTGACAACTCGCCACGCGTGGTGAACACCCCAACGACCGCCGAGAATCCGGCGAACCCGACGGACATCTCCGCGATCGTCATGAGGGCGTCAGCTGCGGTCATCGTGACACGATCTCCTCACCCGTTCCGCTGCGAGCAAGCCCCGATGGGCGACCGTCTCACCGATTCTCGAAGGCCCTCCTGATGTTCGAGAAACTCGAGTTGGGCGTGCGCGAGAAAGGGGGACAGCAGGAACACGAATCGGAGTCGGTCCGGCGCATCGAGGGCCTTGGGATCCGCGAGCCCAGCCTGAAACATCTTCGCAACGTCGTAGTTCTCGACGATCGAGGCGTAGCTCGTGGATTCCGCGATAAAGTGGCTGCGGCGTGCGTCGGCACGCACCGTCTGCGTATTGGCCCGAACCTGGACGGCCAAGTAGAGCAACGTGCCCACGGTCGCGATCGCACCAACGAGCTCGCCGATACTCCCCAAGTCCTGAAACGTCACGACTCGCCGCCCTACCAGACCTGGCGCTCGGCTGCGAGCGTTGGTCGCTCCGTCACGTCAGTCCGCGGCGCCTCGTTGGGAGACAGCTTAGCTTTCCGCCACGCCAAAGATGGAGCCCGCGACCGCGATGAACTTGAGCCCCCCCACACTCAGCGCCAGAAGGAGCGTCGCGAGGTACAGGGAAAAAGCATTGGCTCCAGCTACACCAACGACGTTGGCGAAGTCCACGACGAAACCGATACGGCCTGTTAGGCAGCAGGTTCTTCGCGGCCGTGAAAGACCGCAGCAATGAAACTCAGTCCGGCAACGGTCAAGTAGATCAGCAGGGCGGCCACGTAACGGCCAGGCGCTGAACTCGGCGAGAGGATGTTCCACCCGAGAAGAAGGTTCCCAATGACCGCTGCGATGGGACCGAACACGAGAAACCGAGGCGCCTGCGGTCCTTCCCCCTTCGAGGGTGCCCACCACTCAGCGAGACTGGGAATACCCGAACGAACGAAGCGTCGGGTTCCGATGGAGATGCCCGCCAGCCAGACGAGCGAAAACGCGGCACTCGCGAGACGCCATGTCGTCTCCGGCTGAAGCTCGAACGCGTGGAGCACTGACGGGATGAGCGCAGCTCCGGCGCATGAGAGCCCCACTTCCGCGACATCCCGAATCGACAAGAACCGATATCGGTCCGCTGGACCGGCGCCGAGCAGGCCCGCGACCAGGGAGAAGCCCACGAAGGCCGCCGCGACCTCTGCCATCGTGTGAAGCGTCGCTACGTGAGCAAGTTCTGGCAAACCGACTCCTGCCGTCTAACAAGTATGGGACGGTCTCGAGTTGCCCCGCCGCCGAGCGCTACACGATGCTGGAAGGCGGGAAAGAATCACGACACGCCGCCTACCAGACCTGGCGCCCGGCTGCGAACCTTGGTCTCGAAGCTCAATCCTCGGCAGAGGCACGGACCTCGCGCAGGTCTCGACGCTGTCCAACGAATCGGCGCTCGGCGGTGAGCCGTAGCGTGATTGTTGGGCGGCTTGTTCAGAGTCCACTGCCCCCGCCAGGCTGGAGCCAGAGGAACGCGGTGCTGGCAAGAGCGACGAAGATGCAAAGAATTGCGAGCCCAGCATGGATCCGCTTGCTCTTGGATGCCAACCCAACGCCGTAGATCAGCGTCATGGCTGCCTCCGGGAGGAGGCGCGGGAATTCAACGCGAGCGTCCAGGAGAACCCAGTCGCGCAGGATCGATACAACCATCAACATCGCGAACGTCACGAAGAGCGACCGGCGAACCGAGTAGAAGTGATCCTCCCAGGTTCGATGCTTATCTGAATCCGCGTGAACGAGCGCGTTGGACGCAACAAACAGGAGCCCCGGGTTGACCAGCACCAATGCGAATCTGCCGAGACTCCACGCCGCGACGTCTCGAAATGCCCAGAACTCCCACCAGAGCACGATGTGCGAGTACAGAGCGATCACGACCCAGACGACATGGACCCAATACCGCTTGTCGGGCTGCAGCACCGCACGGATGCTGGAGAGGATCTGTGCGGCGCTGAGAGAGAGAACGATGGAAACGGCGACAGACAGGTACTCAAAAAGCGTCAAGAGCCAAGACCTCCCTCACGGCTCGTTCCCCGTGCGGAGAATCGCCTCGTCAACGTAGGCGCGAAACTCGTTGGGATATTGGGCGGCGTACCGAGATCCTGAATCGTCACGAGCGCTGCTCTACCTGCTGGCTCCAAAGACGACAAGATAGAAGAAGTTCATTCCGGCAATCAGCAGCCAGAATACCAACCCCGCTACATAGAAGAGCGCGTCCGACTCCATCGGCCATCCACCGATGTTCGCAACTTGAAGAACTGCGATCAGAGCCGGCAGACCCCACGAGACCACATCCCCTACTTTGCCAGCGACGTTCTTGTGCCAGCGGCGACCACGGACTCCTTCCGCCCGTAGCTCACGAGGAATGCTGGCCACGAGCGACCACCCCACACAAGCTGCAGTCGCCAACATGGCGGCACTAGACGCCATCCAGAGCGCGGGGCCATTGTAACCAACGCGATGAAAGCCGAACGGAACGAAGGCGAGGGCGAAGGCGGACAGCGTGACTGTCAACAACGCAACAAAATAGAAGCGATCGATGTCATGGAGCCCCGAGCCGCGAGAGAACGCGACGACGACACCCGAGAATCCAGCAAGGCCGATCGCGATCTCCGCGAGAGTCAGCAACTCTTCCGCTGCGTCCATAGGAATTGCCGCCTACCAGACCTGGCACTCACCTGCGAGCCTTGGGTCTAAGGGGGGTAGGCAGAAGCCACCCGACGGCGCGAGCTAAGCGCCCTCGTGGCGTCCACAGACGAATTCGACGAACCCACCCGGTGATTAGGGTCCCTGCTCCAACCTCATGCTGGGTCCAATGGAAGCGCTATGCTGGGCTGGATCGTTGGGAGATCTCCCTTGGCGAGCCTCCGATCGACGTGCGCGGAGAACAACGGGTTGAAGGTGACTTTCGCGGACGCCCACCACTTCGCAGCGCCCGGAGTGGCCAGGAACGAGAGGATGGAAACCTCGAAACCCTCCATGAGATCTTTGTCGATGTACCCGAGCCTCCCTTGCACGAACACGGAGCGCCTGCGTGTTCTGCCGAACCTGCATGGCCAGGTAGACGAGCGTCGCAACCGTCGCGATCGCCGCAACGAACTCGCCGATACTGCCCAGATCCTGAATCGTCATGCTCCGCCGCGTACGAGACCTGGCGCTCACCTACGAGCGCAGGTCTACGGCCGCAGGTACGGGCGACCCGGCGACGCTAGCGGGGATCCAACCGGACGATGTATCTCGGCGGGAAACCGGTGAGGATCCGGAAGACGAACGGTAGAGGGTGCTCGCCGTCGATCCGATCGTGATCTTCGCCCGTGATGGGAATGGCCCGATAGTCGACCGGGTCGGCATCCAGCGTGGCCTGCACGTCCGGACGCTCCAACACGCGGTGGTACCAGGCGCGGGGCCAGTGATTGGTCGCGACGTAGAGCTGATCACCACTCTCGAGACGGGACACGACGCGATCGTGTGCGGTACCGTCTCCGTCAAACGTCGTAATGACGAGGGTCGACGCGTCGGCGGGTTGGAAATATCCGATCAACGACTCGAACGCGACGACGATGCCAACGTAGATCAGCACGACGATCGCGACGATCTTAAGAGCTCTCATTCTCGACTCCCCCCATGCACGCTGACTAGGTGGCTGATGCGAGTTCCTGGATCGTCCCGCGCAGCCCTACCCGCCCCCCGGATCTCTCCCTGTCGCCACCTCCGCAAATACGATGAAGATGGTGATCAGTCCGGCCATGACCGACGTGTAGTACCAACCAAAACCCGGCACCGGAACTGCGAATAGATTGACGAGCACACCTCCGTACGACACGACCACGAAAGTGTAGATCACGGCGGTCACCGGCGCATTGATCACCATCCCGGCCTGGCGTCCAAGCCGGAGCGTCGGTTGGATGAGGAACGCGCCGAGCGAGCTGGCAAAGGCAAGATACAAGAGCGAGGCGGTCCGCCACAGCGCACCGCCCTCGAAACCGACATTCGACAGCCACACGGGAATGAGACAGACCATGATCTGCTGCAGCGACCCGAGCAGGATAGTGTAGAAGCGATTCCGTTGAATGGGGCCAAGCGGTCGCTGCAACACGGCGACTACGGTTGCAAACCCCGCGACCGCAACCGCGACCTCGGCGTGTGTCAGCAGGAGCGCTTCCGCGTCCACGGGCCTCCCTTCCGTAACGCCATCCTCCGCGTCACGACAATCCCACCTGCTTCGAGGTGTTGGTGGTTGACGGGCGCGGACGAAGGAAGGGGAGCTTCACGTTGTACGGTGTGGCGGTCTCGATTGCGCGTGACAGGCTATCGATCACGACCGTGACGTAGTTGCCCTTGGCGTGGCCCCACCACACGAGGTACGCAAGCGTCGCCACAGTCGCAACCGCGGCGATCAGCTCACCGATACTGCCCAGATCCTGGATCGTCACCCCATGCCGCGTAGCAGACGTTCGACTTGCCCGCGAACGCCCGACGGGCCTGGCACCACGCAACCCGGCACCGCATTCGCCAGCCACGGCGAATGTCGATACTGTCGCCGCCCTCGGGAGGCTTGCCGGCGATGTATCAAGATCTAAGAGACAAGGTGGTTGTGGTCACCGGTGGGGCCTCGGGCATCGGTGAGGCGGTCGTGCGCTATCTCGTCACGATTGGCGCCCGGGTCTGTGTCGCCGATGCGAATCAGACCCTCGGCGAGGCGCTGGTTGCGGAACTCTCGAGCGAAGAGCGCGTCCGAAAGATCTCGTTTGCTGCGGTAGATGTGGCGAACGAGGACGCGGTCCGAAGTTTGATCGCCACCGTCATCGATGACTTCGGTGCGTTGCACGGAGCCGTCAACTGCGCCGGCCTCGTCGGCGCCCCCTGCAACTTCGAAGAGATCGAGTTGGAGAACTGGCAGCGCGTCATCGACGTCAACCTCACCGGGGTCTTCCTGTGCATGAAGCATCAACTCAAACACATGAAAGCCCAGAACAGCGGCACCATCGTCAACGTCTCCTCTGGGGCCGGCCTGGTCCCCGCACCGTTCATGTCCATGTACAGCGCATCCAAACATGGCGTACTCGGCCTCACCAAGACGGCCGCAATGGAAAACATCAAGAGCAGCATCCGCGTCAACGCGGTGCTGCCCGGCTCCACACGCACGCCGTTGCTGGAGGACACGATCGCCGGAAACGCGAGCCTGGAAAAAGTCGTACTGGCAAGCATCCCCTGCGGGCGGATGGGCGCTCCGGATGAGATCGCCAACGGCATCGTGTGGCTGCTCAGCGATGAATCGCGTTACGTGAACGGCCACTCGCTGATCATCGATGGGGGGACCCTGTGTCGCTGATCCCCTCCAGAAATCCCAGGACGATCTCGTTGAACTCTTCGGGCTGCTCCCAATGGGCAAAGTGCCCGGTGCCGCTCATCAGTGTCAGGGTAGACGTCGGAATCGATCCCGCCATCGTCCGGGTGTGAGCGGTGTAGACGGCTTCATCGTGATCGCCATCGAGGATCAAGATCGGGACGATGATGCTGCCCAGCTGATCCTTCGTAAAGTTCGGCTCGGTGCTCCACATGCGCTCGACATTTGCCAGGAACGCGTCCCATTGCTCCGGATTGGGCGAGAGTCGAAGGTAGTCTGCTGACGCGCTTTCAATGTAGCGCTGAACCGTCGCGTGCTCCACGAAGTCCGCGCGCAAACCGGAGGGATCGGCGTTCCCGCCGAACGCGACGACGGTGTTCACGCGCTCCGGGTGATTGATCGCCAGATCCAAGCCGGTATTCGCGCCGTCGCTCCATCCCAGCACGTGCGCTTTCCGGATCTCCAGAGCACCCATCACCGCAATGACGTCCGAGGCCATCAGCGCATACGTGATCTGCTGCTCTGAATAGGTGGAGCGGCCGTGTCCTCGGCTATCAATCGCGATCACCCGGTACGACGTGGACAAGGCGGGAATCTGTTTGTCCCAGGAACCCGCGTGCCCCAATCCTCCGTGAAGTAGAATGAGCGGTGCACCGTCGCCGTGGATCTCATAGTGAATCTGGACGTCATCGACCGGCACCATCCCGCTCTTTGCCGCCAGGGACACGCCGGAAGCGGGGGCTCGCGGAGTTGAAGCCCTATGACAGGCAGTAACGCCCGCCACAGACACAGCAACGACGGACAACGCGAGGAGCATGCGGACGTAGGTCATCGGCCCTGATCTGGACGCGAGGGACGCGGGCACTCGCCCACGACGAGACGATCGCCGACGCGCAACGTGCCTTCCCGACCGACGGTCATGTAGTTGCCGAAGATCAGGCCGCTGCCGAATCGTTCTTCTTTCTTCTTCCGCCGGTACTGCGCGAGGACCTGCATGAGATCGTTCTTCGGTCGCTGGCCCGTCTTCTGGTCGGTCGTGATGATGACGCAGCGCTCGGCCGGGGTCACCTGCAACAACTCCACGTCATCGTTGCCGAGCGAATCCAACGTGTCTTCCTCGTAGGGACCCAGGCCGTCGACGACGACGTTCATGCGGAAGCGATCCATCGGCACGGGGACCTCGAGGCGCTTGTTCAGATCGTCGAGCGAGGCCTGGTTGGCAAGCGATACCGGCGAGGCGGCGAAGAAGCGCTGCTTCGCCGTATCGTGGACACGTTCCATCTGCGGTATCGGAAAGTTGATCTTCCAGGGGGCGCCTGCACTCACGAGTCGCACGTCCGTAGCCATTACAGCCGACAACCACTCTGCAACCGCGTCACCCTGATCGACGGTGTCGAACTCGTCCAGAACCCAGGCCGCACTGCGCACCGCCCCATCGCGACGAATCCTGTGCTCATAGGTCCCCTGCTCCGCATGATGAAAGCGGAGGGTACCCTGGTCAGGATCGTACTCCGCGGCCACCGCAGCAACCCGTGGCGTGTCTTTCTGATCGATCAGCTTGCCATCCTTCCAGAGGACGAAGTCGCGATCCCCCGGGATGCCCATCTTGGTGATCTGAATGGCATCGGCTGCGACCCCCTGGCATCCCTTCACCGGATAGGTCCACAATTCTCGGACGGTAACTTCTGGCATGAGCACACCCTCCCCCTGGCGCAATCGACCAACGGACGCATTGTCGCAGAAACACGCTGGACGATCTGCTCGCCGAGCGCCAAACAATGTCGCGAGAGCGTCAGGAGGGGTTAACGGTCCGGCTTCTGCGCCTGGCGACGCCGGCGCCCGTCCAACTGCGCGCTCCGGAAAGCCCGGTATTCGACCTGCGCCAGCGCCGAGAGCGCGGGGTTGGAAGATGCCGCCGTCACCGAGGTCACGAGACCCTTGACGACGCCCATCCACACCACGAGGAGCGCCGAGCACTCGGCCGGCTTGCGGCCGCCCAGGGAACTCGGACGGGGCGCGCGCCGCGCTCGCCGCAACTCCGCGCACTCAGCCTTGTCCTTGTCCAGACGCCACTTGAGCTTGATTCCTCCACCCTGCCCTTCGAGATCGGCAGCCTCGCCACGCGTCACGCCCTGGATCACCTCGTCAGATGGGCGACCATACTGTTCGAGCAATGCCTTACGGACGGGCGCGTACGCGGGCCTCGTCGCAAGTGCGAACTCCTTCCGACGGATGATCCCAACGGCTTGCGCGTCGCGCGGCGGTTGACTGAAGGACACGTCGATCGCGTCGCTGTCCTCACCCCTGCGCTCGGCGCTAACCGCGGTCACAAACGATCGCTCGGTGCCGTCGGCGAGTTCCACGGTGCTCTCCGCGACGCGAATCTTCAACGTCGGATCGTGGGCGGCGATCGCCGCCCGGATCTCGTCGGGCGTCATGCCAAGCTTCGTGCCGACGATATCGACGCGTCGCGCGGCCGCACTCGTCGTAATGGAGCGGTCGAACGCGTCGCCAGCTTCGGAGGTCGTCACGCTCGCCGGGCACACGGCGCAGACGAGGGCGATGATCAGACATCTCGGCGCGTCGGTCATGGCTGCGTGATATCGAACGCGCGTGGGTCCGCAAGCCCCCCGCTCGGGCTCGGCCGCATGAGCACGCAAGGGCCCGCTGGCAGCAACCCGATCAATCGTTCGGCGACGCATCGGCGGCTGACGCAACGATGGGGGCGGTGACCAGTCGGTAGAACGTCAATCCCGAGTAGATCGTCAGCCAGGTCACCCCGAAGACGTACGCGCCCGGCCCGCGCGGAACGACCCAGTCGGCGATACTCAACGCCTGGACCGCGACGACGCAAGCCTTGGCAACGAGAACGAAGTTGCTCAGAGCCCGACTCAACACCTCGGGCGGGAGACGACCGACCTGGCGGCGCTTGGCAACGAGGTCGAAAAGTTCGTACCCGAGCAACAGCGCACAGAGGGACGGCCAGAGCTGACTCGTGGGGACACCCAGCCCCACGATCGCAGCAGGGAGGATCGCGAGGGCGCCCGCGGCGAGGCCGGCCTCGAGCATGAGTTTGAACCGGAACGCGTCTTCGGGTTTCCAGTCACCACTCGCGCTCCGCCTGCGAAACACGACGAGGACACTCGAAAAGCCCACAAGACCCACGGAAATTTCCGCGAGCACGCCCAACTGCTCTTCCACACAACCTCCTGAGGCCACCGGCGTGGCGGCCGCTCCGCTCAGTGCCCGAGTACGGCGCGGCGCCGCTGCTGGGCGCGCCGCGAACGCGGATCGTAGTGCGGGTTGTACGGGCGCTTGCGCTTCGGAAAGAGCGAGACCCGCGTCGATGTGTGCTTGCCGCCGGCCACGGCGCTCTTGTGAGTGCGCCCCCATGCCGCCTGGCCTGCGGCGACGCTGGCAGGGCTTTGCGTCATCAGTTGCACCGCGCCGAGGAGGGCGACCAGGCCGAGGCCGAACAGGATGCCGAACACGGCTCCCATTCTGCGCCTGGTTGGGGCCATCGCCCGCCGGCGACGACGCGATCGGGAACGCTGCGGATGGACCCGACGGAGCTGCCCTTCGAGCTCTCGCTTGGTCATGAGGCCTTTTCTCTAGCACTCATCAAGCGCCTCTGTCACGTATGTTCGCATGGCATACGCCAGCGGACAGGTCGGAACTACGCGAATGCGCAGGCGTTTGCGCTGGGGGGTGCGCCGTAACGAGCCAGAATACGGGGAGGGGCACCGGTGAACGACCCCGGACCGCTCGCCGCCCCGATTCCGAGGCCCTTCGCCGAGGAGGTGGCGCTGCTCCTGGCCTCCCAGGGGATCGCTTCGCGATTGGCCGGGGCCCCCGGGGGTGTCCACATCCTGGTCGAGCGACTGGAACTGGCCCGCGCCTCGACGATCGTGATCGAGGAGTACCCCGAAGGCCTGGTCGCTGCCGCCGCAACCCGGACGCAAACGCGAACCCGCCCCCGTGCGCAGCCCGAGGCCGAGCGCTGGTTCGGACCTTCGGCGTGGATCGTCTTCGTCATCGTCGCCGCCTGTGTTCTGGTGTTCCTCGGCGAGGTACGCGCCGGCGGCTCGGAAGTACGCTCGGTCCTGCTCGAGTTCGGGGCCTCGCGGCCGGCTCACGTCCGCACCGGGGAGTACTGGCGGCTGGTCACGGCCATGTTCGTACACATCGGCGCGCGCCACCTGCTCGCCAACACGCTGACGCTTCTCGTGCTCGGTCCGGCGCTCGCGGCGGCGCTCGGTGCGCCACGCTTCGCGTTCGTCTATGTCGTGGCTGGCACCCTCGGCAACTTCTTCAGCTACCGGCTCGCCGACCCGGACATGGTGAGCGCGGGAGCGTCGGGGGCGATCCTCGGCGTGCTGGGCGCCCTGGGTAGCCAGCGCATCCGCTTCCAGGCGAGCGCGCGCTATCGCGGGTGGCAAGTCGTGGCCGCGTTGCTCGCCTACCTGGCGATTGCGGTCGGCGCCGGCCCCGGCGTGGACAGCGCGGCGCACCTCGGCGGCCTGGTCGCGGGCGCCGGCATCGGACTGCTGCTGCCGCCACCTGGAAACGCACCGGCGCGGTTCGATCGCGGACTCTCGGCCGCGTGCGGCGGCGTGGCGCTCGCGCTCGTCGTCGGCGCGTTTGTCGCGCTGGCACGCGCGTCCTGAGCTGGAGACGCACGCGACCGCGGAGTGGTCTGGCCGGCGCGCGGCCCACGTGCTACGGCCACAGGCTTGGCGCGCTCGTTGACGCTCACCCGCAGGCAACTCGGCCTCGCGCTCGGCCCGATCCTGGCGGCCGGGATCCTGGCACTCCCTCTCCCCGAGGGCATGACGACCAGCGGATATCGCACTGTCGCCATCATTATATGGATGGCCGTCTGGTGGATGACCGAGGCGCTGCCCATCGCCGTCACCGCCCTCCTTCCGGTCGTCCTCTTCCCCCTCCTCGAGATCCTCCCTACGCGTGCGACCTGCGCTGCCTACGGTGACAAGACCAACTTCTTCTTCTTCGGCGGTCTGGTGATCGCCTCGGCCGTCGAGCGTTGGAACCTCCACCGCCGGATCGCGCTGCACGTCATGACCCGCATCGGCGGTGCGCCGCGCCAGATCATTCTCGGCTTCATGGTCGCCACGGCCACGATCTCGATGTGGGCCTCGAACACCGCAACCACGATGATGATGCTCCCGATCGCGGTCGCGGTGTTGCAGCACTTCGAACAGCGCGGCACCGAGACCGGGACGACCATCGCGCCCGCGCTCATGATCGCCATTGCCTACGCCGCCTCGATCGGCGGCGTCGGCACCCTGGTCGGCACACCGCCGAACGTCATCTTCACGGGCGCCCTCGAGACGCTCTACCCGACAGCACCCGCGGTCGGGTTCGGGGCGTGGATGGTGGTCGGACTCCCGATCGTGGCGGTGATGATCCCGATCACCTGGCTCTATCTGACGCGCGCAGCCTTTCACGTCCCGGATGCGTCCGGGGACGAGGACGCGACCGTCCTCCACGACGCGCTCGCCGCACTCGGCGCGATCACGCCGGCCGAGCGCCGCGTCCTCGCGGTGTTCGGCACCACCGCGTTTCTGTGGATCTTCCGCGCCAACCTCGACCTCGGCTTCCTGGTGATTCCGGGATGGTCGACCGTACTCCCGAATCCCGGAGCGGTCGACGATACGGTCGTCGCGCTCGCCATGGCAACGGTGTTGTTCGTGCTACCGTCGGGCCAGCCCGGCATCTCGCTGCTCGGCAACGACTGGGTGCAGCGCGTCCCCTGGCATGTCCTGGTACTGCTGGGCGGCGGCTTCGCACTCGCGGCGGGAGTGCAGGCCTCCGGACTCGCGTCCTGGGCGGCCGGCTACCTGGAACGACTCGGCGGCTTGCCGGTACCGCTGGTCGTCCTCGCGGTCGTCCTACTCACGGCGATCCTCTCCGAGTTCGCACTGAACTCCGCCGTCACCGCGCTGATGATGCCGATCCTCGCCGCATCGGCGGTCGGCCTGGACCTCGACCCTCGGCTCTTGATGATTCCGGCGACGCTCGCAGCGTCCTTCACGTTCATGATGCCCGGCGGCACCGCGCCGAACGCCATGGTGTTCGCAAGTGGTCGCCTCACCGTGGCACAGATGGTCCGTGCCGGGTTCGGCTTGAAGCTGATCGGCATCGTGGTCGTGATCATCATCTACTTTCTCATCGGCGTCCCCACGCTCGGCATCGCACCTTCCGGAGTCCCCGCATGGGCCGAATAGCGACCATCGCCAGCACCGTCGTGCTTGCGACGTTGATGGCCTGCGCCCCCGGCCCCGAGAACACGGCACCGGACGCGGCCGGCGACCAAGCTCGGGGGACCGACGCGGGCCACGCCCTGGTCGAGCATGCGCGCCTGGCGGACCCGGCGGATGGCACCCCGGCACGCTCGTATACGCTCGCTGACGAGACGAGACCCATCCTCGGCACGCCCGCAGAGCAGACGCTCCGGATCCCCGTCCCCGCTGGCCAGCATGCCGACTTCGATTTCGCCCTACCGCCGAAGGTGCTGCGAATGCCCGGCACGACCCTGATCGCCACCGGGGTCTTTCAGCGGGGCAAGCGCGTCGAGCGGATCACCGCGCGGCGGCTCACGGTGCGCGGTGCGACCGCAACGATTCGGCTACCGGCAGGGGCACGCGGTCCAGGCCCGGCCCCCGTGCTCACGCTGGCGCTGACACGGCAACCAGCGACGGCCGTAGTCGAGGAGCAGACCGCACCAATGCTCGTGCCCGGAGAGGCCACGCTGCACTTCGCGTATGCGCTCGCGGACGCCGCGGCCGTACCGGAGAGCGGCGCCGTCGTCCTCGAAGTCGAAGGCACCCACGACGCCGGAGCCGAGATCCTGTGGTCGACGACCGTGCAGCCCAGGACCGCAGCTGCGCATCAGTGGCGCGACGTCGCCGTGCCGCTCGCGACGCTCGGCGACACGCGGGTCACGTTCACCTTCCGCGCACGCGCCGCCGGCGCCACGCCCGCAGTCCTCGTCCCGCTCTGGGGCGATCCGACCATCGTCGTACCCGCCACGCGTATCCCGGAGCGACGGAACGTCATCCTGATCTCACTCGACACCCTCCGCGCCGATCGGGTCGGCGTCTATGGCTCCTATCGCCCCACGACCCCGATCCTCGACGCCCTCGCCACCGAGTCCGCCGTGCTCACCAACGCGTGGGCGCCGTGGCCGGAGACGAGCGGCTCGCACATGTCGTTGTTCACGTCACGCTATCCGAGCGAGCACGGAGTGAAGGGGTTCGTCAGCGCGCCCGCCGCGACGATCGAGCTGCTCGCCGAACGCCTGCGTCGCGATGGGTATCTCACCCGCGCGTTCACGGAGGATGGCGGTGTCTGGGCCAACGCCGGCTTTGCGCGCGGCTTCAGTGCGTATGGCGAGCGCCGGAGTCCCGACTTCGTGTACCGTGGCGAGGCCGCCGGAACGTTCAGCGACGCCATCGCCTGGCTCGAGACACACGCCGCGCGCACGTTCTTTCTCTTCGTGCACACGTACGAAGTGCACGCGCCCTACGCGCCGCCTCCCGACTACAAGACTCTCTTCAGTGAGATCCCCCCGCGCGAGTCTGGCCGCCTCGGGAGCGAGGCCCTCGCCTACGATCGGGAAACCCGGCACGTCGACCATCAAGTCGGGCGTCTGCTCGACGCGCTCCGCCGCCTGAAGCTCGATCGGCGCTCGATCGTCATCATTACCTCTGATCACGGCGAAGAGTTCGGCGAGCACGGTAGCCGTGGCCATGGGCGGAGCCTGCATCGGGAGGTCCTCCATATCCCCCTGGTCGTCTGGGCCCCGGGCCTCATCCCGCATGCACGCCTGGCCTTGCCGGCGAGCCTCCTCGACATCGCCCCCACAGTCCTCGCGCTGACCGGCCTCGTCCCCGACCCGACGCATCGAGGACAGAGCCTGGCCGCAGCACTCCGCGCCGGCACGGACGACGACGTGGATGGCGATCGTATTCTGTTCGCCGAAGTCGATCGCCTCGACCGCGGCGTGCCGTACCAACATCTGTCGGCACGACGTGCCGGGCACACGGCCATCCTCGACCTCGCCGACGAGTCCGTGCGTTGCTACGGCAGCGACGATCCCGGCGAGACCCGCCCCAACACCGACTGCGCCGACCTCGTCAGCGCGCTCGTCACCCATCGTGAGAGTGCGCAACCAATCGATGGCGTAGCCCCGGATGCGCTCGATCCGCGCCTGGTCGAGAAGATGCGCGCGCTCGGCTATCTCGAGTAGAAGAGCGCGGCGCTCAGCCGCGACCTACCAGCCGACGTCCGAGCTTGCGGGCAGGCTTGGGTGGGTCGGGCGTCGTGCGCCGGCGGCGAGCCGCGGGCGCCTTCTTGGCCGGCGCTGAAGGCCCCTTGATGGCCTGCCGGCACGCGGCCACGATGTCGCCGGGCGCGAGGGTCGCCGACCGGAGCAGCCGACCCAGCACACGCTTCAACACGGCACCCGACGGGTCGCCGTGTACGAGCATCAAGTGCACCAGTCCCGACTCGATCGGCAACGCATCGAGAAAGTCTGCGGCCGCTTCGGGTGACGTGCGGAGATCGGCGAGCACGACGTCCGGTGTGAACATCGCCAGAATGTCGAGGGCCTGCTTCGGATCGCACGCCATCGACACGGAGTGCCCGGCGTCGGTCAGCGCGGCTTTGGTGGGGATGAGAGCATCCACATCGTCAGAGAGCGTGATCACGCGCCGTGGCCCAGGGGACCGTTCGAGTGCCGTCACGACCTCCGCTGGCAGAGGCGGCTCCGTAAAACACCGGAGCGGCCCGAGCACCCGGCTGCGCCCGCTGCCGTCCGCGGCGTAGGCCAGCACGAGCGTTCCCGCACGCGCCGCCTCGTCGAGCTCGGCGAGCCCATCGGGCACCGCGCCGATCAGATTCGCTACCAGCGTTCCGCCGTTCGGCGGCTTGGGCAACTCGCTTGCCAGCGCGAAGGCGATCTGCTCGCGCAGCGCCGGGTTCGACTCGAGCACGCGATGAGTGCGCGGGGCCATCGACGCGGCGGGCGGCGGCGCCAGGACCTCCACTCGTGTGGGCGTATAGGACGGCGTACGCGATCGACTCCCCGGCTCCTCCGCAGCCGCGGCTTCTGCAGCCTCGCGCGCTGTCACGTTGGCCGTATCGAGCTGCTCGCGCGCGTTCTCGAGCAGAGCCTCGCTGCGGGTGAGATCACGCTCGAGCTCGCTCACGCGCGCCATGTGCGCGCGCCGATCACATTCGGCCTCGGCCCGCTCGCGCTCGGCCACGACCAGACGCTCGTCGAGCGCGACGCGCTCGGCGGCCTCGGTCTCGAGACGAACGATCGTGGTCCGCGCCTCCTCGAACTCGCGCTGCACCTGCCGCTGGTGTTCCGCAACCTCTCCCTGCGTGCTGCTCAGCTCCTGCTGATACTTCTGGACCTCGGCCTCCATCCGCCGCTCGAGCGCCGCGCGCTCGAGCTCGAGCTTGCTGTTCGTGCTCTCGAAGTCGCTGACGCGCTGACGAAGCGCTCGAATGACGGTAGCCGGCTCGGTCTCGGTATCGTCGACCGCAGCCAGCACCTGCTCGCGCTCGTCGCGCAGGCGCCCGACCTCGGTACGCACGGCCATGAGCTCGCCCTCGAGGGCTTCCGCACGGCCGGTCGCCGCGGCCACACGTGACAACGTCTCCGCGTGCACTCCCTGGGCGCTGCTGAGCTCGCCGTGCACTCGCTCGATCTCCACGGTTTGGCGCTGCACGACCTCCTGCGCCTCGGCAGTGGCCTGCCGCGCGCGGGCCGCAGCCTCGTCGAGCGTCTCCATCGCGCGCTCGCGCTCCGACAACGTCGCCTCACGTGCGGCCAATGCGGTCTTCAGCTCCAGGATCGCCGCGCCCGTCTGCGCCTGGACTGCCGCCAATCGCTCGGCGCCGTTCTCGACCTCGTCCTGCGCCCGTGCCGCGAGCGCATCGCGTTCGGCGGTCGCGGCCTCGAGTTCGCCCTCGAGCCCGACAACCTGCTCGCGGAGGGCGTTCAACACCGTCGCGGGCTCGGCATCGGGGTCGTCAACGGCCGCCACGACCTTGGCCCGCTCGTCATGGAGCCGCTCGACCTCGTCACGGAGCTTGCGCAACCCACCGTCGAGTTCGATGGCGCGGCTTTCGGCAGCACGCACGCGCTCCAGCCCCTCGTCCTGCTCCTGCGTGAGCAGCGCTTGGCGACGCTCGATGTCGGCGCTGAGTTCCGCGAGTTGTCGGTCGTGCGTCGCGCGCTCGTCGGCGAGGCGCTGTTGGAAGTCGCGCTGCAGCTCCTCCACCTGCGTGCGGTGGCCTTCGGCGATCTGCTCCACCTCCCGCCGATGCACCGCGCGCCCCTCCTCGGCATCGTGCTGGTGCGTGGCCTGGAGCTCGGCAACGGCCTGCTCGTGCGCCGTCTGCAATTGCTGGAGCTCGCGGTGATGCGCCGTGACTTGCTGCTCGCCGACCTGCACTTCGTGCGCCATGCGACGCTCGATCGATGCCCGCTCGCCGGTGAGACCCGCGATGTCGTTCTCGAGAGCCGCAATCCTCTCCCGAAGGCTGCCGATCGCTGCCACCGGCGCGATCGTAGGATCCTCGAGCGCCCCCACGACCTGCTCGTACTGCTCACGCCGGTCGGCCGCCTCTTCGCGCGCCGACGCCACCTGGCCCTCGAGCGTGGCACCGCGTTGCTCCGCAGCCGCCGCGCGTGCGAGCGCGGCCTCGCTCGCCCCTTGGAGCTCGGCCAACGCCTGCCGATGCCCCGTCTCGGCCTCGGCGAGCTTCTGCTCGTACAACACGCGCGTCTTCTCGAGCTCGAGCTGCTGACTCTCACTGGCGTCGTCGCGATCGGCACGGAACTGTCCAATCTCGTCATTCAGACGAGCGATCGTGTCGCCCGCCTCCTGCACCGTGTGCTGGACCCGATCCCGCTCTTCGGTGAGACCCGCGAGCTCGCGATCACGCTCAGCCAGCATGCCGTCGCGTTCGGCAATCGCCCCCTGGAGCTTCCGGACGGTCGTCTCGTAGGTGCCCTCGCGGTCGACGAGCGCACTCTGCAGCTCCTTGATGGTCGCCTCGGCGGTCTGGCGCTCCTCTTCGAGAGCACGTTCGAGCGCGGTCCGCTCGTTCGACAGCTCCTTCTGCGCTGCGGCGCCCTGCTTCGCGAGCTGCGCGCGGTGGGTGCGCTCGCGCTCGGCGACGTGCTCCACTGCCGCCGCGCGTTCGCCTTCGAGCGTTTCCGCCGACGTCGAGCGATAGTCTTCGAGCACGCGCCTGACCTCGGCATGCTCGGCTTCGAGTACACGGGTCGCCTCGGCATGCTCGGCCTCGAGCCTCTCGAGCCGCACCTGGACGTCGTCGCGTGCTTGCGTCGCCTGCGCGAGCTCGCCCTCGAGCTGGTGCACGCGCTCTTGGGGATCGGTCCACGGCTCGCAGCTGAGCGCCGGCAGCGCCGTCTCTGGATCGAGCGGCACGGGGGTCTCACCCCGCGCACGCAACCCCGCGTCGAGGGCCAACGACAGCACATCGTAGACGAGACTCTGCGACAGGACTTCGGTCTCGTTCAGGGCGCGACCGTACGCGATGACGAGCAGCACCCCGACCGGGATCTGTCCACGATAGAGCGGGACACACGCCAGGTTCGGGACACGCGGCCCGATCTCGGGCGGCACCAACTCGGGCACGAACGGATGCTCGTGCGGACGCTCGATGATGTAGGCCTTGCGGTTGAGCAAGCCGTGCAGCGGAATGTCCCAACCATCACCGGACTTCGCGTGCAACCGCTCGAGACGCTCGCGGCCGGACGGGGACAAGCCACGCGACGCCGCCAGACTCAGCGAGCGGTCGTCATTGTGAAAGAGAAAGAGCCCGCCGATCTCGGTCCCGAAAACCTCGAGCAGGCGCGGCAGCACACCATCGGCCAGTTCGGCGAGCGGGACGCCGCGGAGCTGGAGACCGACGACGCGCTCGATCAGCTCATAGGTCGCCGGGCGTGGCACACGTCGCGGCGGTGGAGGGGACTTGGCCGCGCTGGACGGAACTGGAGGAGGCGGCGACGGCGTTTCGACCGTCCGCTTCCCTCGGGCGCGGCGTTTTGAACCGAATGGCATGATCGGGCGTGGCGTAGCTCTCGCAATGCTTGAGCAACGGCTGTGCCAGAGGCGACAACAGCGTGGTCGTGTTTTGGCGCCCAACTCGCTGCATGTACCGACGGTGACGATTCGCGACTGCGCGTTCGCCATGGAATCTGGGCGTTGCAAAGGCGGCGCACGCCATTCGGACGGCACACGCCGCGCGACGCGACCCATGTTGCAAAAGCCCAATGCATCCGGCATGACACACGCTTGGAGGGGGGTCCCGTGCGTATCGTTACTCTCACCACACTCGTCGTCGGTGTCCTGCTCGGCGCAGTACTCATCGCCCGGTCCGCAGAAGCTCAGGTCAGCCCGCATCGCGTGCAGCAGCGCTACAACGAGGCGACCAAAGGCAAGGACATCGATGATTGGGTACGCCGCATGGAGGACAAGGACCCCAGAACCCGCCTCGAAGCGGTGAAGTCGCTCGGCCTCTCCGGCGAGCCCGACGCCATCGAACACATGATCGAGGCGATGGCCGACCCCGACGACGCGGTCAAGATCAAAGCGATCGACTTCCTGGGCAAGCTGCGCGCCACCGACGCAACGACCATCATGGTCCAGAAACTGTTCATGCGTGACACCGGCGATCTCGAGCAGCAGCGCATCCTGGTCGCGCTCGGGCGGATCGCCGACCCGAAGACTATCCGTCCCATTACCGAATTCCTCGAACAGGACGCCAACCCGATCACGCAAGGCACGGCCGTCTACACCCTGGGGGAGATTGGCGACAGCTCGGTCATCGCGCCGCTCCAGAAGATCCAGATCGAGTCGACCAATCCCGACCTCGCCCGGCTGGCGGGCGAGTCCGTCACCAAGGTCAACCGGCGACTGTCCCCCGCCACGGTCGCGGTCACCATCCCGGCGCTCGAGGAAGATGCGAAGCCGGGAGGCGCAGGGCCGCCCGGCGTGCTCGGCGGCCGCTGATCTCCGTTGTCTCGACGGAGTACCGACGCGCCGACCGGCGCCGATAGGTAAGGATCACATCGCGTGCAGTGCGAACGTTGCCAGCACGACAACCCGGCCCACGCGAAGTTCTGCTCCGAGTGCGGCACTCCCCTCGCGGCCAGCTGTCGACAGTGCGATACGACGCTGCCGCCACACGCCAAGTTCTGCCTCGAGTGTGGCGCCCGTGTCGACGACACCGCGCCCGCCACGGCTGATCCCGGCGCGGGGGAACGCGCCCGCCCCCACCGCGAGAGCGAGCGCAAACAGGTCACCGTCCTGTTCGCCGACGTCGTCAACTTCACAGGCATGGCCGAGCGCCTCGACCCCGAACGGGTGCACGCGATCATGGACCGCTGCGTCCGTCTTCTGGTCGAGGAGGTGCAGCGCTACGAAGGCACCGTCAACCAGTTTACGGGCGACGGCATCATGGCATTGTTCGGCGCGCCCATCGCGCACGAGCACGCCCCCGAACGCGCCGTCCGCGCCGCACTCGGCATGCAGGCCGCCGTCGGACAGTACGGGGAGGACCTCCAGCGGACCGACGGTATCGAGTTCCGCATGCGGATCGGCGTGCACACGGGACCGGTCGTCGTCGGCAACGTCGGTGACGACACGACCGGAGACTATACCGCCCTTGGCGACACCACGAACCTCGCGTCGCGGTTGCAGACCGCCGCGACTCCCGGGGCGGTCGTCGTCAGCGAAGCAACGGCGCGCCTGATCACCGACCGCTTCACCATGCGGGCGCTCGGACCGCTCGCGCTCAAGGGCAAGTCGAAGAGGATCGAGGCCTTCGAAATCGAGCGCGCGCTGCCGCGGGCGCCGCTCCTGCCCGTGTCGGAACGCGGACTGACCCCACTGATAGGACGCGCAGCCGAACTCGCGACGCTCGAAGCGGTCGTCGATCATGTTCGCGGGGGGAATGGCCAACTTGCTCTCGTTGTTGGCGACGCGGGGCTCGGCAAGTCGCGCCTCGTGCACGAGTTCCGGAAACGACTCGGCGACGAATTCACCTGGCTCGTTGGCCGCTGCGTCTCGTTCGGAAAATCGATCCCATTTCTTCCGATCCTCGATACGTTCAAGGCAGGCTTCGGCATCGAGGAGAGCGACGACGAGCCAACGATCATCGAGAAGATCCAGCGCGGAATCGCAGCGCTCGGCCCCGATGTCGCCGATACCGAGCCCTACCTCCGCGCATTACTCGCGGTCGATCCTGGTGACGCAACCCTGGCCGCCAAGGATGCCAGCGCGCGGCGCTTCGCGACGTTCGATGCGCTGAAACGCCTGATGCTCGCGACCGCGCCGCGCAGGCCGATGGTCGTGCTGGTCGAAGATCTGCACTGGATCGATCAAGGCTCCGAAGAGTTCCTGAACTTCATCGTCGACGCCCTCGCCACCGCCCCCATCCTGGTGCTGTGCACCTTCCGTCCCCCCTACCGCCCACCGTTTCGCGAGCGAGGCTACATCACCAGACTCGCGCTCCAGCCGCTGTCACGAGACCAGACTGCGGAGATGGCGACCGCGATCCTCGATGCCGATACGTTTCCGATGGAGGTCCGCGGCCTCATCGCCGAGAAAGCCGAAGGCAATCCGTTCTTCATCGAGGAGGTTACGAAATCGCTCCTCGAGATCGGCGCGCTCGTACGCGAGAACGGCGGCTATGCGCTCGGGAGACCCGTGTCGGAAATCATCATTCCGGACACCATCCAGGACGTCATCATGGCCCGCATCGATCGGCTCGGTGAGGCCCCGAAACGCGCGATCCAGGTCGCCTCGGTCATCGGACGTGAGTTCGCCGTGCGGCTGCTGCAACGCGCCGCCGATCTCGGCGATCGCGTCGAGACCCTCGTCGGCGAGCTCGGCGCCCTGGAGCTGATCTACGAGAAGTCCGGCGTCCCCGAACTCGCCTATATGTTCAAGCACGCCATGACCCACGATGTGGCGTACGAGAGCCTGCTCGTGGAGCGCCGTAAGGAGCTGCACACGAGCATCGGTCGCGCGACCGAGGAACTCTACACCGACCGGATCGCCGAGCATCTGGAAACCCTCGCGCACCATTTCTATCGCGGCGAGGATTGGCCGCGCGCCTTCAACTACCTCGTCGGCGCCGGCAACAAGGCACGTGACAGTTTCGCGAACCGCGAGGCCGTTCACTACTACACGCGCGCCCTCGAGATCGCCGATCGGGTGGCGGCCAGTGACGCCGAGCGTGCCGAAATTCACCAGGGGAAGGGCTCCGCGCACTTCGGAATGAGCGAGTTCCCCGAAGCCGTCGACAGTCTCCGCGCCGCCCTCGCACTCACCACCAACGAGATCGAGCGCGACCACGTCACCATCGCCATCGCCTGGGCGCTCCTCTGGACCCACGACATGGACGGCGCCGTCGCCATGGCGCAGGACCTGCTTCCCAGCGCCCAGGCCCGGGACGATGCCGCTCTCGAAGCGAACGCTACCTATCTCGTTGCGTTCGCTGGCATGAGCCGCGGCCAGATCGACGAGTGCGCCCCGACGTACGACCGCGCCCTCGAACTCGCAACGCGCGCCGATGCCCCCGCGCGTGCTGCCAGCATCAGGGGCTTTGTCGGACTGGTCGCCAACTGGCGCGGGGACTACGCCAAGGCGATTCCCGACGTCGAATCCGCCGTCGCCACCCTCAAAGCCGAGAATCAGCTCTACGACCTTTCCATGATGTACAGCACCGTCACGATGACACTTGGGGGTGCCGGCGAGTACGCACGCGCGCTCGCACAAGCGAGCGAGGGCATCGCACTCGGCAATGCCACCGGTGAACGGGTATGGACGGCACGGACGTGGAACTCGCGCGGATGGATCCTCGGCGAGCTCGGCGCTCTCGACGCCGCCGAAGAGGCCAATCGTCGCTGCCTCGAGCTCGCCGGCGAGACCGGCTCCGTGAAGATGACGCCGGAACTGCTCGGCAACGCCGAAGCGAACCTCGCCGACATCGCACTGTGGCGCGGCGACCTGAACGACGCCGCGGCCCACCTGGATACGGTCGCCGCCATCATCGGCACCCCGGGAAATGAATGGATGGTGTGGCGCTACCGCATGCACTACCAACTGACTTCTGCGGCGCTTGCGCTCGCCAAGAACGATCTCGGCGCGGCACGCGATCAGATCGCCGCGTGCCTCGTGTGCGCACGCACGACGCGCTCGCGACGCTACATCGTCCGCGCCACGCGCCTGCTTGCCGAATGCCAACTCGCCGCCGGCAAGCTTCAGGAAGCCGAGATGTTGCTCGCCAGCACCGTCGCCGACGCCCGCAGCCTCGGCAACCCGCCGCAGATCTGGCAAGCGCTCGCCGCCTACGCCCGCGTGCTCGACACGCTCGGCAAGCGCGATGAGGCCGCCGCGGCCTGGCGCGAGGTGGCCGACGTGGTCGCGCGCACGACCGATGCCCTCCCCGACGAGGTCCGAGGAGCGTTCGCCGACTCACCGATCCGACGCGCGCTCGGCGAGGCCGGCGCCTAACACCGCGCCGCCTTACTCACCAGACGTCGCTTCGGAAGCCCAGAGGGTGCAGGAGTCGCACGGTCGACCGAGGTGCGCCTCTTGCACTAAGATCGCCGCATGATCCGCTCCAGCATGCCACCCATCCTGTTGCACGACGTGATCGAAGACGTCGGCGATGTCGTTCGCCTGCTCGCGCAGCATGCTCCCTACACGCCGCTCGGTGGCTGGTACCGCCCCGACAGCGAGCAGGACGAGCCCACCTTCCCCATGTGGTTCCAGAACGACTGGGTCCACGCCGACCTGCGCGTTCCCGGCTCCGAGTTGTTCCTGTTCCACGAGCGCGTGGCCCAGACCGCACGCGAGTTCTACGACGCCGAGGTGATCGTACCGCACAGCGTCTACGTGAACATGATGGCCGCGCTCACGAGAAGCGGCCCTGCCCACACCGACAATCCACGATTCCACGGGCGCGATCGCAGCAACACCCCGATGTGGCTCCTCCGCACGATGCTCTGGTCCGGCCTCTTCGACCGCTACGCCATCGCGCAGGCGACCTCGATCTGGTGGATGAACGACGTCGAGGGCGGCGGGCTCATGTACTGGCCCGATGGCCCCGACAGGCCGCCGCGCGAACACGTCGGCAACATGGCGAACACCGCCCTCGTCGGCGACAACCACGGCATGTTCCACCAGGTCGGACCCGTCGGCCCGTTCGATCAAGGGACGCGCCTCGTCACCGCGCGCGCCGAACTCTCCCCCACGCCCGACGGCAGCGGCGACTGGGCCGTGACCGACCAGGGAAAGGTCCGCTACCAGGCACCCCTCGAGCAGTACCGCGTCAGCATTCTATGGAAGGCCGACGTCTACCGGAACGAGCAGGAGCAACGGCAACAGATGGCCGACACCCTGTCGATCCCCGACGTTGCACGCATCTTCAACCGCGATCTCGAAGAACGCGGCGCCGACGTCCACCTCGATCTCGATCGGATCGAGGACCCCGCCCTCATCGCCGCCGTGAACGCCGTGTACCCTGAAGCCGTTCCCGTCGATAAGGCCCCCTCGATCTTCGACGCGGCCTGAGGCGCCAGAAGCACGGCCAGCAGGCGCGGCGGCGCCGACCTCCCCGCCATCGGCGCCTCTCATCGAAACAGTCCAGGCCGGTCCACTCGATCTCGATCCACCCCTCAGATACCAGACGACCCACGCCCAAGCGGCGCAGCGCAAGTCCACCCCACGCCGGAGTGGCGAAATGGCAGACGCGCGGGATTCAAAAGTCTCAGGCGGCGTGGGCCACACGTGACAGCTTGTGACTACACGGGGAGAAATCGCGCATTCTTGGGCGAACGCTTCCCGTGTAGTCCATCGCCGTACCACCTGTTCCGCTACCGAATAGCTACCCTCCACGCCCCGCCCCCCGGGTACCACGTGCGTGCCATAGGGTACCCGTCTGCGAGTGCCAGTACGGTGCTCTCACACGATGCTGCGTTTTTGAAACTTCTGCCGCGTGCGCTACGCGAGGACTGCCCGTCTTCGCAGTGACGCGACTCGTCATCCGCACAATGGGCGGAACGTCAGGGCGCCGCCGTTTGTCGTTGACTCCCAGGCCGGGATGGGGGGACACTTCGGGACCAGCATTCCGCAAGCCCAAGGAGATCGCCATGACCGTCCGTCGCTCGCTTCCTCTCGTGTTCACCCTGACCACCGCCCTGCTCGTCGGGACTGCTGTGCCGTCACGCGCTGGAGCAGGTGGCGCGTGCTGTACGGGCATAACCTGCAGCATCGGACCGGCTCTCGAGTGTACCAGTCTCGGCGGTGCCTACCAGGGCGACGGCACGGTGTGCACGTCCGACCTTTGTGCGCCCCCTCCGCTGAACCACTTCCAGTGCTACGACGTTGCGCGCACGAAATTCGATCCGGTGACGCTGAATCTCGAAGACGACTTCGGGACGAGCACGGCCACGGTGCGGCGGGCGAAGATGCTGTGTGCGCCGGTGAACAAGAACGCCGAAGACCCGAACGCGCCGACCGACGCCGATCACCTGGTCGGCTACGAGATTCGCCGCAGCGACCGCTTCGCGGGCGTCCTCGATGAAGTCGTTGAGGATCAGTTTGGGACGCTGGTACTCGACATCCGCCGCCCCGAGCGCATCCTGGTGCCCTCCGCGAAGCAGGCAGACCCGAACGACGTGGTCCTGCCGCTCGATCCTGCGGTCGTCGATCACTACCAGTGCTACAGCGTGCGGGGCGATCGACGGCGCGTGGCGGGCATCGATGTCGAGGATCAATTCGGCACGGGCACCGCCGACGTAAAGAAGCCGTCGCGACTCTGCCTGCCGGTGAACAAAAACGGCGAGGGCATCGTCGACGGGGCGGCGCGGCTCATGTGCTACGCGATCAAGCCCGGCCCGCGCGTGAACACCACCGTGCAGATCAACAATCAACTGGGTGACGACGAGTTGCGCGTCAAGCGGGCGCGCGAGCTGTGCGTGCCGCTTACGAATCAACTTTTGTCCTGCCCATGTTGGGATAATTTTACGGCTGATGAATTACGTGCCACGATGAACGAGGCGACACAGATCGCAACCCCCGAGTGCGGCGTCGGCGTAGCAAATGCAAATGCGACGTCAAACCCTACTAATAACTTCCTGATTGGCGCGAGACGTATTCAAGCGACAGCCGATCCTGAGGCCGCCAATTGCAGTAGATTCGGTGCCGGCGCGCAACTGGTGATAAATATAAGCGTCGCTACGGCGATCCAATGCAGAGCCGAGATTGTAAGCGCGATCCCGGATATCGCGTGGTGCCCGTAGACGATGACCGCGGATCGCCCAGTTACTAGGGCCGGGGGAGCATAGAACTACGAATCCTCATCGGGACGCCCGCCGAGCGTGTGGCGTCCCTCCGATCGCCCACGCGCTCCAGCGCCGAACGTACGCACCAAGCAGGGGGGAGCCTTCGGGCTTCCCCCGCCCTCGCTCATAAAGCCGATACGCGCGCTCGAGGAATCGCTCCATCGTCGCCTGCGCCAGCGTAAGCCGACCCGGCGTCAGGTGATATCCAAGAAAGTCGAAGCCGCGCTCCACGCGGCCAATAAACGTCTTGTCGGGATGCTTGGC
>Ga0315338_1001354_pt1 | contig 31535 bp, 29 predicted proteins | sample ASW8metaG_FD_204518 | JGI IMG/M metagenome (GOLD analysis project Ga0315338, IMG submission 204518) | Ammonia-oxidizing marine archaeal communities from Monterey Bay, California, United States - ASW #8 | ecosystem: Environmental > Aquatic > Marine > Coastal | place: USA: California | collected... | reverse complement strand
TGTAGAAAGGTATCCTCTGCCCAGCGCCCCGACAAGCGGTGCATATCGTGTGATTCCGCACTCCCTCATCGTCATTACTGGGCTTGGGTAGGAAGCCCACCGTCACGTAATCGCGAACGGTGTCTAAAATTGTCGCACCTTGTTTTCCCAAACACAGTTGTCATCCCGGCCCCAGCCCAAGGCTGGGATGACAGTTCGATTATTATTTTGGCAGCCTTCCCTTTGCCCGATTCCGGTCTAAAATAGCCGTGACAAAACACATGCACAGGGAGATCCTCCATGGGATCGATTGATTCGGATGCCCACGTCATCGAGTGCGAAGCAACCTTCGACTATATGGATCCGGAATTCGAGCATCTGAAGCCCATGGTGGTGGTGCGCAAGAGCAACATCGCTGAGCTGGATCTCGAAGGCCGGGCGCAGACCGAATATTGGGTGATCGACGGCAAGCTGCAGCCCAAGGAGGGCAATATAGGCTCCAACACGTCGAAGGAATCGCGCGAGATGCTCGACGTGCAGGCCAGGCTCGATCACATGGACGAGCTAGAAATCGACGTGCAGGTTCTGTACCCCACTGTGTTTTTGCGCGCGTGGACCCAGAACCCGGAAATCGAATACGCCCTGTGCAAGAGCTATAACCGCTGGCTCGCCGACATCTGGTCAAAGGCGTCCGAGCGGTTGCGCTGGGTGGTCATGCCGCCGCTGCTGCAGATGGACAAGGTGCGCGAGGAAATCAAGTTCGCCAAGGAAAACGGCGCCTGCGGCATCTTTATGCGCGGCCTCGAATGCGAACGCCGCGTGGCGACGCCCTATTTCTATTCGCTATTCGACATGGCGGAGGAATTCGACTTAGCCGTCTGTTTCCATTCCGGTAATAACAGCTTTGCCGTGCGCGACATCTACGCCAAGGAATGCGGCTTCGGACGCTCCAAGCTGCCGGTGGTCTCGGCCTTCCACAATCTGCTGATGGATGACATCCCGAAGAAATGGCCCAAGATCCGCTGGGGTTTCATCGAGGTCAGCGCGCAATGGATTCCCTATGCGCTCAACGATATGGGCATCCGCTTCGGCCGCCGTAACCGGGATTTCCCCGACACCATCATGGCCGACAACAACATCTATGTGGCCTGCCAGGTGACCGACGATCTCGACTGGGTGCTCAAATATTCCGGCGAGGACACCATCGTCGTCGGCACCGATTACGGCCACGCCGATACCTCCGCCGAGATCGAAGCGCTCAGGAAACTCCGCGACGACGGCAAAGTCTCGCAGGCCGCCGCCAACAAGATCCTCAACGACAACGCCCGCGCGCTGTATGGGTTGTAGAAGGCAGCGGAAACTTTGTTGGCCTTTTGCTTGAGACAAAAAGGTTCCACTCACCCACTTCGGTTAACCTCAGCTAAAGCTTCATTAAGCCTACGTACCCCCTCTCCCTCTCCGTTGAGGGGCTAATTGTTTCACACATTTTGTCTGAGGTTCCATCCTTGGCTCATAGTTTTGAAATGATTCCATCCGTATGTGATGGTTTTAGGGGCGCCGGGGCCAAGCCCGCTGCCGGCGGGGCACGTAAAGCTCAGATGCGTGGTGTCCTGGATTGCCAGAACACGGCGCCCAGCCGCCCGCGCGCCTAACGCCGATCCGGCGCCGCCGCGAAAATCTCTTCCGGCATCACAGAGCGGTTGTGGGAGAGGGTGAGGGGACCGCGATGCGGAGCGGCATGGGAGGGTGAGGGGTTTCTGGTGCTCAGAGAAAACGGATCAAACTCTAGGCCTCGCCCCCACCGCCCTCCGCCGCGATCAGCCCGTCGAGGATGCGGCGGGCCTGGAGGATGCCGGCGTCGACGTTGATGTCAATTTCGTGGTCGGAGCGGCCGAACTGGTCGATGCGGCTTTGTTGGAATTCGAGCAGTGTCTGGTCTTCTTGAAACGCCTCGTAAATCTGGTCGTGAAATTTTTTGTTGATGTCGGCATCGCCGTTGACGCGCGGGCCCAGCGCCTGTGACCAGAAATAATGACTGGTCGTGTCGGTTTCCGGCGTGATGGTGTTGACGTTGAAAACCTCGAGCGCCTGGTCGCGGTCGGAATCGGGCCCTCCCGTGCCCGCCGCCCATTTGGTGGCATCGACGGTCACGGTGGCGGGCGCCATCCAGTGGGAGATCTGGCAACGGTCGATATTGCCGTTGAAAAGCCCAAGACGCTGCCAGGTGGGCGACGGCTCGATATCCATCATCCAGCGGATGACGCTGATGTCGCGCTCGCCGCGCTCGCACCGTGGCGGGTTATCGATGATGGCGGCACTGCCGAGGGTGCCTTTATGAACGAAGGTCAGATGCGACGTGTCGAGAAGATTTTCGATGATAAGCCGGTAGTTGGATTTGACGTGGAGATAGGCCGGTTTTGCCACCCAGCCCGGTGCGTCAAGCCAGTGAAGATCGGGGATGGTGGTTTCGTCGGCGCTTGCCTCATCGCCCATCCAGATCCACACTAGATTATGACGGTCGATGACCGGATAGGATCTAACACTGGCGCCGGGCGGCACAATCGTCTGGCCGGGGACCTCGACACAATTGCCGTCGGAATCGAATATCAGACCATGGTAGCCGCATTGCAGATTATCACCCACAAGGGCGCCGATCGAAAGCGGCACCGACCGGTGGCAACAGCGATCCTCCAGCGCCACCGGTGTGCCATCCGCCTGGCGATAGAGCACCACCGGCTCGCCGAGGAGGGCGCGGGCGAATAAAATCTCCCGTTCGATTTCGTGGCGCCACCCCGCAGCGTACCATGCGTTGCGCAGAAACGCGGCTTTGTTGGTCATCCGGTTTGCCTATTCGTAAAATGACCCTTCGCGATAGGCGACATCTTTTGAAATAAAAATTTCGTCGCGGCCGCGGCGGATCTTGGGTTCGCCGTCATCCATGATGCGGGTGTCGGGGTGGCCGCCGCCGGTGGTGGCGCCGAGGCGGAGGATCACCAGCGGTTCCTCGCTGATGGTCTCGAACCAGTAATAGGAACCAGCGGGCAGCAGGATGCCGTCGTTGCGGCCAAGCTCGCGATCTTCGCCGCGCGGGCCGTGAAACCGGGCGCGGCCGTCCAACACGATAAAGCTGTGATCCTGATGCGGGTGGGCATGCAGCTTGTTTTCGCCGCCCTTGGCATAGACCTTGATCTTGACCCACAGATGTTCCCCGACCGCGAGCGGTTCTTCCGTGTTGCCGGCATCGAGCAGCTGCGGGCGGATGGAGAAAAAACTCGGATTTGCCGCATCGGTTGCATCCCACGGGACGGCGATATTCCGCAGCGCTTCGGAGGCTTTGGGGTTGGTGGCCATGATGCTTCTCCATCTAATCGGTTAGGTGCCCGTGCCAAGCTATATTGTCACTCCGGACTTGATCCGGGGTCCAGTCTAAACGTCCCACTGGATCCCGGATCAAGTCCGGGATGACAGCTGAGATTATGTTTCACTCCCGTGCGCCGGGTGGCCGTGTTCGATCAGTGCCAGGGTCTGGTTTGGCGGAAAATAGATCATGACGGCATCGCCGGGCGTCAGCGTCTTGCCGGGTCTGGTGCGGATCAGGATGGTCTCGCCGCCGACCGCGATTTCATATTCGATGATTTCTCCCAGATAGGTCTCGTTGATCAAGGTACCGCCGCACAGGTTGGTGTCCGGCAGCGCCGCCGCCGCATCGCTTGCCGCCGGTTCTATCACCACGTTTTCCGGCCGGATTACCACGCCGGTGGCGGGTGAGGCTTTGACGTCGGCGGTAAACGAACAGGTCAGCGGCCCGAGCCTGGTTTCGATCAGCCCGACACTGCCCGCTGTCGCATCGGTTTTGAGCAGGCCGCGCAGCAAATTGGTGGAGCCGATGAAGTTGGCGACAAATTCGGATGTCGGGCGTTCATATATTTCCTTGGGCGTGCCTATTTGCATGATCAGCCCTTGATCCATCACCGCGATGCGGTCCGAGATGGCCAGCGCTTCTGACTGATCGTGGGTGACATAGATGGCGGTGACGCCTGTTTCGCGCTGCAAGCGTTTCAGCTCGGCCCGCATCTGTTCGCGCAGCCGGGCATCGAGATTGCTCAGCGGCTCGTCGAGCAGCAGCAGCGCCGGTTCGCGGGTCAGCGCCCGGGCGAGCGCGAGCCGTTGCTGCTGGCCGCCGGACAGTTGGGTGGACGGGCGGTTGATGAATTCCTCGAGCCCCACCAGCGCCAGAACGCCGCGCACCTTGTCGCGGATCTGGCTGGAATTGAGGCCGTGGCGTCGAGTGACTTTCAGCGGATAGGCGGCGTTCTCGTACACATTCATATGCGGCCATATGGCGTAGGATTGAAACACCATGCCGATGTCGCGCTCATACATGGGGATGTTGATACTCTGGGTGGCGTCGTAGATTGCCCTTCCGGCAAGTGTCACGCGGCCGCCTTCGGGCTTCTCCAGCCCGGCGATGGAGCGCAGCGTGGTGGTCTTGCCGCACCCGCTTGGTCCGAGCAGGGTGAACAGCTCGCCCTCGGCGATCTCGAAGCTCGCGCTGAACACGCCGCCGCCCGGCGTGCCGTCCTCGCTGGTATATTGTTTGAACAGATTGTCGACTGTGAGCATCCGTTTATCTCAGCGTTAATCCGTAGCGCTTGGCGAGCCAGTAGAACGAAATACTGACCATTGTCATGAAGGCTGTCCAGGTCATGCCGAGGGCCGCCAGTTCGTTGGTGATGCCGTTTTCCCACATATCGAACAGGGTGATGGCGACGACCTGCGATCGGGGGCCGGCCAGCAGGATCGGGATCGACACGGCTTTGACCGATACCAGGAACACGAACAGCCAGCAGGTCAGCATGGCGGGCGCCACCAGCGGCAGGACGATACGGACGAAAGTGGTTGACTGACTGGCGCCCGACATCGCTGACGCTTCCTCCAGCTCGCTATGAATCTGCAGGATACCGGCATAGGCATAGCGCATGCCGTAGGGCAGGTACCGCACCATTGAGGCGATGATGATCGACAGCAGCGTGCCATAAAGCCCGAAGGGCATGTTGAGGACCAGCTGAAGAAAGGCGACTCCCATGACGATGGCGGGGAAGATCAGCGGTGCGGTCGCCAGCTGGTCGAGCATCCAGGCGCCCTTGTAACGCCGCACAGCCAGCCAGGCACACAAAGCGGTAAAGGGCGCCACCATGGAGGCGGCGGAAGCGCCCAGGATAACGGTATTGCCGACCGCGTCGCGGAACGAGCCGGCCTTGGCCACCGTGCGGTAATTATCGAACGAAAACAGCTTTATCGCATCCAGACTGACCCCATCGTAATAGGGGACTAGCGATACCCAGAGCACGATGCCGATGGGAAACCCGATGATGACCATGAACAGTACAACCAGCATGGCAAGGCTCGCCCAGCGCCAGCGCCCCAGATCCATGACCCGCGGCCGGAAGCCCTTGCCGGTGATGGTCTGGAATCTTTCCGCGTTACGCGACAGCCGGTTATAGGCCCACAGCATGCCCACCACGATGAACAGCAGTACGACGGAGAACGCACCGGCCTGGCCGTAATTGGCGGGCAGTTCCTCGATGCTTTCATAAATGTCGGTGGTCAGGACAGAGACATTGCCCGGCAGGCCGACCAGCGCCGGTGTCTCGAACGATTCGAACGCGCGGATGAAGATCAGGATCACCAGCGCGAGAATACCCGGCATAGCGAGCTTGAAGGTGATGTTGTGGAAGGTTCGCAGGATACCGGCGCCCGACATCATGGAGGCTTCCTCGAACGATGCGTCATTGGATCGGAACACGGATGATAAAAGCAGGAATGACAGGGGTGCGAATTCGACACCTTCCACCAGGATCATGCCCCACAGGGAATAAACGTTGAGGATCGGTTCTTCGGCGCCGAAGACCCACATGAGAAATTGGTTGAACGGCCCGACCTTGCCCAACAGCATCAGGAAGGAAATCGTGTAGAGCACGCTCGGGATACCGAGCGAGACGATGGAAACGATCATCACCCAGTGACGGAACGGCGTGTTGGTGCGCTCCACGATCCAGGCGAGTGTCACCCCGATGCCGATGGCCACCACTGCTGAGCCCACCGCGTACAGCAGGGCGTTGGTCAGATTATTGATGAACTGGTCGCCGGTAACGAGCGCTACGTAATAGCCGAAGGTGAAATCGCCGAACGATCCGTCGAAATTGGTTTCATGCAGGCTCGCCTGGCCTAGATAGATCACCGCCGGCAGGATAAACAGGATCAAAATTGCCGCGAGGGCGAGCACCAGCGGCGAGTAGCCGAACAGGTGCCACCGATCAGCCGAGGCGGCCTTGCCGGAGAGTTGTTGGGGCAAGTCGACCGAATGGTTTGTCGTCGTCACTTGCTTCTATCCAGCGGATTTACGTGTGGATGGGGGATTGGACGAACGATGTGCGTGCTTAGAGACACCTCCAACGTGGCTCCTCAGTATGAGGAGGAAATTTAAGGCCATTCTCGATCTACCTCATCCTGAGGAGCCGGCCAAAACAATCGCGAAGGCCGGCGTCTCGAAGAGATGCACGGCGTTACCGCTAGGCGCCCGGGACTACTTCTTTTTCTTCTTCTTTTTCCGTTTTACGACCACCGTTTTGCCATGTTTGAAGTATTTCTTGAAGATGGCGTTGGATACCTTGCGGTTGGCGAACAGGACCGCGGGCGCCACAAAATTTTCCTGCGTGCCGGCAAGATTCGGGACGATGGGCGTCAGCTCCTTGCGCGGCTGTACGCCCGCGGCGACGGGGAAGTAGCGCGCCTTCTTCAGCACGCCTTGGCCTTCTTTCGACAAATAGTAATCGATAAACAGCATGGCCGCATGGGGATGCTTGGATCCCTTCGGAACCATGATGGTGCCGTTGATCGAGGGGATCGGTTCCATCATTTGGACCGCCACCGGAGCGCCTTTCTTGGCGCTGATAACCGGGTGGTGGGCGAAGATCTGAATCGCCAGCGGGTACTCGCCCTGGACGACACGGTTCACCAGCGTCCGGGCGCTGCCGCGGAAATTGACGATGCCCTGGCCGGTGAGTTTTTCAAAATAGGTTTTGGCTTTTTTTTCGCCCAAATGCTGGCGGATATTGGTGATAAACAGCGGCGCGCCGGATTCCGATCCGATGCGCCAGGCAATCTTGCCCTTCCACTTCGGATCGAGCAGGTCCTGATAGGTTTTTGGCTGGCTGCCGGGCGGGACGATCTTGGTGTTGTAGGCCATGCCGAAATAGCTGAACCGGCTTGGCACCCACAGATTGTCCGGATCGCGGAATTTTTTGGGGACGCTATCGGCCATGGGCGTGGTGAATTTCGCCACGGCCTTGGATTTCACCATGATCATGGCCAGGCCGCTGCCTTCCATCACATCGACCACCAGAGAATCGGCGCGGCGTTCCGCGTTGACCTTCTGGGCGATCTTGCGTGACGATCCGCGCCAGTACTCCATTTTGATGAATGGGTATTTCGCCATGAAACCCGCGATCAACGGACGGACCGCCTGGTTGACGGTCAGCGCGGTATAAAGAGTGAGCTGGCCTTCCTTCTTGGCGCCGGCGATCAGTTTAGCTGTGCGATCGGAACCCGTGTAGGTCAGGATGTCAGCCGATTGCGTCGTCCCCATGGACAGGAAGCCAATGGCAACGATAGCCATCGCGGTGTGTTTGAAAAATCGTTTTTGCATGGTCTAACCTCCTCAATGATGCGTCCCGTGTAACAACGCGAATTTATTGACGGTTATTATGACAGCAACTTGCGGATCCAGGAACACCAAGATGACGTCGCGCGATAGCAACAGTCTCCGCCGCTAAACCAAATTGTCATCCCGGCCAAGTGAAGCGCGAGCTGGGATGACAAGCTCTCTATAAATTGCTGACCAGTACGAACGCTCCGACACCCAAAATTATTAAACGGGACACCAGTGGACTTTATCCGAATGGTAGGGAGACAGAAAGAGGCAACAACCTATGGGTCCCAGCTCGTGCTTCGCTTGGCCGGGATGACAATTTAAATTAATGGCACAGGCAAGTCCGAGGATGAACGGAAAAGGCCCTAATTATTCGGAACGATCAGCGCGTCGACGATGCGGACGCCGTGGCCTTCTGGGAGCACCATCACCGGGTTTAGATCGATTGCCGCGATTTGGCCGTCGGTCCGGGCGGCTAAGTCGGAAAGGGCAACCAGGGCATTGGCCAAAGCGCACCGGTCCAGCCTGACCCCGCCGCGCCACCCGTTGAGCAGTTTGGCGACGCGTAATTCGTCGATCATTGCGCTGGCCGTCGCGTGGCTAAGCGGCGCGAAGGCGATGGCGCGGTCTTCGATCAGTTCGGTCAGGGTGCCGCCGGCGCCAACCATGATGAGCGGGCCGAACTGAGGGTCGAGAACCATGCCGAGGATCATCTCGACTCCGCCGGCGATCATTTCCTGGACCAGAACCCCGTCGATGCGGGCGTCGGGCATTTTTGCCGTAACGGTTTCCATCAAATCGTCATAGGCATCCGCCACCGCCTCCCGGTCGGTGAGGCCGAGCCGGATGCTGGCCATTTCCGTCTTGTGCGCGATGTCGGGCGAGACGATTTTGAGCGCCACCGGGAATCCGATTTCCGTTGCCTTTTCAATGGCTTCAAGGGTGTCGGTGGCAACGGCGTGGCGGGCAAAGGGCAGGCCCAGAGGTTCGAGGATCGCCGTACTACGGTCTTCCGTGAGCGCGTCACCTTCCGTGACGTGCAAATCCAGCGGCGCCACGCCGCCGATCAACAGTTCGGCATTTGGCTGATAAGCCGAAAATTCAATCAGGCGCGCCAGCGCCCGCAGCCCGTGATCGAGGGTTCCCGCGATATAGGGCGCGTCGTGGGCCGGGCGATCGGCGGGCTGCCAGTTCATTTCCGACATCATGACGATGGGTTTGCCGGGGGACTTCTGGGTGCGCGCCATGACGGCCTCATACTGGTCATGCAGGATTTGATGGCTCTCCGTGATATTTCTTTGGGCCACCATGACAAAGGCGATCACATCGAAATCGGCGTCAGCCAGCAGGACGTCCAGGCATCGTGTCAGATTGTCCGCCTTGGCGAGACGCGGCGCGCCGACCACGTCCATCGGGTTCTGGAACGCATGGTCCACCTCAAGGATTTCCTGCAGCGCCTGGTTCGTCGCATCGCCGATCGGCGGCAGGTTGATCCCGGCATCGCGCGCCAGATCGCCGGCCAGCACCGTGGCGCCGCCGGACACCGAGAATAGGAACACCCGGTCACCGGCCGGCCGCTTCATGCGGTCGAACAGTTTTGCCGTCTCGATCATCTCATCAATGGTCCGCACCACGGCGATGGGGTATTCGCGCGCCAGCGCTTCGTAGGCCGCATTGTCGCCGGTCAGGCTGCCGGTATGGGCCAGCGCCGCCGCGCGCCCCGGTTCGGTGCGGCCGAGCTTCAGCAGCACCACGGGTTTCTTGCGAACGGCGCGGGCGATGGCCATGCGATAGCGTCTTCCGTCACGCGCACCTTCGAGGATGTTCATGATTACCGACGTGCCCGGATCAATAGCTAGCCAGTCGATATAATCGGCGCTGGTGACCACTGCCTCGTTGCCGCCCGACAGCAGATAATTAAACCCGATGGTCCGGTTATGGCCGAGCTCCACCGTGGCGTTCAGCAGCCCGCCCGATTGGGACACCAGCGACACGCCGCCGGCCGCCAGCCCGTCCGGCAGGGTGGTGAAGGCCGTGCCCAGCCCCGCTTTCAGCCCGACCAGCCCCATGGAGTTGGGTCCTGATATGGCCATGCCGTATTGCGCGGCGATGCCGGCGAGGCGAGCCTGACGATCTCGCCCCTCATCGGTGGCGGCATCGGCGAACCCTTCGGCGACCACCACCGCCGCCTTGACGCCTAGCTGCGCGGCGGCTTCCAGCGGCTCGAACACATTGCCGAACGGCACCGCGATGGCGACACAATCCGGCACCGCCGGCAGGGCATCCATGTCGGGGTAGTAGACCGCGCCGTCCACTTTCGCATAGCCCGGATTGACCGGATAAAGCGTCCCGGCAAAGCCGCAGCGGATCATGTTGCGCAACATCCGGCCCCCCACGTTCTGGCGCGGCGATGCCCCGACGATTGCAACGGATCGCGGCGCCAAAAGCGCATCGAGGGTGGACTTGTCCATTCTCATTTCTCCATCCCTCCATTATAGAGATTCCGCCGGTCTCGGTTTCGCGTCTGCCGCGCAGCGAACAAAGGGCTGATCCAGTCCTATCCCACCGCGTGGCTGAGCACGGTATCGCTGCGCGGATGAACGCCCGACCCGGCCCCGTCGGGCAGATGAATGATTCCGTCCACCACCTCGATGCCCTCGAACGGATCGTCGAGCAGGCGGGCGAATTCACCGAATTCGCAGGCGTACCAGACATCGGGCAGGGCGGCGGCCAGATGCATGGCGTGAGCATTGAGAAGCCGTGACCCCACATGGGCGCCAAACCGGTACTGGACATTGCCGGTGGCACATATCTGCGCCGCGATCATGGTGTTCCACAACCCGCCCAGCTTGGCCACCTTGAGGCTGACGGCATCGACGATGCGGTGTTCCACTAGATAGGCTACCTCGGCCAGCGAGCCGGCGCTTTCGTCCGCCTCGATCGCCACCGGGACCTGCTCGGTGACCAGCTTGAGACCCTTCAGATTGTCGATGCGCACCGGCTGTTCCACCAGATCGATATTGTATTCGGCCATCCGGTTCAGCGCCGCGATGGCGTTCTTGGTCGAATAGGACTGGTTGGCGTCGATGGTCAGGTGAATGTTATCGCCGACCCGCTTGCGGATGGCGGCGACCCGGGCGACGTCCTCGGCGACCTCGCCATGGACCTTGATCTTGAGGTAGCGGTAGCCCTGATCAACCAGGATCTGGGCCTGCTCGGCCATCTCGTCCGGTTTCTTGATGGCGAGGATACGCAGTACCGGGAATTCACGGTTCACCACGCCACCAAACAGGCGGTTCAGGGGCACATCCAGCATGCGGGCATTGAGATCGAACAGCGCGTTGTCGATCCCCGCCTTGGCCTGGTTGTTGCCGGAAAGCGCCTGGTCGAGCGCCACCCGGATTGCCGCCATATGGGTTGGATCGCGATCCGTCAGGATGGGTTCGAGGCGCTCCAGCGTGCCCTTTATCCCCTCCATGCTGGCGCCCATATGGGCGGTTGCTGATGCATAGCCATAGCCCGTCATCCCCCCATCGGTATGGATTGAGACGATCCAGCCTTCAGTGATGGGGCTGGCGGCAAGGGCAAAAGCCCATGTCGGGTCTTCCTTGCGCATGATACAGGAATCGATAGTCAGGGCAGTGATTTTCATAACAGCCTCCCAGGATGATTTTGCCGTGATGGTAGTGGCACATGCGCCTAAAGGAAAACCGCAATTGTCGGGCGGTAATATTTAAGAGCGACTCCCTCTTCGTCATCAACGGACCCAAGTGCGCGTCACGCTCATGGCCGGATGGCTATCGCCGACGATCGGGCGCGATGGTAAGGTCGTGCGAATTTCGCAATACGGGAGACTAGCTATGTTTCAATATTGGGCCGAGGATACGCCGGCGGCGCGGGTCTATTCGTTTCATCTGGTCTGGCTGTTCTACGAAGCGATGCAAGGCGGCGCCGATGTCAATGAACTATTTCACGCGGTGCGCAACGTGCGGGCCGGCAATAACGAGGACTGGTACGCGGCTTTTGTCGCGCTTGGCGACCGAATAAAGGCAATCGCCGACGAAGCCGCCGGCAAGGGACATGAGGTAACAGCGAGCCAGGCTTATCGACGGGCCTTTACCTATTACCGCTCCGCCGAGCGGATCCTGGCCGGAACCGATAAACGCAAAATTCCCATGTATCACCGGACCATCGAATGCTTCCATGAAGGGTTCGGCCGCTCCGAACACAAGTACGAACCCCTCACCATCCCGTTCGACGAGCACGAATTGGACGCCATATTCCTGCCGCCGCGCAGCGATGCCAAGGGTACGAAGCCGCCCTGTATCATATTCCCCACCGGGGCTGACGCGTTGCCGGAAGAAAACATGTTCCGCGGCGCCCAGGAGATGACGGCGCGCGGCGCCGCCGTGCTGCTGTTCAATGGACCCGGCCAGGGCAGCACGATCCGCCTGAAGGGCATCCCGACGATCCCCGATTACGAACGGGTCTATACCGCCGTTGTCGATACGCTGATGGCGCGCGATGACATCGATCACGATCGTATCGGTCTGATCGGTGGCAGCATGGCGGGCTATTATGCGCCCCGCGCCGTCTGTTTCGAACATCGCATCAAGGGTTGCGTGGTATGGGGCGCGCTGTATGACGTGCTGAACGATCTCTATGACCCCTATCCGCCGCTGCATGAGCAGCTGCAATGGATCGGCGGCTGCGGCTCCGATGCCGAGGCGCGGCAGAAATACGCGGCTTTCACCCTAGAGGGGCAACTCCGGAACGTCCGGTGTCCGGTGCTGGTGACCCATGGCTCGCGCGATCACATGGTGCCGGTTGCCTCGGCCCAGCGGCTTTATGACGAATTGACGGTCGCTGACAAGGAATTGCGCATTTTCGACGATGAAATAGGCGGATCCGGCCATTGCAGCGTCGATAACTGGACCCAGGTGGTCGCATATCAGATCGACTGGCTGCTCGATCGGCTGGGATGACCCTTTTCGCTTGATAATAAGGGCAATATTTCGGGTTTTTTAACGCATTTTTCTTCAGATTGGACAGCTGGGATGTCGCGATGGTGCTAAGCCTGCGGCCATTATGGGGTCGGTCTACGGTCTGGTCATCGCGGTTGCTTTTCGCGGCGGGGCGTTGCTCGCCAACCCAGCCGATAGCGAATGAAACAGGCCATTTCAGTGGTGTGATGCGATATCGACGGCATATCCGATTAACACAATCCGCGGCCGTGATAGCGACGGTCTGCCTTTTGACGGCTGGTGTTGCCATGGCCCCAAATCGCGGAAGCCGACAGACACACACTTTAAACACGCGATCTAACTGATAGCCAAGGGCGATCACGCGGGCGGCATCATCGAGCTGAAAAACGCGCTCCAGACCGATCCCAAGAACCTTGCCGTGCGTGTGTTGCTCGGCAACACCTATCTGGAGCTCGAAGACGGTACTTCCGCCGCGGAACAGTTTTTGCTTGCCCGGAAAGACGGTGCCCTCGACAGCTTTGTTATTGCGCCGCTGGCGCGGACCTATGTATTGCAGGAGCAGTACGAAGAGGCCCTGCGGGAAACTGAGTAAGGCCGACAAATACCAGTCCATAGCGGCTCAAATCGGGGTCATTCGGGGGGATGCGCATCTCGCCCTCAAACATTTTGCCAAGGGTGAAATTGCCTGCCTCCGGTGCAAGGCGGAGGAGGCGCTGCCTCGTTATGACCGGGCCATCAAATTGGCGCCGCGTTTCGTAGCGCCGTGCCTTGCCCGGGCTCGCATTATCATCGAACGGGGCAAGCATCTTGACGCCGAACCAGACATTCTCGCCATCCGCGGCATCGATGTGCAAAATCCACATGCGGCCTTTCTTCATGCGCTGATCCTGGCGCGCAAGGACAAGGCCTATCCGACCAAATGGTTCCCTTTGGTCGGATAGGCCTCTAATCTGGTCAATCCTGTTAGGCGGAGAAAAGGCGGGCGAACCATGACTTATCAACCGATCGTGCCGCGGGCGCGGCTTGGGTTTATCATTCCCTCATCCAATCGGATGGTCGAACCACAAATTCAACGATTTGTACCCGACGGTGTGGTGGGGCATTTTACCCGTATCGGTATGACCAATCGTCATCGCGCGCCGCTCGATCAATTAATGCCGCGAATCCTGGATGCGTCCGAGCTACTTGGCGATTCGAAATGTGACGTGACCATCCTGCAATGCACCGGGACCTCCATGTCGGGTGGTGTCTATGGAGAAAGGAAAGTGATCGAGGCCATGGCGGCGGCAACCGGCCGGCCGGCGCTTTCTGCCGCCTCATCCCTGACCGCTTCGTTTCGCACGCTGGGCGCGCGGCGTCTGGTCTTCGTGTCGGAGACCGCGCAGGAAGGCCACGACAGGAAGCTCGGCTTTCTCCGGCAGGCAGGATACGACATCGTCGCCGACAAGGCGATGAGCTTAGAGAGCAGTGATGTCTATTGTACCACCCCGCCGGAATTCTGGTTCGATGCGGTGCGCGCGATGAAGACCGAAGATTGCGACGCTTATTTCATCAGCTGCGCCAATATCCACAGCATCGAGGTCATCACCGAATTGGAGGCGGCTCTCGAAAGACCCATCGTCACCAGCAATCAGGCGGCGCTGTGGTGTGCCCTGCGCACCGCCGGTATCGATGACACAATCGATGGTCTGGGGCGGCTTGGGACGATGGATTTGGCGATGCCGGCGGTGGCGGCGGAATAAACCGGTACGAAGTCAGGCGGTCACCGGAAACAGGGGGATGACCTGCGCCGATTGGTGCGGATTTCTTCGCTGGCCAAGCATAGAACGAAGCTCGCGCCGTGTATATTCGAGCTCCTTCAGTTCACGTAAATCGTTGCTGTCGTGCACCTGAAGGTAATTAATCCGACTTTAGATGAGATAGAGGAGCATTTCAATGGAGGGAGTGGAAAGTGCCATAACCTTAATTTTCTAACTAGTAAAATATCTCGCTGACGGCAGCGAGCCAGATTAGAGAATCGTTTGAGTATGGTTAAAATTTTGTTAAGAAAAATTAACGGGCCTAAACGTCTTCGAATCAGAAATCACGCAACAGGCGGCCGTAACCTTCTATCCTGTCATCCACACCGCACCTTCTCAGCGCGTTCCAAACAATGGCCTGAAGAGAGGTCATGACGGTAATGTCGAATTCCACCTCCAGTGCCTCGATGGTGTTGATCACCGCATAATGCGGGCAGAACATATAGACCGTATCGAGATCCGGATGGGCGCGGCACAGAAGGCGACCGGCCTCCAGCACCTGTTCCTCGTCCATCTCGCCAAGTTTGATAAAATTGGTGTTCAGGCATTCCCAGCCCAGCGGCTCAAGCCCCATTTCCCGAATGTAGGCCATGTGACGCTCCCCATGGCTGTCGTCATAGGGCTGCAGGATGCCGATTTTTTGCGACCCCAGCGCCGCCAGCGCATCGCGCTGGGAGGACAGGCTGGTGACAACCGGTATGCCGATGTCCCGTTGCGTCGCCTGTGCCATCTCATCGGCATTGGCGAAACCGCGCGACGCGTTGATCGGTAGGCCGCCGAACACGAAGATATCGACTCCCGCTCGGGCCATGGCGTGCGCGACGTTGAGGCTGACATCATAGGCCCGGTCGACCTCGTCGCTGGTGCGGTCAACCAGCGGCAGGGTATTCACCACCAAGGTCACCCCATCCGGCACAATCTTATAGAACTCGTAGGGAAACACCTCGGTTGCCGCCGGTGGTGACGTGTACCCGATGCGTGCTCTGTATCCGTACATGTGGTTTTATCCTCAAAATTCCCGAAACAGCCGGCCGCACCCGTCGATGCGGTCTTCGATGCCACATTTCCGGAGCGCCCGCCAGACGATCGCCTGCAGCGCCGTGATGACGGTGATGTCGAATTCCTTCTCCAGCTTGTCGATGACCCCGGCAGTCGCGAAATGCGGGCACGGGATATAGAGCGTGTCGGACCCGGGATGCTGGCGGTATACTTGACGGCCAAGATCGAGGATTGTTTCCTCATCCACCTTGCCCAGTTCGACGAAGGTCGCGTTGACGCTGATACAACCGGTCGGCGTGGCCCCCAGCTCCCGAACATAGCTTTCGAAACGGGGGATGTGGGTATCGTCATAGGGCTGGATCACGGCGACCTGGCCGGCACCCACCGCGGCGAACGCATCCTGCTGCGCCGACAGGCTGGTGATGACCGGAACGCCGATGTCCTTTTCGGTTTCAGCCGCCATGTCGGCCGCATTGTCGAAGCCCCGGGAGGCGTTGATGGGCAGGCCACCGAACACAAAAACATCGACCCCGGCGCGCGCCATGGCGTGGGCGGCGTTGAGGCTGACATCATAGGCCCGATCGACCTCGTCGCTGGTGCGATTGACCAGCGGCAACGTGTTGATCACCAGGGTCACCCCGTCCGGGACGATCTTGTAAAATTCATAGGGAAACACCTCCGTTGCCGAGGGTGGTGACGTATAGCCGATCCGTGCCCGATGTCCGTACATGCTGCCTCTTGTGCTTTTTCACAGCCATGTTAGCTCAAAGAGGGCGAAAAGAAAGGCGTGCGCTCAGCGGATAAAACTGTCTTGAGAGACGGGCGGGGTCCTCGGCCTCGTTGCTGAGCAGGCACCCGGCGAACCAGGCCGTCAGGCGAAAGGCGAGCCATGCCGCCACCGCACCGATTAATATATTGGTCGGTGTGGCATGTCCCGATGGTTTCAGCAACCGGCTCGCGCTGCATACCGCACGGGCGCGGGCAGGCCTGTCGCTCGATGATATTGCCTTGAAGAGAAATGACGACAGGAACCTGGTGAAGAACGGTGATTTCAGCGCCACCAGCGTTTACTGGTTCTGGAGTGTGGACAACCATCTTCCGTGGCACACCAAGCACATGGTGGTGACCGTGCTGTTCGATCAGGGGTGGCTGGGGATGGTCGGCGTGATCCTGATATTAGGGCTCGGCCTGATCGCGCTGGTTCGCACTATCTGGGCCGGGTATTTGGACGCAACCGATGGGCATGGCCAGCGCCAACGTCAATCTGCGTGATGGCAACAATTTGACACCGCTTGGACTTGCCCAGCGGGCCGACTATATCGAGATGATGCGTATTATCGAAGCGGCGGGCGCGCGACAGTGCTATCAATAGCCAATAATCAATGACCAACAGGAAGTACCCACCATGATAGATCTTTACGCCGCGCCGACGACCAATGGCCTGCGGGCCAAAATCATGCTCGACGAAACAGGTCTCGATTATACGCTTCGTAGAGTCAACATGCAGGCGCGTGAACATAAGTCACTGGAATTTCTTGCCATGAACCCCATGGGCCTGACCCCTGTGATTGTCGATCACGATGGGCCAGGCGGCAAGGCCATCACTATTCCGCAATCCATTGCAATCCTGTTCTACTTGGCGGAAAAATCCGGCAAGTTCCTGCCGCGGGACCCGGCTGCGCGCGCCGCTTTCTGGGATCCCATGATGAACACCGCGACCGATATTGGACCGACCTACGGCGCTGTCGCCTTTATCTCGCGCTGGCCCGAGGCGGATCCCGGTGCCGCTGAAAATTTCCAGCAGCGGTTCCGTGAGTACTGTGAGGTGTGGGATGCCAAGCTTGCCGATCAGCGCTACTGCGCCGGAGACGAAGTGACCATCGCCGATTTTTCCTTTTTCGGCATCTTCACAAGGGCCAAGAGCAACTACGCCGCCATGGCCATCGGTTATGCTAATCTGGATCGCTGGCACGACGAAATCAACGCCCGCCCCGGTGTCCAAAAGGGCCTGAATTTCGATTGAAGCGCGGGCGGGTCTCAGACCGCCCAGTTGCTGGTGAATGCGTTGGAAGGGAAATTGCTCCAGCGACCGGCCTTTACATATATTTCTCCAGAAACGACGCGACCTTGGGTCCCCAGATCTGGTGGCCGACGGCGCAGAAGCGGTGGGCTTCGGCGCCGTCCGTGCCCCATTTTGGGAAGATGGCCGCCTCATGGAGTTTACCGAGCTCGGCCAGCAGGGCGCTGAGTTTCTCGGTCGGGGCGGTGTTGAAGTCGTTTTCCGGCTGGATCAGGCAGACAGGGGCGGTCAGCGCCGTGGCGGCATCCAGCAGCATCTGGCGTATTTTGGGGTGGTCCTTCCATTGGCTGGCGCCGCCGGAGAAATCCAGCCCGCAGCGCCAGCGCTTGTCCCGTGCCAGGGCAAGCAAAGTGTGAATGCCGCCCAAAGAGCTGCCCATCACGGCGATGCGGTCGGCATCGATTTCAGGCCGGGTCGTCAGATAATTCAGCGCTGCGATGACATCCTGGTTTTCCCGCTCCATTCGGCCCACCATCTGTGAGTCATGATCGGGCGTGCCGCGCGGCGCGGTCACCTCCTCGGCCAGCTTTGTGCCCGATGAGTTGCCGTAGCCGGCGCGATGGGGGAACAGATAGGCATAGCCGAGTGACATAAAAAACGCCGCAGTCTGCGGATGGGACAGATCGGAAGTGCCCGGCGGCAACTGACTACCGTGATTGTCCACCAGACAGGGCACCAGCCCATCGACTTCAGGAACAAACAGAAACCCGGCAAGATCGTTCCCGCCACAGGGGAAGGACACTTCGGTTGGTGTGATCGCTGGCCCGTCAATTTGCATCTAACCCTCCACTCCAATAATACGAATTATAGACAAATTTTGGGCGTTTGTCTTTTGGGTGCAGACCTGGCGCCGGCGACAGGGTAATTTCTCGCCGCACCACCGCGCCACTAATTTATGAGTTAAGGCCAGGGAGACGAAATATTGGATCAAAACCCGCCCCGATATCGCATTGGGGTCGATGTGGGGGGGACCCATACCGATTTGGTTGCCAGTGACGCAACCACCGGCGCTTTGCGGATCGAAAAGCTGCCATCGTCGCCCGACAATCCGGCCCGCGCGGTCCTGCTGGGTCTCGAACGGTTGATCGATGGCGGCATTGATCCGGCGGATATCGAATTTTTCGCCCACGGCACCACGGTAACCACCAACGCCCTGCTGGAAGGCAAGGGCGCCAGGGTGGGGCTGCTGATCAATGACGGCTACCGCGCCATCTGCGAGGTGCAGACCCAGGCGCGGGATGAGGGCAACCCCTTCGATCATCTGTTTTCCCGCCCGGCGCCCATCACACCGCCCAGCCTGACGCGGGAAATAGGCGGGCGTGTCGATTATGCCGGGGAGGAACTGGCGCCGCTTGACCGCGATGCGGTGGCGCATGCCGCCAGCGATCTTGCCGCGCAAGGGGTTAGCTCCTTCGCCGTGTGCTATTTGTTCTCGTTCATGAATGATGCCCATGAGCGCGCCACGGCGGAAATAATCCGCGACAATGTCGCGGGCGCCCAAATTTCCCTGTCGAGCGAGGTCCTGCCCCGTATCCGGGAATGGCCACGCTATTCGACGACGCTGGTGAATGCGTATCTGGTTGCCGTGCTGGCCGATTATATCGCCGATCTGTCCAACGGTCTGGATGAGCGGAAAATCAGGACAAAGCGGCGGTTTTTGATGCAGTCCAATGGCGGTGTCATGCCGCTGTCGGCCAATGCCGAAAGCCAGACCGTGCATACCCTGCTGTCCGGCCCCGCCGCGGGTGTGCAGGGCACCGCCTATTTGCTGGGCGTTCGCCAGGGGATGCGCAATATCGTCACCCTGGATATGGGCGGGACCAGCTGCGACATCGCCTTTATTCAGGATGGTACGCCGCTGGAACATGCTGAAGCGGTGGTGGCCGACCGAATCGTCGGCGTGCCGGCGCTCGACGTGTCGACCATTTCCGCCGGTGGTGGCAGCGTCGCGCGAGTAAATGCCGCCGGCCTGCTCGAGGTTGGCCCCGATAGCGCCGGCGCGGCGCCCGGTCCCGCCTGTTACGGCAAGGGCGGCACACTCCCCACGGTCACCGATGCGGATCTGGTCAGCGGCTTTCTCAATCCCGGTTACTTTCTGGGGGGCGAGGTATCGCTCGATAGCGGTGCCGCGATTTCAGCTATCGACTCCCAGGTGGCCGGGCCCATGGACGTCGATATCCAGACCGCGGCGGCTGGGATCGTACGGGTGATCAATGCCCGCATGGCCGATGAGATTCGCGTCCAGGCGGCGAAAAAAGGCGTCGATCTGACCGATTTTACGTTGGTTCCCTTTGGTGGCGCGGGGCCGGTGCATGCCGCCGCAATTGCTCAGGATCTCAATATAGGACGCGTGCTGGTGCCGGAAAGCCCGGGTGCGTTTTCCGCCTTTGGATTGCTGTGCGCCGATGTGGTCCACGATTATATCCGATCCGATTTGCAGGCGATGGACGGCCTCGACCCAAATCACGTCGAGGCATCCTTTGCCACCCTGGAGGAACGGGCCGAAACCGACCTGCGCGACGAAGGGTTGGGTTACGAGCAAGCCGCGTTTGTGCGCGAAATGGATTTGCGCTATGCCGGCCAGGGTTATGAGCTACGTATTCCCCTGGACGGAATACCTGTACCGGTGAACCGGAATGGGCTCGAAGCGCTGGTGGAACGGTTCCATGAACGGCATCAGGCGGTGCATGGTCATGCGGCCAGGGTAGCCAATGTGGAAGCGGTAAGCTATCGCGTGCGGGCGATAGTGGCGGTTCCCAAACTCGACATCGCCGAACACCCCTCGGTAGCGGGAGGAGATATCCCGCCAGCCGGAACGCGCATAATATCCGATGGCAGGGGCCATCAGGTGACGGCCGAAATCTGGCGCCGCGCCGATGTGTCACCTAACAAGCCCATGGCGGGTCCGATTATTATCGAGCAGCTCGATTCGACGACGGTGGTCCCGCCGGGCTGGTCGGTCCGGTGCGATGCCTACGGTAATCTGGAATTAGATAGAGCATAGGATGTCCCAATCCGCCGATCCCATCACCGTCCAGATCCTGCGCAACCGGGTGGGCAGCCTGATGGATGAAATGCACCATCATTTTTTTCGCTCGGGTTACTCCACCATCGTCCGAGAATCGCGCGATTTCAGCTGTGTGATCCTCGATGCCAGGGGCCGCATTCTGGTCGCGCCGCCCATGTTCTTCCATTCGACGTCCTACAAATATCTGGTGCGCCGTATTTTCGAGCTTTATGGCGAAGGCGGTCTTGTCGACGGCGATATCTACCTCTGCAACCATCCCTATGACGGTAATTTGCCCCACGTGCCCGACATGGCCGTGATCGTGCCCGTCTTCCATCAGGGTACGCTGGTCGGTTTCGCCGGCAGTATAGCCCATAAAGCCGATATCGGCGGCGCAGTTCCGGGCTCGACCTATGGCCAGGCGACCGAACTGTTTCAGGAGGGGATCGTCTTCCCCCCCATACGTTATTACCGGGCCGGAATTCACAATATGGATATGGAGAGAACCATCCGCGCCAACAGCCGGCTGCCGGATCTGACGCTCGGCGATCTGCATGGTCAGGTCGGCGCCTGTGAGATTGGCCGTGACCGGCTGCGGCAGGTTTGCACGGAATTCGGGCTGGAGACTGTACAGGAGGCACTGGTCGCGATGGTCGAGGCGGCGGGTGTTGAATTCCGCGATGCCCTGTCGCGCCTGCCCAACGGGACCACCGAAGCGGAATCTTTCCTCGATAGCGACGGGATCGATTTTGCCAAGCCGATCCGCATGCATGTCCGCGTTACCGTAAAGGATGGCGAAGTCGAGTTCGATTTTACCGCCAGTGACCCCCAGGGGCGTGGTCCCGTCAATATCCGCCTGGCCCTGGTCGAAGCCTGCTGTTTCCAGGTGCTGATCGGGTTGATCGATCCCAATTTGCGCTATAGCGATGCCGCCTTCGACGCGGTCCACATCAAGACCATCAAGGGAACAGTGCTCGACCCGCACCCACCAGCGCCCTGCAGCTCCTATATGAAGACCTGCATGACCGTTATCGACATGCTGCTGGAAGCATTTGGGCCGGTTATTCCCGACCGCGCGGCAGCCTATAGCGGCGGCAGCGGCGGCGGGCTCACGGTTGATTGGCGGGGTACAAAACGTATCCCCCGGGGCAACCAGTATGAGATCTATGGATCGGCCTATGGTGGCTCGGCGAGCCAGGATGGTGCGTCCGGCACCACCGTGCATCTTTCCAATATCTATGTGACGCCGATCGAAATTGTGGAAACCGAATTTCCGTGCCGCGTCACCCGTTATGAATTGATCCCGGGCTCGGGCGGCGATGGCAAATTCCGGGGCGGTCTGGCCATGCGCCGGGTCTATGAATTGCTGGAACCCGCCATGGTCATTTTCCGGGGCGATCGGGCGCAGCGGCCGCCGCGTGGTGTTGCTGGGGGCAAGCCCGGCCGTGGCAGCCGCTTCGTGCTGAACCCTGGAACGAACCGTGAAAAGGCAATGCCGATTACCACGCGGGTCGATATGGAGGCCGGCGATACCATGATGATGGAGGCCGCCGGAGGTGGCGGTTTTGGCGATCCGTCGGAGCGCGACGAAGCGGCCCGTGCGCGGGACGAACAGGAAGGCTATGTTGGGTAAATCGGGAACTATCGACAGGAGCGGAGACAATGGCTGAAGGCACATTTATCGATATAGACAAGGCGCCCGAGGTGAAGCGGGGCGGCGGCATTGTCACGCGCCCGCTGATCGTCAAACACAACACACCTGGTGCGAAATTCACCACTGGCATGACGCGGTTCCCGCCCGGCGAAGGCGCGCCGATGCATTCCCATAATTGCGATGAACAGGTCACCGTTCTCGAAGGTACCGGGATCTATGAGGTCGATGGGGTGGTGACCGAGCTTAAACAACATGATACCACCTATATACCGGCGGGCCTGCCGCACCGGTTTCACAATACCAGTGACGCGCCCATGGCTATCCTGTGGATCTATGCGTCCCCCGAGGTAACCCGCACCTTCACCGCAACCGGTGAGACGGTGGCGCATCTCTCTGGCGCCGACATGATGGTGTCGGAGTAACGGATGGAACTTGGACTAAAGGGTCGCGGCGCGCTTGTCACGGGCGGCAGCCAGGGAATTGGCCGGGCATGTGCCGGACTGCTAGCCGCGGAAGGCGTCCATGTGGCCATTGTCGCGCGGGACGAGGCCCGTCTCCAGGCAGTGGCCGAAGCGTTGTCAACCAACAGCGCCGGGCGCGTGGTGCCGATCACCGGCGATATGTCGAAAGGCGCAGACGTGACGCGTGCCGTGGCCACCGCAACCGACGCACTAGGCAAGATCGACATACTGGTCAATAACGCCGGCTCGGCGCCGCTGGGGCTTATCGGCGACATCGATGACGACACCTGGCAAAGCTGTTTTGATCTTAAACTCATGGGGTATATCCGCTGTGTCCGCGCCGTGATGGGGCCCATGCGCGAGCGGAACTGGGGCAGGATCATCAACGTGATCGGCAATGGCGGGCATTTCCCCAAGGCGACCTATATCGCCGGTGGGGCGATCAACGCGGCGATCCTCAACATCACCCAGGCGCTGGCCGAGGAATGCGGGCCCGATAACGTGCTGGTCAATGGAATTAACCCAACCGCCACGGCGACTGATCGATGGGATTCGCTGGTTCGGCAGCGGTCCAGATTGACCGGTGAAACGGTGGACCAGATCATTGCGTCGTCGGCCGCCAAGGTGCCGTTGGGCCGTATCGGGCTGCCTGAGGATATCGCCAATATGGTGGTGTTCCTGTGTTCGGAACGGGCCAGCTTCGTCAATGGTGCGCTGATCGAAGTCGATGGCGGCGCCAGCCGCGCCTTATAGGCTGCGTGCCCTCAAGGGCCCGAACCGGCAGGATAGACCCGGGAGGACAGGCCGCATACCAGGGAGCGAATTTCTCCCAGCCTTCAGTGCGCCTGGGGACGTAACCGGTCAGCTTAAGCGGCCAGTTTTAGGCCATTTCCTTTTGATTCTGCGCTGGTTGTTCCGTGTTGGCGCGGAGGATACAGTGCCGCCGAAAACCGGTTTACCCTGAGCAGTCCCGAAGAATCATTTGTGAGTTCCCTCTGATGCCGACCATCGTTATCCAAAATGACCACATTATCCGCGCCCTGCAGGTTATTCTCGATCCTGACTGCCCACAGGAACGGCGCGACGCCTTTGCAGATTACTATTCGGTGGACATGCCCGAATTTCCGCAATGGTGTACGGAAATCCAGCGGCGCTATCCGGCGGTGGCGCCAGCCAATGTTGTCCTAACGGATAGTCAGGATGAATTCGCCGCCGCCATCGGCGATGCTGATGCCGTCGTGGTGGAGGATTTTACCGTCGGTGAGGCCGAGCTTGCCGCTGCCCCCAAACTCAAGATTGTCCAGAATTTCCGTACCGATATGCGTAATGTCGATGAAGCGGCCTGTGCCGAGCGCAATATTCCTGTCCTGCCCTTCCACCGCCAGGTCAATGTGGCGGTCGGTGAGCACGCTTTCTCCCTGATGATGTCGCTTGCGAAAAAGGTCAGTGAAACCAATAAATTGCTAACGATCGAGGCGCTTCAGGCGGAAGGCTGGCCGGCGCGTGTTTATGATCGCCGACACACCGCCAATTCAAACTGGGCGCGCATTTCGGGCGTCAAGAATATGTTTGGCTCGACTCTTGGTATCATCGGGCTGGGCTCGGTCGGACGCTACGTCGCCAACTGGGCCAACGCCTTCGACATGAAGGTCGTCTATCACCAACGCAACCGGCTCAAGGCGGATCTGGAGGAGGAATTCAAGGCGACCTACCTGTCGCTCAACGATCTCTTCGCGCAATCTGATTTCATTAGCATCCACGTGCCGCTGAACGATTCTACTCGGGGCATGATCGGCGCGGAACAGCTGAACGCGGTAACCAGGAATCCAATCATCGTCAATATTGCCCGCGCTGATATCATCCAGAAAGGGGCGCTGTTGGCGGCGCTCAATGCCGGCACCCTCGGCGGGGTCGGCATGGATGTTCATTATAAGGAACCCGGAGATCCCGACAATCCGTTCCTCCCCTACAAGAAGGTCGTCATGAGCCCCCATATCGCCATCGGCACACGCATCAACGGCGCCCACGATATGGAAGCCCTGATTTCTAACCTGGCGAACGCGGTCGGTTAGTGTTCCGGCAACCCGGCGGCATGGATTCCTTTACCAGATCTTAGGTCAAATCCGTCAAGTCTGTGCTGGTTCTTCCGCTTCTTGCGGGCAGATGCTTCGGACACAGCGAATTTGGCAGGGCCAAGATGAGCGATGATCTATAAACCATCTTTCTGGTGACCGACGAATATCTGGACGGTTGGAAAATAGAGGATATTCTGATGGCCATCCAGAACGATATGTTTTGGCGGACACAGAAAATCGTCGGGGATTCGCGGGAAGAAGCGCGCGCTGTTCTGAACAACAATTTAGAAATACTCGGCTTGTTGTCCCAATACATCGAAGACGCGACCGAATTGACACGGATTCTCAATCGCTCCTTCGGACTGCACAAGGACAGAAAGCCGCGGATCGGCGTGGTCTGATACCGCAGTTTCAATCCGCTCTTTTCAAGAACTCTTATTCACGCCATCCTCCGTTGCCGTATTGAGGGAGGAAGACAGCATGCCCTATCGTTTTTTTACCGTCGCCAATGCGCGGACGATACCGATCATACCCATTGAGACCGCGGTATTTTCCGCGTGGCTATCGACGCAGTCGGCCGCAATGAGAAACTGGGTCGGCAGTGCCGGGTTCCTGGCCAAACCGGGCAGCGTCAGCCTGGTCGCAGGCAATGACGGCGCGCTGTCGAGTGTCTTGCTCGGCGTCGATGACCATCAGGGGCTCTGGTCCTATGCTGCCTTGCCGAAGTCGCTTCCCGCCGGGCGGTATCGCATCGACGCGGTGCTGGAAAAAGAAGGCGCTACCAATATCGCGATTGGTTGGGCGTTGGGGTGTTATCAGTTCGACCGCTATAAAAGCAAAAAATCGAAAACCGCCTTTCCCGGTCTGGTCTGGCCGCGCAATTGCGATAGAGGCGCGGTTAAGCGAACCGCCGATGCGACGATGCTGGTTCGCGATCTGATCAATATTCCGGCCGAGGATATGGGGCCGGCCGAACTGGCCGCCGCGGCACGGCGCCTGGCCCGGTCCCATAAGGCACAGGCAAAGGTGATCGTCGGTGAGGCGCTGTTGAAACAGAACTACCCGACAATTCACGCGGTCGGCCGGGCAAGTGATCGGGCGCCACGCCTGGTCGATTTGACCTGGGGGCGCCGCGATGCGCCCAAGGTGACGCTGGTCGGCAAGGGGGTCTGTTTCGACACTGGCGGGCTCGATCTCAAATCCGCATCTGGCATGTTACGGATGAAGAAAGATATGGGCGGTGCGGCACACGTGTTGGGGCTGGCCCACATGATCATGGATGCCGGCCTCGACGTCCGTCTTCGGGTGCTGGTTGCCGCGGTCGAAAACTCGGTCGCCGGCAATGCCTACCGTCCGTCTGACGTAATTAAAACGCGTAAGGGTATCACGGTCGAAATCGGTAACACGGATGCCGAAGGCCGGTTGGTGATGTGCGATGCCCTGGCCGAGGCCGATCGAGAAAATCCGGCCATGATAGCCGATTTTGCCACCCTTACCGGTGCGGCCCGTGTCTCTGTGGGCATGGAGCTTTCTGCGCTTTTTTGCAATGATGACACCCTGGCCAACGATCTGGCGCAGAGTGGCGAAAAAGTCGGCGATCCTATATGGCGCTTGCCCTTATGGCAGCCCTACCGGCGCTTGCTGGACAGCGAAGTAGCCGACATCAACAACGTGTCCACGGGTGGTATGGCCGGCGCCATCACGGCGGCGCTCTATCTCGAGGAATTTGTCAGCCGTTCCACGCCGTGGGCGCATTTTGATATCATGGGATGGAATACCAGCAACCGGTCCGGACGTCCCATCGGGGGCGAAGCCATGGGGATGCGGGCGCTCTATGCCGTAATCGAAGATCGCTTCGGACGTCGTAAAAAGAAGGCCGGCTAAGCGCACTACTGTCCGATGTGCGTCTGGAACGAGGGAAATTCGCCTATTTCAGACCAATGTGCTGCGTTGGGACAGCAAAATCAAATTCGGCATTTGCCGGCGTCGCACCCATTTTATCCCAAACGAAATTGTCATCCCGGCTCGCGCTTCGCTTGGTCAGGATGACAATCGTATTTTATGGAACAGGCAATTATGAGTCCTCGGACCCCGGAACAATTTTAAACCGGACGAGAGAGCGGGCTGGTGCGGTTCCACGTGAATGGCAAATGCTCTAAGCGCAGTAATAACAGGCTTTGATTTTGGCGATCGATTGGCTTTTAATGGCAAGGATCATGTCGCACCCGGAATGAAATAAGCTCATGTCGTTGCAGCTCAGCCAGCAGCATGCGCTCAAGATCTGGCATGACGCGTTGTCGGAAAGCGTGCGGCGTGATGGCCCCGACCTGTCGGCGCGCCAAATGGCGATCGCGCTGAGCGTCTATATGGAAGAGGGTCCTCACACGGTGCGTGCTCTCGCGGCGGATTTGAATATCTCCAAGCCGGCGGTCACGCGGGCGCTAGACCGGCTTGCCAATCTTGGCTTCGTCCGTCGACAGGAGGACCCGCGGGATCGCCGTTCCGTACTGGTCCTGCAGACCGTCCGCGGATCGGTATTCCTGAGCGATTTTGCCGAGTTGGTGACCGGCGCCGCCGGGACAGGCGCATGAAACAGGTCAATATCAGCGACCCTTGGTATCAGGTGCTGACCGAACCATCCTCGACCGCCTCGATATCGAAGGCCGCGGCGATCAGCACTTTGGTGTAGGCTTCCTGTGGCGTATTGAAAATACGATCCGCCGGACCCTGCTCGACGACCTTGCCCTGACGCATGACGATGACCTCATCGGCCAGCGCCCGCACGACTTTGAGGTCGTGGCTGATAAACAAGTAGGCGAGCTTGTGGCGCTGCTGCAGGTGGCGCAGGAGATCGATAATCTGCGCCTGAACCGACATGTCGAGCGCTGAGGTTGGCTCGTCCAGAACAACAAAGCGCGGTTTGAGGACCATCGCCCGCGCAATGGCGATCCGTTGGCGCTGGCCACCGGAAAATTCATGTGGGTAGCGATCCTGGGTGGCAGGGTCGAGACCAACTTCGATCAGCACCTCGTCAATGATTTTGCATCGGGCCTCGTCGCCCAGTCGCGGCTCATGGACCAGCAGGCCTTCCTCAATGATCTGGCCGATCGACATGCGCGGGCTCAACGACCCATACGGGTCTTGAAAGACGATCTGCATCTGGCGCCGCAGGGGCCGCAGTTCCTTCCAGCCCAGACCCTGAATGTTGTTTCCCAGGAAGACGATGGGCCCTTCGCTTTTCTCCAACCGCAACAGCCCCATGGCGAGCGTGGTTTTACCCGATCCGCTTTCGCCGACAACGCCGACCGTATGGCCTTCGCGCACGTCGACACTGATCCCGTCAACAGCTTTCACGTGACCGACGACACGGCGCAGGATGCCCCGTTTTATGGGGAACCAGACCTTCAGACCATCAGTTTGCATGACAATGGGTGCGTTCGCGGCGGCGGCAATCGGTTTGCCGCCCGGCTCGGCCGCCAGCAAATGCTGCGTATAGCTGTGCTGCGGCTGGTCGAATATCTGCCGGGTTTCGCCCTGTTCGACGATGCGGCCCTCGGTCAAGACACAGACCTTGTCCGCCACCTTGCGCACGATGCCGAGATCATGGGTGATCAGCAGCATAGACATATTGCGCTGCTGCTGAAGGTCCTTCAGCAGGGCCAGGATTTGGGCCTGAATGGTAACGTCGAGCGCGGTCGTCGGTTCGTCGGCGATCAGAAGATCGGGATCGTTGGCCAGCGCCATGGCGATCATGACACGCTGGCGCTGGCCGCCCGACAGCTGGTGCGGATAGGATTGCAGCCGGCTTTCCGCCTCGGCGAGGCCAACCTGCTGCAGCAGCTCTATAATCCGCCGGCGCGCGATGTCGCGATCGAGCCGCTTATGGAGGAAGATAATTTCCCCCACCTGTTTTTCGATGGTGTGCAGCGGGTTTAGCGAGGTCATGGGCTCCTGAAAGATGATCCCGATCCGGTTACCTCTGATTTTGCTGAGGTCATTTTCTTCCGCGCCGATCATTTCAACGCCGTTGAAGGTGATGCTGCCGCCCGGGTGCCAGGCCATGGGATAGGGGAGAAGCTGCATCACCGAGAGCGCGGTGACGGATTTTCCGGAGCCGCTTTCCCCGACCAGGGCGACGGTTTCCCCCTTGCCGATATTGAACGAAATATTGCGTACCGCCCGGACTTCGCGGTCATCGCGCCCGAACGACACGGACAAATCCTGGATACTGAGTGGGTCGGTGTGGACCATCACACCATCGTCTTGCGCGGGTCGAAGGCATCGCGGATGGCTTCGCCAATGAAAATCAGCAGACTCAACATAAGGGCCAGGGTGACAAACGCTGTAATCCCAAGCCACGGTGCCTGCAGGTTAGCCTTGCCTTGGGCCAAAAGTTCACCCAGAGACGGCGAACCCGGCGGCAGGCCGAAGCCCAAAAAATCAAGTGAGGTCAGGGAGGTAACGGACCCGATCAGGACGAACGGCATGAAGGTCAGTGCTGCGGTCATGGCGTTGGGCAGAACATGACGGCGCATGATCGTTGTGTTGTTGACGCCCAGCGCTCTTGCCGCCCTTATATATTCGAAGTTGCGGGTGCGGAGAAATTCGGCGCGCACAACACCAACCAGCGACATCCAGCTAAATAACAACAAAATTCCGAGCAACAGCCAGAAGCTTGGTTGAAAGATGCTGGCCAGAATGATCAACAGATAAAGCGTCGGCATGCTCGACCAGATTTCGATAAAGCGCTGGAATAATAGATCGGTCCAGCCGCCGAAATAGCCCTGGACAGCGCCGGCTGCGATGCCAACAATTGATGACAGCACGGTCAGGATAAGCCCGAACAGCACGGAAATTCGGAAGCCATAGATCATACGCGCCATCACGTCCCGCGCCTGATCATCGGTGCCCAGCAGGTTCTCGGTGCTTGGCGGCGAGGGTGCGGGCTGCTTGAGGCCGAAATTGACAGTGCCGAAGGAATAGCGGATCGGTGGCCACAGGATCCATCCGCCTTTGTTGGCGATCAGTTTTTGAACTTCTATTTCACGATATTCCGCTTCGGTTTTGAAATCGCCGCCAAACACCGTTTCGGGGTAAATATTGACCACCGGGAAATAGTAATCCCCTTGGTACAGCACGACCAAGGGCTTGTCGTTGGCAATCACCTCCGCGAAAAGAGTGAGGGAAAACAAGACCAGAAAGATCCAGAATGACCAGTAACCGCGCCGATTTGCACTGAAGCTGTGCAAGCGCCGGGCCGTGAGAGGGGTGATCCGCACACCGAGGAGGGTTCGCACTGTGTCACCCCTTGGAACGCTGTCGGTTGGCGTCTTAGACATCGCGCGCCTCGAAATCGATGCGGGGATCAACGACAGTATATGTCAGATCAGTGATCAGGCTGATCACAAGACCGAATAAGGTAAAAAAATAAAGCGTTCCAAAGATGATCGGATAATCACGCTTGATAAGCGCTTCGAACCCAAGAAGTCCCAAGCCATCCAGCGAAAAAATTATCTCGATCAATAAGGCACCGGTAAAAAGAATTCCGATGAAGGCTGCGGGAAATCCAGCGATGACAATCAGCATGGCATTGCGGAACACGTGGCCATAGAGCACGCGGTGCTCGGTCAGTCCCTTAGCCTTGGCGGTCAGCACATATTGCTGATTGATCTGATCGAGAAAGGAATTTTTGGTCAGCAGCGTAAGCGAAGCAAACCCGCCTATTACCAGAGCCGTGATCGGCAGAACCATGTGCCAGAGATAATCCGCGATCTTCATGGGCCAGCTCATCTGATCCCAGTTGTCCGACGTCAGCCCGCGCAACGGAAACCAGTCAAGGTAGCTGCCGCCGGAAAACAGGACAATCAGCAGGACCGCGAACAGGAAGCCCGGCACGGCATTCCCGATGCTGATCAGACTACTGGTCCAGATATCGAACTTGGTACCGTCATGGACTGCCTTGCGGATGCCGAGCGGGATAGAGATGAAATAGACGAGCAGCGTCGTCCAGATTCCCAGCGAGATAGAGACCGGCATCTTGTCGAGTACCAGATTGATCACTGTTTCGTCACGAAAATAGCTGGTGCCGAAATCGAACCGCAGATAGTTCCCCATCATCAGGAAAAAGCGTTCGTAAACCGGCTTATCGAAGCCGAACTGTTTTTCCAGTTGCTTGATGAATTCAGGGTCGAGACCCTGCGCCCCCCGGTATCTGCTTGCATCGGCGCTAGCACTCGCGCTCGCTTGCAAGGATGTTTGTGCGCCCGTCCCGGCTTCGCTGCCACCGGTGCCGCCTATCCGGGCGGTCGCGCCCACATCGGTGCCAGTTAGCTTAGCGATGACCTGTTCCACCGGACCGCCGGGGGCGAACTGAATAATGGTGAAATTGATCACCATGATCCCGAGCAGGGTCGGGATAATCAGCAGTAACCGGCGAATGATGTAGGCGAGCATAGGGTGTTGCAGCTTATGGTTTGGGGGGTGCCTTGCCGGCGGCGATCATCGCAGCCTTTTCAGGATTGAACCACCATGTATCTAACATACCCAGATCAAATCGCGGCTTTATCCTGGGCCGGTCGAATTTGTTCCAGTACGCGATATTATGGACGCCCTTGTACCATTGAGGCACCGAATAGTGTTTCCACATAAGTACACGATCAAGCGCACGGGTCGCTGTGACTAGCGCTTTACGGGATTTGGCGGAAATTACCTTTTCGACCAGATTGTCCACAACGGGATTCTTAATCCCGGCCAGATTGAGTGAACCTGGAACATTTGCCCATTTC
>Ga0315338_1001353_pt1 | contig 31551 bp, 28 predicted proteins | sample ASW8metaG_FD_204518 | JGI IMG/M metagenome (GOLD analysis project Ga0315338, IMG submission 204518) | Ammonia-oxidizing marine archaeal communities from Monterey Bay, California, United States - ASW #8 | ecosystem: Environmental > Aquatic > Marine > Coastal | place: USA: California | collected... | reverse complement strand
AGACGGAGATCGATTCCAAAGGCATTTATGGCGTGATGATCACCCAGCTCTTGCCGCAGGGACTAGTAGGACTGATGGTCGCCGCGCTGCTGGCCGCCTTGATGAGTACGGTCGCCGGGGCGCTCAACTCCATCTCTACGCTCTTTAGCTACGATCTCTACAAACGTTTTCAACCGGACACTTCCGATCGCCAACTGGTCCTCGTCGGTCGATTGACGGCCGGCGTTGCCCTGCTGGCCGCCATCGGCTTGGTGCCCCTGTTGGATGGCTATCCGAGTATTTTCAATGGCCTCAACGACATTATCGCCCACATCGCGCCGCCGGTGACGTGTGTCTTTGTCCTGGGCGTCTTCTGGCGGCGGGCCTCAGCCCAGTCGGCCAAGTGGACCCTCTGGCTCGGCTCGCTGCTGGGGGCCGGGGTGTATGTGGCAGGTAAAATCGGCACCGAGGGGGAGCCGGTCTTTGATTTTCTGCAGCAGATCCCGTTCATGATGAAGGCGTTTTATCTGCTCTGCGCGTGTGTGGCGATGCAGGTGGTCTTTTCCTTGATCTGGCCCGCTCAGCATACGGAAGAGAGCGCAAAGCTGTATTGGTCTTCGCCTCTAGAACCTTTGCGCGAAAAAGGGTGGCCCGGGATCGGCAATTACAAACTGCTGAGCCTGCTGCTGATCGGAGCAATGGCGGTGCTGTATTACTTGTTCCGCTAACATCGCCACGCGCGGGGATCACAACGGATGACGCTACGCATTTGGGCCATTCTTTTTCTGGGGGGATCGATCGTGACTGCCTACCAAGCAGCGGCCGAGGAGCGAAATTTCGGCCAGGATGCCAAATTTCTCGCCCGGCACGTGGAGACAATCCTCCTGGGAGACTCGCCAGATGGACCGCGGGTGGCGATCGTGCCGGCCTACCAGGGCCGGGTGATGACCTCCAGCGCCACCGGCGACGGGGGTACCAGCTACGGGTGGATCAATTACGGGCTGGTCGAGGGCGGCAAAGTGCAACCGCAGATCCATGTGTTCGGAGGCGAAGAACGTTTTTGGCTCGGCCCCGAAGGAGGACAATTCAGCATCTTTTTTGACCGTGGGGCAACGTTTGATTTTTCCCAGTGGCGCACCCCCCCGGTGATCGATACCGAGCCGTTTGCGGTGGTGAAAAAGAGCAGCCACCGGGCCTCGTTCCGCCACGAAGCGGAACTCACGAATTATTCGGGAAGCCGCTTTGAGTTTCGCATCGAGCGCGATGTGGAGTTGCTCTCCGGGAATGCGATCCGCGGGGCGCTCAATCTTGGCTCGGCACCGCTTCAGGCTGTGGCCTATCGGACCACCAACCGTTTGACAAATGTTGGAAAAGTGGACTGGTCCAAGCAGACCGGTCTGCTCTCGATCTGGATGCTCGGCATGTACAAGCATGGACCGAAGACCACGGTGGTGATCCCCTTCAACCAAGGGAGCGAAGCGGAGCTCGGGCCGGTGGTCAACGACGACTACTTTGGCAAGGTGCCCGCCGAGCGGCTCCGCACCGGCGATGGGGTGCTGTTTTTCGCAGCAGACGGCCAATATCGCAGCAAAATCGGGCTCAATCCACAGCGATCCACCCCGCTCTGCGGCAGTTACGATGCGGCCCGCAGCGTGCTGACCATCGTGCAGTACAACCAGCCCGCTGCGGAGGTGACCGATTATGTGAACTCAAAATGGGAGCTGCAGGAGCAGCCCTATGCGGGCGATGTAATCAACGCCTACAACGACGGGCCGGCCGAACCGGGTGCTGCGCCGCTGGGGCCCTTTTACGAGCTAGAAACCTCGAGCCCCGCCCTGCCGCTCTCAAGCGGTCAGACAGGCGAGCACATCCAGACGACCTTTCACTTTGAAGGGGACCGAGAACACCTTGACGCGATTGCGCGAAAAACCTTGGGCGTCTCACTTGCCGAAATCGAAGCGGGACTCGACTCAGGCAAGTAGTCCTCATGAGCCACGGTACGCAACTACGCATTAAAAAACCGCTCGCTGCCCGAGGGGCGATTGAGCGGTTCGGTAAGTCGGGGCGAGAGGATTCGAACCTCCGACCCCCTGCTCCCAAAGCAGGTGCGCTAACCAGACTGCGCCACGCCCCGAACAAGTGAATAACCTCGATTGTGGAGGCCCAATCCTATCGCCCTACACCGCAAAATTCAATGATTAGCGCCAGACACGTAGTGTTATTATGTACACTACATGACGTTGCTGCTCAGCCGGCCTTCGCGGAGCGTCCATCCCGACCACACAAGTCGCCATACAGGGTCCACATGGCGTGTAGTTGCCCCACAGGTCGGCCCCCGGCAGCGATTGCAATTCGCCCGTTTTGGACTACTGAGACTACTATTGATGAAGGTCCAGACATCCTGGTAAGTTGCCACTTTTATAGGCGGGATATCTGCTATTCGCGGGTCGTTTCGATTTGGCAACGGGGTAATCTTGGAGTCATGCGGCATTCTGACATCAAGCGACACCTTTCCCTTTTCTGCTCGCTGCCGGGGTTTTTTGGTACCTGTCAATGGTTAAGAGGCGTGTCAGGTGGCCACGAGTATTTGCGTATTGTCAACTACCATGAGACGCCAGAGTGCCACATTGCCAACCTTGAAAAGCATCTGAAGTTTTACAGAAAACATTTTGAGAATGTCACGCTGCGGGATCTCGAGAGCCTTCTTAACGGCGGGGATTGGAAACTCGAGCGGCCCGGGCTCATCATTAGTTTCGACGATGGCTTAAGGAGCAACTTCGAGCATGCTCGGCCGCTACTCGAGAAATACGGTTTCGGGGGTTGGTTTATGATCCCGACAGCTTTCGTGGACGGAATTCCAACAGGAGAGGATCTGCCTGGCTACGCGGGGTCGATAGCTCAGGATGAGTCGTGGCCGGACAGCCGTTTCATGGTTTCGACTGAGGAGCTAAGATCCCTTGGGGAATCCCACGAACTTGCCAGCCATACAGTCCACCACACGAGGATGGCTCCTGAACTCGACAGCAAGGTCATTCGGGCCGAAGTGCGTGAAAGCAAAAAACAGCTTGAGGACATATCGGGCAGGAATATTGATATGTTCTGTTGGGTAGGAGGCGAACCGGAAAATTACCATCCCCAAGCCATGAGAGAAATACGCGATGTCGGTTATCGATATGCGTTCATGACCTGTTCTGGAACCGTCAATCGTGAGACGCATCCATTGCAGCTACACAGAACCAATATTGAGGCTGCCGAACCATTGTCTCTGGTGAAATTGCAATTGAGCGGATTCATGGATTGTTTTCACACGATACGCCGCCGACGTATTAATCGTTTGACACTTGAGGCTCTCGGAAACTGATTTCAAGGTATTCAATCACACAAGAACAGCAACGATGGACCGACAACTTTATCAGTACCATCCGTCCTGGGGATATACCTTTATTCCCGGGCTGAGGACGCGCATCATGCATGAGTCCGGCGGCTATCTGCTATCCGTCAATCGGGCCGGCTTCCGTTCAGCGCATGACTTCAGGGAGAAGAACGAATCAGGCCGTCCCAGGGTGCTGCTCTTTGGCGACTCTTTTTCGGCGGGCATGGGTGTCAGCGACACAGCACGCTATCCCGAACTGCTGGAACGTGCGTCGGACGCGAGCGTATTCAACTTTTCGCTGCCCGGCACGGGCACGGATCAGCACTACCTCGTATGGAAGGACTTCGCATCCACCATCGAACACGATGTCGTCGTGCTCGCTGTCCAGGTGGAAAACATACGAAGGGTGAATAGCCGATACAGGCGTTTTGACAATCTGTTCGGGAACGAGATGGTGCTCCCCAAGCCCTATTTTGAACTGGATCAATTTGGGGAACTCAAGTGTGGAAACTATCCGGTTCCCAAGTCTCCTCTCTCTGAGAAAGAGATGTCTGAGGAGCAGGCGGCACACATTGAGCGTGGTGGTAGGTTTGAATTGGTTCGCACGTTCATCAATAAGATGGGGCAGCCCGTAAAAGCGACCATACAGAAGGTCATAAAGCCTCAACCTCTTCCGGAATACAATCACGAGACCGGGGACGACTGGATACTGATGAAGGCCGTTCTGGAGAAATGGTGTGGGGAAATCAAGGCTCCCAAAGTCATTCTCCTTCTCCCTCTTTATCATTACGTCGAGGATCTCGCCGACCCGACTCCCTACCAAGAGAGATTCCAGTGCTTTAACGACTTGCCGGACACACAGGTTCTAGATCCTCTTCCATTCTTGATGAAGTACCCGGAGGCTGAGCGGCGTGCTTTTCGTTTTCCCGTAGACATCCATCCAACGCGATCACTTCACAGGGCGTTGGCGGATTATCTTGAACCCGAACTGGGTAAGCTGCTTTCGTCAACATGAAACAGACCTACATCCTCGGTATATCAGGCTTTTACCACGATTCTGCCGCCGTCCTTACGCGGGACGGCGAAGTGGTAGCGGCAGCCCAGGAGGAACGTTTTACCCGCCGCAAGCATGACCCGCGATTTCCGGCGCATGCCATCAACTATTGCTTAGGAGAGGAATTTATAGAAGCGGATGAACTGGATGCTGTCGTGTTTTACGACAACCCGATTCTGACCCTCGATCGCGTCATTAAGAATGTCGTCTCCCGAGCGCCCGAGGCGGGCGCCCAGTGGAAGAAAGCAGCTATCAACACTCTTGGCGTTAAACCCTTTCTAAAGGAGATCATTAGGTCCACTCTTGGCGCCAACGTACCGGTTTACTTTACGTCCCATCATGCCTCTCACGCGGCCTCCGCTTTCTACCCAAGCCCGTTTGAAAAATCCGCGATTCTTACCCTGGACGGCGTGGGTGAATGGGCGACGACAACCATCGGTGTCGGCGAGGGGCAGCATATCCGCATCGAACGCGAGATTACCTATCCCCATTCCCTGGGTCTCCTATACAGCGCATTCACGTACTTCTGCGGCTTCAAGGTGAACTCGGGTGAATACAAACTGATGGGCTTGGCTCCCTATGGCGAGCCACGTTACGCGGATGTTATTAAGGACAAACTAATAGACATTCGCGACGATGGTTCCTTCAGGCTCAATACCGAGTATTTCGGATACTTGGACGGTCTGACAATGACGTCCGGCAAGTTTGACGAGTTGTTCGATGGCCCACCAAGAGAGCCAGAACAACGGATCACCCTACGGGAAGTCGACCTCGCGGCATCCATCCAGAAGGTCACGGAGGAAGTTGTTCTATCTTGCGCTCGCTACGCGTGCGAACTGGCGGAGTCGCGCAATCTTGTTCTCGCGGGCGGTGTGGCGCTGAACTGTGTCGCCAACGGCATCCTGTTGCGAAGCGGTATCGTCGACGGCTTGTGGATTCAGCCGGCGGCAGGTGATGCTGGAGGAGCCCTTGGGGCAGCCTTGCTTGCGGCGCATACCCGATTCTCGGTCCCTAGAAAGATCCCGGCGAATGGACGTGACTCTCAGGGCGGTAGCTATCTTGGGCCAAGCTTCAGCTTGGACGAGATCAGGGCTTTCCTTGACCGATATGACTATCCCTACAAGGTGATTGAAGACAGGAATGTATGGGCAAAGGAGGTTGCCGGACTACTCGCTCAGCAAAAGATTGTCGGCGTTATGAACGGCAGGATGGAATTTGGTCCGCGTGCGCTTGGTGGCCGTTCCATTCTAGGGGATCCAAGGGACCCTGAAACACAGACAACGATGAATTTGAAGATCAAGTATCGCGAGTCTTTCCGGCCCTTTGCACCGTCCGTTATGTATGATGCCGTCAACAGCGCGTTTGAACTGGATGAGGAGAGCCCCTACATGCTGTTGGTCGCCCCCGTCAAGGAGGAACGAAGACATCCGATCAGCAAGTCCATTCGGAATTCCTCTTCCGATGATCTCTTGGATATCGTTAAGGAAGCGAGGAGCGATTTACCTGCGATCACACATGTGGACTACAGTGCGCGAGTCCAGACGGTCCACCCGGATGACAGTACCGACTATTATGCGATCCTCGAGGCATTCAATGAGATGACCGGTTCCCCGGTAGTGGTGAATACGTCATTCAACGTTCGCGGCGAACCTATCATCTGCTCACCCCAGGACGCCTACCGTTGCTTCATGCGAACAGAGATGGATGCCCTATGTTTGGAGAATGTGATACTGCTAAAGTCCGAGCAGCCCATTTCAGAAAATGATGACTCCTGGAAAGATGACTATGAACTCGATTGATAAGAGAATCAAGCAGGACCAGCAGCGGGCGGAGAAGTTTTTTTGCGAGAAAATCCTTCCCATTGCCGAGTCCATCAATGACCCGGAACGCTGGTTCCCGTCCGGCCAAGACGACAGCCTGGAAACCTACTGGCAGCAGCCAATCCCACAATCGGCATTCGAGGTCGTGGAAGTGGACCTCGATCATCTCGAGGAAACCCTCTCGAAGCTTTGGCAAGATGAGCCGGACCTCAGGAAACTAGCGCCTTCATTGTCGGCGTTGGCAAGAAAGCTGAGGCGGGAAGAGGCGGTCGACGAGATATCGCCGTTTATCTACGCGATGTTTTAGGTTTGAGTTCGGTGGTGGGAAGATACGAGTCGCGAATTCCGGGTCTTGTGTCGGAACTATTTCGAATCGGCTTTTATTTCTCGGGCTCTCTGATGGAACTGATCCTTTAGCCTATCATACAAGACATCCGCAACGAATTTGTTGCCCGTTGGCGTGTAGTGTATGTAGTCAATATAGACAGAATCCTCGAATGTCTTGAGTTCATTTATCGGATCGACAAAGGTAGTATCGTTCTTACTGCAAAACTCCGCAATCCTGTCACGGGCCCGGAAATTGTAATGCGGGTCGGCCACCAGGGGGCGCACGTTGAGATTGCCTTGGTATAGGATCTTCTCTGCTTCGCTGAGTGGCTTGATATCTTTGAGCTGGACCAGATAGTACTCCCAATAAAACGCTAACTCTTGGTTATTCATCGCGGAAACCGCTTTCATGGCGTTGACGAAGCTGAGGTAGTTGTTGATGTAGGCGTCATACTCCTCTGAGTCGGCAAAGCGGTCCGTATTCGCCTTGGAATCGGTCGGTTGCGGAAATGTAAACTTGCCCCGAAGACGATGGCCCAGCGTGGATGAAAGAGACGTCAGCTTGTCGTTGAAGCGGGTTGACAGCTTTCTAGAGAGTGCCGCGAGCGCGAAGTAGCTCTCAAAGGTTAGCACGGTTCTCTCTACGAGCGGAACAAACCGCATGTCATTTACCTGTCTCTCAAATTCGGCCCTCCATGGGTGCCAAGTTTGGACGTTGTAGTTATTTGCATAGATAGCACCTTTTCTAGGAGGTTCGATGACGAAATTGTTCGCACTTCCACCAGCGATGACAAAGTCTGGTTTCCAGAAAACGTATTCATCAACGTAGGCAGAACAGACTTCGTTAATGCGGTTGAAATTGACAGCCGCGTTGAGGATTTCGATCTCCAGACCGGCGAGTTCCGGATCGTCACGGAGCTTCTGTTCTAGGTATTTGCCAATGGTCTCGTCAGTGTTTACCCTGACGGTATCGGCTGGGAACCAACCCCCTAACCCGGAGTACATGACGGACGCGCCCATAATGATGACGCGTAGTGTATTTTCGGGTTTCTTTTTGGTGAAGGTCTCTTCGTTTCGAAAGCCGTTCTCGTTGATGTGGAAAGAGGGGGAGGTGATTTCCGGATTGGAGCGAACCAGTCCGTATGGGGACCAATGGTAGGGACGCAACGAACGATACCTCTCTCCGGCCCACCGAAAGAAGAAAACATTTGCCCAAAGTTCGAAAACCAAAAGAATGACAAGGACTACGCATACGACACGCGACCATCGGATCTTATCTGTACTTTTCGTGCTCATCAGAAACGTCCGTAAATAAACAATTCTTCCGGAAGGTCGAGATATATCATTTTGATGACAAAGAGCATCCAAAGCGCGGAGCCGACGACAAGCTTCCCGACAATGAGCCACTCCTTCTGGGTAAGCAGCTTTTCGACCCGGAGCCCAAAAAATCGCAGTACCAATAAAGTGGCAAGTACGGCTACGAGTATCGTGACCGCCGACTCAAACAGGTATTTTATGTCATATTCCATTTTTAGAATTCAATTACGAAAAAGATCCATCCTATAGATACGAAGGCGAAGGTAAGGGCTATCGAAGGAACGGTTTTTAAGCGTTCCCATGCGAGTTGTCCGAGCGATTCCTTTTTTCCTTTCAATTTTCTCTTACGCAGAGCAGGTTTCTTGAACAAGTCAAAGAGTATCAACCCACCAGCATGATAGAGTCCCCAGCAAACGAAATTGAGCGATGGACCGTGCCAGTATCCACAGAAGGCAAACGTGACAAGGTAACCGAGGACCATGATCAGCTTCGGGTGATCGCCTAACCTCTTCGTGAGGCTCCTTGATACCGGCACAAAAATGTACGACGTGAGGACGCGAGTGAAGGTGATATGCCACCTAATCCAGAAGTCTCTGATATTGGTGGCCAGGTAAGGCATATTGAAATTCTCCGGTAACTTGATGCCGGCAATTCGAGCAGTGGCGATAGCAAGGTCGCTGAAACCTGAAAAGTCCGAGTAGATGACAATGGAGTAACTCATGGCGGCTACGAACGTCGGAAGAATGGGGTAAGCTTCCGCGTTCTGGAGCATCTGCAGGCTGAATTCGGAGAAGAAGGGGGCGACTAAATAAACTTTCGTTAGGCCAACCGATACTCGGAAGAAAATGTCGATTGCCGCTTCACCATCCAGTTTTTCAGGGTTGCGGACAGAGGTCGTGTATTCCTTGTAGAGGTGCATCGGGCCCATCAGAAAGGCCGGAAAGAAGAGCAGGTAGGCCAGTGTGTCCGGAAAGGTGATTTCCTTTAAGCGTCCATCAGCGGCGTCTTTCATGAAAGTCCATGCTTTCACGAGGAAGAATGACATCCCGGCAAAGGCTATCCATTTGAAGTGTTCCAGGGAAAACGTGTCCGGGTATTTCCCTACTATCCAGATGAGGAGGACGGGAGAGAAAATCAAAGCGACAGGCAGGATGCCTGCTCTGTCTTTGCGTGTTGCCAAGTAACGCCCTGCAAGGAACACCCATATTGATAGAGACAATACCGCCCCGAGAACTTCAATTCCCATGAACCAGCTGATCGCGGCCATACTGGCGGCGGAGTAAACCCAAGAACGGGTCTGTGAGGAAGCCAGCGGAACGGCTCTCGCAGTGATTGCCGTACCAAGAATGAGGAACCAGAAGTGGGGATCAATGAACACAGCTTATCTCGCGGTTTTGCTTCCTTGCGATCTTTTCCGCTAGGTACTTCTCACGATTTTCTTTTCGCGCCAGCTTGCCGGCGGTAGATTTGATCAGCCATCTGTCCGCAAGGATCTTCACCTCTCCCGGATTGCAGTCAAAAGCCTGTGCGACAGTTTGCCTGACATGCAAGCTAAGTTTGCGTGTTTCTTCCGCATGGTCCTTGTCGCATTCCGCCAAAATCACCAGCTTGTCGGTTCCGTTGGATTCATCAGCCATACCCAGGGCAACGACGCGACCGCGAATGATGCCATCAATATCTCCCACCGCCTCCTCGATGTCAGATGGATAGAAATTTCTTCCTTGGATGATGATGACGTCCTTTTTCCGCCCGGTTATATAGACTTCCGAGTCATGAATAAAACCGATGTCTCCGGTCATGTAGAAACCGTCGTTCGTAAACGCGGCTTTGGTCAGGTCATCACGCTTGAAGTATCCGGTGAAGAGAGTTCTACCACGCAGGGCGATCTCGCCAACGGTATCTTCCAAATTCTCCGTTGCCTGCCCATGCTCGTCCAGAATCCGTAGGTCCGTGCCCGCAACCGTCCGGCCATTTGAGACATACGCATAGGCTTCGTCCGGGTTGTCTTCGACGACGACTTCCCCCTGAGACAACCTTTCGCGGTTCACTGCGAGGACTTTGACTTCGCCCGGCTGGCTCTGAGTGACAGCAAAGACATTTTCTGCCATCGCATAACTTACTGAAAATTGATTTTTCGTTACACCATAATCGGCAAAACGGTCAGCGAAACGCTCCATAGAACTGTAATAAGCCGGCTCCGAGCAATTGACCCATGCCCGTATGCTTGAGATGTCAAGACCGTCCGCTAGTTGCGATTCCCGGATGCTATCCGTCATGAATGAGAACGCGAAATTGGGCATCCAGCAAAGCGTTCCATGGAATTTGTGAATCTGGTCAAGTAGCAAGACGGGTTTTGTGACCCAATCGAATGGTGACATCTGGACGAAGGGAATGCCAGTTGTAACTGGCAGCATGAAGCAGGCAATGAAACCCATGTCGTGATAGAGCGGCAACCAACTCACGATCGTATCTGCCTTGTTCACCTTCAGGCATTCACAATAGAGCTTGTTGTGGTTCATTATCTCTCTGTGGGACAGGGCAACACCTTTCTGCTGCCCTGTGGTTCCAGATGAATGCTGGACGATAGCCACTTCATCGGGATCGTTGAATACCGTGCTGAAATCCGAGGTCTCAACCAACTCACCAGGAAGTATGAGACGGCTCTTGAGATTCTCCCGTGGTACGGTCGTCTCAAGTTTTTCTAGGACAACGGAATCCGTGAAAACAATGTCCGGCTCAACATGGCCGAGCATCTGTCGGAAGTTTCTTGAGTACTTGGCAGCGTCCATTCGCGGGGACGGCGGGGCAACCATACTCGGGACATGGCCTGCCAGGATAGAGCCCAGAAATGAGGCGAGTAGATCGAGGCCCTGGTAAAGGCAAACTTGAATCTGGCAGCAGCCTTCACTTCGGGGTGGCAAAGAGGCGGCAAACTGTCTCGATCGCTCAATCAGCTTCCGAACGCTGATGGCCTGAGCTGTGCCGGTTGCGTCTACAAGATGGCAAGCGATCGCATCCGGTTCTGAATCCAGCCTCTCCATGAGAGACTGAGTGATGGTCACACTCATAAATGCCTGCTGCTCAAGAACATCTGGACTTGATGAAGTTCACAATATTGTTGACGCTGCCAAAATTCTCCCGAACAATATCCTGGTCATCAATCGTAAGCCCATCCACCCCCAACTCAATTTCGTTCGCAATTTTTACCAGTCCAAGTGAGTCACAAATACCTTCGTCAAGAATCTGTGTGTTAGGCTCAATGGGGAATTCCGGGTCATCGGAAAGAAAGAGCTCACGAATGAGATCCGTTATTTCGGATTCTGTCATCTTCTACCACGTACGGCATGGCCTGTCGTTGTGAGGAGAACGCGCGGATTCTACAGAAGAACGCCAGTTCCTACAAGGCAATCATATAGTCATGCAAGTGACAACCTCCCAATATGTGTACCAGGTTGAGTGAGAGAATTGGGGTTAGGTGACCTAGCCCCCAACATGTGAATGGCCTCGACTGCGACGGTCCAATCCTATCGCCGGACACCAGAAAATTGAATGATCAGCGCCAGATCTGTAGTGTTATTATGTACACTATATGACGTCGCTGCTCAGCCGGCCTTCGCAGCGCGTCCGTCCCGACCGCACAAGTCGCCATGCAGGCGGTCGAACTCTTCGGCACTGGTAAAGTGGATACTGATCGTGCCACGGCCTTTAGATACTTGCCGGATATCGACGGCGGTCCCGAGCGCCACGCGGAGTTGTTGTTCGAGGGATGTTATGTGCTGGCTCTTGGAACTGGAGGACTTGGTTGGCTTTTTGCCATCGGCGAGTTGGAGCGGCTCATCTGCATCACGAATCAACTCGGCAATCAAGCGTTCGGTAGCCCGCACACTCAACTGCTCTTTGTGAACCCGCGAGGCCATGGCAATCTGCTCCCGCTCCTCACCGAGCGGCAACAAGGCTCGGCCGTGTCCGGCTGACAACGATCCAGCGCGAATCAACTGCTGTACCGATCCCGGCAATTCCAGCAGGCGAATTAAATTAGCGACGGTAGACCGGTCGATCGAGAGCCGCTGCGCCAATTCCTCCTGCGAAGCATTAAAGCGATCGAGATACTGGCGGAAAGAGGCTGCTTTCTCAAGAGGACCAAGATCCTTGCGCTGCAGGTTCTCGACAATGGTCATTTCTGCGACTTGCTGGTCGTCCGCCTCTCGAACCGTTGCCGGCACCTCCGACCAACCTGCTCGAATCGCTGCCCGCCAGCGGCGTTCCCCCGAAATCAGCTGGTACCGATTTCCATCACGCCGGACGACAATAGGCTGCAAAAGCCCATGATCCCCCAAGCTTTCGGCGAGCGACGCAATTTCGTCCTCGTCAAACTCGGTCCGGGGCTGGTAGGGGTTGGTATCAACTTCGTAGACGTTGAGACTAATAAGATGCTGGTCTGCCACCGGCTCGGCAGGAGTCGACTGGGGCTGTGGAACCTTCCCGGACGCCTGGGCGGGAACACCGGGCTGGCCCAGCAAGGCCTCTAGGCCACGACCAAGCCTTCGTTCGGTCGGCTTCTTTTCAGGATTTGTCATTCCGCCGTACCTCCTTGTACGTTTTCCACCCGGGCGGCATCCAAGCCACCTGTTGCAAGCCGCGGCCGCTCGAAAATTTCGTCAGTCGAATCGACAGAATTGGCCCAAAAAACCTGCAGGACCTGCAGCGCGGCCGCGGAGTCTAGCAAAGTTGGCAAGCGGGAGTCGAGGCCAGACCCGCATCGGAACAGGGCGGCAGCAGATAAAAAGAGAAAAAGCCCTTGGACAGCACCGCTGCAGCTGCAAATATCTTCCGGCCATGGCACTCTGCTGCCTCGCTCAGGGACGTAGAAACAGCCCACAGAAGATTACCAAAGCGGCTTCGAATATCCCTTCTATCGCAAGCAACCTGTTTCACGTGAAACACCTATCTTGCCAAATGGAGTTTTATGGGCTCCCGACTTGGCATGAGAAGAACAGACGGCAAATCATCTGCTCGCTTGGAGGGTGCTCGTTGCCAGACATTAATCATGGGCATGAATCACGAGCCCGGCAAGCAGCTTGGGATAGAAGTAGGTACTCTTTGCAGGCATCCGCTCACCATGTTCACTGATCGTCCGGATATGCTCGATCGTCGCGGGCATGACCAGGGCCGCCAAACGGTAGGGCTCACTGATTTCTCCCGCACCTCCAGGCTCACTATTTTCATCCAGCCCCTGAACGAGTTTGGAAACCGTATGGACGTAACCCGGCTTGGGGTGTCCGGCAGCGCGGAGAAGGTCGTCAACGATGAGCCGATGCAGGATACTCACCCCCAGGTTCCGCCAGTCGGAACTATGGTCCGGGGCCAGCTGAGCCATCCGCTCGGAGCCAGTAGGTGAAATCCGCAGCAGCGTCCACCGCTGGTCCTTGGTCGTAAATAATCCGATCGTTCCCTGGCTATTTTCCGTTTCTATCTCCTCCCAGACCTTCTCTGCCAACCCACTGCCCTCACCAACAACCTGCGTCGAAAAATGGTCACCCAGCTTCTCGGCCAGTTCCTCCGCGGTCAACTCGGGCAGGCCGCGGAACAGGCGGTGCGTCGGCTGGACGATCAGACCCGGATCATTCATCCCGACACACATCATCAAAACCCCATTGGCGGTGTCTGTGGGCCTCAATTTACCCGCTGCAGCGAGTTCATCCCGATAATTACAGGCCGTTTCATACCGGTGGTGGCCATCGGCAATAAACATCGGCTTGGGACCCATGGCCGCGGTCAACCGGCTCAGAACGGCCACATCGGTAATCGGCCAGATCCTGTGAATGACTCCTAATTCATCGGTCGCCTCAAGGGGACTCCCGCCTCGGGCGGCCTCCTCCAAAATCTCCTGGACCTCGGACTCGGGGTCCGGGTAGAGGCCAAAGATCTGACTCAAATTGGCCCCACAGGCACGGGTCAGTTTCAGGCGATCCGCCTTAGGGCCAGGCATCGTCTCTTCGTGCGGATAGATATTCCCTTCACCAAACCGTTCGAGTCCGCAACGAGCCATGAAACCCCGACGGACCAAGGAATGGCCCTCCTCTTCAAAAATTTGGTGGTAGATATAGACCGCCGGATCGGGCTCCTGAAACAGAACTCCTTCCTGCTGCCAATTGCGGAGAAAGCGTGCAGCGCGGGCGTAGTTATTTTCCTGTTCATCATCACCCGGTTCGGTGCGGTTGAGAATAAGCCGGACAACATTGGCCGGGTGTTTTTTGTAAAGCCTCTCCTGCATCTCAGGATCGATCACGTCGTAAGGGGGAGCCACGACATTGCTCAATGCGCCAACGTGGCCGAGGTCGTAGCGGAGTCCGGCAAAGGCTTCAATTTTTGGCATGACTGTTTGATGATTGGGGGTAAAGAAACAGAGAACAATCCATCTTGAATGGATAACCGACTGAGCCTGGTGCTCCTTCGGGCGAGGCGAGTCACCAAACAACCAAGCTGCGGGTTGTTATCCCGAAGCCCCGTTTTGTTGTCAAACCCCCGGCAGTCAAATCGATCCCGGAGCAGAGGGTTGCCCCGCTCTGCCGGATTGCTTCAGTGACGCCGGATCGCCCTTAGTAGCGATAATATTCTGGTTTGAATGGGCCTTCGACCGGTACGTTGATGTACTCCGCCTGCTCAGGTGTCAGCTTGGTGAGCCTAATCCCCAACTGTTCCAGATGTAGACGGGCCACCTCCTCGTCAAGTTTTTTGGGTAGCACATGGATGTCAATATCGTACTTCTCCGATTCTGTCCAAAGCGCGATTTGAGCAAGAACCTGGTTGGTGAACGAATTCGACATCACAAAAGAGGGATGACCGGTTGCACAACCAAGATTCACCAGACGCCCTTGTGCAAGAACTAGAATGGAGTGGCCGTCGGGGAACGTGTAACGATCCACCTGAGGCTTGATCTCCACCAACTCGATATCCTCCTGGCCATTGAGCCAAGCCATATCAATTTCAAGATCGAAGTGGCCAATATTACAAACGATGGCATCATTTTTCATCACCTGCATATGGGCCCCGGTGATAATATCGCGATTGCCAGTGGTTGTCACAAAAATATTTCCCTGCGAGGCCGCCTCATCCATGGTGGCCACTTCAAAACCTTCCATCGCCGCTTGCAGTGCATTGATCGGATCGATCTCGGTCACGATCACACGGGCACCATACCGCTGCATGGAATGGGCACAACCCTTGCCAACATCACCGTAGCCCGCCACGACCACAACTTTGCCGGCAATCATTACATCCGTAGCCCGTTTGATACCGTCGGCGAGCGATTCCCGACAGCCATAGAGGTTGTCGAATTTGCTCTTGGTGACCGAGTCATTGACATTGATTGCCGGGACCTTCAATTCTCCGGCCTGATGCATCTTATAGAGTGCCTTGATTCCGGTCGTTGTTTCTTCAGAGAGCCCTTTAATCTCGGGCAAGTATTGGGGGAACCGCTGGTGGACCATCGCTGTCAGGTCACCACCGTCATCCAGAATCATGTTCAGCGGTTTTCCGGAGGGAAACACCAATGTCTGCTCAATACACCAGTCGAACTCTTCCTCCGTCATCCCCTTCCAGGCAAATACCGGGATACCGGTCGCAGCGATGGCCACCGCCGCATGATCCTGGGTGGAAAAAATATTGCAACTGCTCCAGGTAACCTCCGCTCCCAATTCCAGCAAGGTTTCGATGAGTACGGCAGTTTGAATGGTCATATGCAGGCAACCGGCAATCCGGGCACCTTGCAGTGGCTTTTGTCCCGCATATTTTTTCCGCAGTGCCATCAGGCCCGGCATCTCGTTCTCGGCCAACCGGATCTCTTTGCGGCCCCAATCGGCCAATTTTTCAAACTCCTGCGGAGAACAATCGACCACCTTGTACGACAACGCATTTGTTTCAACCTGCGACACAGCGGACTCCAATCATGTACGTATGTATACTAAAGCCGGGTAAACGATCTGCAATGCGGACGGGGCCCTGCGACGGTCCTCTTGGTCAGGGGATGCCGTCATTGATGATACGCTGCCGACAACCCTTTTTTCAAGCCTATTTTTTATTCGCTCCTCTGCCCTTTCGCAGCAGCTCGTTGCCACCGCTCAGCTCGCCTCACCGCTTCGAGGCCCAAGCTGCTCTGGCCGCCGTGACAAATTCCTGCACCAGGACCGGGTCTTTCTGACCCGGGCTTTTTTCGACCCCGCTTGCGGTGTCGATCGCATCGGGGCGGACTCGATATATCGCTTCGGCCACATTCTCCGCGGTCAGCCCGCCGGCAAGAATGAATGGCAGCCCCTCAAGAAGTTCGCGTTCGGATTGCAATCGATCCCAATCCGCGACCATGCCAGTCCCTCCATAGGCCGATTCATGGCAGGCATCGATCAGAAGTGCCTGCAAATTAACCTCCGACAGCCGACATGCATCGAGATAGTCAACGATTGGTCTCAGACCACTCGGTCCGAGCCTAAAGGCACGGATCACCGGCCGCCCACCCAAACTCAAAAGAAATCCAGGCGGTTCATCACCGTGCAACTGGATAAAATCGAGTCCCAACTGATCAAATCGCTGGCAGATTTCGTCATCCGTGGCGTTGACAAAAAGCCCTACACGGGCCAAACCGCTAGGCAGATTCACCACAATCTCTTGTGCAGTATCCATCGATATGTAGCGGCAACTCTTGGGATAAAAATTGAGACCGACCGCATCGGCACCCGCCGCTGCGACACTCTGCGCCTCTGATACATCCCGCACACCGCAAATTTTGACTTGGAACACTCGCCTTGCGCCTCGCCTGATTGACCGAGTTTTACAAACGTATTTCAGGTGGGATTATAGCGCTGAAACGCCCCGAGTCCAAGTGCGCAGCCAACGCAAATTGACTCCCTTTCCAAGCAGGCAGTGCTAGCTTTCAAGACCGCCTGTTCGCTCTCAAGTTGCGTTCTAGTCAGGTCGATGTCGAACGATGGAGGATAAGTCTTTCTGTTTTTAGCGATCTCTTCGGGCCTTCCAGAACAAACACTCTATGACTGCCAACAGATCGAAAACGGAGCGGCATCTGTCGGGCAAACATTGTCCTTGGCGGAGCCGCAGATATATTGCCATAACCACGCTCGGTTTGGCAACGTTTCTGGTGGTGTTGGCTTTCAGCAGATGGCATTCGGATCGGTTTGTCGCTGTTGCACAATTAACGGCGGTCCGCAGCAACCCACAAAACCGCTGGTCTGATGGATTGAGTCTGCAGCAGACACTTTGTCGTGCACTTCCCCTCGAACAGACCGCCGCCGAGTTGTGCCGGGATGGCATCCCGGGCGCAAAGAGCTTGGATGTCACACGGTTAAGGGATCAAGTTGCTCTTCGAATGCAATCCGATTCCACACCTATCTTCGCGAATTTTTCCCTTTCGTTCACGAGCAACAATCCCGACACCTCTATCGCTTATGTCAATCATCTTGGCAACTGGCTCACTCGTGAGCGATTCGAGAAGCGTGCCTTTTCGCAAGAGATCGCGATTGGGAAAACCGCCTGGCACATGATTCCTGCCTCGGGTACCGAACGAACATACCGAACCACCCCTCTAGTCACAATGCTTTCGGCCAGTCTTGCAGGAGTGATAGCCGCGATTTGTGCCGCATGCAGTCACAGTCGAATTGCCACGATCGAGACCAACCAGATGGCCAAAACCTTCTGGAAAATGCCGATACTCGGCACCATTCCGGAATTGAATCCACGTCGGCAGAGTCCGCCAGCGGCCCGATCACAATTTTTTGACGTCTTATTATCGATGAGCGAATGGATCCTGTGCGCGATGCTCCTTGCCGTCCTTTTGGCATCTGCAGTCGACAAAAGTTTTGCCAACCATTTTCTCAACCAACCTGTCTCCGCGTTAGCTGACGCTGTGCGCTACCTCGTAAAACTCCCATGGAGCTAAATGATGTACGAGTCTTTTTTCGGATTTTCGTCACGGCCTTTTCTTGCTGTGCCACAAACGAACCTTTACTTTCCTGCTACAGCCATTGAAAGTGCCCGGTGCAAACTAACCCGCTGTATCGAACGGGCCGAGGGATGCGGACTCCTGATCGGGGCAACCGGCATGGGGAAGACTCTTCTTTGTGAGGTACTGGCGGAACATTTTTCTGGCCAGTTAACTCCTCTGCTCTTGGCCAACCTACGATTAACTACCTGCAAAGAGCTTCTCCAAGCTCTGCTGTATCAATTGGGAGCCCCCCATCTCCGCCTTCAAGAAGGCGAATTGCGACTCTCGCTGATCGACCACCTGCATCCAGAAGGGGCCCATCCAAACGGCATCTTGCTAATCGCCGACGAAGCCCATACGCTGCCGCCTCGTTTATTTGAAGAATTGCGACTGCTTACCAATATGGTGCGCAATGGAAATCCTCGGATCCGTTTGATCATGGCAGGCGGGCCGGTACTCGAAGAGCGCTTTGCACAGCCGAGAATGGCTTCTTTTAATCAACGGATTTCTGCCCGCTGTTATCTCGCACCGTTTACCGCCAATGAATCGAGCGAATATATACGGGCACAAACGGCCGGTGCTGGCGCAGACCCCGACCAACTATGGAATGAAACCGCGCTACGGGCAATCCACCGGCATGCGAATGGCTGTCCACGATTGATCAACCAACTTTGCGATCAGGCGTTAGTTTTGGCGGCCAGCGTGACTTGCAGGCAGCTCACAGAAACTGAGATCGATGCTGCCTGGGCTGATTTGCAGCAGATCCCTCTGGTGACCGGCAGGGACACAGTCGCTTCAATCGATGACCAAAACCCGGAAAACCACACAGCCGTTATCGAGTTTGGCAGCCTTGATGGAGATTCGGTTGCCGTAGCAGAAATGGAAACAGACCCTGTACAAATGGATGGCGCTGTCAGTGAAAGCGCGGTGACAGAAATCACCGACACTCTTCTAGACGTTTCCTCAAGCACAGAATTTGATGCCAAAACTGAATCGCATGTGGATCGTACTATGGGCGTAAAGACCGTCACACCCATAGCGGCTGCCGAGCATGCTGCTTTCGAACAGAACGAACCATCCGCCGACACAATGGAAGCGACCCCGCCCAGCGAAGAGCCCCCCTGCGAAAAGATCACCATTGACCAATTCGTAGGGGTAGAAGCGAGCAATGTCATTCAAATCACACCCGAGGGTGGATTGGGCATCGGCGATCGCGCCGCGGAATGCATACCAAACTTCCCGAACGAATCTTTCGATGTGACTGCAATCGGTCGGATGCAATCGAGCGATCCGTTTGAGCCGGCCGACGTTTCCGGGTCATTACCTGAAGAGATGACCGACAAATACGTGTCGGTAGATGAGCTTTCTCCGCAGTCTGTAGCAGAGGAAAAAAAGCCCTGGCTCGAGATGCGAGAGCATCCCATGATTCCGGTACGACAACGTGACTATCGGGAATTGTTGGCCAGACTCTACGACTGTAACATTCCAAATTCTTCGCAGTTGCCAGCGGAGAGTGGATATCCGCAATGATCGAACTCAATGACGTACTCAAACAGGTGGAAACCGAGGCAGCGGCGTTTGCCGCGATCGGTGCCGGCAGGCCAAAGGGGCGAACGGAAACTTTTCCTGTGGAGATCCAGTCGCCGGGCCTCTCTGGAGAACCTGAACTCTGTGGTGAGCAGGCGGGCATCAAAGCAGCACTCCAATTGCCCTTTGATCGGTCCGCGGCACCTACTGTCGATGTGCCTCTCAGTCGACTCGCCGAATCGCTACAGGTTCTGCCTGCACCTTCGCCCCGAGATGAGTATCACCGCACGTGCCAAAATCTGCTTGCGCACCTTCACAAAACGGCATGGCCGTTACTGTTGCTCTCTGAGGATGGATATTCAGATACGGTCGATATTCTAGGACAATTGCTGGTCGCTCTGGCTGAAATCAGCGAGGATCCGGTCCTTGCGATCGACGCCAGTGGCGGGCGACTCAAAAAACATTTCCAAGGTTTTGGCCAGGCAGCAACAACATGGTCTACAAAATCCAATAACGACTGGCAAAGCTCGATCACACAAACGAACCAGCCTGGCCTCTGCCTGATGCCACTCTCACCGGGAAAACCATCCATCGTGAAATCCGATTTTCAAAGCCAATTGGAAACGATGAATTTGCATTTCGGTTTGATTGTTATCGATGGTGGTAACGTGAATCGAGAAACCCTCCATCAGCTTACACTTTCTTCCGGAGGATCGTTGTTTCTCCTGCGGCTTGCTCTGACAGCTGAAAGCTGGGCCAAAAAAACCCACCGTCAAATTATGGCCTGGGGCGGAACACCTGTCGGTTGCATCACGACATTGCCCTCCACGGAAACCGCCTGAGCGGAAACAATCGGTTGGCGACCAATCTTTTTGCTCCGAAACCTTATTCGGGGGCGTTTCTCCGCTGGTGGCAAATTGCTGCATCGCGGCGGATACTTTCTGGCCTGGGATGACAAACACCCATCCTCCACGTAAACTTGTAGAGACTACGTCCTCCACGGTGATTGGCCCCAATCCCCTAAAGACATTGTGCTTCAAGACAAACTCAGCTCAAGGAAATCCTGCGAATGCGTACTTTTCTTGTCACCGGGGGTGCTGGATTTATAGGCTCCCACATTGCGACGGCCCTAGTAGAGCGAGGCGATCGAGTCCGGGTTTTGGATAATCTGAGTACCGGCCATCGGAGCAATCTGGCGCATATCGCCGATTCTGTCGAGTTCATTGAAGGGGATTTGCTTGATGCTGAATTGGTGGCCCAAGCGGTCGAAGGGATCGATTGCGTGTTCCACCAAGCGGCCCTGGCATCGGTCCCACGCAGCGTCGAAGCGCCGCTGGACACCAATGCGGCCTGCGTCACCGGAACCGTGACTCTTCTGGATACTGCCCGCCGGGCCGGGGTACGGCGATTGGTCTATGCCGCTTCGAGCAGCCTCTATGGAGACAAACCGAGCAGTTCAAAAAGTGAAGCCGATGTACCCGATCCCATTTCCCCTTACGGTGCTGCTAAGCTTGCCGGAGAATACTATTGCCACGCATTCACCGCCACCTACGGATTTGAAACAGTTGCCTTACGATACTTCAACGTCTTTGGCCCGAGGCAAGATCCGGGTAGTCCATACTCTGCAGTGATCCCGCTGTTCATCACCGCAATCCTTGAAAATCGCCAACCGGTGATTTTTGGCAATGGATTGCAATCCCGCGATTTCACCTTCATTGAGAACGTGGTGCATGGAAATCTTCTTGCCGCTGATGCCGAGGGCGTGGCCGGCCAAAGCTTCAACGTCGCTGCCGGTTGTAGTGTGACGCTATTGGAGATGCTTGCGGTACTCAATAAATATTTGGATACCGATGTAAAGCCAGAGTTTGCCGACCCGCGACCCGGCGATATTCTCGAGAGCCTTGCTGACATCTCTGCCGCACGCCAACAATTGGGCTACGAACCACAAGTCGCCTTCGAAGACGGTATTGCTAAAAGTATTGACTACTATCGCACGCTCTATGAGCAGCAGGCCGTCGACACCTGAATCGGTATAGCAGACCATAGAAAAACATCCTCCCGCGCCCCCTAATTTTTGAGGATAATGATAATGCGACCTAACGCGCTATCGCTTGCAGCGAGTCTCCTGATAGGGATGCTGGCCCTTGGTTGTACATCCCAAATCACAATCGAGCCCGTCGATCGGGCCGGCTTTGATCGTGTGATTACCGAGCATGCGGGCGAGGTGGTCCTGGTCGACTTCTGGGCAAGCTGGTGCATGCCCTGTCGACAGACGTTTCCCCATACCGTGGGTCTTTACGATACATTGCACGATCAGGGACTGACGGTTGTTTCGCTGAGCATGGATCAGCTTCAGGACAAGCAAAAAGCCCTTGAGTTCCTCTATCAACAAGGCGCTACCTTCGACAACCTGATCAGCAACTATCCCGATATCGAGGACGTCGTCGAGGCCTTTGGGATACCCGACGCCATCCCCTACTTCACGCTTTACGACCGTCAGGGCAAACTTCGATATCGCTTCAGCCCTCTTTTTGAAGACGGGAAAGAGGGCGAACCGCTTGAGGCACTCGACTCCCGCATCCGAGAATTACTGGCAGAAAAATAAGCCTGCAGCAATCACCCTGATTTTGAGCGCGTGAGAAATTTTCCTGCGTTTGGGGGCCAAAAATAGATCCTCACCGTGCGTGGCTATTTTCCTTTTGGTTTGACGGCGTTGCAAACAAAATTGTGGCCGTTAGAATCATACGCCTGATTCATTTTTCAGCCGCGGATTGTCCATACTGGCACCGCACTTCCGGGAGATGATTCCACGTGGAACTGGCAGTCCTCACCAAGCTGATCTTTACGCTCATCGGTGGTCTGGGCATCTTTTTGCTCGGCATGAAATCGATGTCCGACGGCATGCAGGCCGTTGCCGGTTCACGCCTGCGCGGGCTCATTAGCCTAGCGACCAATAACCGGTTTTTGGCAACCGGTGTCGGGGTCGTCGTCACCTGCGTGGTTCAATCGAGTTCGATCACGACCGTCATGGTCGTCGGCTTCGTCAACAGTGGGGTCATGCAGCTTGCCCAGGCCCTCGGCGTCATTATGGGAGCCAACATCGGCACCACGGTTACCGGCTGGATTTTGGTACTGAAAATCGGCAAGTATGGACTGCCGATTTTGGGGGCCGCAGCCATTACGTATCTTTTTTCCAAAGGGGATCGTTTGCGGTTCTGGGCCATGGTGATCATGGGAATTGGGATGATCTTCTTTGGTCTCGAACTCATGAAAGATGCCTGCAGCCTGATCAAAGAGCATCCGAGCTTTGAGAGTTGGTTCCAGAGTTTCCAGGCCAAGGATTACCTTGGGGTACTGGGCTGTGCCCTCATCGGGTGTTTCCTCACCGTCATGGTTCAATCGTCTTCTGCAACCCTTGGCATCACAATTTCATTGGCTTCGCAGGGCGTGATCAGCTATCCCACCGCGGCTGCCTTGATCCTCGGTGAAAACATCGGTACGACGATAACGGCCTATCTTGCCTCGCTCGGAGCAACCACCAATGCACGCCGGGCCGCTTATTTCCACATCATTTTCAATCTGCTCGGTGTCTTTTGGATCACGGCAATCTTTCATTGGTACATCGAACTGGTGCAGTGGGTCGTTGGCGATGACGTCACCAAAGTCATCATGGTAGACGGAAAACCAACCTACAATACTACCGCGACGATCGCTGCGACGCACTCGATCTTCAACGTCACCAATACGCTCCTGTTTCTTCCCTTCTTGCCACTGTTCGTGAAACTGTTGGAAAAATTCGTACCGGCAAAGGCATACAAGGAGAAACCGCACCTGACGGATCTCGATATCCGGATCCTGGAAACTCCTTTGCTGGCGATTGAGCAATCGCAAAAGGAAATCGAGAAGATGGGGGACGGCTGCATCAAGATGATGGATTGGCTCAAAACGCTTTACGGGCAAGATGATCGAGATCGCTCCCTTGCCGAAAGGCTGCATCATCGCGAGCGCGTACTCGATTCGGTCCATGACGAACTTTCGGTTTTTATTACATCACTTTTGTCCGGCAACGTACCGCATGCGACTGCCGAAGAGGCACGACGCCAACTCCGAATGGCCGATGAGTATGAATCTGTCAGTGACTATCTGGCCAACCTCGACAAGTTCGACCGTAAACTACGTGATGCTGAACTTCGGTTTACTGTGGAGCAAAGAAAAGACCTGCTCGAGTTGCACGAGCTCCTCGAGCAACATCTTGACATGGTTAACGATTCTCTCAAGCACCGTAATACCGATGTGATTACCAAACTGGAAACGATTGGTCTGCGGATACGCAATTTTCTCAAGACGCTCAGGCGCAAGCACCTGGACGATCTCTCTAGCGGGAATATCCGGCCGCAAGTGAGCGTGGCCTATCTGGCCGCGCTTAATGCGTATGCACGTGTAAGGGATCATTCGCGAAACATTGCCGAAGCTGTCTCCGGCGAAAAATGATCCTCGTCTCTGTATCCGGTTGCTCTCTAGTCTATGCCGGTGGTCTTTACCGGCAATCCATTGGGGCATTACCAGAATTTAATTGCCACTGGCACCCAAAAAAAGACCGATGAGGGCCAGGAGCGGCAAGAGACTGATCACCACAGATACAATGAGTACCTGCCCGGGAACTCTCTCCCGGCCGCTCCGCAGAACAAAGGGCAGCATGGCCAAACTGAGGATTCCGGAAAATGTGGCGGTCAGCACCAGAATCACTGCCAATGTCCCTAGGCGTTCGGATGGTTCGACAAATGCCCCGAGTAGAATGAGGCCGAGCATGGCCAATTCGCCCAGTAGCGATGTGAGGGTACACATGACCCAGGCAAGAACGATGGGCCTGAATGCCGACGAGGTGGATGTTTTTCTGCCCGTTACTGTCATTGTTTTGTCATTTTTTCCTATGCATCGCTGCTCTGGCTACCCCATTGCCGTCCCTTTCTAAGCTGTATGGTGACCTCTCCTTTTAATTTTGATAGTGAGCCGCAAAGAAAAAAGGCGTGAGAAACCGTTTGGTCTCTCACGCCCGAAAGATTTCAGAAACCGCTTTTCGCGACTCAGCAACGGTAGCTGGTGACCACAACATCGCCACACTTCTTGATGACAACCTTTACCTTGTAACCACAGCACCACTTATAAACAACAACTCCTTTGCAGCAGATGCCACAACGGCCTTTGACGCAGGGGTCGCCTTTGCAACAGGCGGGCAGGCAGATGGGGATGTCGTAGCAGGTTTTGCAGCAGCAGGGGTCATCTACTTTGAGTGTGGTCTTTGTCGGGGGATCGCAACCACAACATACTTTGCGACAACGGCCCCGTTGGCGATAAGTGATGCAAGGCTTTTCGCAGCACTCAGCAGCACCTTTATCGGCAGCACCCTCATCAGCGACCGTACGTAGACTGACCTCACGCTCTGCTTGCCCCTCGGCGGACCATGCGGCGGGAGCCACAACCAGACCCAAAACAAACAACGCCACTGGCAACAGAATCCATTTCATGTTCATGACAGATACACTCTCCTCAATATTAGGTGCGGAAACGCCACCATGCATTTCCTAAATACTCGGGGGCTTACGATACGCGGTCCCCGTGGTTACTCCGACATTGTACTCCAACAAAAACCCCCTGTTGACCCCACCCGCAAGGTCTACCATAAATCCACATTTTGACATATAAGCGTCTTTGATGATATTTTTTGGGGGCTTTGCGGTGACAACTTATTTTGACACGTTTTTGAAAGCAAACAACAGACACCCAGAACCGATCAAGATGGCTGCATCCAAGAAGCGGCAAAAGGAAGACGCGACCGACAGTACCCGAGCGCTCGCAGGATACTCTGCTGCTCAGACCTGCATGAGGGACTTGCCCACCATCTCGGTGAAAATATCGAACAGATATTGGCTGTCGTGAGGACCGGCAGAGGCCTCCGGATGGTACTGCACGCTAAAGGCGGGCAACTGCCGATGCCGGAGGCCTTCAATGGTACCATCATTCAAGTTGCGGTGGGTTACCTCAAGAATCTCCGGCAGGCAATCCTCTAAAACTGCAAAACCGTGATTTTGGGAGGTGATTTCCACACTCCCACTCGCTAAATTCTGCACCGGCTGGTTGGCCCCCCGATGTCCGAATTTCATCTTGAATGTCTTCGCCCCACAGGCAAGCGACAAAAGCTGATGTCCGAGACAGATTCCAAAAATTGGCTTTTCGCCTAATAAATCCCGAATTGTCTCTATTGCTGCGCTCAGCGGTTCCGGGTCACCCGGTCCGTTGGAAAGAAAAATTCCATCCGGCCCAAGGGCGAGGACTTCCGTTGCCGAAACCGAACCGGGAACAATCGTCACACGAAAACCACAGCCGACCAAATGCCGGGGAATATTCCACTTCATACCGTAATCGAATGCAACGACATGCGGTAAAGAGTTCCGGTCCGTACCCTCCGCTTCCAGAAGCGGATCGGATTTAAGCCGCGACCAACTGCTGAGCGGTTCACTCCAAGCGTAAGTCTCACTCGGCATGACTTCCCGCGTCAGATCGCGACCCACAAGCCCTGGACTTGCCTTGGCCTTGGCGACCAATCTTGCTTCGTCCAGATCGGTCGTCGATAGGACCCCTTTCATCGCACCAGCGCTGCGAATATGCCGCACCAAGGCCCGGGTATCGACCCCCTCGATCGCCACAACGCCCCACTCCTTTAGATAGGCTCCGAAATCTTTGCTGGAGCGGAAATTGCTGCGAATACGACTATTTTCTCGCACAACAAAGCCGGCCAGATGGGGCCGCTCACTTTCCCGGTCGTCTTGGTTGACTCCATAATTTCCCATCAGGGGATAGGTCATCGTGACAATCTGACCACAATAACTGGGATCGGTGAGGATTTCCTGATAACCGGTCATGGAGGTATTAAAACAGACCTCACCATCGACTTCTCCCTCGGCACCGAACGCCTGGCCGGTATAGACCGTACCGTCCTCGAGGACGAGTTTGGCAGGCTTCTTTTCAATCACGTCCAACATCTCCTCGTTGGCTGGTTTGGCCATTTGTCCAACATCAATCATCCCCCGCGATCCATGTTAAACCGTATCGCTTATACCGCCGATGAGAGCGGCAGCGTTCCCATTTCAGCATCTCAAAGAGTCAACCTATGCACCAAGTAAAGTTCGAGCACCGTTCGCTCCGATACCAAGTCTACGGCTGTGGGTCTCCGGACTCCAAAAATATTTGGTAATTCGGGCAGCCTATTTTGAGAGTTCCTGTCCCGGCGAGCAGGAACTCTCTTTTTTTTATGGTATTTCGTTCCTATTGCCCAGTATAGGCTCCTGCCGCTCGCTTTTCCTAGTACCCCACAAAGTGTCCGGGTACCGGGCGGGCCAGTTTTCAATACCAAAAAGCCCCGATCGTGCTAACCGGCACGCAAACCGCGATCGACCTGATCCTGGTCGCGGAGGTAAACCGCCAGAACCGATTCAAACAACTCGCTGCTGATTTGCCAGGATGGATTTTCATCCGTGTGGGCGTTGCCATGCTCCACCAACAAACGATAGAGAAATTTGAAGAGGTGGCGGGGAACCCGCAAGGAGCGAAAGGCTTCAATCAGCCGCTGTTCACTCACAAAACTATCAAACCAGCGGCGTAACGCCGGTTCACTGCCCGATTTTGCACAAGCTCGAATACGGGCAGCGGCAACATCGTACAAAGCCTCGCCGGTCCACTCGAGTGAGGGAATCATATTCTGCTTATCGAGCCGTGCACGTTGAAAAAACTCACGGTCCTCGCGTTCGAGATAATGCTCCACCTCAATCGGCAAGAGAAGTTTGAAACCAAGCCCCGGATGTTTTAGCAACTTGTTATCGAGCAATGGCCAAAGAAATGCCTTCATGAAATCGGCCCGACCGTTAATCAGGTGCGGTTCATCAACGCGATCCACAAGAACTAAAACACCCGAAAATCCCAACGTTTGTAAGATTGCCTGTAGTTTGCAGAACAACTCAAAGCGATCATCGGTGCGATCCTTGTTTGGCAACGGCTGACCACCAAGTTCCGATCCGGAAAAGTTGAGCATCACTTTGCATAACGGCCATGCCCGGCGGTTGCCCGTCCGTACATGTTTGGCGATTTGGCGAGCGGACCAGAACCATTTCCAGATGCGAGCAAGTCGTGGCAGGAGGCTCACTAAAACGATCGCATAAGGCCAAGGCGTTCTCAGGGTGTCCCACCAGCCGCGCCAGAAAATCATTCCAAATACTGAGCACGTCACCAGTACGCAAAGCGCAATATCCCAATATGTGGGAAAAGTCCTGAATCTCAATTTGCGGCGTAAGCGATGCCACCGTCCCCTAAATGTCTCTGCCGTCGATTGGTCGTAGCAGGCGGCCAGCAACAAGAGGTCCCTCGCTTGATTGCGATCGAGGCCGCGAATTGCACTTTTCTCAATCTCCCAGGCCACTCCTGTGGGCTGGGATACCCCTAAAATCCGGTCGGCAAGACCGGTAACACCTAAGGAGAGAATGGCATCGATGTGATCCCATAGTTTCCACTCGGAAAGCACACGATCCGGCTTGCGGCGTCGCGAGGAGAGCGTTTCTCGAAATCGATCCAAAAATGGATTGAAGTCAACATAATCAATGACAAAAACCCGCTCTCCTGGATGTTCACGATTGTATTGATTCACGTGCTCGAGAATCTGCAGCCGAATTGCGGTCTTACCCGATCCTTTTTCACCAAACACCAGCGAGGTCGCCGGTTCTGAGGGATTCCCATAGATCTTGTCCCAGGCGGGATGGAAAATTTCTTTCAGACAGTGTTCTTTAAAAACCAGGTCTGTCTGTGCATCTTCTTCCACAAACGGATTGGAGATAAGGCCGTGATGATCAAAAAACTGCTGGATGTTCATGACAAAATCATTGGTGCTGCGACAGCTACTGAGCACCATCCCCTGGGAAATATTCCGGAAATCGAATCGCCGCCTTTTGCCAATGGTGAGGGTCATTGGGCGAGTCCAGAGGACGAATCGGCGTATCGGCAACAACACGGCCTTGTTGGATCCACTGTTGCAGCAACTCCTCTGGAGCCGGGCCATATTGCTGGTTATCGGCTTGAGACAAGATCCACCACTGCTCGGAAATGGCCGGCTCCGCCGGCTTGCCTTTGTCCGGATTGTGTATGGTGCCTGCCGTCTCCTGGGAGAGGGGGGCAGCGACTGACTGGGCGGTGTCAAGCAACGGCCCTGAAAGGATAGCTTCCTCTTTGACCGGATGAGCCAGTGGGATCACTTGCTCCTCTACTGCCGCCTTGCTGCTCGGCCGCGTGGAAGTGAGCGGTATCTCCACTCTGGCATTGCACTGGGGACAAAATCCCGCCTTACCCGCCAAAAACGATTTGACGTTGAGTTTGTGCCCCTGGGGACAAAAAAATCGAATGCCCATGGTCGTTTTCACCAATCAGCGAATGAACTTGGCACAGCCTCGGAGCTGCCCCACTAGCCTTCGAACTCCAGATATTCCTCTTCAAAATAAGAAGCCAAATGCCCACCTAAAGGAAAAGACAACTACCATCACTTTCTCTCTGTCCAATATACATGTGCAAATTGAGGGGGAAAAGAGACCCACAGCGTTGCCACATGGTGAATGTAATAGACAGGAATATTATTTATAGCCTTCGTGACACGCGGAGCAGGTTTTGCTGATCTCGCCATAGAGTTTCTGTACCTCCGGGAGATTTTGACTCTTGATCGCGGACACAAGTTCTTGGGCCTGCTTCTGGAGCTGCTTGCAATAAGCGACAAAGTCATCGTCGTCATAGAATTCGTACTCTTCCTGCTGAAAAATTTCGGCAAGTGCGGCAATGATTTCTGCTTCGTGCAACAACGACTCGCGATTCTGTTTAAATTCAGCATCATTTGCAATCCACGGTTTGATTCGCTCCTTATCCGATCTTTCAATTCGCTGCATCAAGAGCCGCCGCTCAACGAGCCGGCTCCATACACCACGCTCTTCCGATTTTGTCGTTTCGAACTCCACCGTGCCACCGCGAATCAATTCTTCGAGATCCTCAAAACGTGCCCTCGATTCCTGATATGCATTTTGACTCCCTACCTTTGCATTTGCAGCTGCGCGGGCAAAGGCGTCCCGGGCGTCACTCGATACAGCTTGCCAGCGGATTGGTTCACCATACTCGGCGATAATACCAAACATCGCAGCAATAACGGCAAACTGTTTTTCAACTTTGCGATTACCACCCGCTTTAAAGGTTCCTGGGCGACGAACGTTTTGGGCAACCTCAGGCTTCAGGTTTTTGATTTCGTCGGTAACGGTTTCTTCCGAGATGAGTTTGGACCAGGGAACGAGCCCGTTTATGCCCTGCTGGGGTACTGCAGATTCACTCGCTGAGGGGGCGGCTCTGTTCTTTTCGGGCCGGGAGCCACGAACAGCCTCAAAAGGATCTCCCTGAAACAGTTTTTCTGTGGCGGGGTCCCAACTGCCCGGTGGCTCAGCGCGGGTCGGCCGGATCTTGGAATTGGGCCGTTTGGTCTGTCTCGTATCCTGCTCGCACCGAGCAATCGAAATAGTCAACAGAAAAATGCCCGACAACAGACAACATGGAAAGAGGATACGCATAGCAACAGTATTATCTGCCAGTTTTAGCCCCTCGGCAAGTCAAACCTGTATCCCCCAATGGCAGACCTGCCAGCAGTTCGGCTGAGCGAATCGGCTTGCAGCAAAGCAGAAAAAGAGTCCTCCAGGGCAAAAATGGGAGCGGTAAAGAGACTGGGGTGGCAATGCTGCTAAGAGCAACCAATTTCGATTAGAATACCGGTCTAATCAAATTTTGTCGCAACAGATTGTCACAGCGAACCGCACGATCATGCCCCACCATCATCGCCATATCGGCTTCATTGGACTTCTGTTTGTTTCGGTCGGTGGTATTCTCGGCTCCGGCTGGCTTTTCGGACCACTCTATGCAGTGCAACTGGCCGGACCAGCATCGCTGATTGCCTGGGTGATCGGTGGCCTGGCAATCATGGTCATAGCAGTCACCTTTGCGGAACTTGGAGCAATGTTGCCGATCAATGGCGGGATTACCCGCTATGCGCTACTCTCGCATGGTCGCACCGCTGGCTTTTTTGCATCCTTGAGTTCCTGGCTGACCTTTACTGTTATCGTGGCCGCCGAAGTGCAGGCGGTGATGCAGTACGGTTCCATCTACCTTCCCTGGCTGACCAAGGAGCAACTGGGAAAAGACGGACAGACAATTTCTCATCCCCTGACTCTATACGGATTTTTTTGTGCTGCCGCACTTTGGATTCTTTTTTCGCTGATCAACTGGAGGGGAGTCAAACTTTTTGCCCATATCAATAGCAGCCTCACTTGGGTAAAAATCGCGCTGGTGGTTGTTGTTACGGTCTCATTGATTGCATTTTCCTTCCGCTGGGAAATGTTTGATGATATCAAGGAAGGGGGTTTTGCTCCTTACGGCACAGCGGGAATCTGTCGCGCTCTGGCGTATGGAGGTGTGATTTATGCATTCACTGGATTCCAGCATGCAGCCATTGCAGCTGGCGAGTCAAAAAATCCACACCGGGATGTTCCCATTGCAGTCATTACATCAATCCTCTTTTGCATGCTCTGTTACATCGGACTGCAGATCGCCTTTCTGGGAGGCTTAAGGCCAGCTAATTTTCCCGCGCCGGGCAACTGGAGAGAGCTTGGTTTTGCCGACCAAGTCGGCCCGATTGCCGGATTGGCCAAGACACTCGGTGTCGTATGGATGTTTTATTTTGTTTTTGCCGGAGCGATCGTCTCACCGTTGGGTGCGGGATTGATCAATCTCGGCTCAAGCCTGCGAATTGCCCGCGGCATGAGCCACGACCGCTACCTGCCCCGTCGACTCAGTCGCATCGGTCGTTACCACTCGCCGGGCCTCTTGATCGTTCTGTCGTTTCCCGTTGGGCTCTTTCTCTTTCTTCCCTTTCCTGGTTGGCAGGAACTGGTTGCCTTTCTCACGGCTGTCGTCGTCATCGCATACGCACTCGGGCCACTAAGTTTGCTGGCACTTCGACAACAGTTACCCAATCAGAAGCGGCCCTTCCGACTACCCTGGGCCGAATTCTTTTGCCCTCTGGCCTTTATGATCTGTGGGC
>Ga0315338_1001352_pt1 | contig 31566 bp, 27 predicted proteins | sample ASW8metaG_FD_204518 | JGI IMG/M metagenome (GOLD analysis project Ga0315338, IMG submission 204518) | Ammonia-oxidizing marine archaeal communities from Monterey Bay, California, United States - ASW #8 | ecosystem: Environmental > Aquatic > Marine > Coastal | place: USA: California | collected... | reverse complement strand
TCACGACTGTAGACACATCCATGATCGATATGGACGCTGTCAACAATACCTACGATCACAGTATCAATCGGCAATGAACTGGTTTCTTCTGTGAGGCGGGCACTGGAGCCCTGGGTGATCAAAACATAATCTCCCTCACCCGCGCCGATAGTATCGACCGCAACAAACGTGCGACCGGTAGTCAACAACTCACGACGACTGTCCCCATCAAGCCGATAGGGCTCAACCACCATCAGCTTCTGGCCAACCATGACATCCACTTTTTGCGTAGAAACTACCGAACCAGTGACTTTTGCTACAAACATTGTTTTAGTTCCTGGCGTTGAATGGTTTAATTCGCAAGCAGCCCATAGACCTGCTTTGCAACAATCAACTCTTCGTGTGTTGGTACGATCCAAACTTGTATTCCACTCTCCGCATTGCTTAAAAGTGTCTCACCCTGGGCCTGGGCGTTACATGCTTCGTCAATCACAATGCCCAACTCCTCCAGGCCGTGGCATACCGCCTGGCGAATGGCCGCACTGTTTTCTCCAATTCCACCTGTAAACACGATTGCATCCGCGCCGCCAAGTTCCACCAACATCCACCCGAGATATTGGCGAATATTGGAAACAAAAGTCTCCAATGCCAATGTTGCCCGGGCGTCACCCTTCGCAGAAGCCTGCTCCAAGTCACGAACATCACCACTAATGCCACTAATTCCGAGCAAACCACCCTCCGTCGCAAGTTGTTCTAGAACCACCTTAAGCGACTCACCGGTTCGCTCCATCACCAGCGGCAAAACAAAGGGGTCGAAATCGCCGACGCGATTGTTCTGCAAAACTCCCGATTGGGGACTGGTTCCCATGCTGGTCGCCACACTTTCCCCGCCCCGGATTGCAGCTAGACTGCTGGAACCGCCGAGATGGCATGAAATGAGGCGCAAATCATCACGACCCAATATCTCCGCAGTCCGCTCGGCAATGTAACGGTGACTGGCCCCATGAAATCCGAAGCGGCGTACCTGATAATTCTCTTCCCAGTGGTGGGGAACGGCATACGTGCGGTTCCGGGCAGGAATCGTACTGTGAAAATCTGTTTCAAATGCCGCCACGAGAGGAATCTCTGGAAATTGCTCCGCTAGTTGCTGCATTGCCGCAATATATGGCGGGTTATGCGCTGGCGCAACATCATTCATCTCGGACATCGCCTCAATGACCTCGTGATCCACACGGCGCACACCGGTGAGCCGACCACCATGAACCGCTTTAAAACCAATAGCCGCAACCTCGCCCGCATCAGCAAGACATCCATGTTCAGAATCCGTGAGTTGCTCTAGACAACAACGTACTGCTGCGGCGTGATCCGGAACCGGACCCGCCACTACGTCACGCTGTTCGCCTATTTCAATCATGCAACAACTCTCTTCTGACCCAATGCGATCGATACTTCCTCGCGCCAACTGCTCCGCAGCTGGCATTTCATAGAGACGGTACTTGAAACTCGTCGACCCTAGATTGGCTACCAGAATCTTCATCTTTTCGGCTTCCTGCTCGGTTTCATTCCTGATGACTTACTTCAGATAGGCGTCGAGAAGTCCTTCCGCAGGTCGCGGGATGACATGACTCGAAACCAACTCACCCAGTTGGGTAGCGGCATTGGCACCTGCCTCGACCGCTGCACGGACACTACCGACATCGCCCTTAACGACCGTCGTCATGTACGCACCACCAATCTGAACTCGCTTAATAATTTCGACGTTGGCGGCCTTGGCCATCGCGTCGCTCGCCTCGACCAAAGGTACGAGCCCTTTGGTTTCAATTAATCCAATGGCATGATTCATCACAAAACTCCTTGTCATAAAAAGTAAACTGTTTTCAACAGCAGCAACTCTATCAGCTACTGGCAGCTGCTGGGCCAAGTGCCACGTCAAGATCGTCATGAGGTCGCGGGATCACCTGAACGCTCACCACCTCACCAATACGTCCAGCCGCATTGGCACCGGCATCGGTGGCGGCTTTAACAGCAGCCACATCGCCGGTAACAAAAGCGGTCACCAGTCCTGAACCGATTTTATCCCAGCCGAGAAACTCGACATTGGCCGCCTTCATCATTGCATCGCTGGCCTCGACCAGGGCGACAAAGCCCTTGGTTTCGATCATTCCCAGCGCTTCTTGGACTTTAGCCATAACACGCGTCTCCCAATTTAAAAATAAGTTGCCAAATACAAAACCACAATTGCGGCACTTCGTTGCCGCATCCGCTTCACCAACCGACCTGAGTTACGCAGAGGATTTCAAAAGCTCACACCGCCTCGCGTTCTCCAAATCAAGAGCATTTCCCTCGTCGGTGTCGATATGTACTTCGAGCTTGCTCTCCGGATCGACGCGAACGAGTAAATTTTCAAGGACCGCGCCACAATGAGATTCGATTCGCAAATGGATTCGATCGCCATTTGTGACGCCATAATGCACGGCATCTACTGGCCCCATGTGGACATGCCGTTCGGCGCGAATGACACCTTGCTCAAGTTCAACAACACCTTTGGGACCAACGAGCACGCATCCCGGAGTCCCTTCGAGTTTCCCGCTAGCACGAACAGGAATGTTCAGACCCAAGGAGATGGCATCGGTAAATGCCAACTCCACCTGGCTTGCGGAGCGTGTTGGGCCCAACACCCGAACGGCGGGCAACATCCGCTTTCGTGGGCCAACCACCATCACGGTTTCTTCTGCGGCATAAAATCCCTCTTGATAGAGCTCTTTCATCGGGGTGAGTGTGTGTCCCGCTCCAAAGAGGGTTTCGACATCTGCATCCGTAAGATGGCAGTGCCTCGCGGATATACTGACCACAAGTTCCGGCGATCCATTAGAGGATGTGGGCAGAGCAGCGAGAACAATTTCCCGGACAATGCTTTCCACCGACGAACGATCGATAGGAGGTGCCAAATCCATACTGTTTTGTTTCGTTTTCGTTAATTTTGACTCGGAGTCGATTCTGTCTGGCAGACGCTTAAGTCAATACCAAGGGAATGGAGTCGGTTTTTCCATTCGCCTGTGATCGCATCGTCCACCACGATCCGGTGAATGTCTTCCAATCCGCATAATCGCGACAAACTGCTAAGCCCGAATTTGGTGCTATCGGCAACAATCACAGGCTCGTCACACGCAGCAAGCATAGCTCGCTGTGTTTCGACTTGCAGGATATTACTGTTAAAAAATCCACGCTCATTGACCGCGGCCACACTTAAAATGGTATGCCGGACATTGAGGTCGTTTAGCATCGTGTTCGCAAAGGGGCCCATGGCTACACCTGTGCGGAAATGAACATTCCCGCCAATAAGGACCAAATCGCAGTCCGCACAGGAAGCAAAAAGATTGGCGACCGGCATCGAATTGGTCACAACCTGCAGCGGGCGTCCTACAAGTAGGCGTGCGACTTCGTACGTTGTGCTGCCACCATCGAGCAGTACCGTATCGCCATCCGAAACGATGTCGGCTGCTATCCGGGCGATGGCCCGTTTTTTGTCCCAGTGCGCCCGCTGTCGATCGCGAAAATGTGGAAATTCTGGGGCCTCACCCGTGTAAAACACGCCCCCGTGAGTACGCCGCGCGTGGCCTATTTGCTCAAGATGCTCCAGATCCCGACGGATGGTCGATTCCGATACCTGCAATTCGTTCGCCAGGTCGGGTAGTGACGCAAAACCCTGCTTCCGAACCATTTCCAGCAATTGATCGCGCCTCGTTTGCACCACCATAGAAGACTATCCCGTGAAAGTATTCTTGCGAACCATTTGCCAATAGACCCCATTATTGATGAATTAATGCGATAAAACAACCATCTAATGTACATATCCGGCATATTCACCCATAATTAATCCCAAAAATGACAGTTTTCTATCATCCCGATCAAAAAACGGGGAAAGCAGGGGGGATTCTCAAGCCCGGGTCTCAATGAAAGAATCGCCCAGGCGAGTGAAGACCAGCAGCAACCGGAGCAGACATGAGTAAAAAAGGTTACCTCGCGATTGATCTGGGAGCCGAATCGGGCCGCGTCGTTCTCGGGGTCTTGGCCGAGGACCGACTGGAACTGCAGGAGATCCATCGCTTTGGCCACCAGGTGCTGCCCCTGCCGAGTGGCCTGCACTGGAATCTGACCGGCCTTTGGCAGGGCATGCTCGAAGGAATCCGCAAAGCTGTCGGCACGGCGCAAGACCAAGAAATTTCCCTCGCCTCCCTGGGCGTCGATGCCTGGGGAGTTGATTGGGCCACCATCACCCCAAACGGTGAACTCCTTGGACTGCCCCACTGCTATCGAGATACGGCACACGCAGCGGCCTTTGAGCGACTTATGCAAGATCCCGGAGGAGCGGCAATTTATGACGCAACCGGCATCCAACTGCTTCCCCTCAATACGCTTTTTCAACTCGCCAGCCGCCACCAGCGGGAGCCTATGCTTCTAGAACGCGCCGACAAGCTTCTCTTCATTCCCGATCTTTTTCATTTTCTGTTTACCGGCCGCGCGGTGGTCGAGGAGACGATCGCATCAACAAGTCAGATGACCGATACACGCACAGGCAGGTGGGCGGTCGACCTTTTACAACAGATCGGCCTTCCGACAGAGATGCTCGGGGAAATCATTCCTACGGGCACAACCATTGGGCCCATGTTGCCTGAGATTGCTGCGGAGGTGGGTCTTTTGGAGCCGCTACCGGTGGTTGCTCCGGCTGCTCACGATACGGCATCTGCAGTTGCAGCCGTTCCCGCCAACCAAAAAACCAGTTGGTGCTATCTCTCGAGCGGCACATGGTCCCTCATGGGTGCAGAACTTGAGGCACCCATCATCAGTAGTGAGGCTCGCGATGCCCCGTTTACGAACGAACGGGGAGTAGGAGGATCCACACGCTTTTTGAAAAACATTATCGGCCTTTGGCTTGTGCAACAGTGCCGCCAGGCACTCTTGCGTGACGGCCATAACTACAGCTACGCCGACCTTACTGAAGCGGCAGCCGAGTCCGAGCCTTTCCGCACATTGCTCGACCCAGACCACGAACCATTCATGTTGCCTGGAGGGATGCTGACAAAAATTGCTGACTACGCCCGTAGTAGTGGACAACCGGTCCCAGATTCTCCGGGACAATTTGTTCGTAGCTGTCTGGAATCACTCGCCCTCATCTATCGTCGCACGCTGGAAAAACTCGAGAAGGTTACGGCCCGACGATACGACAATCTGCACATTGTCGGTGGTGGCGGAAAAAATGAACTGCTTTGTCAGATGACCTCAGATGCCATCTCGCGCCCCGTCATCGTCGGCCCCGAAGAAGCAACGGCTGCCGGAAATGTACTCACACAGGCCCTGGGCACAGGTGACGTCGATGACCTTTGGCATATCCGTCGGATTGTCGCCGCTTCCTTCCAGCCGACGCATTATCAACCTGGCAATGTAAAAGCATGGGACATTGCCTACGACCGCTTCTTGAAATTGCGTGGGGAAGCTTGAAAAAGGTTTTGATAGCGCCAAGCCAGTCTTGCCGGCCCTCTCGAGTGGACTTACAGTAATATTAAATGTAACCACCTGTATGACCGTAACCGCAACTGATGAGTTCTCCATGCGTGTTGGCCTTTTTATCCCATGCTATGTCGATCAACTCTATCCGAACGTGGGAATCGCAACCGTGCGGGTATTGGAACGATTTGGAGTCGACGTCGATTTTCCCGAGGATCAGACCTGCTGCGGTCAACCAATGGCCAACATAGGCTGCGATCAGGCAGCCGCCCCACTTGCAGAAAAATTCTTTGCGACTTTCCGTCACTACGAACATGTCGTCTGCCCCTCGGGGAGCTGCACGGCGATGGTGCGCCAACATTACGAGCAGTACATCGGCCACCATGAAGGCTTTGAACCCCTTCGAAGCAGCGTGTACGAACTGAGTGAATTTATTACCGATGTGCTAGGCGCTAGACAACTGAAGGGTGACTTTCCCCACCGAGTAGGGATCCACCAGAGCTGCCATGGTCTTCGCGAGCTTCGTTTGGCCGAATCGTCAGAACGCGCTGCGAAACCTTTCTCCAAGCCTCGGTCGTTGCTCGAGTCCCTTGAAGGCATCGAATTGGTGTCGCTCTTGCGAACCGATGAATGCTGCGGCTTTGGGGGCACCTTTGCGGTCACAGAAGAGGCGGTCTCATGCTCGATGGGCAATGACCGTATCCGAGACCACGAACAGGCGGGGACGGAAATTCTTACCGGGGTGGATATGTCCTGCTTGATGCATATGGAAGGTTTGCTTCGACGGCAGAAAAAACCAATGCGGGTGATGCATCTTGCCGAAATCCTTTGCGAGAGCGGGGCACATTGCACATGAACCACCCCCAAGCGTCCGCCAGCTTCCTTGCAAATGAGAAACGTGCCAAATGGCACGACGATGCCCTCTGGTTTGTCCGCAGCAAACGAGATCTGGCCACCGAGGAGGTTCCCGAATGGGAACAACTTCGCGAGCAGGCTGCGCAAATCAAGAGACACACCATTGAAAATCTTAAAACCTACCTCCAACAATTCGAGCAGAAGGCCACCGATCTCGGTGCCCACGTCCATTGGGCCCGCGACGCGGCAGAACACAATGCGATTGTTCAGACCATTCTCCGCGACTACGGAGCGAGCCGTATCGTCAAAAGCAAATCGATGCTTACCGAGGAATGCCAGCTAAATCCACATCTTGAGAACGCTGGCTTTGAAATCACCGACACCGATCTGGGAGAATGGATTGTCCAACTGAGAAACGAGTCGCCAAGTCACATCGTCCTTCCCGCCATCCATATCAAGAAAGAGGAAGTGGGCGAACTCTTCCACCAGAAGTTTGGGACCCAACAGGGCAATGCGGACCCTGATTATCTTACTGAATCTGCTCGAAACACATTGAGAAAGAGTTTTCTACAGGCGGACGCCGCGATCACAGGCGTCAATTTTGCGATTGCTGAAACGGGCGGGATTGTCGTCTGTACCAACGAAGGCAATGCCGACATGGGCACCGGATTGCCCGGTTTGCATATCGCTTGCATGGGAATCGAAAAGATTATTCCACGAGCAGAGGACTTGGCAATCTTTTTACGGTTGCTTGCCCGCAGCGCAACAGGACAACCGATCACCGCATACACCACCCATTACCATGGCCCACGACCAGATGGTCAACTCCATATCGTGCTGGTCAATAACGGCCGCACTGATATATTGAAGCAAGACGCCTTCCGTAATTCGCTCCATTGCATTCGGTGTGGAGCCTGCATGAACACCTGCCCCGTCTACCGTCGCAGCGGCGGACACAGTTATGGCTATACGGTCCCCGGTCCGATCGGTTCTATCCTCGCATCCGCCCGAGACCCAAAGGCATTTTCCACCTTACCCTACGCGTCGAGTTTGTGCGGCTCGTGCACGGATGTCTGCCCAGTCAAAATCGACCTCCACCATCAACTCTTGGCGTGGCGCAGCGAAATCACTCGCCAAAAGATTCTTCCTCTTTACAAGCGTTTCGGAATGACACTTCTGAGCCATCTCATGCGGCGGACCTGGCTCTATCGCCTTTTCGGTTCTTTAAGCCGAAACGTCGGTCGCGTTTTTCCGAGAAAAGTTCTCTACTGTCGCTTCAATGTCTGGGGGCGCCAGAGAGAACTACCACCGCTGCCGAAAAAGAGTTTTCGCCGCATGTTCCAAGAAGAGGCAGCTCGCCGTGGAAGAAAACACGATGAAAAGTAGACAGGCCATTCTCGATTCCATCGCAGACTCCGATGGCGCTGCATTGGAACTTCCGCCACGGGCTACCTTTGGGATCACCTACGACGATCCGGTTGCAACATTTTCCAAAATTCTCAAAATGGTTGGCGGAACAGCTATCCACGTCGAAAACACCCAAACTCTCCTAGGGAAATTAACAACGCTGGATTTTCTTGCCGGGGCGAGCAACATCTATTCGGCGATTCCGACATTTCTCCCTTCCACCGTCGATCTAACCAAAACCGACACACCGCAACAACTCCAGGACTTGGATGTAGCCCTCCTGCGCGGCGAGCTTGCGGTCGCTGAAAACGGAGCGGTCTGGGTCACCGATGAGGATCTCCGGCATCGTGTTGTGCCCTTTATTGCCGAGCACGTCATTTTGATTGTTTCGGTCGCTTCCGTACTGCACAACCTGCACGAGGCATATGAGCAACTCTCGTTCGATAAACCCCAATATGGCGTGTTTATCTCGGGTCCCTCCAAGACTGCCGATATCGAGCAATCGCTCGTCTTTGGAGCACAAGGTCCACGTACACTCACCGTTTTTCTTCTCGATGAGAAACCTCCCGCCTGAACAAAAAGGCAATATCTGGCAGTACCTTTCGGGGGCAGCAGAGCAGGGCGTGTAGACGATGCTCGGTCACTCGGAGTACACTGTTCGATCTAAAACCGAGTTTGATCGTTAGCGATGCGGCATCCCTTATCCCTCCCAACTGTGGAAACCTGTCCATGGACATGGAAAAACTAGTCTCGCTCTGCAAGCGTCGGGGGTTTTTGTTTCAATCAAGCGATATCTACGGAGGCCTGCAGGGATTCTGGGATTATGGCCCTCTCGGAGTGGAACTAAAACGCAACGTCAAAAATGCGTGGTGGCGCGACATGGTCACAAGCCACGATGAGTCGACACAACCGGTCAACGGGCCATCCCCATTTGAGATGACCGGACTCGACTGCACCATCATCATGCACCCGCAAGTCTGGAAATGTTCCGGACATTATGATCTGTTTCATGATTTTATGGTCGATTGTCGAGAATCCAGAAAACGATATCGGCACGATCAGTTGCAGGGGCGCTGGGCAGCCTACAACGGGCAACGGATCTTTGTAGCCACCGAATCTGGTGGTGATGAAGGTTGCGAGGCTGTCACACGTCGCGCTTTAAAGTTTTTTCACCTCAGGACCAAACAACAGGATCGTCTCGAGTGGGATGGTGAACTACAGCCTTTAACGGCGATCACCGACCTAGCAGCGGTACTCGGACCCGACGCTACCGAGCCTGGCACCCTTACCGAGCCACGAGAATTTAACCTGATGTTTAAAACCATTGTCGGTGCACTCGGTGGTGAACAGGATACAGCCTTTCTCCGCCCGGAAACCGCACAGGGCATTTTTGTAAATTTCAAAAATGTTGTGGATAGTACTCGGGTTCGCATTCCCTTTGGAATCGCTCAGATTGGGAAGAGTTTCCGCAATGAAATTACACCTCGCAACTTCACATTCCGCTCGCGAGAATTTGAGCAGATGGAGATCGAGTTCTTTTGCCATCCCGATTCGTCGCATGTCTGGTATCAATATTGGCGGGACCGACGCATGCGATGGTACACCGACCTGGGGCTCGCTAGCGATCGTTTGCAATTACGCGAGCACGACCCCGATGAGTTGAGCCACTATTCCACCGGAACGGCAGATATCGAATACGCATTTCCTTTTTTACCCGCTGGCGAGTATGGCGAATTGGAAGGAATCGCACATCGTGGCGACTTTGATCTGCGAAGCCACATGGAGGGCAAGCTGGATGAAAAGAGCCAGCCGTTGGAGGTGGAACTTGGCGAAGATGGGAATCCAAAGTACCGCGGCAGTGGCAAGGATCTGACCTACCGCGACGAGGCGAGTGGTGAGCGATACACCCCCCACGTTATCGAACCGTCTGCAGGCGCCGATCGGGCCACCTTGGCATTTCTCTGCGAAGCGTACCGTGAAGACGAAGCTCCAGACGACAAGGGCAAGATGCAAACCCGCACGGTGCTCCAATTGCACCCACGGCTGGCCCCAATCAAGGCGGCTGTCTTTCCGCTCGTCAAAAAGGACGGAATGCCTGAAAAGGCGAGGGAGCTCTACCGGAGCCTCAAAAAATCGTGGAATGTTTTTTATGATGAAAAGGGAGCTGTTGGGCGCCGCTACCGACGCCAGGATGAGGCTGGCACTCCCTATTGCATTACCGTGGACGGGGAATCGCTGACAAACGACACAGTCACGATACGGGATCGTGATACCCTCAAGCAGTGGCGTGTTCCGATTGAGCAGTGCAGTTCCGAACTGCATGACCGCCTACAGTAGCACCCATCGATCAAGTGTCTGGCATGCAGCTGAGAAAAAGCATCCCAGGATTCGCGAGTACGGCCTCGGGAGGCCCGCGCGCATTCCAATGGCACCCTTTATTGGTATGCGAATGTGGTGTCCCCAATCCGCCACAGCGTAACAATCGTCAATACCCGTCCTAGCGATACCGATTACGCACATTGGAAACATTATCCCATCCGACTATCTTTCCTGATCCGGATATTTTTGCATTTTGTCCTTGGATGTTGCTATTCATCGCGCACGATTGTGTATCAACATTCACTCAAAATAATTATCGATCGGGAGTTGCTATGGTTAGCGCAGAACCTATTGACGTTGCTACGGTCAACTATGAAACAAATGAAGATTTTGAGGGCTGCAATTCCGATGTTTCCGGAACGGAAGCGATCGAAAACGCAAATGTCGCCCCCCAGCGGCCAAAGGTACCCCGACGCCGTCAAATTGACCCCACGACATGTGAGCGAGATTACTCGCAGGACGAAATCGAATTCATGCAGGCCCTAGATGAATACAAGCGGCGTAACGGCCGAATGTTCCCAACGTGCAGCGAAATCCTTGAAGTCGTTCGCGGTTTGAATTACGTCAAGCAGCCGCCAATACTGGATCCTCCTGTGGCGACAAATAGCTGAACAGCATTTGCATGTACGCCAGCAGCTTTGATCGCTATGGTCGTCGGCTTCTAGCAACATACAGAATGTCCCCTTGCCGGTCTTAAAATCTATTAAGCGGGCGGTGGGACTTTTTCATTCTGGTGAGTTGAATGCATCGCCCGCCCGGCCCATAATGGTTCGTGCCCCGAACCTTTCGGGGAGCGTTCAAATCCGGATCTTCTTACCTTGCAAACCATCCGTCACGTCGATGCCCTGGATTCCTCGTTATGCGGGGGCGCTCTTTCGATCGGCAATTTTGATGGCGTCCATCGAGGCCACGTCGAAATTATCAAACAGGTAGTAGCGAGGGCCAAACAGTATGGTGGCCCCGCGATTATCTTTACCTTTGATCCCCACCCAGTGCAATTGTTGCGTCCCGACCAAGTCCCGGCCCCTCTGACATGGACCGAACGAAAAGCAGCAATCCTTCAATCGCATGGCGTCGATGTCCTTTTTGTGTACCCGACCAACGCATCCCTGCTCGCATTATCGCCAGTAGAGTTTTTTGAACAGATTGTACTCGGGCGTCTAGGAGTACGGGGCCTGGTAGAAGGAGACAATTTTCGTTTTGGAAACGGTCGCTCTGGCAATGTTGCATTGCTGCGGGAGCTTACAGCGGCCAACGGGATCGATCTCGATATCGTCGCACCTGTTCAATTTGATGGCAGCCCCGTGAGTAGCTCACGCATCAGGCAATTGGTTGCCGGCGGAGTTGTTGACACGGCAGGCCAATTGCTGACACAACCGTACCGTCTACGTGGAACGGTAACCCACGGAGAAGGGCGGGGCGGCCTTACCGGATTCCCCACTGCGAACCTTGAAGCAATCGACACAATCCTGCCAGCGAGCGGTGTCTATGCGGGGAGGGGATTCAGCGGCGGCAAAACCTGGGCAGCAGCCATCCATATCGGCCCAAATCCTACTTTTTCGGAAGCAAAAGGGAAAGTCGAGGTCCATCTGATCGGCTGTAATGAATTCCTATATGGCTCTACTTTAGAGGTAGAGTTTTTAACACACCTTCGTGATATTGAAACTTTTGCGGATGTAGATGCACTCTGCAAACAATTGGCTCTAGATGTCGAAAAGGCACAAAACATCATCGGTCCGGACAAATAATTGGTACAGCGATGTTCATCTTGCCGATATAATGCCCGAGTAAACTATCTCTCGAATCCAAGGGCTCGCTGCTGTCATGTCTATCAACTGGAACCGTTTTTGCGAGATTATAAATAGCCACCAAACTTTTCTGCTCTCGAGCCATGTCCGCCCCGACTGCGATGCCCTTGGCAGTGAATTGGGGATGGCCGGTATTCTCATATCGCTGGGAAAACAGGTGGCGATCGTTAACGGGGATGCGGTTCCTCCAAATCTTGCTTTTATCGATCCAGAGAAAAAGATTCTTCAACTCGGTGAGGACATCCAACCCGCGGACCTGATTGATTATGAAGTGATGATGGTGCTCGACACCAGTTCCTGGGCTCAACTCGGACCGATGGGAGATATCCTGCGATCGATGGGTGGAATCAAGATGGTGCTTGATCATCACGTTGGTGAAGACGACCTTGGGGCCGAGCTATTTAAAAACACGACGGCTGAGGCGACCGGACGTCTCGTGGTAGAGGCAGGTGGAGAACTGGGCGTGCCACTTACTGCTAAAAATGCCCTACCACTTTTTGCTGCCCAAGCAACCGATACGGGATGGTTTCGATTCCTATCGACAACAGGAGACGCTCTGCGAATCGCAGCACAACTTGTGGACGCTGGAGCCGTTCCGCAGGACATTTATGCATCGTTGTACGAGCAAGACACCCTGGGCCGCCTTCGTTTGCGGGGCATTGTTTTGGCCCGGACCGAGACCGACCTCGATGGACGGCTTGCGCACACCTACATCCGGCTCGCCGATTTTGAACAATCGGGTGCCGCGCCGAGCGATACTGAAGATTTGATCAACCTCACACTCGCGATCAAAGGTGTCGAATTTGCGGTCATCTTAGTCGAGCAGGCCGGTGGTAATTTCAAACTCAGCTTCCGCAGTCGGTGTGGTGTGGATTGCTCGCAACTGGCAAAGCAGTTCGGTGGTGGAGGGCACAAGGCGGCGGCTGGGGCCGGCATCGACGGACCTTTTGAGGAGGCTCAGCCCAAGGTTCTCGCTGCCGTCCGCGAGGCGATGCAAGCAACGGCTTAACCACCCAAACGGTGCAATAAGGCTAGTTCGTTCGCCGTTTTTCGCTAAGGACATTTGTGGGCATTGTCCGTTATAATAGAAGGGTCCCACCTGCGATTTAACAAAACCCTGCCCCAACGCCAACTTTTCCTATGGAAAACAATGCTGCCCCTTCTGAGTGCGAACAACCTACCTGCTGTGGTGGGAAACGGCGCGGAATGCTCAAAGGAATCGCAGCCGTAATGATCGGAGCGATCGCCTCGCTATTTCCTTTCATCCCTGGCTTGGCGGTACTGACCAGCCCACTCCGTACAAAACGCCGAGTGGGCGGCCAGATGATCCGTATCACGACCCTCCGCGCGCTTGTAAGCAGCAAACAGCCGCAACGGTTCCAAGTCATTGCCTCGCGTCGCGATGCCTGGAACAAATACCCGCCCGAACCAATTGCCGGCGTGTATCTGGCACCGCAGGGAGAGGGCAACCCGCCGCGTGCTTTTTCGGTCACCTGCCCCCACCTGGGCTGTGCGGTCGATTTCAATGCCGATACGGGTGAATATCAATGTCCATGCCATACCAGTGCCTTTGCCGCCGATGGACAAACCCTCTATGGGCCGAGCCCCCGAGGACTCGATGAATTAGTGGTGGAAATCCGCGGCGAAGACGAAATCTGGATCGACTACAAACGGTTTGAAGTTGGCAAGAGCAAACAAGTCGAAATCCCCTCCTAAGCCTGCTGCGAGAGCACTACGTATGAAACCGATTCTCGACTGGCTCGACCACCGGACCGGATACCGGGCAATCGTTAGCGAATCGCTCTACGAGAATATTCCGGGCGGTTCTCGATGGAGGTATGTCTGGGGCAGCACGCTGGTCTTTGTGTTTTTTGTTCAGGTCGTCACCGGCATCTTTCTCTGGATGGCTTATAGCCCAAGCACCCAAACCGCATGGGAAAGCGTCTACTACCTCGAGTATCACCTCGACGGGGGCTGGCTGCTCCGCGGTATCCACCACTACGCGGCACAGTTGATGATGATCCTAATGCTGCTACATCTTCTGCAGGTGATTGTGGATGGCGCGTATAAAGCACCGCGAGAAGTCAATTTCTGGTTCGGACTGCTTCTGATGCTGATCGTCTTTGGCCTCGGACTTACCGGATACCTGTTACCCTGGGATCAAAAAGGCTATTGGGCAACGAAAGTCGCCACTGAAATCGCGGGGAGTATCGGCAGAGAGATTCCAGAAATTGCGGTGGGAGGTGCGGATTATGGAACCCAGACACTGACCCGTTTCTTTGCGATCCACGCGGGAGTCTTACCGGCTCTATTGGTAGGTCTGCTCGCGGTCCACTTGGCTCTGTTTCGTCGACACGGGATCACTGCAAAATTGAGCGGACGCCGCGAAGGCTTCCGCCAAGATTTCTGGCCGGACCAGGTACTGAAAGATGCCGTGGCCTGCCTCGCCGTGCTGTTGGTGATCGTGTTTCTCGCCTGGCAATTCCGCGCAGAACTTGGTGCGCCAGCCGATGCCGCAGAAAACTATGCCGCTGCCCGCCCCGAGTGGTACTTCCTGTTTCTATTCCAATTCCTAAAATATTTCCCCGGTGAATACGGCAAATTGATTGGCGCGGTCGTGCTTCCCGGACTGCTGGTCGGCTTTATGTTCTTGATGCCGTTCGTTGGCCGATCGCGCACCGGACACCACATCAACATTGCCTTTATTGCCTTGGTCATGGTCGGCTCGGGAATCCTCACGCTCCTGGCACTTGATGAGGACTACTATGCGGCGCGGGTTGATAAAAAGAAAATTGCAGAGGTTGAAGATGCGTTTGCGCAAATTGCCATCGACTTGCGCAAGGAAGGGGAGGGGAGCCAGTACCACGGCAAGGAACAAACCGAACAACTTGCCCTCTTTGCTGGTGACGATAAAGAAAAAGATGATTTGCTCCAAAAGCAACTTGTCAGGTATCAGCGTTATCGGACGTCGGAGAACTTTATTGACGCTGTCCACTCAGCTGAAACCGAGGCGACTCGCGTAAAAGAACTGGCCGTCGAATGGGACCCGCAGGCGGAGGCCTACTTGCCGAGTATTCCCCCGACCGGAGCACTTGCGCTGTTGCGCGCCGACCCGAAAACGCAGGGGCCCAAACTTTTTGGCCGCTATTGTGCCTCTTGCCACGATTATTCGGGCCCAGATGCGGAGACAACCTTTGTGACTGTCCACCCGCTCGCCCCGGAAACCGGAAAGCATATTCCCAACGGCGCACCAAATCTTTACCGATTTGCAAGCCGGGAGTGGATTCGTGGCATGCTCGATCCGGAACAAGTTGCCAAAGTGCACCTCGACCACAAGACGTGGACCGTAACTGACGCGCCCTACTATGGAAATACGAATATCGCCACTGAAGAAGGGGGCATGGTCGATTTTGTCCAAAGTGATTTGTCCGATCTTGATAAGGAAGGCAAAGAGAAACTCCAGTCCATCATTATTGCACTCTCTGCCGATGCCCACTTACCCTATCAGGTTAAAGCCGATCGTCAGGCAGCGGTGGCGGGACAGATTGCTGCTGGCCGAGAGGCATTCTCTGAGACTTTTGATTCCTACGCCTGTTCAGACTGCCACCGATGGGGAGCGATCGAAGATGCCGACGATGCACCTGATCTAACCGGTTACGGGTCGAAAGAATGGATGATTAAAATGATCGCCGACCCCGCGCATATCTATGGCGAGCACAACGACCGGATGCCCGCTTTCGATCCACCGGACAATCCTGGGGCACAGCAGTTAAGCGGCAATAAAATTGGCCTGATTGTTGACTGGCTGCGGCAGGGCTGGCCGTCTGCTAGCATTCCAGGGGCCTCAGAGCCCCATGCGGCACCCGATACACACTAAAGCGATGGGACGCATGGTTCCACAGCGATTTCCTTCTTGATGGGAGTGCTATCGTACCCAAAAAAAGCGAAGGAGGCTTTTTACCTAAAGACTGCAGAGCCACTAGGTTGAGTCCGTTACATGTCGTGCCCGCAATCTCCAATCACGATTGAGATATCCTCGCCCGGCTCGATAGAAGAGTACCGAGGGGAATCGTTATAGTTTTACAACTCCTTCGTCGATGGGTGATCGTGGGGTTTCCTTTTAATGGCATCGGGCAGTTTTTCATCCAAAAAGTAGGGCCATCGAATGTGGTGCAGCGTCTGCGAAAGAGATATCGATCCGATCAAATCCGATCCACACAAGATCGAGGACTGCCGGAGCCTCCGCGGATGCGTTCCACTGTTACCCACCGTTCCACTCATTGCCTGCCCCGACTGTGGCACACTGCTCGGCAATAACAAGGCTCTGTCGGCAAATCCACCAACAACCGTCCCTATGAAGATGCACCTCATGTGCTGGGAACTCGATGAACAACTATCGGATGTTCGTAGACTACTTGCATCACAAGATCACCGAAGGTCTGCCGGTCCTTGCTTTTCTAGAAGTTCGTCGCTGAAACTGACGATGCGTTCCGAAACACGCCATTATTTCGACACGCACAACACTTCGTTGGCGCGATCGGCAAACAATACAAAAATGGCGCCCCGCATCAGCGCAGATGTTTGGCGCATCGTACTTCCTGGTGGGGCGGCATTCACATTTGGCTTTGTGCTGCTCGTCTGGTCCGTGCTTTCCAGTCGGCTGGAATGGTGGAATGTCGGCCTTGCAGCCATGCTAACCGGTCAGTCGGCGCTACTGATTGCTGCCATACTTCTTGTCCAACACGTTCGTCACGGCAATCGTGATCTTTCAGCAAAAATCGACGCCACCATTGGCGGACTGCATGTTTTGCGCAAAGAAAAGGGAAGTGCATGCCCCACATCGCCCTCACCTGAATCCAGCACGTATCTATTCAATGATCGCAATCTGCAGCAACGATTTTCAGAAATAAGGAAACAAATCGCGAAGGTCCAGCGTTCACTCGCGGAATGATACTGGCTGTCACAATGGTGGCCGCGGCCGTCACCGCCCACACCAGAAATAAGGAAGAATGGCGTATCAATATTGGGCGCGTTATTGATTGCAGCATCCGCGGATTGGACGGCGCATGACCAGAACGGGCCTTCAAGTTGGCCTGGTTGCTTTTAGCGGATGCCACCCAATTCAATGGCACGCCGCACCCGATCAATCCCTAAAACATATGCGGCCGTACGAGGACTTATGTCTCGCTCGCTCGCCATCTGCCAAACCTCTTCAAAAGCACCCGATAGGACACGGTCGAGTTCCTGTCGCACTCGGCTGAGCCCCCACCGGTAGTGCTGACGGTTCTGGACCCATTCAAAATAGCTGACCGTAACACCCCCGGCATTGGCTAAAATATCCGGCAGTACTGTAACACCCGCTTGGGTGAGTATGTCATCGGCCCCCGGCCAAATAGGACTGTTAGCAGCTTCTACAATAATAGGCGCTTTCAAATGATGCACATTCTCACTCGTAATCACGCCGCCTAGGGCAGCTGGAATGAGTACATCCACATCCAATCCAAAGAGATCGTCGGCTGGAAGCAATTCGGCTCCACGATAGTCGCCTAGTGTTCCGCCATGTGCGTTGGCGTGCTGCATCAGTTCTACAATGTCGAGACCCTTGGGATTGAAGTAGGTACCGGTCAGGTCACTCACTGCCACAACAATACAATCCGCAAGTTGGAGAAACCGTGCGGCATGCGAACCAACATTGCCAAATCCCTGGATTGCCACTCGCGTCTCGTGTGGATTTCGACCAAGGCGGCTCAATAATTTAAGGCACAGAATTCCCACGCCACGGCCCGTTGCCTCTTCGCGGCCCGGGGCACCATGTAACTCTACCGGCTTGCCGGTTACACAGGCTGGATTGAATCCTTCAAATTTTCCATATTCGTTCATAATCCAGGCCATGGCACGATAGTCGGTTCCCATGTCCGGTGCCGGAATGTCCGTATCTGGACCAATCACTTCATGAAGTTTTGCGACAAACTTGCGAGTCAGTCGCTCAAGTTCAGACTCACTCATCTGGTGGACATCCACAGCGATGCCACCCTTGGCACCGCCGAAAGGAATATTGACCACCGCTGTTTTCCAGGTCATCAAGGCAGCGAGCGAACGGACTTCATCAAGATCGACCTCCGGATGGTAGCGGAGCCCACCTTTCATTGGCCCACGCGCATTGTTGTGCTGAACCCGATAGCCGGTAAATGTCGCCAGGTGGCCATCGTCCATCTCGATCGGCAACTGCACCTGGATTTCGCGCCGGGCATCCGTCAAAAGACGACAGAGTCTTTCCGGTAGCCCCAACTGCTCTGCCGCACGAGAAAAATATAATTTGGTCGCATCAAGTGCCCGCATGTCGGTTGTTTCCTTTTCCCATTTAGCCTGGGGGTACTTACTAAAATCGAATATCAGGATTCAATGCAGAGGCCAAAGTTGTATTTCTCCCGACAATTGTCCAATACCAACATCCGAGGATGGCCTCCTGGGAGGTGCTTTGCAATGCTTGGTGATGATTCGTTACATTAAACTATAAGCGTTCGTGCGGAAAGAGAACCGGCTAAAACGGCCACAGTTCGTCATCATGCATTCAGTTTACGATTTCTGGAATCTACTGACAAAGAGTGGTCTGATCCCCCAGAATCAGGTGGTCAATTTACGGAAAGAATTCGCCCAGATCCGCGGTAGCGAACAGGTAACTTCTCCGCTACTCGCCGAGTGGCTTGTTTCCAAAGCCATGTTAACCCGATTACAGGCCAACAGCCTCCTAGGAATCGATAACGACCATTCCTCTCTTGGTGATTTTCAACTGCACGAAAAAATAGCGACCGGGCGATACCAGGGTTACTACCGCGCAGTACACCAACCGTCTGGCCACAAAGTACTCCTTGCCAACATTGAACAGACAAACTTCAATGTTCCGGAAACCTGGCCCACAATCTGTAAAATCTATTCGGAGTATTTAGAGGTCGACAGCAGCCACTTGGCCGGACCGCTGGAGTTTGTTCATTTGGCGGGACAATATTATGCCGTCATGGACGATCTCGGTGGCACAGCGCTCTCAGAAGTGCTTTTCGGCGGTCACCAACTTCCCCTTTCAGTGACAGCGGCCATTGCCGAATCGGTAGCTCATGGCTTAGTAGCACTGCACGCAGCAGGTATTGCTCATGGAGATGTGCAGCCACGAAACATCTACTTGCCCCGTAAAGGACATGCCCGGCTACTCATCCTCCCAGAGACACTCGCGTTGCATACTCCCAACAGCCAACTTGATCCGGTGAGGGCGGATTACGCAGCACCCGAAATAGATCTAATGCGCGCGACTCCCACAAAGACGGCAGATATTTATGCTCTCGGGTGTACGATTTATCAGATGCTTTCTGGCCATCCGCCCTTCATGGATTCTCACAACCATCAGGACTCGATCGCTAACAAATTGCAGCGACATGCTGCGGAGCCAATCGCACCACTCGACCACAACCTTGCCGTCCCCTCTGCATTCAACCAGATTGTCAGCTATATGATGGCCAAGGATACTGCGGTACGCTACGCCAGCGCTGAAACACTTGTTGAGACCCTCCATAGATTTGTTGATCCCGTTGACGTCCCTCGTGACCGCCAGAGTCCGGACACCTACCACCTCTATCTCAGCGTGGCCCGGCAGCGAAGGGAGCAGGTCATCTGCGAGTCTTTGCGATCCCCCTCCCTACTCTTGCCCGAGCACCCCAAGGCCGCTACCACCCCGAAACAGTCGCAGCGAGCAATGAGCGAAACGGGAGAGGAGAACTGGGACGGAGTCTTTCGCCAAACGGATCGTCAAATTGAGCCCGACGCATTGTCCGTCTTGGAGGACTCTCTACACCAGCCGGCGGAAACAAAGGTCCGTCGGCCTCCACGAAAGTTGTTGTATGCCGTGGGGCTGACAACCGCAATGCTGCTTGCTATCGCATTGATCAACTTGCCACAAACAGAAAACGGAAATACTCGCAACACGCGAGAAACAATACCGGACACCCCCGAGGTTGCCGGCTCGAACACTGAGAAATTAGAAAAAGATTCGCTCAGCCCGACAACTGAGGAAACTGTGAGTGAACCTGAAATCCCAGTCGAGCGACCACACACCCATGAAGACATCGTCGCAGATGACGGCAAGATTTTATGGTCCTCGCCGACTGGTGGCGAGCCACCGAACATCCGCTATTTACCACCAAACCCCAAGATCCTATTCATGATCCACCCTGAGGGACTCATTCGAAAAGGAAATACTCGATCAATTATTGAGGCACTCGGCCCCTCTGGAACGGAGCTTCAAAAGTGGATTGAGACAGAAACTGGATTTTCTGCAAAAGAACTCGTCCAACTCGATGTGGCCCTCTACGATGCCCCCGAAGGGGGCATCCAACGGGCGCTGGTGGCCCACCTACCAAAGAGCTACTCGCTAGATGAATTACTCAGCCGGTGGAAGAATCCTACCGAAGATATCTACAACGGCACTCGCTATTACCGCAGCGGCGAACGGGCCTTCTACATACCAGACAACCGGACCGATGTTTTTGCCATAGCGAGCATCGACAATACAAAGCAGGTGATTGACTTTCTGGATGAGCCATCGTGGCTCTCTACTCCGATGCAATCATTGGCCCAAATCGCCGACTCAGATCGACACGTCAACATTTTTTTCTCTACCAACTTTGTCCGAAGTTCGAGAGAATCACTTTACTCAGGGCCATTGGCCCCACTTCACACCGCTACCAGTTGGTTTCTTGGCCCGGGGGAAGACGTGCAGGCAGGACTACTGAGCTTCCACTTTGCGGACACCTTTTTTGCCGAAATATGCCTCTATGCTGTGCGGGACAAAATGCCCAAAGCAGTTGCTTCTGAGTTTTCTGATCGACTCAGGGAAATGCCCCGGCAGCTCAATACCTACCTGCTCGGGCTTTCCATAAGCGATTACAGCCGAAACCTTTTAGCATCTTTTCCGGATATGCTCCGTTCTTTTTATCAAAACACACGCCATGGCAATGATCGAGCCAAGGGGCGACACGCCGTACTGAGAACATACCTGCCGGAAGCTGCTGGGGCATATTTGACAATGGCTGCCGAGCTGACCCTTTTGGAAACGAACGGCGTCGCTCGGGAGAACAGTGGCGAAAAAGTCCAGCAACTGTCGATTGAACAGCGACTCTCCCAACTCAAAGATTTGGTGATCAGCAGAGACAGTCTCTTAGAGGCCAGCCGTATCTTGGGCCAACAGCTTAAAATCCCAATTATCATCCAAGGCAAAGACCTAGAAAAAGAGGGGATTACCAAAAATCAGGCGTTAGGAATTAATATGCGGAATCAGTCCGGTCGCGATATCCTGATTCAGATTCTTCTGGAAGCCAACCCCGCTAAGGATCTTAGGGGGCCTGATGACCCACAATTGAAATTAATCTACGTACTACCGAAAGCACCAGAAAACCGCTCCGGAGAGATTTGGATAACGACCCGATCTGCTGCTTCGGCCCGTGGCGATGAAATCCCAGCAGTTTTTCAGAGCAGTCCGTAAGAAGGCTTTAATTTTTGTGTCCCCGGTATCGTTGTTTGCTATAATCTAGCGGGCGGGGCATTCTCGCCATACGGAATGGAGAGAGCACGTGTTCACACCGTATCACATCCACTGTGTGACTTGCCATGCGACACTCAAGGTAGGCCGAGAGGAGATCATCGGTGAAATCCTTACCTGCCCTCAGTGCCACAGCATGGTAAAAGTTGAAGCAGATGCCCCTAACGGCAATTCTGCTGGCAACAATATGGAGACCACTTCTAATACCACCGCCGATTCGCAAAGAGCAAACGGTACAGCAGGACTTCTACCGCCCATTCAGGCTCCGCCACTCCCCGAAGAAAAGGCCGCTTCAAACAGTCCGCCCACAGAACTGCCGATTCCGCGTCTACCTACTGCCCCCAAAACCGCCTGGCCGCCATGGTTGTTACTGACAACCGCCGCCATCGGTGGCGCAATGCTTGCGGGGTTCATTTGGACGTTTTTAAAAGGTGGCTTTACAAGTCATCCTCCTCAACAAGCAAATACGGTAAACGTGACCACACCTGATGTTTCGAAGCATCTGGCTCAAAATACGGAGACAGTGGGTGGAACGGCAATCCAGCAGGTACACACCAAAGAGGTAAAACCCTACGACAAAGTCGCCGATCCGCTGCCGAACAGCAATTCTGACATTCCACAGGCAGAACCGGAGCCTGAAACGCCACCTGCCGTACATGCGACCCGTTCTAAAATCCCTACGCTGCAAAGTGAGCACCATCCGGTCGGCCCTGGCAGGCAAATTTCGAGTCCACTCTCTGAGGAATCGGACCAGGTCAAGCTACCCGCCAAGGCAGATAGTAACCAAAGCGTCACCACAGAGGCCAATCTCGAAAAAACACAACACATCCCATTGCCTGACCCTAGCCCGGAAATTGCTGCTCGGTTAGATCTTGAAATTGAAAGGATCCATTTTGAAGATACTACCCTAGGCAATGTCATTGATCTGATCGCTCAACTCACTGGCATTTCCATCGACATCGACGATGAGGCCCTTCTCGACCGGCGGCTTTCACGAAACAGTCGCATTCAGTTTACGGCGGAGAAGGGCAGGGTAGCTGATGTTCTCGCATCATTGCTCAAACAGGAAGGTCTTGCCTTTGTTGCAACCGGTAATGAGATTATCATTACTGGCGCCAAGCCGGGTCAATAAACGATCAGTTCATCGGAAAATGCTGACTCGCTGTCTTCAAGAACAACCATCCTACCTGGAATGTCGGTTATTCCCTACAATCACTGATCTGGATTTGCGTCACAATCCCGTTCCGGATATTGCCTGCCTGTTAGGCACTGAGGATTTTTCCCATGATTGTAGTAATGAAGTCTAATGCTTCAAAGAATCAAATTGACCACATGGTCACCCAGGTAGAGAGTTTGGGGCTGAAGGCTCATGTGATCATCGGAGCCGAAAGGACCGTCATTGCTGCGGTCGGCATTAAACGCGATGGCACTAAAGAATCGCTTGCCATTGGCGACGGTGTGTCAGAGGTCGTTTCAATTTCAGCGCCCTACAAAGTTGCCAGTCTAGAAGTCAAGGACGAACGAACGGTTGTGAAGGCTGGTAGCCTTCAAGTTGGTGCAAATCACGTGGGAATGATTGCCGGTCCCTGCTGCGTGGAAAGCGAGGATCAGATTCTTCAAACGGCTAAACTCGTCAAAGCGGCGGGCGGAACCGCACTTCGTGGTGGCGCGTTCAAGCCCCGCACCAGCCCCTACAGCTTTCAGGGAATGAAACAAGAAGGGCTGGAACTTCTCGCGGCTGCCCGCAGTGAAACAGGACTTGCAATCGTTACCGAAGTAGTCGCTACCGACGATGTTCCATTGGTATCCCGTTATGCTGATGTATTGCAGATTGGCGCGCGCAACATGCAGAATTATCGCCTGCTTGAGGCAGTCGGCAACTGCGAGAGGGCCGTACTGTTAAAGCGCGGACCTAGCGCAACCATTGATGAGTTATTACTGGCTGCCGAATATATCCTTGATCGTGGCAACACCAATGTGATGCTCTGCGAAAGAGGAATTCGCACCTTTGAAACCCATACGAGATTTACACTCCCGCTAGCGACCGTCCCCTATTTGCATCAAAAAACACATCTTCCGGTTGTGATCGATCCAAGCCATGGAACAGGACATTCCTTCCTCGTCCCAGATATGGCTGCTGCAGCAATCGCTTCAGGAGCCGACGGCTTGATCGTGGAAGTTCACCCAGACCCAGAAAAAGCATTCTCAGACGGCTACCAGTCTCTTAGCTTTGATGCATTTACAAATATGATGGAACAATGCCGAAAAATCGCCCATGCAGTTGGCCGGGAATTTTAACGATTACACCATCTGACAAAGAGGTATAAGCAGACATCAAGAATGCACTGTCCCCGCTCTCCTGTTTGTCATAGAAGAACTTCCAAATCATGAATAATGAGGAACGTTTGATTGCAATTGAAACCAAAATTGCATATCAGGAACAAACGTCCAAAGAGCTTAATGAGGCAATCATTCGGCAGCAGGTCCAGATCGATAAGCTGCAGACCACTTACAATTTTCTCGTCAAGCGATTGGCTAACCTAGCAGATACTTTGCCAGCGGATGATCCGCTCGATGAAAAGCCGCCCCACTATTGAGGAGGCTGCCACACCACATCGCACTCCGGTAAATTCGCACGGATCTGAGCGATACCTTCTGGCGAAATCTGCGTGCGATAGATGTATAAGTGCCGGAGGGATCGCAATTGGCACACAGCACCGATAGATGCATCGGTTACGCGGGTATCATGAAGCCACAGTTTCTCCAGGTCTTTCATACCCACCAACAATGCAACTCCATCATCAGTCACCTTCGTTCCACCCAAATGCAGGCCTCTGAGGCGGGTGAGTCCTTCGAGATGCTTTATGCCACGATCGGTAACTGCATCATCCCGGAGCCCCAGATAGAGAAGCGTTTTTTTGTCTTTAAGATGCACTAAACCGGCATCCGTGATTTGCGTACCACCAATCGGCAGATATTCAAGATGTTTCAGAGACTTCAACTTCATCAGACCGGAGTCGCCGATCCGGGTACGATGGAGGTTGAGCCATATCAGTTTTTGTAGTTCAACAATATGCGACAGTCCGCGATCACTGATCGCTGTCACCTCTAGGGACAGGTCGGTTAGCTGATTGAGTCTGCCAATCTGACGAAGATCATCATCCTGGACAGCTGTGCGGTTCAGCACGACCTCAACAACATTACCTCGATCAAAGAAGGCATGGCCGCCAAGCTTCTGGACAAGTGCCACTGCTGGCCCAACAGCACCATTCTCCTGAGACCTGCCCTCAACTGCCTCAGTCAGGCAGATGGCAAAAACAAGGCCGATCAATCCAGCAGGGGGCAAACAGATCCTTTGGTTCGCGTGCAAGAAGCAGCACATCACCTTACAATCCCCGCTCAGAGAATCCCCGCCAGCTCCTGCAATTGTCGCCAATTCTCCAAGCGGTCCTGCTTGGCACGCAAAAGCGTATCCGAGGGATTACCCTCCTTGTCAAAGTGCTTGGCGAATCGTCCTTCGCTCCGGCAAAAATCGATGAAGTCAACCATGTCGCCCGTTTTGGGATTTTTCCACCAATCCTCCTTAACGGCTGGATTGCCTTGCAGTGAGAGGCGTTTCTTGATGGTACCTCCTTTACGCGGATCGTACACCAACAGTGGAAAACCGCGAGTATCTACCGCGAGTCGCGCTTGATCGGCCGCCATGTTATCCGCCACCCCATGTTCGGGCTGGCAGGTTGTGTAACAGTTGATCACTGCAGGACCCTCAAATTCCAATGCCGCAATCACCGCTTTGTAGAAATGGTTCGTGTGGGCGGACGTTGTCTGAGCTACAAATGTGTTGGGATGCATCATCGCAATTTGGGCGATTTCTTTGCGCCGCTCCTGCTTGCCTTGATGCAGTTTGCCATGAAATGACATCTTCGTATTCTGCCCTGTGTACGTACTCGTTGATGCCTGACCACCGGTGTTGGAATAGACTTGTGTATCAAGTACGAGTACCTTCACGTTCGTACCCGCTGCCAGCATCCGCGAAAGAGATTGAAACCCAATATCAAACATGGCTCCGTCACCACCGATGCACCAGAGCGGTTTGTCGGCCCAGCCCATCTGATCCCAGCGGGCACGGACGCCCATCGCATCAGCAGGCGCGTTTTCAAAGAGTGAATTAGTCCACGGTACGAGGTACGGATTGTAGGGATAGGTGGATGTGTAGACCGTATTGCAACCGGTGGCTGCAATGATACCCCATTGGTCGCCATACTTGGCACCGGTCGCGGCACAAAGCATGCGTAGTGCTGTTCCCTCTCCACACCCCGCACACGAACCAGCCCCACCCACGTAGATATGAGTCTCCTCTTTGAGCATCATATCTATCAAGAGATTGTCGTTGATATAGTCGTCGTTACTCGGCCCGAAGTTTTTGAAAAACCGATGGCTCTTGCGAATATCTTCCATCACCGGCTCAGATTTTGGAACCATCTTCAACGCCAGGTCATCGCAAACGGTTACGCACTCCGCACAGCCCTTGCACTTACTCGGATCGATAATGATCGCAAAGAGTCCGCCCTCTTTGCCCTTTTTCTTTGGACCCTCGTAATATTTACGCGGCTTGGACCACTGGCCTGCAAACATCTCGCGGTCCTTTTCGTCTGCGATCGTCGTCAATTTGTCCTGACACTCAGATTCGGCAAGTACTTTGCCAAGAATGGCCGTGTCGGGACACTCTGTGACGCAGTCCATGCACCCGGTACAGTTTTCCACAATATATTCAGGAATCTCTGGGGCTACATAACTGAAATCGCGTAATGTAGCGGTACCGGCAGGCACGAGCGAACGAGCAACCCCAAGGTCCGCGGGCAGCCCCTTTTCTGCCGTCCCATATTCGTAGGCATGAATCACCCGTTCGTTGAAATCGTGGACGTCAAGAACAGGTAGATCGACAGTGACATAACTGCTATCGACAAGGGTACCATAGCTGTTGTTGTTATGCGGATCGCGATCGCTCGCCTGATTCATCGCATCGGATTTGTCAGCTGTCGCCATGTTGTCTCACTCCTCAATGTTTTTATGCGGTGGCGAGAAAGAAACGGGTCAGGCCCGCCCGTTCCCACCATGGATAATATCCTGAGGAACCTCCTGCATCTCCTCATAGCCACGCTTGACACAGGTCAAGTTATCCTGAACAACCTGCTCCCCCCGCTTTCCAAAATACTTCCGCAAGGCCTTCTCGACCCCCGCATAGACTTCTTTGTCCGACATCTCGCTCGCTTCGGAAAATGGCGTCAATTTGAGAAAAGCACCCAGCAGCACAATACCCTGCATCCTCATTTCCAGATCTGCCACGGATGCAACTTCACGAGCGATCTGCACCATGTCAGCAAAATAAACCCGTAGCTTTCGCGATTGGATTGTCTGCTGATGTTCTGCGGCGAGTCGGTGCCAAACATCGGCCGGGTTTGCGTAATGGCTCTGCATAAAGATCGCGCCACCATCAACCATGCCCTTGAGAGGATTGCCGCTAAACACGGCATTGGTATCATTGAGTACAACCAAATTGACGTACTCCAACTCACTATGCGAATAGATGTGCGAACCGGCGATCGTCAGGTAATACGTGGTTGGCAGCCCCTTTTTCTCCGAACCATATTTCGGATAAGCCTGCACATCTTTGCCAAATACCTGCCCCGCAATGGTCGCAATCACCTTATTGGTCGTCACCGAACCGAAACCACCCACCGAGTGGCCCCGCATGGAAAAAGCATCGTTCGGCCTTAGGTCCGGATCTTCGGTCGCTTCGAGGGCCAGATTGTGCTTCACCCCGACCACGAAAAAATCCTGCCCCCCTTCGATCATATTGTGAAAAATGGCGCCGATGTCGCCCGGTCGCACATCCCGACTGCCTAAACCTGCAGCCCCATGGTAGACCTGCGGAATACGGTCGATCTTCTCTAACCCATTCTGTCCCGTGGCCGCATCGCAAAACGCCGCCTTGATCTCCCGCGTGAGGTGATTGCCGGTTGTGCTGAGCGGATCGTCCATCCGCTCAATGACCGTAAACGCCACACAATCCTTCAACGCCTTGACGATCTGCTCAGCGGGAAAGGGGCGAAAACAGTAAACATTCAAACAGCCCGCTTTAATTCCCTTTTCTTCACGAAGGTAATCAACCGTGATCTGGGCTGTCTCCATGTAGGAACCAATTCCCACGAGAATGTATTCGGCGTCCTCGCATCGATATGGATCGATGACTCCGTACCTCCGACCGGTCTTCCGATAAAACTCTCCAAAGGCGTCATCCAGGGCCGCGGGGAGTTGATCATAGTACCATCGCTGGGCCACTTTACCCTTCATGTACGAATCCTGGTTTTGCACAACCCCCGACATCACCGGATTGGCGGTATCCATCAGATTCAACAGTTTATCTTCTGGCTTTCCGACAAACTCCTTCATAAAATCAGGCTCGAGCAGCCGCACCGATTCGACCGTGTGCGTTGTGAGAAAACCGTCTTGAACATTGAAAAAAGGCGTGCAGGACGCCTCGGCAGCTCTTCGGGCAATCAGGCACAGATCGCCAGCCTCTTGTGCATTGCGACCGAAGAGTACCCCCCAACCACAGTCGGCAACACTCATCACATCATCATGACCAGCGTGGACATTCAGGCTTTGGCTTGTGAGTGCTCGAGAACCAATGTTGAACACGACCGGCAATCGCTTTCCGGCGAGGGTGTAGAGCACCTCCTTCATCAACACCAAACCCTGACCAGAGGTGAAATTGGTCACGCGGCCGCCTGCTGCAGCAAACCCCTCGCAGAAAGTCGCCGCTGAATGTTCACTCTCTGGTTCAACGAAAACCAATTGATCTCCCCAGAGATTCGGCACCCCGTTCATCATCGCCTGGTTGAAACCACTTCCCATCGTCGTGGAACTGGTGATTGGAAAAGCGCCCGAACCCTGCGAAATACGAGTTTCTACCCAGACGACCGCCTCGGCCCCGTCACAGGTGGTGGGGATACCGGGATACTCAAACTTCCGCTCCACGCCTTCAGTCGCTGGCATGTGCGTGGTGCTATCCAGGGGTACCGTTGCCATACGCGCGATCCCTCACAAACTCAAGGAAATTATTGGGGCAAAATACGTCCGTCTGGCGGCAGTCCACAAAGTACAACCCAAAAAACACATTGGTAGGGCCATGTGGCCCTACGAACACACTGCGGGAACCAACGATCTCTGTCACTAGAGGAAGGTCATAAATCAGGCCAGAACGGGGTATATCCTACACAATTTGCCACTTATATCAAGTTCGAGTCTCCCGATGGAACAGCAACAGTCGGGCAAAAATCGCCATTTGCGTGGTTTTTTGGTTTCGCCAAACGGCGATTGAGAGCATGGAGGTAGTTTGCAGCATGCGGTTGCCGGTTAACTACATCGATAGAATAATTGTATGGGGAGTCGCGTCATCAGGCCGACTCCCTGATCCTCACCACAGGAGGTAGCCTCCGTTATGAAATCAATCGATTTGCTCATCGAACAGACTGGTTATACGCTCGAAGATATCGCTGACCGCTCAGGGCTCACGGTCGATCGCATTCAGGCAATTGCCGTTGGTCGCTGGACACCGAATCCGGAAGAACGTAAGAAAGTGGCGGCCGCGTTCAAGGTTGCAGTCGAACAGATCAGTTGGGGACACACCATGGATCCTCGAAATGTTCGCTATCATCAATATGGACTCAAAGAAGATTTTTGATATCGCATGCGAGCCGAACTAACGGTTACAGGAAACCCGTCATGACCCTTTCCGTTGCCGACCTCTGCCGACAGAAACAAATCTCAGTTGCTCACCTCACCGCGCAGTGTGGGCTGGAGGAGAGCCGGGTGCTGGCAATCGCGATGGGACGCTGGACGCCAAGTCCCCAGGAACGCCAAAAGATTGCAGCCGTTTTTGAGCGATCCATCGACGAGATCAGTTGGGGGCATACAACGCCAATCCAACATATCTACGGCCATGGTCCAGGCTAGGCAATGACAGCCCCTGGTATTTCAGCTACCAATTGAAATCGGAATCCAATAGCTTGCCGAGCCTCTGGCTGTGAGTCTTAAAATACTCTCCCAGTTGCTCCCGAATCTCGCCAACCTCCGATGATTCAGCGGTGGAATACGTTCAGTGTTAAGCACCTCAAGGTTGGTAACTTTGATGGGATCGATCTCAAGTAAGCGCGTCACCATCATGATGGCATGCTGGGGATCAGCAAAACACTCCTCGCTCTTGAGGGTGAGTATCCGCTTGCGCGAAAACCGCTTGAAACATACCCCAACTGGCGGGCAGCGTGACCTCCTATGACCATAGGACCGGATCCGATGTCAATCACTGATGTACTGGTCTTCCAAAACTTCTGTGTCCTCACACTTCACGCAGGAACTCTTTTACACAAAAGCTTGGCGAATTGATTTTAACATCTTCCGAGAACCGAAAAGCACCTTCCCACAATGCACTGCGAAAATCGGACGCGCAGAGAATCCAGCACAGAAAAAATTGGTGTAGGCCATCCGCTATAATCCCCGGAAGTGGCAGCGGATTGCCGATCTCTTTGGCGTGGACAGCAAAGAGAGACGTTGGGGCACACAAGATTCCGACCGGGAAGGGCACAGGTTCGCACCAGACATACTTCGGCAGTACTCACGGATGGAATCGCCATTGCCCACTGCCAGACATCAGATCCCAAAAACGTGTTCCTGGCCCAGGCGGCACAGTTCCCTCAATATCCTTGAAAGAGGGTTTTAACCATTGGATCCGACAACAGACAATCTTCCAACATTTTTTCGCGAAGATCCCAAAAACCCGTTCCAAAAGGTTGCTTTCAGCTTGTTGCTAAGCGACGGTTAAGCCAGAATAAACCTTGGATACCGGAACCTCGGTCCGTTCGCGGGGTTTAAGGATCGTGGCAATTTTTTACACACAGACAACCCATTGCGACCGACCCTTCGGAATCAGGCCGAAAAGGGTTTGCTCTGGTGCTGCGCGTAGGGCGGGCCTTGCACCCCTTGAACTGGTCCTGGCGATCCCCATCATTTTGTTTGTCTTTGCGCTTATTCTCAACGCGGGCTATTCCGGCATGTGGAAACTGCGGGGGCTCGGGATTGCGCGCGAAGCGGCCTGGAGCACCCGTACGGACCGGTCCGCCAAGACCCCACCCACTTACAGGGAAGAATCTTGGAAAAGCCCAACGCCTACCAGTTCCACAGGGGGCGCGGCACTTCTTACATCTGTCGATAAACCTGAAGTCGACAAGCCGGTCGTTCGCGGCCCAACCATTGGTAGCCTGGAAGTTGATCGCGACTTACTCGATCCATCCCGTCACACCTACCAGGGAGAATCAAGCACCACGCGGCCGTTTCCACTGCTTCCAGATAGCCTGAGCCATCTGAAGTATGATCTCGACCACGAACTGCTTCGCAACCCGCTTCCCTATTGGAAGACAAGGCTGAGTTGGAATATCGAGCGGAGAACGCGGGTGATTTACAATCCCAGTGACGATGGCATCGCGAAGAAGGAATTTGGGAATGAGTGGAACGATTATTACAACAGTGCAAATAGTGCCGTCGCCGCTGTTGAGGCCGGACTGCAGAACAGCAACTTGCTCCCCTTGGGGCATTTTTATAACGGAGAGTATCACGACCCTGACACAGAACGCCTCCAGTGGCACAATCCGATGATCAATTATCAATATGCATCCAAATATCAAAACCATCAATATGCATCACCGGAATTGCCGAAATACCATGAAGGCCACCTCTCACCTCCGGGATTTATGCCGAGACTATCGATTGTCACGAGCCTGGACTACGAGTGGGTCTACGACACTAAGGTGGCACCGCTGATCGATGCAATTCGTGAAGACCCCGTCATCCCAGGCGACGGTTCTTTGCCCTATACGCTGGCTAGCAGCTATATCAATTTTTTCAACTCCGCAATACAAATAGTGCAGGAAGATGTCGATCAAATTAATCGCATTATTAATTACATTAATCAATCACCAAATCCCAACG
>Ga0315338_1001351_pt1 | contig 31594 bp, 31 predicted proteins | sample ASW8metaG_FD_204518 | JGI IMG/M metagenome (GOLD analysis project Ga0315338, IMG submission 204518) | Ammonia-oxidizing marine archaeal communities from Monterey Bay, California, United States - ASW #8 | ecosystem: Environmental > Aquatic > Marine > Coastal | place: USA: California | collected... | reverse complement strand
GCCGTTTTCTGCTTCCTTATTTTCAAAGTCTGAACTTTCTCTTATCAAAATAAGGATATCATTTGTTGCTTCTTTTACAGGGATGAAGGGCTTAAACCATTCTCCTATCATTCCTGTTTGATTAACCCGTGGGTTATTAAGCCAACTATTGTAAGCTGGAATATCAAAATTAGATTGCCCTCCAGGTAGGGCATCACGTAGTTTTATAGAATTTAAAAGATCATGATTACGTAAATGTGTTTTTAATTTATTTTCTAGAGCATTTATTTTTTCAAGGTGTTCATTGTGTAATTCTATAATAGAGTTTAGCTTATCATTGTTTATTTCTGAAACTTTACTTATAGATTTTAAATGTCTTAGTTGTCTTTCTAGCTCTTTCAATAATTCATTTTTTATATTTTTACGAGAAAAAAGTTCTAATATTTCCAACAATGTATTTGTAGAGCAACGAATACCCCATTGATCTTCATTATCTTTAAAAAAATAAAATTGATTCATTAGGTGTTCTACTCTTAGCAAGGTTCGAATGCGCTCATTTAGAGGAGTTTCATATATTATTTTTGAACTTATATTTTCACCCATAATAATTTATTCACCTAAAAGTATTTTATTTAGCTTCTCAGTCTCTCTATTTAAGTATTCAATGGAGTCATTGTTCTCAATCACATTATCAGAAAATTTAATTCTATCTTTTCTGTTAGCTTGGCTGCCTATGATTTTTTTCACGTCTGTTTCAGTACAATTGTCACGATTAATAACACGTTGTATTTGATATTTTTCTTTACATTCAACTGTTATTATTTTGTCAAATTCTGCCTGTAAATTGGCTTCAACTAGAAGAGGCACAACAGCAACAGCGTATTGTTGATTTAATCGCTTTTGCTCCTCAAACCATAGCCTAATCTTTTTAATTATTTTTGGATGTAGTATTAATTCAACTGCCTTTTTTGAATCTTCATTAGTAAATATTTCTTGTCTTAATTTTTCTCGATTGATTTCACCAGAGCTAGACAAAATGCCATGCCCAAATTGTTCTTTTATCTCCTCGAAAGCTATATTTCCAGGCATTGTTAAGTTTTTTGATAAATTATCAGCTTCTATGACAGGAACTTGCATTCCCCTAAATGACTTAGCAACCAAGGATTTTCCTGACCCGATGCCTCCAGTAAGTCCTACGCGTAACATTATTTTTCTATATCTCCTGTACTTCTAGTTCAGCTAATAGTAATTTAATGAATCATGAGCAAATCACAAAATATACAATTAGTTCAGTTTAACCCACAAGTGGGCCATATTCATGAGAATTCTCAACGCATTTTAGAAATTGTCAATGATAATAAAATGAAAGCTCCTGTCCTTTGGGTGTTTCCTGAACTTTGTATTACTGGATACCCACCAGAAGACTTATTAATGAGAGATGATTTTTTGTTATCTGTAGAGAACGCAGTTGAAAATATTACATCTAATATCGATCAAGATTATCTTATATTAGGTACGCCTATTAGATCAGAAGGAAAAATGTATAATGCTGCTGTTGTTTTACATAATAGAAGTATCCTCACTACGTATCACAAGCAGATTTTACCTAACTATGATGTGTTTGATGAGAAGCGATATTTCTCTAGTGGAACTGGACCCTGCGTTTTTACAATAAATGATATAAATTTTGGATTAACTATTTGCGAAGACATTTGGCGCACTCAGCCTGCACAAGAAGCTTGTGATGCGGGAGCAAATATAATAATAAACATTAATGCCTCTCCTTATGATATAGAAAAATATAATCTTAGACGTAACGTAGCAGGCGATAGAGTATCAGAGGTAAAATTACCTATAATTTATATCAACCAGGTGGGTGGGCAGGATGAGCTAGTGTTTGATGGATCATCTTTTGTGCTCGATTCTAAGAATAAACTAGTCACTGTAATGCCGTCGTTTGAGGAAGCAATTGAAAATGTGCAGTTCTCAAAAGATTCTGGGTTCACCGAATATAAAAACAAAAAACAATCTCCATCTATGGAAAAACAATTATACGAGGCACTTGTTTGTGGTACACGTGATTATGTTGTCAAAAATGGATTTTCAAAAGCCATTATAGGATTATCTGGAGGAATTGATTCAGCACTAACTTTGCTGATAGCTGTAGATGCACTAGGTGCAGAAAACGTTACAGCTGTCATGATGCCATCGAAATATACATCTAATGTAAGCAAAGAGGATGCAGAGAAGCTAGCCAAACGACTAACTGTAAGTTATGAAGTGATACCAATTGAAAACATAAATAAAGAGTATCTTTTGTCATTGGGCCAGTATTTTAAAAATTTGCCACCAGATATAACTGAAGAAAATATACAAGCGAGAATTAGAGGTTCGCTACTCATGGCATTTTCTAATAAATTTGGCAGTATGTTGCTGGCAACTGGCAATAAGAGTGAATTTGCAGTGGGTTATGCCACGCTTTATGGTGATATGGCTGGCGCATTTGCACCACTAAAGGATGTTTACAAAACAGATGTGTATCGTTTAGTACAATATAGAAACACAATAAGCGATATTATTCCTCAGAGAACAATCGAACGTGAACCAACAGCAGAGTTATCATTCGACCAAAAAGATACTGATACCTTGCCTACTTATAGCGAACTAGATGTTATATTGAAAATGTTTATTGAGGAGGATGCTTCGGTTGAGGCAATTATTTTGAATGGGCATCCAGAAAATATTGTACGTGATATTACTAGATTAGTTTTAAAGAATGAACACAAGCGTAGGCAATCACCACCGGGTATCAAAATAACTGAGCGTGCGTTCGGAAAAGATCGGCGCTACCCAATTACATCAAAGTTCAAGATATCTGATCCTAATATACAAGAGAATCAATAGCATCCTGAGTAATTGTATCTATTTCGCTATCTGTATTTTCAGTCGATAGATCTTCGATATTTTGTGTTGTCGAAGTTTCGTCAGCACTGTTAGTTTCTTCAGTTAGATCGCTAATATCAATATTCATGCTGTCGTTAGCATCACTCTCAGGGGTTTTACTTAAAACATCTTCTGCTGGTTCTACAAGCTTGATCTCTTTGATAGAGGCGTTGACGTTCGTGGACTTAGGTGTAATTTCTGGGTATTTAGGAGATGGGTGTCCCCAGTCGTAGAGAGCTGAGAAAAAAGATTTTTTCTTTTTCTTTTCTCTTGGTAGTCCTGCATCAGGGTCTTTTTTGCTTACAATTACTTTTTGCGTATTTTTATCTAAAATTATTGCTTCTTCAAATGATTCCACTTCTATCTGTTTCATATCTGCTTTCCAGTCACCTTCAGGAACTGTTCTAATTTCTAGTATAGTGGAGGCTAGGTCGTCAGCCAAATTAGCTAATGCTCTACTTTTTTTCTTGAAGAACCCAGGTTCATCTTCTTTTGTTTTTTCTTCTTCATAGCCCGGAAAGTTTTCTTCAAAGACTCTTCTAGTATCTTTTGCTAGATCTATCATATCCATTTTTATATAGGCATCTTCCATCATAAGTAATGCGTCTGCTACAGCAGGAGCACCTTTATAATTTTCAATTGTATATTTGCATCTATTGGCAGCTGCTACATACGCATTACGCCGCAAATAGAAGTCTGCAACATGTAGCTCAAACTCAGCCATTGTATTTCTCAAAAAGATCATTCTTTTTCTCGCATCTTTAATATAAATACTTCCTGGGTAAGTTTTAATCAAATAGCTATAATCATTGAAGGCAACTCTTAGTGGCGTAGGATCTTTGTCTGAAACCTCTCTTGGTAATACTTTATGCAAAAAAGTTTTACCTTTATAAAAGTTTATAGTGCCACGTAAATAATAAGCATATGGCATATCCTTATGTGCGGGATTTTGTCTTATAAATCTATCTAGCACACCAAGTGCTTCGTCAGGCTGATTATCCATATAATATGCGTAAGCAAGTTCCAGCTGCCCTTGCTGAGTGTATATTTCAAATGGGTATCGTGCTTCTAAAGCCTTAAGTTCCTTTATGGCTTCAGTCATGTCTCCTGATCTTACGAAGTGCCTGCCAGCCGCGTACATTTGTTCTGGAGGCCGTGTAGTATCTGTTGCCACATGTTCTTGAAAAAAACCGCATCCAGGAAGAGTTTGAGAGCACAAACCTACTAAAATGCATTGTACAATTCTGTGTCTGTATTTTTTCATATATGCAAGTATATAACTAAGAACACACAGAGTGTCAGGATTTTAGTAATATTAGGTTATGGTTAATAAATTAAGCAATAACCAGCATCAAAAAAGCTTTGAATGCTATCTTCCTGAGTTATCATCTGGCAGTAGAATAGATATTGTTCTCACAGAGTTGCTGAGAGATTTTTCTCGCTCAACAATACAAAAATGGATTACTTCTGGGAATATAACAGTTGACGGCGAAACACCACGTAGCCGTGATATTGTTTATGGTGGAGAGCATGTATTTGTATTTTTTAAAGAAAATATAGAAACAGAATATTCCCCTGAGGATTTTCCTCTAAATATTGTTTATGAAGATGAGCATGTCCTTGTTTTAAATAAACCAGATGGACTTGTGATGCACCCAGGTGCTGGAAATCAAAACGGTACACTGCTGAATGGCTTGCTATTTCATTTTCCAGATTTAAAGATGTTACCTAGAGCAGGTATAGTTCATAGGTTAGATAAAGATACATCAGGCCTAGTAGTTGTGGCTAAAACAACTAGCGCAAGAAAAAATTTGGTCGAGCAGTTACAAGAGCATAAAATAAAAAGAGAATACGTAGCTCTTATCTGGGGAGACTTGTTGTCAGGAGGAACTATTGATTTACCAATAGGTAGACATAAGGTTAATCGCAAGAAAATGTCTATACAGGCACACGGTAAGCCTGCCATAACACACTTTTCCATTGACAAAAGATATTGTACTTGTACTTTGTTAAACGTTACGCTTGAAACAGGGCGGACACACCAAATTAGAGTACATATGTTGCATAATGAGACACCGATAGTTGGGGATCAAGTTTACAAGACAAAGCAGAAAATCTTAAAACATTACAATAATGACACTATCAAGCAACTTACAGGATTCCATAGGCAAGCCCTGCATGCTAAAAAAATTAGTTTTCAGCATCCCAAAAAATTAGACTTTATGGCATTTGAGTCACAACTGCCAGACGATTTCCAACAATTGCTAAAGTTGTTGAATGTAAACAGACTTGAATCATGAATTTCGTTGAAGCCATGTGTATTACTCCAGAATGGGATGCTCCAACCAATGTCAAAGCTTATTGCACAACACGATTGGGTGGCGTTAGCAGCCAACCATTCGATTGTATGAATCTCTCACCCAATGTTGGAGATGATTACAGTGATGTGAAAGAAAATAGGCTCAGAATAAGCAATCACTTGAGCTTGCCTAATGAACCGTTTTGGTTACAGCAGGTGCATGGCTGTGATATAGCTGACACCAGCAGTGGAGAACTTAATGTTTATGCTGATGCTTCATTTTCAAATAAAGCCAGCAATATTTGCACAGTGTTAACAGCAGACTGTTTGCCAGTATTACTTTCTCATTGCACAGGTAAACAGGTTGCTATTGCTCATGGAGGGTGGAGAGGTATTTATGCCGGCATTCTAGAAAAAACAGCTAAACGTTTTGGAGTGCCGGGTTCAGAATTAAGTGCTTGGTTAGGCCCAGCTATTAGCAGCCAACACTACGTTGTTGATAATGATCTAATGAGTAAATTCTTAGCTAAATTTCCTGAATCTGCAGCCGCATTTACAGAAAAGGACAATAATTCGGTTTATTTAGATCTATATAAACTTGCAGAACAAAGACTGCAGTCTGCCGGTGTGCAAAAAATATTTAAAACGGCACATTGTACATATTCACGTGATGACTTATTTTTCTCATACAGAAGAAATCATCAAACGGGACGTATGGCAAGTTTTATTTGGTTTGAATAAAGTATATTGGCAAAGAAAAAGGGCGGTGAATCACCGCCCTTATTTCTTTATTACTTGTTACAAGACTGACTTATAAATCAAAGTCGTCACGGCTTGCTGGATCGTTGCAATCACGTTTTGTGATTCCATTATCAACAGCATACTTCTCAGCACCAGCATCGATGATAGCTTGTGACAGTGGTACGTCACCTTCTATCCAGTCACTAGCAACATTCCATTGGCGTTTGTTAGCATCCCATTGCTGGAATTTAGCCAAGTGACCACCTACGTGGTCCATACATGTAATGTTGATCTCAGGTACAAGACCTGTAGCGCCTAGCTCATTTAATCTTGCTGTATCAAGTTTAAGGTTTTCAAAACCCCAACGTGTTTGAGCGCTGTTTACTTTAGGACCGAAACGTTCTTGTGCTATACGAACTGCTTCCGTATGGAACACACCCGCTAAAATACCGAGGTTCCAATATACTGAACCAATACGGCTTTTATCGTCTAAGTCACCTTTACCAGCTTTATAGACAGTGTCAACGATGTCTTCAATAACTTTCGCTACACGTCCAGCTGGGTGAGTTGTAATCGCATAATAACCATGCGCTGCATCACCTGCAGGGATAACGTCTTCGTCAGAGTTACTCCAAATGTTACCGATTAAACGGCCCACAGAGTAGCCTGTACGTACCGCAGTCTGCATAGCAACGGGATTCATAACACCCCATCCGCGAAGCAATACATAGTCAGGTTTACCTTTACGAATTTTCAGCCATTGAGACTGTTGTTCGTTACCTGGATGCGGAATTTCAATTGGATTATGTGAACAACCATGTTTTTCACACATGCTGTTCATGAAGTCAATCGCTTCACGACCGTATGGTGAACCATGGAATAACATCCAAATTTTCTTACCTTTCAAGTTAGCTCTATCTTTTTCAAGATAGTCACCAATGAAATGCACCATAATTGAGTGCTCATCATAAGTGTTTATGCCTGGCATGAAGTAGTAAGGGAAAACGTCCCCACGTTGACCGGCAGTTTTACCATGGTTTACAGCAATAATAGGCATCTTGTCTTTACGACCAGTTTCTATTAAAGCTGTTGAGATACCCACACTTAATGGATCAAAGAATACTGCTCCACCTTCTTTGTCTTTTAAGCGCTTATAGCACTCAACTCCACGTTCAACTGAGTATTCAGTTTCACATTCTGACCAAATCAATTTCATGCCGCCGACACCACCGTCGCGCATGTTAAGTAATTGATAGTAGTCTATGATTCCACCGAAATAACCAGTTCCACCCGCAGCGTACGGTCCTACTCGATAACTAGGAATTGGAACATATAGTTCGCCTTCACCAGCTTGAGCAATTGGCGCTGTTACTGCTAATGAAGCAGCTAACGCCATACTTGTTACTAACGCTTTTGTTTTCATAGTTTACTCCTCCTTAAGAGGTCCTTTTTTTTGCGTTTAATTGCAGTTAACTGCAGAAAAACATTTTTATTGTTTTAATCTGCGTCTTTCTGTTTACGCCTTTGCTTTTTACAAATAGCAGAGGCGAATTTCTGATTGTAATGATAAAGGCAAAGTAATCAACCTTTAGTATTATAGATAAGTATATGCTTATATATTTATACTTATCCTTGTAGTCTGCAGTGAATTTTTAATAGCATTATCAGTGAGGTAGGCCTTCTAAGTAGTTTAATACACTGGTGATTGGAACTTCGGTTTTTTCTTCATTTCCACGTTTTTTATATTCAATTTTATTTTCTTTCAAACTTTTATCGCTGATGACTATTCTATGCGGTATACCAATTAAGTCTGAATCAGCAAACATTATGCCAGGCCTTTTATCGCGGTCATCAAATAAGACTGAAAAGCCAGCGTTCATTAAATCGGAATAAAGTTTTACCGCTCGTTGTTCTAACTCAGAAGATTGATGCATGTTGATCGGTATTAATGATATTGCAAAAGGAGCCATGCTTTCTGGCCAAATTATCCCATTGTCATCGTAGCTTTGTTCGATTGATGCAGCCACAATCCGTGACACACCTATTCCATAACAACCCATTTGCATAATGTGATTTTTACCATTCTTATCTAATACAGAGGCACCCATAGATTTGCTATATTTGTCTCCGAGTTGAAATATGTGTCCAACTTCTATTCCTTTTGTTATAGATAGTATTCCTTTCCCATCTGGCGACGGGTCGCCTGTTTTTAGCTCCTTCTCAGACAGCTCAGTATTTACCGCATAATCTGATGCATCAGAAAACGCAATTGAATCTTCACCTGAGTCTGCAAGCACATGGAACTCATGAGATGTAGAGCCCCCTATAGCACCTGAATCTGCTTTTACTACTTTATATTCTAAGCCCAGACGTGAAAAAATATTTGAATATGCTGTATACATTGCCTGATATGTTTCTTCTAATGACGACTGGGTCATATGAAAAGAATAGGCATCTTTCATTAAGAATTCTCTAGCACGCATAATGCCAAAACGCGGCCTTACTTCATCTCTAAACTTAGTTTGTATTTGATAATAAGTAATCGGCAATTGCTTATAGCTATTCAGCTCACGTTTTGCTAAATCGGTTATGACCTCCTCATGAGTAGGCCCGAAGCAAAACTCTCTATCATGCCGGTCGCTTATCCTTAGTAATTCAGGGCCGTATTCTTCCCATCGCCCTGATTCTTTCCATAACTCAGCAGGTTGTATAGCAGGCATCAATATTTCTAAAGCCCCTGTTTTATTTATTTCCTCGCGTATAATTGCTTCAACTTTTTGGAGTGCCATTAACCCCAAGGGCATCCATGTGTATAGGCCCGATGCTAGCTGCTTTATGAGATTTGCACGCAACATTAATTGATGGCTTACTGTATCAGCATCAACGGGTTTTTCTTTAGTTGTCGATAAAGCTAGTCTAGATGTACGCATTTGAGTAATAATGGCATTTATAGTTTTCTTTTATAGTAAGTATAGAGGCTTTCGCAGTTTTAAGTGGAGGAAATCACATTGGCTGATCGAAGAATGCAGGTATTTTACACCGTAGCAAAGTTGCTTAGCTTTACTAAGGCCGCTGAGACACTGCATATGACACAACCCGCAGTAACATTTCAAATACGTCAGCTTGAAGAACATTTTAATACGCGCTTATTTGATCGAACACATAATCGTGTAAGTTTAACAGAAACTGGAAGGGCAGCTTACAAGTATGCAGAACAAATTTTTGAGCTATATGCGGAGATGGAGTCTTCCGTCAAAGAGGTTACAGGGGATTTAAGCGGTGTTTTGACAATAGGGGCAAGCACAACAATTGCTGAGTATGTTTTACCCACAATTTTAGGGGGCTTTTCAAGCAAATATCCTGAAATTAATTTACGATTGAATGTTTCTAACACTGAGGGCATCGTTTCAATGGTAGAAAATAGCATGATTGACCTTGGAGTGGTTGAAGGCCCCGTAACGAATAAAAATTTGCAGGTTGAATTATATAAGGTTGATGAATTGGTCCTTATTTGCTCTGCAGACCATGAATTAGCACAACATGCATCGATATCTTTGGCCGATGTTGTGGAATTCCCTTTTATCTCAAGGGAAGAGGGATCGGGGACCAGAGAGATTATTTTAGGTTTTTTAGAAAAGGCAGGGTTGGATAAAAATAATCTAAATATAACCATGGAGCTTGGAAGTCCGGAGTCTATAAAAAGGGCAGTTGAAGCTGGCATGGGGTTGTCAGTCATGTCGCTAGCAGCAATAGAAAAAGAAATAGCCTTAAAGACTCTCACCTGTGTTTCTTTTCAGCCCCAGCTCCGACGTGATTTTTCTTTTGTTCGTCAAAGACAAAAATTCCATATGGGCGCAATGGAAGAGTTACTTTCTTATGCAAAAGGGCATTGACAATAGATTGAGTTTAGAATGATTTTTTATTTAAAAGATTGGTATAACCGTAATTTTTCTGACCCTCAGGTGGCGGTTTTAGCGATTTTCTTATTTGTAGGGCTAGCTGCTATCATTTTCATGGGCAATATACTAGCCCCATTGATTGCTGGCGTGGTTATTGCATATGTTTTAGATGGAGCTATACAACAGTTTGAAAAAAGTAAGATACCAAGATTTTTTTTATTTTTAATAGTCTATATCGGATTCTTATTTTTTGTAGTTTTACTCATGTTTGGCATAGTGCCTTTGTTATCTAAGCAGCTGGCCGGGTTATTTAAAGAAATTCCTGATGCTTACGAAGCAATAATGCTCTATATAGAAGGATTGCCTGAAAAATATCCAAATATTATTGAGCAGGGTCAAATTGTAGAATTTGTTGCTAGCATACATGCGCAAATTGGCAGTTTTGGGCAGCAGGCTATTAGTTTTTCGCTAGCTTCTTTTCTAGACTTGATCACCATTGTAGTTTATTTGTTCCTAGTCCCCCTCCTTGTCTTTTTTTTGTTGAAAGATAAAGAGAAAATTGTAGGGTGGTTTGCGCAAAGGCTTCCTGATAACCGCAAACTTAGCAATACAGTTTGGATAAATGCCAATAATAAGATTGCTGGTTACATTCGAGGTAAGTTCATGGAAATACTTATTGTATGGCTATTAACTTATTTAGTTTTTGAGTTTTTTAATTTGGAATATTCTATATTACTTTCATTTTTAGTTGGTTTGTCTGTGATCATCCCATATGTCGGGGCTATAATCGTTACCGTCCCTGTAGCTTTTGTAGCTTACATGCAGTGGGGTTTTACTACAGATTGCGCATATGTGCTTCTTGCTTACATAATTATCCAAATTATTGATGGCAACCTAATAGTTCCGGTATTATTTTCAGAGATAGTAGATTTACATCCAGTAGCAATTATTGCAGCTATCCTGATATTTGGCAGTCTGTGGGGAATTTGGGGTGTTTTCTTTGCTATCCCTCTCGCGACATTAGTTGATGCAATATTTGCTGCATGGCCAAAAGCTTCATTATCTAAGTAAATTATTTATTTAACTCTTGGGCAGCTTTTAGCACTTCTTCCGCATGCCCTTTTACTTTTATACGTCTCCATTCTTGACATAGTTTCCCTTGAGTATTGATCAAAAAGGTACTTCTTTCTATGCCACGGAATTTTCTTCCGTACATATTTTTCATTTTTATGACATCAAATATTTTGCATAATTTTTCTTCTTCATCAGATATTAATTCGAATGGAAATTTTTGTTTTAGTTTAAATTTTTCATGGGAGCTTAAGCTGTCTCTTGAAACGCCAAAAATCATAGTATTTTGTTTTTTAAATTTCTTGTAGTTTGCACGAAAATCTTGCCCTTCTTGAGTGCAGCCAGGAGTGTTATCCTTGGGGTAAAAATAAAGCACAGCATTCATGCCTTTCAAAGCGCTAATGCTGACTTTTTGATTATTTGTGCAAGAGATCTTAAAAGCGGGCACCTTGCGTCCGAGTTCTGCTTTTGACATTGTCTCTAGCCCTCAGTGTCTTTAATTTGTATGATACTCAATAAGAAAGTTTTATAAAGAGGCAATTACTATTGTCACAAGATATGAAAATCTTCCAAGGTAGTATGGTAGCAATGGCAACCCCAATGCAAGATGACGGCACAATTGACTACCCGTCACTGAATAATCTCGTTGATTTTCATCTACAGCATAATACTGATGCAATTGTCCCAGTTGGAACGACGGGTGAATCTGCAACATTAAATAATAAAGAGCATGCAGAAGTCATAAAAAGAGTCGTGCAGAGGGTAAATAAAAGAATCCCTGTAATTGCTGGTACAGGAGCGAACTCAACAGATGAAGCTATCGAGCTTACTGAGTATGCTTCCAAAGTTGGCGCGGATGCTTGTTTGCTTGTTACCCCATATTACAATAAACCAACACAAGAAGGTTTGTACCAGCATTTTAAGGCTGTAGCGCAAGCTGTTCCTATTCCGCAAGTACTTTACAATGTTCCCAGCAGAACCGCATGTGACATGCTCCCACAGACTGTTTCACGGCTTGCTGATATAGAAAATATTGTAGGGCTAAAGGAGGCAATAGGTGAACTCGGTCGCGTTAAAGAGGTCATAGACTTGTGTGGGGACAGAATAGTTATAATTAGCGGAGATGATGCTACATCAATGGAAACATTGCTTTTAGGGGGGAAAGGAGTAATTACTGTCACAGGAAATATTGCACCCCAACTTATGCATGATATGTGCATGGCAGGGATAAGCGGCGAACGTCAAGAGGCTGAGAGAATCAACTCTATGCTTAAAGGTTTGCATCATGATCTTTTTCTGGAATCTAATCCAATTCCGGTAAAATGGGCCTTAAATGCAATGGGTTTGATACCCTCTGGGATACGATTACCCCTTACAACTTTATCAAATGAATATCATGAACAATTGCGAGAGTCTATGAAAAGAGCCGAGGTGATTTAACTTGCATATGCGCATAGAAGTTTTAACTAAAGTATTTTTATTAGCTGTAGCGTTGTTTTTGTCTAGCTGTAGTAACAAGCCACTTTCGCTGGACGATCTTTGGCAAAGTGCATCGGAGGCGTGGGCAGATTTGCCTGTGCTTGGAGGAGGCGATGATAATTATTTGAAAAGCGGCTCTTCAAAAGCTTTACAGATACCCCCTGATTTAACGACTCCAAATCACGCTGATGCGTTAGAGATTCCAGATGACGAGGTCAGCGCCAAACAAGTCGGTTATAAGGCATCAATGCAGCAAGTTGTTTTGCCAGAGTTTTTAGATATGACTATTAGACGACAAGGGAATGTCAGATGGCTTGAAGTAGACACTGACCCCCTGAGCCTATGGGAGCCAATTAAAAGTTTTTGGTTCAACCAAGGTTTTGACCTAGTAAAAGATTTACCAGTTCTCGGGCTGATGGAGACACAATGGAAAGAAGTCAATCAAGTCATTCCAAGCGTCGGTAAATATTCTGATGTAGATGAGATGCGCAAAAGTTCCTATGCCGCCCTACGTCAAAAATATAGAACTAGAATGGAGCGTGAACCAAATAGTAGAACGAATATATTTATAACTCAGAGATCTTCTGTTGTAGTTGGTCTGAATAAATCGAATGAAGTGGTGTGGGGTATGAGACCCCCGAATCCAGAAAAAGAAGCGGAGATTTTTGTAAGGATAATGGAATTTTTAGGGTCAACACGCGGAAACGCTACAGAAAAGATAAAAGGTAAAGATCTAAAAGATGCAGTAAGAATTAAAATGGCTGACCTAGCAGGAGTTCCTGTGCTTTTTGTTGAGGATGAATACAGTAATGTTTGGCGGCAAACAGGAGTCGCGCTGGATAGGGCAGGATTGTATGTCGACGATTATGACCGAGACAAAGGTGTTTATTTGGTTAGCAAAATAGATAAAGCAGGGAGTCAGACTCAGTACGAAGTACGTTTACTGCAGCAAAAGAAAAGAACAGTAATAACAGCACACTTTATGAAAAGCAAAAAGAAGATTAATTCTGCTTTAGCAAAAAATATTCTAAGACATGTGTTAGCTGCTTATAATTGAGGCAAAAATTTCTAGACGAATCTTATTTGTCTTTTGCAGACATACTTGATGCTTTTATTCTAGACATATCAAGGAAAGTGATGTTTTCCCTCGTAGTTGTTGATATATCTTTCCTTTTGTCTTTTTCAATGTAAGCGTAAGCAGAGTGATTATGTATTGATTCAAAATTTTCAGATTCTATTGAGTACATAGATATACGCTTGTCTTCATTTAACTCAAGCGCAATATCCCGAACTAAATCTTCTACAAATTTCGGGTTGTCGTATGCTTTCTCTGTAACATATTTTTCGTCTGGTCGTTTTAGAATTCCATATACCTCACATGAAGCGTGTTTTTCTATTAATTTTACTAATTCTTCTAACCAAATATCCTTTGTAGTTTCTATCTCTACAGTTACATGGGAACGCTGATTGTGAGCACCATAATCTGAGATATTTTTTGAACAAGGACACAAACTGGTAACAGGAGCCTGGACTTTTAAAAATATTTTGTATAACCCTTTTTTAAACTCTCCAGTTAAGGTTGCTTCATAATCAAGCATACTTTCGACGCCTGTTACTGGAGCAGATTTTTTTAGAAAAAAAGGAAAGTTAATTTTTATATAGCCGCTTTCTGAGTCTAGCTGTTTTGTCGTATCTTGCAATAAGTGTTTAAATGACTGGATGTCAGCAAGGATATCAAATTGTCCAAGCAAATCGACAAATCTTGACATATGAGTACCTCTTATATTATCAGCTAGATTGACAGCCATAGTGAAATTCGCGACAGTTGACTGAATATTATTGCCCGTGGACTTGATTTTGACTGGATGACGGATATTTTTTATTCCTACTCTATTTATAGGAATTTCTCTCGCATCAGCACTACTTTGCGTATCTGTTAGCTTATTCTTTTTTTCTTCTACTTTTATAGTCACTTTTTTCTCACATGCCTCATATTAAGCTATTCTGATGATACTTTAGCTTCTTTATTACTACAAGTCTTTGGTTCAGACAGATATTCGATTATTGATTCATGAATACTCAGCGGATCTAAACGTGCTTCCTGTATCTGATCTTCTCTGCTCCCGTGATCTATAAAAAAGTCTGGTAGCCCTAGGTTTAAAACTTTTGTTGCAAGGTGTTGTGATTGAACGAATTCATTAACAGCGCTCCCTGCTCCTCCTTTTATGGAGTTATCTTCTATTGTAACAAACAGGTTATGGTGCATCGCGATTTTTAGAATCATATCCTCGTCTAATGGTTTTACAAAACGCATATTTATTACTGTCGCATCGATCTTGTCCGCAACGGCTGTTGCGTTTTCTAATAAACCGCCAAAAACTAATAAGGCAATATCATTGCCTTGCCTTGTACATTCAGACTTACCTATTGGAATCAAAGTCATTTTTTTATCAACTAGAGTTTGTGGACCGCTTCCTCTTGGGTAACGTACTGCGGCTGGGCCCTTATGCTTAAATCCGGTATATAACATTTGTCTACATTCGTTTTCATTTGATGGCGCCATAATAATTATATGCGGAACGCATCTTAGATAGGTTAAATCAAAGCTACCTGAGTGTGTTTGCCCATCGGGGCCTACGAGCCCCGCTCTATCTATAGCTAAGAGAATATCTAACTTTTGTACAGCTATATCATGAATTAATTGGTCGTACGCTCTTTGCAAAAAAGTTGAGTAAATAGCAACTACAGGTTTTAGCCCTTCGCACGCCATTCCAGCTGCAAGTGTTAATGCATGCTGTTCAGCAATACCAACATCAAAATATTTTTTAGGAAACTTTTTCGAAAACTTTACTAAGCCAGAACCTTCTCTCATCGCCGGTGTAATTGCTACTACCGCAGGATCTTGTTTTGCCATATCACAAATCCAATCACTAAACACCTGAGTATAGGTTTTTTTACTTTTTGTTTTTGGATGTATTACCCCTACTTTTGGATCAAACTCAGGGACAGCATGGTATCCAACAGGGTCAGTTTCGGCGGGTTCGTACCCTTTTCCCTTGCGTGTAATTACATGGAGTAAGCGTGGTCCTGAAAGCTTTTTCAAATTATTTAACGTTTTTACTAAAGTGTGTATATCGTGTCCGTCGATAGGACCATAGTAATTTATACCCATTTCTTCAAACAAAGTACCTGGCGCGATCATGCCTTTGATATGTTCTTCTGTTCTTCTTGCGAACTCGTGAACTGAAGGGACTTGTTTTAAAATTTGTTTGCTACCCTCTCTTACTGAAGAAACAATACGCCCTGACATTATGCGAGTTAAATAATTTGACATCGCCCCGACATTTGGGGAGATAGACATTTCATTATCATTTAAAACTACTAGCACGTCTGTGTCTAAAGTGCCCATATGATTTAGAGCTTCGTACGCTATACCTGCTGACAATCCTCCGTCACCAAGAATAGAGATAATCTTTCGAGGAGAATCTTGAGACTGACAAGCGATTGCCATACCAACTGCTGCACTTACAGATGTACTGGAATGTCCTACCCCAAATGTATCATATTCGCTCTCTTCACGCGCTGGAAACGGAGCAAGACCACCTCTTTTTCTTATAGTTTTAAGCTGGTCGCGACGACCAGTTAATACTTTATGCCCATAACATTGATGCCCCACATCCCATACTAAGCGATCATCCGGTGTTTCATAAACATAATGTAACGCGACAGTGAGCTCAACAGCACCCAAACTTGCGCCAAAATGCCCACCGCACTTAGAAACTGTTTGAATTAAATATTCTCTTAATTCTTCACAAACTTGCGATAACTCCGATGCGTCTAAATTTCTTAAATCTTTAGGGTTATTTATATTTTCTAGATATGGAAACTGCATGTTTTAATTTATAGTCAATTTAGTAGGCGCGCCGTACAATATATTTAGATAGGTTTCTTAATTGTTGACCAGATTCTTCTAGAAAGCCTATATGTTGCAATGCTTTTTCAAGTAATTCTTCAAGTATATCTTTTGCTACCTCTATACCAAACACTGTTACGTATGTTGGGTGCCCTCGCGCAGCATCCGAACCTTTTAATTTTCCTAAATCAGCACTACTTCCTTCTACATCAAGAATATCATCTTTGATTTGAAAAGCGAGCCCTATATCTAATGCAAATTGGCTGATTTCATCATTTTCTTTGTCAGTAAGGTTGCCGTCATCAAGCAGAGTTGTCATCATAATTCCGGCATGGATTAAAGAGCCTGTTTTCAGACGATGTATTTTTTCAACATCATTCTTTGAAATGCTTTTGCCAACAGCAGCAAGATCGAGCACTTGACCCCCCGCCATACCTACAGAGCCAGCAGCATCACCTAGTATCTTTATCCATTGTGCGCAAAGGCTCTCTCTTTTTTTTGTTTCAGCAGAAGAACATAATTTATTAAACGCGAGGGCTTGAAGAGCATCGCCTGCAAGTATGGCATTAGCTTCACCAAAAGCTTTATGGCAAGTTGGTTTACCTCTCCTAAGATCATCGTTATCCATTGCAGGAAGGTCATCATGGATTAGAGAATATACATGTATGAGCTCTATTGCTGCTGCAACTGAATCCAGTTTTCCATAAGGTATATTCAGCGCAACTCCAACTGAATAAATTAAACCAGGACGTATTCGCTTCCCATCACCAAAAACTGAATACCTCATCGCACTGTGCAAGACACTGGGTTCAGTGTTTTTAGGGGGCAACCAATTATTTAGCGTTTTATCAACTCGTAAATTTATTTTTTCAAGGAATTTTTCAACTTCAGTGTTCATCATTTTCGTCTGCAAACGGCTCAGATATTACTTTTTCATTTTCTTTTGCAACTTGCTCGACGCGCTGAGAGGCTTTATCTAATAGGTTTTGGCACGTAGTACTTATCTGGACACCCTTTTCGAACTCTTTAATAGATTCTTCAAGGGAAAGATCCCCAGACTCAAGTTTTTTAACTAACACCTCAAGCTGATTAATTAGTTTTTCAAAATCAACTTTTTCATTTGTACTTTTTTTTTCTGACATGTTTTATCTCCTAACCTGTTTTAGGATAACCTAAGTTTGACACAGATGCATTTAACATTTAGACTTGATCTAATATAAACAAGGGAACAGGGGAAGGTTAATAATGAGTATAAAAGGTACTAAAACTGAGGAAAATTTAAAAGATGCTTTCGCGGGCGAATCTCAAGCAAATAGACGTTACTTATATTTTGCAGCTAAGGCTGATGTTGAAGGATTTAATGATGTTTCAGCGGTTTTTCGTTCGACTGCCGAAGGTGAAACTGGCCACGCACACGGGCATCTTGAATACTTAGAAAGCTGCGGTGATCCAGCTACAGGACTTCCAATTGGCTCTACATCTGATAATTTGAAAGCCGCAATTGCTGGAGAAACGCACGAATATACTGACATGTATCCGGGGATGGCCAAAACAGCTCGTGAAGAAAATCTCGATGAAGTTGCCGATTGGTTTGAAACGTTGGCTAAAGCCGAACGTTCTCATGCAAACCGTTTCCAAAAAGCATTAGACACATTAGATAGTTAGCTTTGCATACAAAATAAAGCTGTCAAACATGTACTAAAAACAGCATATGTGCGCCTAGCAATCTGTTTTAAAAATTAAGAAGAAAAATGAAATATAAAGAAGGGAGTCTCGACACCCCAACAAGGCATGCAATTGATTGGAAAAATCAAGAATTTTATGATGAGGTGGCGCTCGATAATGAGTTAGAAAGAGTTTTTGATATTTGCCATGGATGCCGGAGGTGTGTAAGTTTGTGCAATGCATTTCCAACATTGTTTGACCTGATAGATGGGTCGGAGACAATGGAAATAGATGGTGTCAGCAAGCATGATTACAATAAAGTTATACAAAATTGTTACTTATGTGATTTATGTTATATGACAAAGTGCCCTTATGTGCCGCCACATGAATGGAATGTCGATTTTCCACATTTAATGTTGCGCGCAAAGGCGGTCTTGCACGCGAAAGGAGATACAAAAAAAAGAGATACTGTTTTAACGTCTACAGACCAGGTTGGTAAATTTTTTGGTATTCCAATTGTTGCTCAGATTTCAAACAAAGCTAGTTCTCAGAAATGGATCAGAAAGTTGCTTGAGAAGTTTTTTGGTATTCATCATCTGGCTGTTCTTCCTAAATATACAAGCAGACCTGCAAGGCATCAATTTAATAATTATGTGACTCCTCGCATGAAATCAAATTCTGATGAAAATACAACTGGTAAAGTCGCAGTTTTTACAACATGCTACGGTAACTATAACGACCCTTCTTTAGTCAAGGATCTTATAAAAATTCTTGAACATAACGGTATAGTTGTAAAAATTGTAGAAAAGGAAGTTTGTTGTGGAATGCCTAAGCTTGAACTAGGGGACTTAGAATCTGTTGACGATTTAAAAACGGAGAATATGCAACAACTTACACAATTAGTTAAAGAGGGCTGGGATGTTGTAGCGCCGATCCCATCATGTGTTTTGATGTTTAAACAAGAATTACCATTGATGAATCCTGAAGACAAAGAACTGAGTATGGTTGCAAAACATATTTTTGATCCCTTTGAGTATTTAGCTTTAAGAAATAAGTCTGGTAATCTAAAAATAGATTTTAAAAATACACTTGGTAAAATTAGTTACCATGCTGCATGTCATTTGCGCGTCCAAAACATGGGGCTGAAAACACGCGATATACTATCCTTAGTTCCCCAGACAGAGTTGCAAGTGATTGAGCGATGTTCTGGCCATAATGGTACATATGCTGTCAAAGAAGAGTTCCATGATATCTCAATGAAAATTTGTAAACCTGTAAGCGATAAAATTAAGGTGTTTAATCCTGATCACTATACAAGCGATTGCCCAATGGCAGGGCAGCAAATAAAAAGTAATCTTAAAGGTTCAGGAGATCCTCAGCATCCATTAGCTTTATTGTGTTTTGCTTATGGTTTATAAAAATATAAAAGAATTATGCAGGTTCTAGCACACAAAGATTTATTTTCATTGGAAGATTATGATAAGCAACGTGATAGCTTTCGTGAACGCATCATACTGCACAAAAAAAATAGAATAATATTTCTTAATGAGAATTCTAGTTTGCATTTTGAGGACAGATTAACCATGCAGTACCAAATTCAAGAAATGCTGAGGGCTGAAAAAATTTTTGAATCAGAATTGATACAAGAAGAGTTAGATGCATATAATCCATTGATTCCTGATGGAACAAATTGGAAAGCTACTTTTATGTTGCAATATGCAGATGTGACTGAGAGAAAACACTGGCTCCAAAAATTAACTGGCATTGAAAATCATGTTTGGATCAGGATAGGAGACAACCATTTAGTTTATCCAATCTCTAATGAAGATATGGAGCGCACAACTGAAGATAAAACATCATCAGTCCATTTTATGAGATTCGAACTAACAAAAAGTATGGTGGTTGATGCCCAGGCAGGCGCCAATATATCTGTGGGAATAGATCACCCCGAGTTTATAGTTAATATAAATAAATTACCCGATGAGATTAGGTTTTCTCTTATCGGCGATCTTGATTAGTGTTTGGAATTTGATCAAAAATAATATTTTCTTTTCCGTTGTAAACTAAAAAAGCTTTCCCTTTTGCTCTTGCAATCATTGTGACATTAAGATCTTGCGCAAGTTCCAATCCCATGTGTGTGACCCCGGATCTAGACAATAGTATAGGTATTCCCATATTTGCAACTTTCATTACAATCTCAGAAGTGAGACGACCAGTTGTATAAAATATCTTATCATTGCCATCAATTCGATCTAGCCACATTTTTCCTGCAATTGAATCAGCAGCATTATGCCTTCCTACATCCTCAACAAAAGAAACCACTCTTGTTTCTTTGCATAATGCGCAGCCATGCACAGCGCCGGCTTTCTTGTATATGTCGTTGTACTGTATGAGTTCGCGCAAAAGTGCGTATATTAAAGATTGTTTAACCTTCGCTACTTGAGGTAGTTTCGAATTATAGATTTTGTCAAGACTGCAACTAAAAACTGTTCCCTGGCCACATCCTGTTGTTACAGTTCTTTTTGAAAGTTTTTCTTTCCAGTCTACCTTTTCCTCTTGATTCACCGTTTTTACAAAAACAGTTTCTTTATCCCAGTTTACGCTCACAGATTCAATGTCTTCAATATTTTCGAAGAAATGCTGATTCTTAAGGTATCCGAGCGCAAGCTCTTCTGGCGACATCCCGATAGTCATTAATGTAACAATTTCTGTTTCATTTATTTTTATAGTTAGCGGAAGTTCGCCAGCTACGTCTACTATTTTTTCTTTACCAGTATTATCATATGCAGTAATTGAATGCGTTGGAGGTATCCCAGATTGCGACATCTTTGGAATATAGTTTTCTTGTATATGTTTGTGCTTCATATTTTTAATCTACATCGGGGTTTGTTCGTGCCAAGTTATTTTTGAGACGCGGCGATATACGAACGGTTTTTACTGTGTTGTCTGATGTTTTGATAATTTCTACTGGGTAGCCATCAATTAACATGCTTGTTCCTGGCCCAGGTATTTGTTCCATATGTTCTAGCACAAGACCATTCATTGTTCTTGGACCATTTGCATGAAATTCATACCCTAACATTTTATTTATTTCACGCACATGAAGACTTCCATCAAGCAAGAAGGTTCCGTCTTTTTGTGGATAAATATTTGTACTGATGGTATTTGGATCGCTGGTAAATTCTCCTACTATTTCCTCAAGAAGGTCTTCTAAGGTAACAAGACCCAGTATATCTCCATATTCATCTACAATTAGACCTATACGGCGCTTCTCTCTTTGAAAGTTTACAAGTTGTTGGTTCAATGTTGTTCCTGTGGGAATATAATATGCATCCCTTAAAGCGCTGCGCAGTTTCTCTAATGTGAGCTCTTCACTAATGATTAGTGGCAAAATTCTACGTACATGTAGAACCCCTTTAATATTATCTACACTGTCTTTATAAACAGGTAGTCGCGTAAAGATAGGATTTTTTAATTGCTCAAGTATCTCGTCCCAATCTTCACTTATATCTATCCCTACGATCTCATTACGAGGGACCATAATATCTTCAACTGTTTCTTTTTCTAGGTCCAATATACTAAGCAACATATTATGATATCTATTTGGAATCAGGCCTTGTGCTTCGAAAACAACACTGCGTAGCTCTTCTCTATTCAGGGCTATTTCTGCATTTTTTTTATTTAAACCAAATAATCTGAGCAGACTATTTGCAAACAAGTTGATAGTCCAGATTAAAGGGTAAGTTACTGTGAGGAGTGGTTTGTATATTAAAGCCGCAGGGTAGGCTATTTTTTCTGCATGTAACGCAGCAAGTGTTTTTGGGGCGAGCTCAGCAAATATTAAAATAAGCAGAGTTAGAAGGCCAGTTGCAATTGCAACACCTATTTCTCCATAGAGCACAAAACCTAAGTATGTAGCAATTTGTATAATTACTATATTTACAAAATTGTTTCCAAGTAAAATTAAACCAATTAATCTATCTGGTTTATCAAGTAGTTTTTTTGCATTAATTGCGCCAGCGTGGCCTTCGTTTGCCAAATGACGCATACGGTAGCGGTTCAGAGCCATTAAGGCTGTTTCTGATCCCGAAAAGAATGCTGAAAGCAAAAAGAGAAAAAACAATAGCGCTGACAGAGCGCTTACTGAGATGCCGTCCAAAAGTTATGTATACCTCATTTATCAAAGGGGTTGTTATTTTACCTTTTACAGGATTGAGTGCAAATAAGAGTTAGATATTTTTGTTTAAGATTAGCTCTAGAACGAATTTACTGCCAAAATAGGCCAAAAAGAGACACAAGAAGCCATAAAAAGCATACTTTGCAGCGTATTTCCCTCTCCATCCATGTTTCCATTTGCCCCATAATAACGCAACAAAAATCATCCATGCTACGATAGATAAAATAGTTTTGTGTGCTAGGTGTTGAATAAACATATCGTCTAGAAAGACAAAACCACTAATTAAACTTACTGACAATAAAAAAACACCAATGCCTATCAAATCAAATAAAAAAGATTCCATCGCTTCAAGCGATGGTAAGGAGTATGAAAACCACTTTAAATCTTTGTTTTTTAATTGACGGTCTTGGAGAATGATTAACAAAGATTGTGTCGCAGCTATAGCTAGAAAGCTATAGGCTGCCAAAGAAAGCGCTACATGAATATTGACTGCTTCAGCAATGATTAGAATTGTATTTTGAGGTTGTAAGGCAGAGATTAGCAAAATAGCAGATGTAGCAGGAAGCAAAATAAGCCCAAGATAAGTTAATGATGTTCTCAATGAGAAGAGGAGAGCAAGGCTAGTAAGAGCTACCGAAACAAGCAACAGGGCATTGAAAAAATTTAAATTTAATCCTGCAGGAGTGAAAATTGTTGGATAAATATATAAAATGTGTAAGGCTATAGACGCAAACCATAATGGAAAAAATATGCGTTCATAGCTTTTTTGTGCCCCGGTCTTATTTCGTATGTGTAAGAAAAGGAATATTGTTGCGAGTATGTATGTGGTTATTGCTAATATTACAATCATAAAATTAAATTAACATTCGTAAAATGCAAAGTGTACACAATACTGAGTGGATTTATAGATTTATATGTAAGTTATTCTTTATATTTATTGTTTCACTTCACACTGGTTTATATTCAGAATCAGTATATTCAAAATCAATAGATACTCTAAGATCTCAGTATGTAAAAGCGAATCAGGCTCTTAAGTTAAGACAAATTTCAAAGTTTCATAAGATCAGAAAAACTCTGCTTGATTACCCTTTGTATCCATATCTTGTTTATTCAAATATTACACGCCGCATATCAAGAACTAAAGAAATTGAGGTTGCACAATTCTTAAAAACATATCCAAATACCCATTTATCTGAAACTTTAAGAAAAAAGTGGTTGTATGCACTTGCTCGGCGAGAAAAATGGAAAACATTTATTAAATTTTACACTGATGTTGGCTCAGCTTCTCTTAGCTGCTTGCATGTAAAGGCAAAAATAAAGCTAAATTATGATTCTGATTTAGCCCATGAGATTGAGAAAGTGTGGTTGCATGGCAAATCTCAGCCTAAAGAATGCAATTATGTTTTTAAATTCGCTGAAAAAAAAGGATATTTATCAAAAGAACTAAGATTGCAGCGTATTTTTTTAGCGATAAGCAACGGAAAACTAAATTTGAGTGATTACCTGGCTAAAAAATTACCTAAGGCAGAAAGGAAATGGATTGTTTTCTGGATTAAGGCACATCGTTCCCCTAAAAAATATTTAAAGCACAAAAAATTGAAAATAGATAATCGTTTATCAAGACATGTGATTGCCCATAGCTTAATTCGATTAGCTAGAAAAGATGCATTAAGTGCGACTCGTTTTTGGAAAAAATATAAGAGCTATAAATTTGGTCCTGAATGGTCTCATCAAATAGAAAGAGATATCGCAATTACATCCGTACGCACTCGGCAGAAAGCAGCAAAAGCTATCATGGATATGGTAGCAAGTGATGCGCGCAATGGAGAGTATTATCTCTGGTTATGTAAGCAGGCAATTCAAGATCAAGATTGGTATACACTTCATAATAACATTGACAGGCTGCAAAAAAACGAAAGAAACAGGAATAAATGGAAATACTGGGGTGCAAAAGCTAGTTTTGCAGTAGGCCAGAAAGAAAAAGCATCTGCAATCTTTGCCGAGCTTTCTAATACAAGAGGGTATTATGGATTTTTAGCAGCAAAGCTTCTCGGGGTTGAATATGAACTCAATCATCGACCTCTAGAATTTTCTAGACAGTACCTAGAGGCGATAAAGACCATCCCCATATTTGCAAGAATCCAGGAACTCCAGAATCTGGGCGATCATCTTAATGCTAAACGCGAGTTTCGTGATCTTACTAACTCAGCGGATAATGAGTTAGTCAATGCAGCCGCATTACTTTTATATAACCAGGGTGAATATAGTTTTGCTATTAGGGCACTAGGTGCAACGAAGTATTTTGATGACCTGATGATGCGTTTTCCTTTACCCTTCAAAAATCTTTTTAAAAAACATGCAAATAAATCGGGATTAGATATAGCATGGCTGTACGCAGTAGCAAGGCGCGAGAGTGCATTTGACGCAACAGTTGTTTCGCCAGCAGGTGCGACAGGCCTCATGCAATTAATGCCTCGAACGGCGAAACTCATGGCAAAACAACTGAGGTTAAAAAGACCATATCGCCGGCATTTAAAAAAACCAAATTTAAATATTACTCTTGGTGTTACGTACCTCAAGAGAATGCTAAAAAGATATCAGGGGAACCTCGTGCTAGCCTTAGCAGCCTATAATGCTGGGCCACATAGAGTTCATAAATGGTTGCCTTCTCAAAAAACCCCAGCCGATATATGGGTTGAGTCTATACCTATAAACGAGACACGTCTTTATGTGAAGTTTGTAATGGAATATATAACTATCTATGAATGGCGCCTTAAAAAACAATTTTCAAGTATTGGAAAACGCATGAATGCTATTAAGAGTGATTATTAAAAGTAAGATTATTTCTTTGCGGCGCTGAGGGCTTGATTAATGTCTTCTATCAAATCTTCGATGTGTTCCAGTCCGATAGATAGCCTCACTAGATCAGGAGTTACTCCCGCTGTTTTCATTTCTTCATTATTTAACTGTCTGTGGGTTGTTGTTGCAGGATGACACGCAAGAGATTTAGCGTCGCCAATATTTACTAAACGTACGATGAGTTTCAGAGCATCTATAAATTTTGCACCCGCGGAGGAACCACCTTTTATACCAAAACTTAAAATTGCAGACGGTTTTCCATTCATGTATTTTTTCGCAAGCTCGTTGTGTGGGTGGTCTTTTAACCCAGCATAATTTACCCACTCGACCTCAGCATGGGATTGCAAATGTTTTGCCACAGATAAAGCGTTTTCACAATGACGATCCATGCGTACCGGCAAACTTTCAATACCTTGCAAAATTAGAAAACTATTGAATGGCGAGATTGCTGCACCCATATTTCGTAAAGGTACAACACGGGCGCGACCTATAAAAGCTTGGTCTTTCATTGCTTCTGTGTATGTGATCCCATGATATGAGGGATCTGGATTGCACATAACAGGAAAGCGTGCTTCATGTTCAGCCCAGGGAAATTTGCCAGAGTCAATGATAATCCCACCTATTGTTGTTCCATGCCCACCCATATATTTTGTTAATGAGTGAATTACAATATCGGCACCACTCTCAAAAGGTCTGCATAAGTATGGAGTTGGTACTGTGTTATCAACTACCAATGGCACCCCCAAAGACCGAGTCATTTTTGCAGCAGCCTCAAGATCTATTATGTTGCCCGCAGGGTTTCCAATTGATTCGCAAAATACTAGCTTTGTTTTTTTGTCAATCAGTTTAGATAAGCTTTCAATATTCTCTGCATCTCCAAATTTTACTTTTATGCCAAGACTAGGAAGAGTGTGAGCAAACAAGTTATATGTTCCTCCATATAGACTGCTCGTTGTGACAATATTGTCTCCTGTGGCAGCAAGTGTAAGCACCGTGTTTGTAATTGCGGACATTCCAGAAGCTAAAGCAAGACCTCCAACACCATTCTCCAATGCACTCACTCGCTGCTCTAGCACATCAGTTGTTGGGTTCATAATTCTTGTGTAAATATTTCCTTTGACTTTGAGGTCAAATAAATCTGCGCCATGTTGCGTATTATCAAATGCATAAGATGTGGTTTGATATATGGGGACAGCCACTGCTTTAGTGGTATCTTCAGGGTCATACCCAGCATGAATGGCTTTTGTTTCTATTTTCATTTTTGTCATATAGTTTTACTATATTTTGCTATTTTTGCATGAAACCTTTTAACTTCCTAGTTTTCTTCAGTTGAAGTTTTTAAGCTTAAAGCATGAATCTCTCCGCTCGAGATTTGTTGGTTAACAGTCGCATATACCATTTTATGTTGCTCAATTGTGGCCATATTTAAAAATTGTTCACAGACAATAGTTGCCTCAAATTTGCCTTCAGAGCCTGTGACACTTGCTTTAGCACCCTCTAACCCTTGCTCTATAAGCTGTTTTATTTCTTCTGCAGTCATATAATCACTTTTTATAATTAATCCTTAAAAAGGTTTATTTAGATTTATTTACTAAATACAATTACAATTTTAGTCTATTTTATGCAAACACGTTTTTAGAGTACTGAGCGATGTTATTTAAGCAGCTTTTTGAGCTAGAGTCTTCTACTTATACATACATGTTAGCTTGTGAGGAGAGCGGTAAAACACTGTTAATCGACCCTGTTCTTGAGACCGTTGACAGAGATCTTCAATTGTTGCAGGAAATGGGGTTAAAGCTTACCCATGTGCTGGAGACTCATATACATGCTGACCATCTTACGGGAGCGCTTAAGTTGCGCACAATAACCGACTGCAAAATAGCAGGCCCAGCTTTAGACAATTTGCCTTGCCGTGATATCGGTGTACAAGAAGGTGAGCCATTTATTTTAGGGAGTATCCAAATTAATCCTTTATTTACTCCTGGGCACACAGACCACCATCATGCATATTTGTTAGCAAATAACATAGAAAGTAGACTATTTTCTGGCGATGCTTTATTAATCGATTCTTGCGGGAGAACTGATTTTCAACATGGGAGCCCAGAAGATTTATACAAATCGATACATGAAAAATTTTTTATTCTTCCAGACGATACTATAGTTTTCCCGTGTCATGATTATGCTGGCAAATTTTCGACCACAATAGGTTTAGAAAAAAGTGAAAATTCACGAATAGGAAATAATCGCACGCTGAGGGAATTTATTTCCATTATGAATAGTTTAGATTTACCTTTTCCAAAAAAGATTGATTATGCGGTGCCTGGCAACGAATTATGTGGCAAATGCCCCGACAATATCCCCGAAGAAAAGTCTAAAATATGCTCTGAAGATAAGCAGGGTTGAAAGTTACCAGCGGAATTTGTCCCAGTTTTCAGGGTTTGCCCAACCTTTACTATTTAACCAGTCAGGTGTCTTCTTATAATCTTCCATATTGAAATAATACAGATCCCAATTTTCTGTTTGTTTTCTATATTCTTTTTCTATCCTGAAACCCAATGCCATTAATTCTGCCGAGCTCCATGCTGAGCATTTTTGATAGTCTAGAAATAAATAAACAGATGTTGCTAAAATATCGCGTGTTTTTGCAATTAAATACTGAGTTTCTTTCTTAGGCAAAGATTCAATAATATTGTAAAGAAGGATTGTGTTAAAACGTTTGGTATTTGCAGACGCTTTGAGCAGCGACTTTATCTCTGCTATCTTTACATTTTTTCTTAGCGTTTTACGAAGAATTTCTAAATCATTTGTATCTTTAACAGCAATTACGACACTTGAATTAGAATTGATAATTGATTCTATTTCATATTTTACTGAAGCTTTTATAGAATCCATATAAGAGTTATATCACAAGCTTTAGTCTTAACATCCGCAAGAAAAGAAACAACCACGGCCAAATAAGGATACTGCTGAAAATATGCGTGAAATAAATAATTGTGTTGATTTTTCTTCCTAGCATGCCATCAACCCAAAGCATAATTAACATGTACGGTAACAATATAATTCCTACAAATAACATCTGTTGTGCCAGAGAAGAAACTCTTAGCCGCGCATGAAATCTGATAGAGGTGTATACAATAATAGCAAAGCTTAGTGCATGCAATCCTAACAAACTGCCAAGCAATACGTCTGTAAGTAGCCCTATTGCCCACGCTGTTCCTATATTGATTTCTTCTGAGTGCGCCATCGACCAATATATCAAGATCAAGGCAATCCATTCAGGCCGATAAGGGACGAACCAATAAGGTACAGGGAGAATAGCAAGAATAGCCGCTATAAATATTGTTGCGAAAAAAATTGTTTTCACAGGGTATCTGCGTTTTATTAGCATGCGTATTTTTTTATATTCGATGTAAGTTTAATGTTGATCATTAGTGCTCCCAATAAGCAATATTTCGCGACCTCTATCTCCTTTGCCGTGTGGTCTAGCTTTTGCAGCAGCAAATGAGTCTCCTTTTTGATATTGAATGCTTGTAACTTCGGCAACGGGGTAATTTTTAGGATAGCGCTTATCTAACCCAGATGTAATTAGCAAATCTCCAATTCGCAAATCAGCATTTGGTGGTATGTGTTGTAGCCGCAATTCATCTTTTTTCCCTGATCCAGTGGCAAGAATAAACATACCTGTTCTTTCTGATTCAACTAAAAGGCTGTGCGCAGAATCTGTTATCAGAATAACAGTTGAGGATAGATAGTTGATACTTGATACTTGACCCAAAACACCATGGGAATCGATTACAGGCTGCCCAACTTCAACACCGTGTTTGCTACCTTTATTGATTAAAAACTGTTGTCTAAAGGGGTCTAAATTTATCGAGATAACTTCTCCTATTAAGACTTTGTGTTTTTGAAAAACTTTTGACGTACCTAAAAGACTCAAGATACGTTTGTTTTCATTCTCCAAAGCTTTTAGCTTGTATAGCTTGCTTTCCAAAAACAAATTTTTTTCTTTGAGAATTTTATTTAAATCGACTAATTCTTGATGTTTTATAAAGTTATCTTTTATCCAGTAGACAGCTTTACCAGGCTGCATAGATATATACTGTATTGGAAGAATTAATAAGCCTATTGTTTTGCGAAGTTGCTGACCATGTTGGTATTTATGGTCAGCAGTCATTATCCCTAATGAAAGAATGATAAAAAAAGTTAACTTAAGTATTAATGACGATGCCTGAAGGTGTCGTGATTTCATCTCAGCCTTCCTTCAAATATTCTCGAGTCCGTATAGCTATTCCAAGGAGAGTACGTCTTTTCCTCTTTCATCGAGCATCTCCAAGACTAGTCCACCACCACGGGCGACACATGTAATTGGATCTTCTGCTACTACAACTGGTATTCCTGTTTCTTCAGTTATTAATCTATCTAAGTCGCGCAGCATGGCACCACCACCTGTAAGTACGATCCCTCTTTCAGCTACATCGGCACCTAATTCTGGAGGTGTTGCTTCAAGCGCTGTTTTTATTGCGCCCATGATGCCACGTAACGGTTCATATAATGCTTCAAGGATTTCATTGCTGTTTAAAGTAAAACTTCTAGGCACACCCTCAGAAAGGTTCCTTCCTTTAACCTCAAGTTCTAATAATTCTCTATCCGGGTAGGCTGAACCGATATTGTGTTTAATTTTTTCTGCTGTCGCATCACCAATTAATACGCCGTAATTTCTTCGAACATAACTTATTATTGCTTGATCAAACTTATCACCACCCATTCTTGTTGAGGCAGAATATACAATTCCGTTAAGAGATAAGACCGCAACTTCAGATGTTCCTCCGCCAATATCTATAATCATTGAACCTCTAGGTTCTTCTATGGGTAGACCGGCACCTATTGCCGCTGCAATCGGTTCTTCAATTAAAAAAACTTTACGCGCTCCCGCACCTTCCGCAGATTCACGAATAGCACGTCGCTCTACCTGTGTTGCGCCACAGGGTACACAAACAAGCACTCTTGGGCTTGGGCGCAGCAGTGATGAATCATTTACTTTTCGTATGAAATGCTGCAGCATTTTTTCAGTAGTTGTGAAATCAGCTATTACACCATCTTGCATGGGCCGAATTGCCTCAATGTTTCCAGGTGTTCGACCTAGCATTTTTTTTGCTTCCTCACCTACCGCTTCAATTTTCTTTTTTCCACCTATATCTCTTATCGCAACAACTGATGGTTCATTAAGGACAACACCTTTATTACGCATAAATATTAAAGTATTAGCGGTTCCAAGATCGATTGAAAGATCGTTTGACATGAAACCAAATGTTCGAAAAAGGTTCATTAATTTAGTCCGGATTTCATATTTTCCTCTACCGTACTGTAGCAGCGGTGAGCATTCAGAGCAAGCCTAGCGCTTCTTTATTACTCCATTTTAAAAAAAACATGATGTTCAGAACGCCATATCAGTATAATTTGTTGTAAGGCAAGCTCATGAAAATAAAACCTGAACAAATAAACAAGATCGCATATCTAGCTAGATTAACAATAGATAAATCTGAGGCTGCTTCCTATGCAAATACTTTATCTGAAATACTTGATTTAGTGGAGCAGATGAACGAAATTGATACGGATGGTGTAGAGCCGCTCTTACATCCAATGGAGGATATTCAGAGATTACGAGAAGATGTGGTTACTGAAGAAATCAAAAGAGAATCTTTCCAAAAAATTGCACCCAAAACAAAAGATGGTTTGTATCTTGTGCCAAAAGTCATCGAGTAAATCACTTTTAATACAACAACCTTTTATTTAAAAATATGCATTTACAAAATTTAATTGAACAGTCGGGAGCGTTATCAAAAAAGGAAATCTCTAGTGTTGAGCTTACTCAACATTATATAAAACGTATACAGAAAAACGACAAACTTCTCAATTCTTTTATAACAGTTTTAGAGGAAGAGTCAATTAACCAAGCAAAAGAAGCTGACAAAAAAATTTCTAAAGGACAAAAATCCCCACTATTAGGGATACCTTTAGCGCACAAGGATATCTTTTGTATGTCGGGCACAAGGACAAGCTGTGGCTCAAAAATGCTTGAACATTTTATTGCACCATATGATGCAACAGTTGTGTCCAAGTTAGAGTCAGCGGGTATGGTAACGCTTGGAAAAACTAATATGGACGAATTTGCTATGGGTTCTTCTAATGAAACAAGTTATTACAAGGCTGTTTTAAATCCGTGGAATAAAAAAATGATTCCAGGAGGCTCATCAGGCGGGTCTGCTGCTGCAGTGGCTGCAAGATTAATTCCTGTAGCAACCGGAACCGATACAGGAGGGTCAATACGTCAACCAGCTGCATTGTGTGGCATTACTGGCATTAAACCGACGTACGGGCGTGTTTCGCGTTATGGAATGATTGCATTTGCATCAAGCTTAGATCAAGGCGGTGTTTTAGGAGTTTCGGCAGCTGATTGCGCATTAATCTTAGAAGCTATGGCAGGCTTCGACATAAAAGACTCAACTAGTATTGATAAAGAAGTCCCAAGCTATGTAAATTCTATTGATAAGTCACTCAAGGGTTTATCA
>Ga0315338_1001350_pt1 | contig 31665 bp, 26 predicted proteins | sample ASW8metaG_FD_204518 | JGI IMG/M metagenome (GOLD analysis project Ga0315338, IMG submission 204518) | Ammonia-oxidizing marine archaeal communities from Monterey Bay, California, United States - ASW #8 | ecosystem: Environmental > Aquatic > Marine > Coastal | place: USA: California | collected... | reverse complement strand
TCTTATGGCAACAAACCAAAAGCGCACGTCAGCGCACTCGTCCGCCGATACCGTCGTCGACACCACGGTGGCGGCGCCGCCCGAGGCGGAGCCCGACACGCCCGCCACCGAGTCTGTCGCACAGGCGGCGGCCCCGGTCGACGCGGCGGCCGTGGCGCCTGCGGACAAGAAGGCCCCAGTCGAGAAGCCGAAGTCGAATCGACGTGGGTCCGCGGGCCTGAACATCGGCGAGCTCAAGGACATGAGTATCGCCAAGCTCACGCAGATCGCGAAGGATCTCAACGTGGCTGGGGCGACCGGCATGCGCAAGCAGGAGCTGATTTTCCAGATCCTCAAGGCGCAGACCGAGCAAAGTGGTTTCATCTTTTCAGAGGGCGTGCTGGAAGTGCTGCCGGACGGCTTCGGGTTTCTCCGAGCCCCCGACTACAACTACTTACCGGGACCGGACGACATCTACGTCTCGCCCTCGCAGATTCGAAAGTTCGACCTGCAGACAGGCGACACCGTCTCGGGACAGATTCGACCACCCAAGGAAGGGGAGCGCTATTTCGCCCTCATCAAGGTCGAAGCGGTCAACTTCGAGTCACCCGAACAGGCGCGCGACAAGATCTTTTTTGAAAACCTGACCCCACTCTATCCGCAAGAGCCGGTGTGTCTGGAAACGACGCCGGCCAACCTGTCGGGTCGGGTCATGGACTTGATGACCCCGATCGGCAAAGGACAGCGCGGTCTGATCGTCGCCGCGCCGCGCACCGGTAAGACGATGTTGCTGCAGTCGATCGCGCAATCCATCGCGGCCAATCACTCAGATGTCTATCTCATCGTCTTGCTCATCGACGAGCGGCCGGAAGAGGTAACCGACATGCAGCGCTCGGTCAACGGCGAGGTTATCTCCTCGACCTTCGACGAGCCGGCGCAGCGCCACGTACAGGTCGCCGAGATGGTGGTCGAGAAGGCCAAGCGCCTGGTTGAGCACAAGAAGGACGTCTTTATCCTGCTCGACTCGGTCACCCGTTTGGCGCGTGCATACAACACCGTCATCCCGCCGTCCGGGAAGGTCCTGTCTGGTGGTCTCGACTCGAACGCGCTCCAGAAACCGAAGCGGTTCTTTGGCGCCGCTCGGAACATCGAGGAGGGTGGTTCGCTGACCATCATGGCCACGGCGCTGGTCGACACCGGGTCGCGGATGGATGACGTGATTTTCGAGGAGTTCAAGGGCACCGGCAACATGGAGATCCATCTGGATCGCAAGCTGGTGGACAAGCGCGTCTTTCCGGCGATCGACATTCAGAAGAGCGGCACGCGGAAGGAAGAGCTGCTTATCGAATCTGAGGATCTTAATCGCGTCTGGGTGCTGCGCAAGGTACTGAACCCGCTCTCGGCGGTTGAAGCGATGGAACTGCTGCTCGACAAGATGGGCAGGACGAAGTCGAACCAGGACTTCCTGGCGTCGATGCAGAAGATGGGGTAGTGGCGGGTGACCGAAATTAAAGTCCGAGCGAATGGCCCGTTGCTCGTGACCGGCGACAATGTCACGGTCGTGGACAGAAACGGCACGCCCTACGCCACGGCCGGCCCCACCATCGTGTTGTGCCGGTGCGGGGCCTCGGCGAACAAGCCGTTCTGTGACGGCGCCCACAACGAGGCAGGATTCTCCGCCGACGCCACCGCACCGAAATAGGACCGGCGGCGCCAACCGCTAGGCGGGCACCGGCTGCCGCAGGTCGAACGTCAGGTCGTCGCCGGCGGTGTCCACCGCCACCTGACCTCCCTCAGAAAACTGGCCAGCGAGCATCCGTGTGGCCAACGGGTCGAGCACCAGCCGCTGCAGCGTGCGCTTGAGCGGTCGCGCACCGTAGGCCGGATCGAAACCGTGCTCGGCCAGCAAGCCAACTGCTGACGCCGACAACGCGATGGCAATGTGACGGTCCGCCAAACGAGCCGTTAGGAGCCGCATCTGAATCTGGATGATGCGCCGGATATGGCTGCGCCCCAGCGAATGGAAGAAGATGATGTCGTCGATCCGATTCAGGAACTCCGGTCTGAAGTGCGACCGCAACGCGTCCGTGACCTGACGGCGCACGCCGTCGTCGAGACCAGCACCAGAGCGATCCGCGTGCTCGGCAATGAACTGGCTCCCCAGATTCGACGTCATGATGATGACCGTATGCTTGAAGTCGACTGTCCGACCCTTGCCGTCGGTCAGCTGCCCATCGTCGAGCAATTGCAGCATGATGTTCAGTACGTCCGGATGCGCCTTCTCCACCTCGTCGAATAGCACGACGGCGTAGGGCCGACGTCTGACCACCTCGGTCAACTGCCCCGCCGCCTCGTACCCCACGTATCCGGGCGGGGCGCCGATCAGCCGGGACATCGAGTGTTTCTCTTGATACTCGGTCATGTCGACCCGCACCAGCGCGCGGACATCGTCGAACAAAAACGCCGCCAACGCCCGCGCCAGCTCCGTCTTACCCACCCCGGTCGGCCCAAGGAAGATGAAACTACCCAGCGGGCGAGCCGGGTCCTGAAGGCCGGCCCGGGCTCGCCGGATCGCGTTCGAGACCGACGCGATGGCCTCCTCTTGGCCGACGACCCGCTCGTGCAGACGCTCCTCCATGTTGAGGAGCTTCTCGATCTCTCCCTCTACGAGCCGCGATACCGGAATACGGGTCCAGCGGCTCACCACTTCGGCGATGTCCTCGTCGTCCACCTGCTCTTTGAGCATTCGGCTCGTGCCCCCCGCCGCTGGCTCCGATGAGACGGCGGCCGCTCGTCGCTCCAGTCCGGGAAGCCGGCCATACTGCAACTCCGAGGCGGTCGCGTAATCGCCCTCTCGTTGCGCCCGCTCGATGGCGAGTCGCACCTGCTCGAGTTCTTCGATCGCGCTCCGGGTCGCCTGGATGCCCGCCTTCTCTTCGTGCCACTGGGCCTGGAGTCGGCTGCGCGATTCCTTCAGATCGCCCAGGTCGCGGTCGAGCCGTCCCAACCGTTCCGCCGATGCCACGTCTTTCTCCTTGCGCAGCGCCTCGCGCTCGATCTCCAGGCGCATGATCCGACGTTCGACCTCATCCAGTGCGACCGGCAACGAGTCGATCTCCGTGCGCAGCTTCGCGGCCGCCTCGTCCATCAGGTCGATCGCCTTGTCGGGCAGGAACCGGTCGGCGATATAGCGGTCGGACAGCACTGCCGCCGCGACCAGCGCCGCGTCTTTGAACTGGACTCCGTGATGAATCTCGTAGCGTTCCCGCAGCCCCCTGAGCACGCTGATAGTGTCCTCGACGGAGGGCTCCGACACCACGACCGGCTGGAACCGGCGCTCGAACGCGGCATCCTTTTCGATGTGTTTCCGGTATTCATCCAACGTCGTGGCCCCGATGGTGTGCAGGGCGCCGCGGGCCAGCATCGGTTTTAGCAGGTTCGAGGCGTCCATGGCGCCCTCGGCCGCCCCCGCCCCGACCATCGTATGGAGTTCGTCGATGAAGAGGATGATCCGACCGGACGAATCCTCGATTTCCTGAAGCACCGCCTTGAGACGTTCTTCGAATTCGCCCCGGTACTTGGCCCCGGCAAGCAGAGCCCCGAGATCGAGACTGAAGATCTGTTTATTCTTCAACCCGTCCGGGACGTCGCCACGCGCGATGCGCCCGGCCAGGCCTTCCACGATTGCCGTCTTGCCGACCCCCGGTTCACCGATGAGCACCGGATTGTTCTTCGTGCGCCGAGACAACACTTGCACCACCCGACGGGTCTCCTCGTCTCGGCCGATCACGGGGTCGAGCCCGTCCTGAGCGCCCATCGCGGTGAGGTCGCGCCCGTAGCGCTTGAGTGCCTCGTACTTGCCTTCAGGGTGCTGGTCAGTCACCCGCTGACTGCCTCTGATGGCCGAGAGCGCCTCGAAGACGCGGTCGGTAGTCGCGCCAAGCGCCGCGAGCAGGCGGGCGCTCGGGGCGATCTCGCCTTCGAGCGTCATCGCCAGCAAGAGATGCTCCGTGCTGACGAACTCGTCCTTGAGCCGCTTCGCTTCGGCGTCCGCGACACTGTCCACGGCGCGCAGCCGTGGTGATGGACTCGGTTCCGAGCCCCCGCGCGCTTGCGAACGACGCCCGAGCTCGGCGTCAATATCTGCCAGGAGACGGGCCGGGTCGGCTCCCAGTTGCCGCAGCACGCGCGGCACCACGCCGTCCCGCTGGTCGCCAAGCGCGCGCAGCAGATGCTCCGGGTCGATCTCTGGATGACCGGAACGGTCGGCCAGCTGCTGCGCCGCCAGCGCCGCTTCCTGCGCCTTCTCGGTGTACCGTTTTAGATTCATCGGGTTGCTCCTTCTAGTTGGCGGGCGTGCTCCCATCGATCGCGGCCAACGCTTCGTAGTGTTCGCGCTGCGGCGGTGTCAGATCCTTTGGAATCTCGACCCCGACCGTCGCGTAGAGATCGCCGATACGACTCGAACGACCGGAGACGGGGAGTCCATGTCCTTTGAGACGAAACACCTGCCCGCCCTGCGTGCCGGGCGGAATCTTCAGCGTCAATGGCGTACCACGTAGACGCGGCACCGACACGCTGCCGCCGAGCACGGCCACCGTCACCCCCACCGCCACGCCGACGTGCAGGTCCGCTCGCCGGCGGGTGAATATCTTGTGAGGTAATTGCCGCACCTTGAGAAAGAGGTCGCCGGCGGGCGCGCCCCCCGCCCCCGATTCACCACGCCCCGCAACCCGGACCCGCGAGCCATCGGCCACGCCGGCCGGTATCTTGACGTCCACGTTCTGCGTGCCGCTCGCACCCTCAAGGCCCAATCGCCGACCAGCCCCGTTCGCAATCTCCTCGAGGGTCAGCGTAATCGGTTGTTCGATGTCGTGACCGAGGCGTGCCACCGGGCCACGCGTGCCAGCTGAACCCGGTGGGCCGGTGAAGAACGTGTTGAAAAAATCAGAGAACGGCGAGCCGCCACCGAAGATGTCCTCGGCCTCCTCCGGGGTCATCGTGCGCGTGCCGCCCCGTCCGCCACCTGACCAGCCCCCGCTAAACGGCGAGCCGCCACCGAACGGCCCCCCCCCGCCCGCCCCGGTCTGCTCATACTGACGCCAGTTCGCGCCCAGTTCGTCGTACTTCCGTCGTTTCTCGGGGTCGCTCAGCACCTCATGCGCCTCGTTCGCCGCCTTAAAGCGCCGCTCGGCCGTCAGGTCGCCCGGATTCACATCGGGATGGTGCGTACGCGCCAGCTTGCGAAACGCCCGCTTGATGTCGGACTGGCTCGCCCCCTTCTTGACGCCGAGCGCTTCGTAGTAGTCCTTGAAATCCATTCGATCCCTATGTCATCTCTGGACGGAGGGCTCGCCCGTGCGACAGTCCCCCTGGCCTCGCACTCTCGTCACATTCCCAGCAACCGCGTAATCCGATTGACCTCGCGCCCCAGTTGCCGGCGACGGTCCGGTCGATCCAGGGCCTGGTCGGACATCAGCGGACGAATTCGACCCACAACGTCGGCAATCGACAGCAACTGCTGCACGCCCGCCAGATTGACCCCCAACTCCTCCACCAGGCGTTTGATGAGGCGGAGTCGCGCAATCTCCTCACGCGAGTACACCCGCATGCTCCCGACCGTCCGTGACGGCTGCACGAGTCCGAGACGCTCGTATTTACGGAGCGTCTGCGGGTGCATGCCGAGTACCCGCGCCGCCACGCTAATAAAGATGATCTCCTGTTCCACGTCGGGAAGCTCCTTCTTAACCTTGCGTCGATACGAGTATAGACATTGATACGATGCGTATCAAGGTTAAATCCGCGCTCAAGAACTACGCCCTCTCTGCCTGCAACGCGGCCGCCCGCGAGCCCCGAGGTGGTGGCGCGCCGCCGCCTGAGGGCGGGAGAGTGGGTGGTCGTCTGGCGACTGCCCGCCTGTGCTACGCTGGAGTCTGACTTGGAACTGATAAGGAGTCCCTAGTGTATCCAGAGTTCATGATTGCCCCGATGCGGGAAGAGTTGACACGCTTTGGCGTGCGTGAATTGAAGACGGCCGGCGACGTTGACGAGGCGATTACCCAGACCCCCGGTACGACGATGGTGGTGGTGAATTCCGTCTGCGGCTGCGCCGCTGGCAAGGCGCGGCCCGGCGTGGCCCAGGCGTTACAACACGGCGTGAAGCCGGACCAAGTCACCAGCGTGTTTGCCGGCGCCGACACCGAAGCCACGCAACGGGCGCGAGGCTATTTCACCGGATATCCACCCTCGTCGCCGGCGATCGCGCTGCTGAAGGACGGCAAGCTGGTCTACATGATGGAACGACATCAGATCGAAAACCAAGAAGCCGGGGCCATCTCCGCCCAGTTGACGGCCGCGTTCGACAAGCACTGTGCGACCGTGCCGGTCGCCGGCTAGCACCACGCATCACGGGGAGAGGCGGGTGCGACGCGTCCGCCTTCTTCACCCACCACGACCTCAGGCCGAACTCGATTCACTCTCAGAACAGATAGGCAGAGGCTGTCCCCCACGGTAGCGGTCCACTGTGCGCCGGACCATGTCCGCCATGAGATCGAGGAACTGCGGATCGTCATTGACCGCGGCGGCGCGACGCAGTTCGATCCCGACCTCGCGGCAGACCTCCGCGGCCTCGTGGTCCAGGTCGTAGAGCACTTCGACATGGTCGCAGACAAACCCGACGGGGCACATCACGACCACCTCGAGCCCGCGCTCCCGCTCGGCTCGCAGGTAGTCACAGATATCCGGCTCTAGCCACGGGTCCTGCGGCCGACCACTCCGACTCTGGTACACGAGCGCCCAGTCGGTCATCCCGACGCCGGCGGCGATACACCGAGCCGACTCGAACAACTGCTCCTCGTAGCGGCTCTCCGCGGCCATGCTGGCCGGCAAACTATGCGCGGTGAAGACGAGGCGAGCCCGGCCTCGCATCGGCTCCGGAAGCGTCTCCCAAGCCTCTCGTGCCCGCGACACGCACGCGCCGACGAACCCGTCGTGGTCGTGCCAATCGCCCACGTAGGTCACCTCGACATCACCGTCTCCCGCCTCCTGGAGCGCTCGTCTCGCGCTGATCACATTGCGCTTGTACTGCTCGCAACTGGAATAGGACCGGTGCGCGGCAAGGATGAACCCGACAGCGCGGCGAACGCCCGCTTGCCGCATCTCGCGCAGGGTGTCGACGAGATACGGATCCCAGTTACGCATGCCGACGTAGACCGGCAGCGGTGGTCCGTCGCGCTCGAGCCGGGCGCGGAGGCCGTCGGCTTGCCGTCGCGTCAACTCCGTGATCGGTGAGACCCCACCGAAGATTTCGTAGTGATGCGCCACCTCCTCGACGCGGGCGGGAGACACGCGGCGACCGCGGAGGACGTTGGCCAGGAAGGGGCGGATGTCGGCCGGGCCTTGCGGCCCACCGAAGCTGATGAGCAAGACCGCGTCGAACGCGATCGAATCTGACAAAGAAAGAGCCATTCTGGGTCCGATGATACCGTCCACCGGGCGTCCCCTCAACCGACACCCGACCGGGCGAAGGGCGGGTCGTATAATGGGCGACGCGTTCGCGAGGAGGGGACAAGGAGGCGATGCCAAGACTGGCCGGAAATTTCTCGATGATGTTCGGGGAAGTCGAGATGCTCAAACGATTCGAGCTAGCGGCTGGGGTCGGGTTTCGCGGTGCCGAGATCCAGCACCCCTACGAACAAACCAGCGCTGAGATCGGCCAGGCATTCCGGGACAACGGTCTCGAATCCGTGCTCTTCAACGTGCCGACCGCTGTCGGCGCCCTCCCGGGACAGGAAGCCGACTTCGAAGCCGGTTTTGCGCGTGCGCTCGAGTACGCCGAGGCGGCCGGGTGCGGTCAGGTTCACTGCCTCGCTGGAACGACCGACGACTCGCGGGCCGAGGCCACGTTCGTCTCGAACCTCCGCCGAGCGTCGGCGGCCGCACGTCGCCAGGGCGTTAGACTGCTCCTGGAGCCGCTGAACACGCGGGACAACCCCGGCTATTTTCTCACCCGATCCACTCAGGCCCGGCGGATCATCGATCTGGTGGGTGAGGACAACGTCTTCCTGCAGTACGACATCTACCACATGCAGATCATGGAGGGGTATCTCGCCGAAACCCTTAAGGCCAACCTCGACATCATCAGTCACATCCAGATTGCCGGCGTGCCGGGACGCCACGAACCGGACGACACCCAAGAGGTCAACTACCCGTATCTGTTCGACCTGCTCGACGACGTCGGCTACGACCGCTGGGTCGCGTGCGAGTATCGTCCGCGAGGCACGACGCTCGCCGGTCTCGGATGGGCCCGTCGCTATGGGATCGTCGCGGGTAAGGGCTGACGTGCCTCGCATACTCATTACCAACGACGACGGAGTCGAGGCCGATGGGCTTTTGGCTTTGGCCGACGCGCTCACCGCGGTGGGGGAGATCACCGTCGTGGCACCCGCTGAAGAGAGCAGCGCGGTCAGTCATGCCTTGACGTTGCGCAGACCCCTGTGCCTGACCCGGGTGTCCGAGTCATGGTATTCGGTGGATGGTACCCCGACCGATTGCGTCAACGTCGGGATCACGGACGTGCTGGGTGAGGTGCCAGATCTCGTGGTGTCCGGCATCAACAACGGGCTCAACGTCGGCGAGGACGTCACCTATTCAGGCACGGTCGGCGGCGCACTCGAGGGGGTGTTATTGGGAGCCCACGGCATCGCGGTGTCGCTGCAACGGAGCGACGGGCCGATGGACTATGGTTCGGCCGCTGAGGTGGCGCGCCGGTTGGCCGGCACGGTGCTGGCTCACGGGCTCCCGCCCCAGACGCTGCTGAACGTGAATGTCCCCCGGGGCGACCATCGGGGTATCCGCGGGACGGTGCAGGGGCGGCGCAAGCAGGCCCTCGCGGCGATGCCGGCCGTGCGGAACGCGATCAAGTCGATGGTGTGGATCGGCGCCGCCGATCTTCGTTGGGAGAGCGACGCGGCGTCGGACTACGCGGCCATCCAGGCCGGATGGGTCTCGGTGACCCCGCTGCATACCGACTGGACGAACCACGCCGCGCTGGAGGCCACCCACGCGCTCGCCCTCGCGAGCGTGGCTGAGGTACAATAGCCACTTGCGTCGGGGCGTGGCTCAGCCTGGTAGAGCACCCGGTTCGGGACCGGGGGGTCGGAGGTTCAAATCCTCTCGCCCCGACCATTTTGACCTCCCGCCTTGCAGCGAGCGTGCAACGCGGGGAGTCTGGGGGCCTTTCCGGGGTGCCCTTTTCGTCTTTTTGGGCCCTGTGGTCGCAGCGCTGGCGCCTCAAAGGTAGCCGGACGGCGTCCAAGCGTATCTGTCGGGTATTCCGCTCTCACGCACTCAGGCCCGTTACGTGCCTCGGCCACTACGATGTGACTGCGCTTATTGGTGAGGGCGGTATGGGCAGGTCTGGCCAACCGTCGCCATCTAGTTCGATCGCCGGGTGGCGCTGCAGATCCGGCGCGAGGCGTTCACACTCGACGCGACCCGTTGCGATGAGACGCTCCTGCCTGCTTCCAGCCTTGATGCTCGTGTTCGTGCCGCAGGCTGGGGCGCAGGGCTATCCAGAGCCACCGGTCGACTCGGCGCCGGTACTGCGATTTCTTGAACTTCGGTTCCCGACCCAGGCCAATCGACCGTTCCATCGCGCGGTCACCTATCTCGGGCAGGCCGAGACGGTCGGGTATCTGAGCATACCTGGACGTCCGGCGTACACGCTCTACACGGACGTCGTGCCGGTGATTGTCCAGGATGCCGAGCGGTTCTGGGAGTCAGGCGGTTTCGTCAGCCTTTGGGTAGATGTGGTCGACAGCCGGTTTGCGAACGGCGTCGTCGGCAAGCGCGTGGTGTTCAACTTCGTGGAATGGCGCGACAGACGCCCGCCGACGGAAGAGCATCCGACCGTGCCAACGGGGTTTCGCGAGTCGCTGCCTGGATATACTCGGCTGTACCCACCGCCCTGAGATCGGTTGGACTCCGCAACGGGGTCAGGACATTTCAGATTCGCAGTTGCGTTCGAACCCGTGAATGAGGCACTCTGTGCCTACACAATTTCGAGGCCGCTTTGACCCGGGCGATCGCCGGGCGGCTGGAGGATACGAACGATGAACAAGAGACTTCGTGCATCCTGTCTGTTCGGGATGGCTCTGCTCGCGGCGATCGGTCTGTCCGCGCTTCAGCGGGCGCCGGAGGCGGCCGGGGACAGTCTCACCGGGGTCGTCGCGAGCGCGACGGGCCCCGAAGCGGGGGTGTGGGTCATCGCCGAGACGGACGACTTCGAAACGTCCTTTCGTAAGATCGTCGTGACCGACGATGCCGGGGGGTTCCTGGTGCCGGATCTCCCCTCGGCCGACTACCAGGTCTGGGTACGGGGATACGGGTTGGCCGATTCGGCCAAGCGCTCCGCCCGACCAGGCGATAGCCTCGACTTGACGGCGACGGCGGCCGCGACGCCTCACGACGCGGCGCAGATTTACCCGGCCAACTACTGGTATTCCCTGCTTGAGGTGCCTCCGGCCAGCGACTTTCCCGGCACCGGCCCGCGAGGCAATGGCATCGGTACTGCCATGAAGACCCAGGCCGACTGGATCGACCGGATGAAGGACGGCTGTCAGTTGTGTCACCAACTCGGCAACCAGGCGACGCGCGAAATGCCGATGTTGGATCTCGAGACGTTCGATTCTACGGCCGAGGCGTGGAACTATCGCATCCAGGCGGGCGGCGCCGGTCCGGCGATGACGGCCGAGATTAACCGGATCGGCCGTCCGCGCGCAATCTCGCTCTACGCCGACTGGACCGACCGCATCCGTGCCGGCGAGTTGCCACCAGCCCCGCCACGACCGACGGGGATCGAACGCAACGTGGTGCTCAGCATGTGGGGATGGGGGCACCCCCAGGGGATGGTGCACGACAACGTCTCGACGGACAAGCGCGACCCGACGCTCTACCCAGGCGGCCCGATTTACGGGGTCGGGGGAGCCGGGCTGGTTGTGACCGACATCGCCACCCGCCAGTCGATCAGGATGGACCTGCCCACCCGCATTGAGCGGCCCCGGCGCTCGAATTCCTATCAAGGTTCGTCAACCGCAGTCCCGTCGTTGTATTACGGGGACGAGTCAGCTGGGCTGATCAGTCGCGGCGCCCACAATCCGATGATGGACGGCAAAGGCCGCGTGTGGATTACGCAGTCGGTGCGGCCGGCCGAGGTGCCGGCTTGGTGTCTCGAGGGGTCCGATCACCCATACGCCAAGTACTACCCAATCCAGCACCAGGCGGAGTCACGTCAGATCTCGTCCTACGATCCTGACACCGAGAAGTTTGTGCTCATTGACACGTGCTACTTCACGCACCATCTCCAGTTCGCCGATGACGAGAATGACACCCTCTGGTTGAGTGGCTCAACCGAGGCCATCGGTTGGCTGAACACGCGACTCTACGACGCGACCGGGGACGAGCGCGCGGCTCAAGGCTGGTGTCCGACCGTCATCGATACCAACGGCGACGGGGTGATCACCAAGCCCTGGAATGAGCCGAACGCAGCCGGTGACGTCGAAATCGACCCGGCGCGAGACACGCGCATCGGCAGCCTCGACAAGTTCCGGAGAGCGTACGGCGTCATCCCACATCCCGACGGTTCCGTGTGGATCAGCCGACGTTTCCCGGTGCCCGGGCAACTCGTTCGTCTGGAACTCGGCGACAATCCGCCTGAGACCTGCAAGTCGGAAGTGTACGAGCCCCCCTACGACCCGACGGGTGATCCAGACGATTGGGGCTACGGGCCGAGAGGCATCGACGTCGACACGAACGGTCTCGTCTGGAGCGCCCTCGGTGGCAGCGGGCACTTCGCCAGCTTCGACCGCACGCAGTGCGCCGTGTTGAATGGTCCGCAGGCCACAGGGCAGCACTGCGCCGCAGGATGGCGTCTCTATCAGACACCGGGTCCGCGCATGAAAGGGGTCGACGGAACCGCCAACGCCGACTACCACTATTACAGCTGGGTCGACCAATTCGATGCGCTGGGCCTGGGCGCCAATGTCCCGATCGCTACTGGCACATCGTCCGACGCCCTGCTCGCGTTGTTACCCGAGACGGGCGAGTGGGTCACCATGCGCGTGCCGTACCCCCTGGGCTTCTACAGCCGGGGTCTCGATGGCCGAATCGACGACGCGGCGGCCGGGTGGAAGGGGCGGGGCGTCTGGGCCAGCTTCAACACCGGCTCGACCTTTCATCTCGAGGGCGGGAAAGGGACGACGAGCGAGATCGTGCAGTTCCAGATTCGACCGCACCCGTTGGCCGAGTGATTCGGGCCGCAACGGTGTTTTCCGCCGACGATCATTGCCCTTGCTTCTGACGGGGACGGGCGCTCATCGAGCGGTAGGGGTGGGGGAAAGCCAAAGAGCCCCGCGGACGGACGCTCGTGCCCGCCTGAGTACTAGAAATCTTCCGCCCGCTCGACGATGTAGGTGCCTCCTCCCAGCCAGATTCCGCCTCGCAGAACGTGGGATCGGCCGCCACGACAGCGGGCAACACCGTCGGAGCGTCACCTGAGAGTCCGCCGCCACTATCGACCGATTTTGGCCACCTCGGGAACTCACGACATCATCCTGGTGGTCGTGGACGGGCATGTACGTCGACCCCTCCACCGTCATCGCCCGACCGGCGCGGGCGGCATGGGACGAGCCATGCCCCGCTAGTCGACCCGTAGGGCTTGGACCGGTGGCCACCGACACGCGCACGGGAGACCACCGCGCCTACAGGACACGCCCCATGGTGTCCCCCATACGGGCATAGAGCTCGATCTGCTGGCTGGAGTGGTGTTGGAGGTCATCGGCGAGCGCGACCCGACCGGGTTCGAAGAGCGTGATGGTGGCCGAGCCGCCAAACTGAAAGAACCCTTTCTCGTCTCCGGCGGCGACGCGCTCTTCCGGCGTGTAGGTCTGGACGACGCTGCCGACGTTGGTGGCCCCAACCTCCAGAATGAGGATCTGTCCGGCCGTCTCGGAGCGGAGTACGGTCAGGAAGCGTTTGTTCTGAGTCAGAAATTGGAGATTTCGTCGCAAGGCGATCGGGCTTACCGACCAGAGGTGTCCGGGGATTCGCCCGGGAGACGACGGCGCGCCGGCGGCGGGGAAGTGGAAGCGGTGATAGTCGACCGGACACAGGCGGGAGATCACCATGCCGCCCTCGCGATAGCGGTCGGCCAGACGGTCATCGCCGAGCAGAACGCCCAGGTCGAAGATCTGGCCCTTGACATAGAAGCCCTTGGCTGCGGATACGTTGGCGATACCCAGATGACGGCCGTCCGCGGGGAAGACAACGTGCGCAGGGTTGGCGTCGATCGGTCGGGCTCCGACACGGAGCCGTCGGCTGAAGAAGTCGTTGAACGAGATAAATTCCGCCGGCGCCCTCTCGAATTCAGATTCATCGAGTCCGTACTGCGCAATGAACGGCTCGATCCTCTCGCGGCTCGACGCGCGATCCATGCACCATCCGTAGACGCGCGAAAATAGAGCGCGCTTGACCACGGCGGCCGTGGTCAGCCGTCCGACCGGGTGCTCATAAGCCCACCGCAGCCAGGCTTCTCCGTAGATGTCCTCGGTCCGTCTGTCGCCAGTAGTACGGTCGGCGTAATGCACGGGCGTGCGCGGAGGTGGGGGCATCTCTGACGCTGCAACCTGTTTCGTCGGATGGCGGAAGGCCCACGCCTACATCGGAAGGCGGACGAAGTGTTTGCGCTTAATCTTGAAGTCTTTGCTGTAGCCGGTACCCTCGACGCGAACAAAGAACTCGCGGTCGGGTCCGCCTCGCAGCGCATCCAGATCCTCGAGCGGGAAGGCCGCCTCCATCCCGTTGAGCGCGCGGGCACCCCCCAACAGGTCTCGATGGCGAGCCGCGAACGACTGGAAAGCCTCGGGCAGGAGCTGGCCACGGCGGCGCTCGTCGAGCAGCAGCACCCGCAGCACGGCCGAGGATTGGTCGCGGGACGCCCCGAGCGTCGGCGCGCTCGGGGCGACGACCACCCGCAGGAGCGATGCCCGATCGGCCGGGGCCACGTCCGCGACCGAGAGCCTCTCCCCGACCCGCCTCGCCAGTTGGGCGACCCAGGTTCGTGGCGTATACACCGTAATGCGATACCCGGCCCCGGCCCCCGAGAAGAGCCCGCCGCGATCGTGGAGCTGGAGGGGCGAGAGCCCGGCCGGTGATTCCCGGATAGCTCGCGCGACTTCGACGTCGTCCAACGCCGTCTGCGCCCACGCCAGACCCGCCGGGACCGTCGCGGCCGGCCAGCCGGTGGCGCCACCCGCGAGCAGGCACAGGACGATCAGCTGGGGACCGGTCGGTCGCGTCATCGTGGTCGGCTCCTGCATCGGTGATCAATGGAGGCCCACTGCCACATTGCATCCGGCTCGTCGGCGGCCTTCACTCATCATGGGATGAACATTGGCACGCCGCACCGCGGCGAAGGCCAGATAGTCTTCCGTGTACCATACGTCCAGAGGGATCCGGCCCGCGAGACGCAGTGCATACGCCACCGCCTTGTTGTAGGAGGGTAACAGCAGGTGCGTCGGTCCCGGCACCGTGCTCACCGAACATGGCCCATGGACGCTGGTCTCGCGCAAGACGAGCACACCGCCATCGATCGGCGTGTCGGAGAGGTGGGCCACGGGGTCGTGGGCCGCTTGCGCGACCAGGAAGTCGAGCGCCGACCAGTTGCTGGGTTCTGCCTCACGCCGATCTGCCGGACGACGGTCCGCACCAAGGGCGTGCGCGCGGATCCGGCGGTTCAGCTGGCGTCGATCCCAGACAATGCGGGCTCCGATCGGCTCGACTCCGAACGTCGCCTGCAACGAGCGATACGGATCGTCGCATCCGCGCCGCACGAAGATGACCTGCTTGACTGCCATGGTCGAGCCCCCAAAGCGAGGCAGAGGGGATCATGTGCGATTCTATCATTCACCGTCCCACAGCCACGCCGCGCCGCGTACGCCACTCGAGGCCCCATACGTCGGCGGTAAAATCGGCGTGGTGACGTGATCCGTGAAGACGTAGGGCGTCCACAATGCGGGGATCGTTTGATACAGATGGCCCATGGCCGGGAGTCCGCCACCCAGCACGATGACATCCGGGTCGAGCACATTGACCAGCCCCGGCAGCGACCGGGCCAGTCGGTGGTCGTAGCGATACAGCGTCGCCGCCGCCGTCTCGTCACCCCTGGCGGCGGCGGCGGTGATCCGGTCTGGTTCCCAACCCAGTCCGGTGGCGCGCTGGTGGTCGGCACGCAACCCGGGGCCCGAGAGAAACGTCTCGATGCACCCGGCACGGGCGCAATAGCAGTCAGGCTCCGGGCGCTCCGCGTCCCTGGCCCGGGACAGCGGGTTGTGCCCCCACTCTCCCCCCACCGCGTTACGTCCCGTCCAGATCCGTCCCTCGACAATCAGACCACCGCCGACGCCAGTGCCCAGAACGACGCCGAAGATGACGCGGTGGCCCTGGCCGGCGCCATCGCGGGCCTCGGAGAGGGCGAAACAGTTCGCGTCGTTCTGGAAGCGAAGCGGTCGGTTTAATCGACGCTGGAGGTCGACGCCCAGCGGACGCCCGTTGAGCCAGACGGAGTTCGCGTTCATGACCAGCCCGGTGCTCGGCGCCAGGGTGCCTGGCATCCCCACGCCCAGACTTATGGTGCGGCCGGCCCGCCCTTCAAGCTCAGAGACGAGTCGGCCAATCGTTTCCAGGGTCGCCGCATAGTCATCCCGCGGGGTCGGGAGGCGACTCGGATCAACGGTCGTCCCTTCGACATCGACCACCGCCGCCTCGACCTTCGTGCCGCCTAGATCGGTCCCGATACGACATGGGGCGGTCGTGCCTGATGCCATCATGCTCCTGCACCATACTGTAAAGGGGCTGAGCCGACCGGCGACTCGGATATAATCTGGCGCTGCCGACACGCGCCGCCAGCCCGCGCCAGAACACCAACTGCCCGTGGCGAAGGCCCCGTGTCGCACCGAGAGCGGCCGGATTCAGCGTTGTCATATGCAGTGAATCACGGTGATAGGGGACTAGGTGATTCGAGCTCGAGAATTTCTGATCGCAGGCCGCGTGCAGGGTGTGGGGTTCCGATTCTTTGCCCGTGAGGCGGCCGCGCGCGAGGGGCTCCGCGGCTTTGTCCGGAACCTCGAAGACGGTCGCGTCGAGGTCCAGGCCGAGGGAGACCAGGCCGCGCTGGAGCGATTCGAGCGTGCGCTCCACCGAGGCCCGCCTGGGGCGGAGATCCTCGACGTCGCCATGTCCGAGTTGCCGCCGGTCGGCGAGACACCGCTGTTCCAGGTTCGGGTTTGAGGACTCGCTCGGGGAGCAGAGAGAGGCACGCCAGCATGGAGCACCTGAAAGAGAAAATTCGACACGTCCCTGATTTTCCGAAGCCGGGCATCCTGTTCTACGACATCACGACGCTGCTCCGCGACCCGGTCGGACTCGGCGAGGCGCTCGATGCTCTCGCCAACCCGTTTATTGACGAAGACATTGATCTGGTCGTCGGCATCGAGAGCCGCGGTTTTATTTTTGGGGCCGCCGTGGCCGACCGCCTGAAAACGGGGTTCGTCCCGGTCCGCAAACCCGGCAAGCTCCCCGCTCGAACCATTCAGCAGTCCTACGATCTGGAATATGGCTCCGACACGCTCGAGATGCATCACGACGCGATCGAGCCGGGACAGCGCATTTTGGTCGTGGACGATCTCCTCGCTACCGGCGGCACCGCGCGGGCCTGCGTGGACCTGGTGAGCGGGGCCGGCGGTCACGTGACTAGCCTGGCTTTTCTGGTCGAGCTGCAGTTCTTGAACGGGCGCGCACGACTCGGCGACATCCCGATGTTCGTCGCGCTGCAATACTCTAGTTGAACGGTCTAGGCATGCTCATCATCGCGGTCGCCGCGGGGTTTGTCACAGTCGCTCTGGTCTGCCTGATCAGCGGGCGGGTCATCGCTCAGGTGCTGCGCGACCGGCGCCGGGATGCGCAGGTGCTCGGGCTGCTCGCAACCTTTGGTCCCATCGTCGAGCGGGCGCGCACCGACCCGCAGACGCTCTTGACCTGGTTTCCCATTGCCGTGACCGCGCGACGAGCGTTTCCCGACGCGTTCGACACGCTGGACGGCGACGCGGCGCGCCGCTTCCCGTTCAGCTCGACCCAGCTTGAATCGGCGCACGCATCCTGGACCGCCGAGTGGCTGGCCTGGGAAGGGGAGCACGACGCCGAGTACCGGCGGCGCAGCGCGGTGCTCGAGGCGAACGCCGGCACCGGAGCAGACAGTGACGCGACTAGGTCGGGTCTCGAATTGCTGGAACGGGAGAGGCTGGAAACCTATCAACGGCGATACGAAACGTATGTCAAGGTCTCGAAGGACCTAGTCGCGCTGACCGACCCGCCGATTGGCGGCTAGTGGACCGTAGCAGCACAGTCGGGTCGCCGTGCCCGCACCCGCACCTGCGGCCTCACGTGGACCTCGCACCTGAAATGTCCCGGTTGTCGCTCGGCCTAACCATCCGGGGGTGAGTTGCACGGTGATACCGAGACCCCGCGAACTGATGCCCGCGCCGCCGTTCACCCAATGGACGGTAACCCGCAGGTCATACTGTTTCGAGTCTCGTATCAGCACGCGCTTCGTTCGAGGCAGGCCGACAAGGTCACGCAGGGCATCGAAGGGTAGATTGCGCAATTTCTCGATCGCGTCGTCAAGCACGTCCTGACGTAGGGGCCGCTGCCACACAAACTGTCCGGTCATCCAGCCATGCTAGTCGCCCACACCGTCCATGCTCGGTGGTAGGATCCATCCGTTTGTGTTTGTTCGGAGTCGCACGCGTCGCGGCACGGCTGAGCAATTACGGAACGACGTATCGCAATAACTTCGAGAGGAGAATGACCGTGGCGATCTATAGCTGTCCCAAGTGCGGCATGAGCGTTGGCACGATGACGTGCGGCACGTGTAATAAAGAGCTGGTCCACGACACGTTGCAACTCGACGGCGGCAAGTCGGTCGACATCGCCAAGTGTCCTGATGGTCACGGCAAGATCAAGTCGCCGCAATGCTGCGGTGAAGACATGAGCTGTAGCGTGTAACATTTCCCGGTTTCATCTTCGCCGGCCCGTATGATTCTCTCTGGGAGTCTGCGGGCCGCCGAAGTGTACGGCGGCGGAGCCCCGCCGCACCTCCCACCGGTACCGCGCCTTGCCCGGAGGACCGCCAGCCGATGACCAGTTTCGACCTCGCCGGCTTCATCCAAGGACTCATCCGACGCAATCCCGGAGAACCTGAGTTCCACCAGGCGGTGGAGGAGGTCGTCACGTCTCTCATCCCGTTCCTGGACGCCCATCCGGGCTACGCCGAAGCGGGCATTCTGGAGCGCATGACGGAACCGGACCGCGTCATCATTTTTCGGGTCTGCTGGCTCGACGATGAGAACCGCGTCCGCACCAACCGCGCCTACCGGGTCCAGTTCAATAATTCCATCGGCCCCTACAAGGGCGGGTTGCGCTTCCATCGCAATGTGACGTTGTCCGTGCTCAAATTCCTCGGCTTCGAGCAGACGTTCAAGAACAGCCTTACCGGTTTGCCGATGGGCGGCGCCAAGGGCGGATCGGACTTCAACCCCAAGGGGAAGAGCGACGCCGAGGTCATGCGGTTCTGCCAGTCGATGATGACCGAGTTAGCTCGCCACATCGGGGAAGACGTTGACATTCCCGCGGGTGATATCGGTGTCGGAGCTCGGGAGATTTCCTACCTGTTCGGGCAGTACAAGCGGATCAACAATCGATTCACCGGTAGCCTGACCGGCAAGGGGCTCGCCTTCGGCGGCAGCCTGGTGCGCACCGAGGCGACCGGGTATGGGTGTGTCTATTTCGTCGACAACATGCTGACGCACGTGGGTGACGCGCTGGACGCCAAGACGGTCGTGGTGTCCGGTTCCGGCAACGTCGCGATCTATGCCGTCGAGAAGGCGATCGACCTCGGCGCCCGGGTGGTGACGCTCTCTGATTCCGGCGGGTACATCCACGACCCGGACGGCGTGACGACAGAGCGGCTCGCTTTTGTCAAGGAGTTGAAAGAGGTGCGCCGCGGCCGGATCTCCGAATATGCGGAGCGGTTCCGATGCGCGTACCACGAAGGGGAGCGCCCCTGGAACGTGCCCTGCGACGTCGCCTTGCCGTGCGCCACCCAGAATGAAATCGATGAGAGCGCGGCCAGCGCCTTGATCGGCAATGGTGTGCGCGCCCTCGGCGAGGGCGCCAACATGCCGTGCAGCCTGGCCGCCACCAAGGCCTTCCTCGCGGCCGGCGTTCTGTTCGGACCGGCCAAGGCGGCCAACGCCGGCGGGGTGGCGGTGTCTGGTCTTGAGCAAAGCCAGAACGCCCTGCGCTTGAGCTGGTCGCACGACGAAGTGCACGCGCGCCTGCGTCAGATCATGTCTGACATCCACGGAAAGTGCTGTGAATACGGAGACGACGGCCACGGCGGGGTTAACTACGTCAACGGTGCCAACATCAGCGGCTTTGTGAAGGTGGCCGACGCCATGCTCGCCTTCGGCGCGGTCTGATCCGTTCCGTTCCCGCGATGGCCAGACGTCGACTCTCCTTGACACCGTGTGTCGAGCGTGAATCATATTCAACCAATTGCTTGAATATGACGTACGCGCAATCCGGCAAGACCCTGGACAACAGACTCCTCGCCCTCACCGACCCGAAGCGTCATGGGATGCTTCGACATCTCGCCCGAGGCGAGGCGCGAGCCACCGGCCTGGCCGCACCGTTCGGCGTGGCGCTCGACGGGTTCTCCAAGCACATCAAACTGCTGGTCGGGGCTGGACTGGTCCAGCGGCGCAGAGTGGGTCGCGAGCACTTGCTCCGGTTTCGGCTACAACGGCTCATCCGAGTGCAGCAGTGGATTACAAAACAGGAGCCGTCCTGTGGCCCGAGGGAGATGGTTCGAAACGCGTCATCGCTGATTCGTTTCGTCGCCATTTGCGCGTTGATGCTCCCCGCCGCCGGGTTCGCCCAAGGAGATGGCACCGTCTCTATCCCACCGTTCACCAACATCTCGGGGGACCTGGGCGAGGCGTGGATTGGTGCCGGGATCGCCGAGACGCTGATCGTCGACCTGCAGGGTGCGCCCGGCTTCGAGGTCGTGCTCGGTGAGAAGGTCGGCGCGTCGCGAGTCGTCAGCGGCGCCTATCAGCGGATCGGGAACCGGATTCGGATCACCGCGCGGCTGGTCGCCGTCGCCAGCGGCGCGGTAATCCGCAGCGCGGTGGTCGACGGTGCGATGCACGAGCTTTTCGACCTGCAAGATCGTCTGGCCGTAGACCTGGCGGCGCGACCGGAGATTCCGACGTCTCAGTTGGTCTCACCCCAGCCAGCCGCGGTGGACTCCGGGGCAGCGACCCGGAGGGGTGGCGGAGCCGTGAGGTTGCCGATGATCGACGGCGCGCCACCGCCTGTCGCTCCGGATGTAATCAGCCGTGACGAGCGAGGCCGCACGACGGTCCGTGCCGTCAGGCTCGAGGACGGACTCATCGTCGACGGCGCCCTCGACGAGGCCATTTACGCGACGGTGCCGTCATTTGGCGGGTTCATTCAGACGGAGCCCACGGCCGGGGCGCCGGCGACCGAGCGCACCGAGGCGTGGGTGTTCTTCGACGACACGAATCTGTACATCACAGCGCGGCTCTGGGACGAGGCCCCCGAGGCCGAGTGGGTGGTCAACGAGATGCGCCGAGACAGCAACAACCTCTCGCAGAACGAGGGGGTCGCGATTCTGCTCGACACGTTCTACGACCGGCGGAACGGCAACTTCTTCACGATCAGCCCGATCGGCGGCCGGGCCGACGGCCAGGTGAGCAATGAGCGCGGGTACAACCGTGACTGGAACCCGGTGTGGGCGGTCGAGACCGGAAGGTTCGCCGGCGGCTGGACGTTTGAGGCGGCGTTCCCGTTCAAGTCGATGCGCTACCGCCCGGGCCGGTCGCAGGTGTGGGGTCTACAGCTCAGGCGCCGCGTGCGCCACAAGAATGAGACGTCGTTTTTGACCGCGCTGGATCCCGGGCTGGGCCAGACGGCCATTTTCCAAGTGTCGCGGTCGGCGACCCTGGTCGGGCTCGAGTCACCCGAAAGCGGGCGCCCGATTGAGATCAAGCCCTATGTGATCGGCAATCTCAGCTCGGATCTGAACGCTTCGCCGGCCATCTCGCATCAGTTCGCGGGCGACGTCGGTCTCGACCTCAAGTACGGAGTCACCGAGAACCTGACCGCCGACGTCACCTTCAACACCGACTTCGCGCAAGTCGAGGCGGACGAGCAGCAGGTCAACCTCACCCGCTTCAACCTGTTCTTTCCCGAGAAACGGGAGTTTTTTCTTGAGAACCAGGGCACGTTCAGCTTCGGCGGCTCATCCGGGCGGGCGGGCGACACGCCGGTCATGTTCCACAGCCGGCGAATCGGCTTGAACGAGGGGCGGGAAGTGCCGATTGTCGCCGGTGGACGGCTAACGGGCCGCGTCGGCCGGTTCAGCCTCGGGCTGATCAATATGCAGACGGACGACGAGCCGGTCGGCGGCGCTCTGACGACCAACTTCACCGTGGCCCGTGTCAAGCGTGACCTGCTGCGTCGGAGCAGCATCGGCGCCATCGTGACCCACCGCTCGGCGCTGGCGAGCAGCCCAGGGGCTAGCCAAACCTACGGGGCTGACGCGGCGTTCGCCTTCTACGAGAACGTGGCGGTCACCACCTACTGGGCGACGACCCGCACCACGGGGCGCGAAGGGCAGGATACCAGCTACAACGCGGCGTTCCGGTACAACGGGGACCGGTATGGAGCCATGGCCCAGCATCTGTTGGTCGATGCACAGTTTGCCCCGGCGATCGGCTTCGTGCGCCGGGACGATTTCCGCAAGAGTCGGGGGTCGGTCCGGTTCAGCCCCCGGCCGCGGGCGATCGAGGCGGTTCGCAAGTTCACGTGGGAGGGCTCCTACACCTTCATCACCGATGCGGCGGGCTTGGTCGAGACGCGAGAAGCGGAGGGGCGATTCGAGACTGAGTTCGAGAGCAGCGATACCGTCGAAGTGTCCTACACCACGACCTACGACTTCCTCAAGACGGGGTTCTTGATCGCGCCAGACATCACCGTTCCCGTGGGTGGGTACGACTTCTGGAACGCCCGCGCGGCATTCCGACTTGGCCAGCAGCGACCCGTGTCGGGGTTGCTGTTCGCCGAGCACGGATCCTTCTACGACGGGACGAAGACGACGCTGGGGCTTGGGGGCGGATCGTTCGGCGGACGCATCGAGCTGACGCCGCAGTTCTCGTTCGAGCCGGGCCTGTCGTTCAACTGGATCGACCTGCCTCAGGGCAGCTTCTTGACCCGACTCGTCACGACGCGGGCGACCTACACCATCAGCCCGGCCATGTTCGCGAGCGCGCTCCTCCAGTACAACTCGAGCAACAACGGCTTGAGCGCCAATGTTCGGTTCCGGTGGGAGTATCAACCGGGCAGCGAGCTGTTCGTCGTCTATACCGAGCATCGTGACACACTCACGCCGCGGGCGTTTCCCCAACTCGAGAACCGGGCATTCATCGTCAAGTTCAATCGACTGTTACGCTTCTGAGGCGGCCGCGCAGAGTACTCTGGGCGCCGGTCAGCACCGGGTCGAGAAGCTCAGGCGTGGGGGCTCTGTGTCCGGAACGGCCCTATGCTCTGGTCGGCGCGCCGGTGTAGAAAGGGCTTATCCGTGGAGGGCTAGCCGGAATCCCGGACCGAATGACACTTGTATCCCGCCAATCTCACACGAGGCCAGGCCTGGGGGCTATTCCACCTATGTCGCAGACTCGTGGACCCAAGCTGAGTCGACTCCCCGGGCTCGACTTTCAGAGAGTGTCCGCTGTCCTGCTTTTCGCCCGCCTCGTCTCGGTCGCTTCAACTAGACTGAGACTTGCACCGATGCGCGCGTGTAGCTCAGTTGGATAGAGCGACCGCCTCCTAAGCGGTAGGCCGCAGGTTCGAATCCTGCCACGCGCGCCACCTCGGGTTTGTACCAGTCGCCATCATGCGTTCCCGGCCACGACCGGGTGGCCGACGAGAGCCACGGTGCGCACTGGACTGTTGGAGTTACAGAAGCCGGGCGTGGATGATGTCGGGCACCCCGTGGGGAGTCAACGGGTCGATGCCTCAAGACACGGACGAATGGGTCGAGTGTTCGTCTTCTGGTACACTTGCCTAACCGGATGGACTTGTCAGAAAGAGAGAACTAGCGATACATGAGGCGGAGTGAGCGACATCATCTGAAAGAAAACGCAATGGCCGTAGCCCTGATGGGGCTCCGCGATCGACTGCAGGGGTCCGGTCCGGCGCTTGGGGTCGGGGCGGCGCTGGGTGTCGTGGCCCTGCTCCTGTTCTGGGGCTACTCGATGTGGTCCGACCGCACGGCGTCACAGGCGGGGGCGCTATTGGCCAGCGCCCTCGTGGTAGCCGACGCACCGGTAGTGCCGCCGCCGCCGCCCACGCCGGTCCCAGACTCCGATGAGCCGGAGGGCGAACCGGCCGAGCCAGCGACCATCACGCCCCCGGCTCCTTTCGTCCAACCGGCCGGCACCTATCCAACCGTGGCGGCCAAGATGACCGAGGCGCTGCCCAAGCTGTTGGAGGCCGCCGACGCCTATCCCCGGACACAGTCGGGCATTACGGCGCGCTACCGCGCCGCCACCGGACTGGCCACTCTCGGGCGCCACGACGAGTCAGCGGATCAATACCGGCAGGTCATCGAGCAGGACGACGCCGGCGTCTATACCCCTATGGCGACCCTGGGGCTGGCGGACGTGGAGCTGGCGCGAGGCAGCTACGGTGCCGCGATCGCACTGCTCGAAGCGTCGTCCGGCCCCGACGCGGCGGAGCACCTTCCGATCGACGGGGTCCTGATGCGCCTCGGACACGCCTACGACCTCGCGGGTCGGTCGGATGAGGCTCGCGCGACATTCCAGCGCGTGCTCGAGGAGTTCCCCTTCTCCTTGTACTCGGTCAATGCCGAGCGTGAGCTCGAGGCGTTGCAGGCGCAGGGGTAAGGGCGAGAGCAGGCGGCGCAGCATCATGTCCGACGCTGGCACGCCGACGGACCAGTTTACGGTCGGTCTCATCCAGATGACCTGCACCCCGCAGGTCTCGGTGAATCTGGACAAGGCCACGGCACTCATCGAACGCGCCGCCGAACAAGGCGCCCAGGTGATCTGTCTGCAGGAACTGTTCGCGTCGCACTACTTCTGTCAGTCCGAGGACGCCAGCCAGTTCGACCTGGCTGAGCCGATCCCGGGCCCGGTCACAACACGGTATGCGGCGCTTGCGCGCCGCCTTGGCGTGGTGCTCGTCGTTCCCGTGTTCGAGCGCCGGGGGCCTGGGCTGCATCACAACACGGTGGTCCTACTGGACGCCGACGGTACGTTGCTCGGACGCTACCGCAAGACCCACATCCCGGACGACCCGCTCTACTACGAGAAGTTCTACTTCACTCCCGGCGACCTGGGCTACCCCGTGTTTGACACCCGATTCGCACGGGTTGGGCCACTCATCTGCTGGGACCAGTGGTTTCCAGAGGCGGCACGACTCAGCGCCCTGGCCGGCGCGGAGCTGCTGGTGTATCCGAGCGCTATTGGGTGGCATCCCGACGAACGGTCGCCCGAGGGAGACACGCAGCACGACGCCTGGCGCACGATACAACGAGGACACGCCATCGCGAACGGGGTATTCGTCGCTGCGGTGAACCGCGTCGGGCACGAAGGTCCCGCCGACGCGGGTCTCGACTTCTGGGGACAGTCGTTCGTCTGTGACCCGGCCGGTTGCGTGCTCGCGACAGGGTCGGCCGAGACGGACGATATCGTCATCGCCGTCTGCGACCGGACTCATATCGAGCGGCAACGGCGCGCCTGGCCATTTCTGCGTGACCGCCGGATCGACAGCTACGAAGGACTGGCGTCGAGATGGCTCGACGCGCCGCCGACCGGACCACACCCCTCGCCGCGCACGGACCCATGACCTGCCAATGGCGACATGCGCGATGAGCAGGCCCGGGCGCGCCGCCGCCCCCACCCCCGCTCAGCCTGTCATGCCGGCGGAGTGGGCGCCCCACCGAGCCACTTGGATCGCCTGGCCGCACAACGGGCGCGACTGGCCGGGCAAATTGGCCGCCGTACACTGGGTCTACGTGGAGATGGTCAGACGACTGGTGACGTCGGAACGCGTCGCCATTATCTTCCGTTCTCAGCGGGACGAGCGACGCGCCATGAGTCGCTTGACCCGCGCCGGTGTTGATCCAACCGCGCTGGAGTGCTATAGATTTCCCACCAATCGCTCGTGGCTCCGTGACTCCGGAGGCACGTTTGTCAACACCGCATTCGCCGGCGACACCTCGTCACCGACGCTGATCGACTGGCACTTCAACGCGTGGGCCGCGTACGACGATTGGACCGACGACGACCAGGTGCCGGGGCGGATCGCCGGGGCCCGACAGTTGCTTCGGATCGTTCCCGTGGCCCCAGAACTAGACCGGCCGGTGGTATTCGAAGGCGGCAGTGTCGATGTCAACGGCGAAGGCGTCGCGCTCGCTACGGAGCAGTGTCTGCTACACCCCGACATCCAGGCGCGGAACCCAGGTCTCGGACGGTCAGGCATCGAGCGTGTCTTGCACGACTATCTCGGTGTCACCAATGTGGTCTGGTTGGGGGAGGGTATTGCCGGCGACGACACCCACGGGCATGTCGATGACATCGCCCGGTTCGTCGGTCCCAGGACGGTAGCGGCCGCAGTCGAGACGGACCGCCGGGACATGAATCACGGTCCGCTCACCGACAACCTGGGTCGCCTGCGCGCGGCCAGAATCAACGGGCGCCGACTGACCGTCGTCCCCGTTCCCATGCCGAGACCGCTCTGGTACGGGAGGCAACGTCTTCCGGCCAGCTACCTGAATTTCTACGTGGCGAACACGCTGGTGCTGGTGCCGACGTTCAACGACCCGGCCGACCGGGTCGCTTTGGAGATCCTCGCCGAGCTGTTCCCGACTCGAGAGGTCGTCGGGGTGCATGCTGTGGACCTGGTGCTCGGTCTGGGCACGATCCACTGCGCGACGCTGCAGGAACCGGCGGCAGATGGTCGAGCGTGAGGGGTGTAGCCGACCGCGGCTGCCGATCGCTGGTGACCGCTCACGTTCAGGAGCGGCTGCGTTCCTCGAGAAAGAACGCGGCGTGTGGCACAGGGTCCGGCGAAGCGACGGCGGCACCGGAGGGTGGGGCGAACAGCGCGAGTGCGGCGTCGGGTGCCAACGGGCGACCACTCAGCTGCCCCGCGAGTCGAGTCACGACGTGAAGCACCGCGTCGAGTGCGCCGCACAGCGTGCTGTCATACAGATAATCGCCGACGAACAAGAGCTGCGGCCATCGTGTGTCCGGCGCGTGCCGCCGGTCCAACGGGAGCAGGGGCACGCCGCCCGGTAAACCGGACACTCCGGCCACGCCGGTCCAGCGGTCGACACACCCTGTAATCAACGCCCGACCCGGCACCGTCACACCCGAGGGCATCGCTCGCAGCACCGCCGCGACGATATCCGCGTCCGGTCGAGCAGCGAGCACCAACGCGTCTGTGCCCGCGATCAACCAGCTCTGGATGCCGACGCCGGCGGCGCCGACATCGGGAGACTGGTCATAGACCGTCACGCCGCCGAAGGCGTCGCTGACGAAGTAGTCGTCAGGAAACAGACCGCGCCAGAACCGGCGACGGAACAGCAGCGTCACGCGGAGGTAGGCGGTCCCGTGGTCGTGGTGTCGGATATGCGCGTCGACCGCGTCCGAGAGAGTCGCGTCGGCCCATTGCATCGCACGGAGCCCCGGCGGCGGCAGGGTGAGAATCAGCGCATCGAAGTCACGCGTCTGCGGTCCCCCAGTCGTCGTGCAGCGCACCTGAATGCCCCGTTTGTCATCGGCCCGCACCGAGGTCACCGGGACCGATCGCTCCACCGGGGACGTGACCTGAGCCGCCAGGGCTCGGATGAGCCCGTCGTTTCCACCGGTCAGGGTATACATCGTGCAATAGCCGGGGTGGTCGATTAACAGATTGTCCATCCCGAACAGCCCGCTGGTGCGAGCCGGGTCGGCGGCCAGGTCGCTGTGACACTGCATGGCGGTGAACCACGCGCCCCGCGCGTCGTCGATCTCGCCGAGGACGTCCTCGAACGTGCGGTGCAGCCAGGGGTGCTCGTTATCCTGGGGTCGTCCAGCGAGCGCGTAGTCGGCGGGCGGGCGCAGGGCCGTCCCTCGCTCCCAGAACCGACGAACCTGGTCGATCCCACGCTGTCCGAGCCATCCGGCCAACTCGGCATCGTCATGCACGACGCGACCATCGAGCACAAACGACGGCGTGCCCGTCAGCGGGCGCGTCTCGAGCCCGAGGTGACGGACGAGATGGCGCAGCTGTGGGTTCCCGGCAATGTCGTAGAACTCGGCGACCCCAGCCTCGTAGCTGACGCCAGCCTCAGGCACGAGCGTGGTTCGCACCCGCCCACCTGCCTGATCACCGGCCTCCAGCACGACGATGTCGGCCTCGTCACTAAGCAAACGCTCCAGGAGCCAGGCCGAGAGCAGACCGCTGAACCCGCCACCGACGATGCCGATCTGCAGCGCCACGTTGTTCACTTCGGCTTGGACGCCCGTTTCAACTCTGCCAACAGCGTCAGTGCGTCGAGTGGCGTCATCCGGTCGAGATCGAGCTCCCGCAAGCGGGCCGCGACCAGGCTCTCGGCCGCCGGAGGAGCGGCGAAGAGCCCAAGCTGTGTCTGTGGATCGGCCACGGTGCTCGTCAGCGTGGGGCGCCCACCCCGCGACAACTCGTCTCGCTCGAGGCCGGCCAGAATCTGCTTGGCGCGCGTCACCGTCTGGGTGGGGAGTCCGGCCAGCCGGGCCACCTGGATACCGTAGCTCCGGTCGGATCGACCCGGTTCTATTTTTCGGAGAAAGTGAATCTCGTCCTCCCACTCCCGGGCCACCACCTGATAGTTCGTTACGCTCGGGAGAGCGTCGGCGATGTCGGTGAGCTCGTGGTAGTGCGTCGCGAAGAGTGTTTTCGGGCGAGCGCCCGCATCGGTGGCCAGATGCTCCGCTACCGCCCACGCAATGCTCAGGCCGTCGTAGGTCGCCGTTCCGCGTCCGATCTCATCGAGCAGCACCAGACTGCGGGAGGTGGCCGTATGGAGGATGTTCGCGGTTTCCTGCATCTCGACCATGAAGGTCGACTGGCCGCGCGCGATGTTGTCGGAGGCGCCGACGCGCGCGAAGATGCGGTCGGTCATCGGTACCTTGGCCCGATTCGCCGGGACGAACGACCCGATCTGCGCCATGAGCACGATCAAGGCAGTCTGGCGGAGATAGGTCGATTTGCCGCCCATGTTGGGGCCGGTGAGTAAAATCACTTGATGGGTCGTCGCGTTGAGGGTGACATCATTCGGCACAAAGGCATGGGCCGCCTGCCGCTCGACCACCGGGTGACGTCCCTCCGTGATTAGGAGCTCGTCCCCGTCGTGCACGTGAGGCTTTGTGTAGTCATACACGGCCGCCGTCTCCGCCAGCCCGGTCAGCACGTCGAGACGAGCGAGCGCGCGAGCGGTCTCCTGGATACGCTCGGCCGTCGCCCCGACGGTGTCCCGCAGCGCGTCGAACAGCCGGACCTCGCGCTCGAGAATCCGTTCGTCCGCGCCGAGGACTTTCCGCTCGAACTCCTTCAGGGCGGGGGTAATGAACCGCTCGCCGCCGGCAATCGTCTGCTTGCGGTGGTAGTCGTCCGGCACCGCGTGCAGGTTCGCCTTGGATACCTCGATGTAGTAGCCGAAGACGCGGTTGAACCGGATTTTGAGAGACCCGATCCCAGTGCGGGCGCGCTCGGCCGCCTCCATAGCGGCGATCTGTTCCTTTCCACTGCGACTGATACCTCGGAGCTCGTCGAGCTCGACGTCGACACCGTCGCGAATAGCACCGCCATCTCGGGCCAGCGCCGGCGGCTCGCTGACCAGCGTCGTTTCGATCGCATCCCGAATATCGGGTACTTCATCGAGCTGGGCGCACACGCTCTGGAGCAGCGGCGGCTCGAGTGGACCGAGCACGGCGCGCAGACGGGGAATGGTGGCCAGCGAGCGCTGCAGACCGAGCAGGTCGCGGGGCCCGGCCGTGCCCATCGCCGCTCGCGCGACCAGTCGCTCGAGGTCGTGTACCGACTTGAACACCTCACGAAGTTTTCCCCGCTCCACCGACCGAAACGCCAGCTCCTCGACCGCGTCGAGTCGGTCGTGCACCTCGTCGAGTCGGCACAGCGGCCGCAACAGCCACGCACGCAACAAGCGGCTACCCATGACGGTGACGGTGTGATCGAGCTCGGCCAGCAAGGAGCCTTTGCGCGTGCCCTCGCTGGAGACCACGACCTCTAGATGTTTCATCGTCGACGGGTCGATGACCATCGCGTCGGCGGTGTGCCGAAAGGCGATGCTCCGCACGTGCTGCAGCTGCGCTTTTTGCGTATCGCGCAGGTAGTGCAACACGGCCCCCGCCGCGGCGATTGCGGCCGGCCGGTCGTCGAGTCCAAAGCCGTCGAGTCCCGTGGTGCCGAGCTGCTCGGTCAATGCGTCGCGGGCCCGATCGACATCGAATGTCCAGGGCTCGACGGTGGTGACGGCCGGCTCCGGTGCATCGGGGAGCAGCGGACGAAGATCGTCCTCCGACGACAGCAGGACTTCCCGCGGGCGGAGCATCGCAATGTCGTCCCGCAAGGCCTGCCGCCCTGTGTCTCTGTCGTACTCCGCCGTCGTGAATTCGCCCGTCGAGAGGTCGAGTACGGCCATGCCGTACCGGTCGTGTTCGCGGGACGCTGCGGGCTGGGTCTGGAGCACGACGCCCATGAGAAATGTCGGCGCACGGTCGTCGAGATAGGCCGTCTGGGTAAACGTGCCAGGTGAGACCACCCGCACCACCTCCCGACGCACGACCCCCTTCGCCTTCTTGGGGTCCTCGACCTGCTCGCAAATGGCCACCCGAAACCCCTTTTCCACGAGTCTGGCCAAATAGCCGTCGGCCGCGTGATGGGGCAAGCCACACATCGGAATTCCGCTCCCGGAGGCATCCTTTGACCGCGACGTCAGAGTCAGATCCAGCGCCCGTGACGCGGTGACGGCGTCTTCGTAGAACATCTCGTAGAAATCGCCCATCCGAAAGAAGACGATCGCGTCTCGGTACTGCCGCTTCGCGTCCAGGTACTGACGCATCGCGGGTGTGGGGACCCGCGCAGGCGAGGAACTGCTCGTCGAAGATCGGGTCACTGCAGGTCTTTGTGCGAGACCGTCGCGCGGCACGCGCGACGGAAGGGCCGGAATGCGGCGACCGGTGTATTTGTGTGAGTATAGGAAGCCCCTCCGACCCGCGTCAAGACAGAGACATGTTGATTCTCGCGCTCGACACGACGACCGCCGCCGGAAGCGTTGCAATCGCCCGAGACGGGCGGCTGCTCGACGAGCACACCGGAGACCCCAACGTGCGGCACGGTCAACGGCTACCAAGCGACCTCGAGTCGTTGCTGGCCAGACACGGGCTCACGACGGGATCGGTGGATCGGTACGCAGTGGCCCTCGGTCCCGGCTCGTTCACGGGGCTTCGGGTGGGCATCGCGACCATCCAAGCGCTCGCTCTGGTGCACGGTCGGCCCGTCGTGGGTCTGTCGGTGCTCGACGCGCTGGTCGACGTCGTGGCCCAGCGATTCGCGGCCATTGATAGTGGAGCGGACCTGGGTCTCGCCGACGTCGCCGACATACCCGACGTCATCGTTCCGTGGGTCGACGCCAAACGTGGTGAGGTCTTCGCCGCGATCTATGAGCCTGCCCAAGGGGGAAGCGTCACGGGAGGCCGACCCGGCACCACTTGGCGGGTCGGCGACGGCCCGGTCGCCCTCGGAGCCGAACCCCTCCTTGATCACTGGGCCGTCGCGCTGGCGTCTCGGCGCACGCTGTTCATCGGGGACGGGGTCTCTGGCACGCGCGCGCTGCTCGAGTCGCGGCTCGGACCGGGCTCACGGGCCGTCGATCGGCTGCCCTTGCTGGCTGGCGTGATGGCGCGTATGGCTGGCGTCCGACCCTGGTGTGAGCAGGCGAACACGCCGCACGCGCTGCGGCCCGTCTATGTCCGTCGCCACTACGCCGACCTCGCTCGGGCCAGGCAAGAGACCGCCGTTGCCAGCGAGGTGACTCCGGGTCCCGCTCCAGCGCCTGGAGCACCAGCGGCTGAATGAACATTGCCGGACAGCAGGCCCCGTGCGCCATCGGCCGTCTGCAGCCGGACCGTGATCTCGACGCCGTGGGGGCCATCGAGGCGGCAGTGTTTTCATCGCCCTGGACCAAGGACATGTTGCTGGCAGTGCTTGAGCCGCAGCGAGGGGGACACGCCTACGTCGCCCGGTCGGAGCAGGCCGTGAGGGCCTACTGTATCGGTCAGCTCGTGGTCGACGAGTTACACATTCACACCGTCGCCGTGGCGCCGGCCTGGCGGCGCGTCGGGCTGGCTCGTCGGCTGCTTCAGACGGTGCTGCACGAGGCGGGGGCGTTGGGGGGCACGTCAGCCACCCTGGAGGTGC
>Ga0315338_1001349_pt1 | contig 31671 bp, 36 predicted proteins | sample ASW8metaG_FD_204518 | JGI IMG/M metagenome (GOLD analysis project Ga0315338, IMG submission 204518) | Ammonia-oxidizing marine archaeal communities from Monterey Bay, California, United States - ASW #8 | ecosystem: Environmental > Aquatic > Marine > Coastal | place: USA: California | collected... | reverse complement strand
TGAAGCCGACGGCTCCTTCCGCATGGTCGTGGCCCACGCCGACCCCGGCGTCCCCAACTGGATCGACACCGAGGGCCGGGCTTCTGGCACTCTGTTCTTCCGCTTCTTCCTAGCAGAGGGTGACGTGAAGCCCCTGAGCGCCGAGGTGGTTCCATTCGATAGCAGGCCTATTACAAATGGGCTCTCCTCCTAGGGGGCGCACCATCAAAACCCAAATGAACGGTCCGGGTTTAGTGCCGCTCTCTAGGGGGCGTAGCACCAAACCCAAGAGTTGCTTTGGGTCCCTCAAACTGGCGCACGGATACAGGACTGCTTCTGTGAGGGGTTGAAGCCAATCTTTGGCTGATCACAGCCACACCTCGTAGCCCGCGCACATCGCATAGTGGTCGTCCGGACATCATTCACGTGGCGCACCCGGAATGCCGCCCAACAAGTGGCTACCGGCCGTAATCCCACCGTCCAGGTCGAAGTCGGCACCGTTGAAAAACGAACTGTCATCCGAGGCAAGGAAGGCTACGGCATTCGCGACATCGGCCATGTCACCCGCGCGCAAGATCGGTTGCCCGCCACTGAGGACGTCGCCTCTACCAAGACCCGATGTGTCCATGTCGGCCGGCAGCGACTCCATCACCATCTCCGGGTTGCCCATCGCCGGGTTGATCGAATTGACGCGGATCCCGTATCGGCCAAGCTCGAGGGCCGCAACCTTGGTCAAGCCGCGCACACCGAACTTGCTGGCGGCGTAGGCAGACGTACCAGCGGCAGGGTGGTGCCCGCTGATCGACGCCACATTGATAATCGACCCACCGCCACACGACCGAAGAGGCTCGATCACGGACCGAACACCCAGGAAGGTCCCGACAGTATTCACCTCGAGCAGTCGCACGAAGTCGCTCGTCGTCGTGTGCTCGATCGGCCGCACGTGTAGGACGGCTGCATTGTTGACCAGGGTAGTCAGGCCGCCGTATGTGTCGATGCAGAAATCGATGACCTGTTGCCACCGGTCTTCGTCAGTGATGTCGAGATGTAGATAACGTGCGGCGTCGCCAAGTTCGCTGGCCACCTGCTTGCCCCGGTCGTCGAGCAAGTCGGCAATGACGACCTTTGCTCCGTCGGCTACTAGTCGCCGCGCTGCCAATTCTCCAGAGCCGCGCGCTGCTCCCGTCACGATCGCGATCTTGTCTTGAAGCCGCATCATTTCTCCACAGGAATCGGCGCCTGCGCATGGAACAGGACCTCGATTTCAGTTATGAGACCGTCGACGACACGAAAGCGCTCCGCGACGAGGACGGGCAGATCCGAAATGTTGAGATCGAGGTCGTAGAACGCGACCGCCTGCTCGCCTTCGACGATCCAGCGCACGTTTCGTACATCCTCGATCATGCCCATGCCGACGTTGGCCAGCGCTGCCACCAGGGCCTCTCGACCATCGCCGGTGTTCTTGCCCTGCTCGATGCGGACCACGTTCTCTGCCAACGGCACCTTCGTGCCGTCCTGTTCGATGAGCCCGTGAAACAGATACTTCTCGGCTGCCTCGATGACGGTAGATCGATCGGTCATGGAGCCATCCTTCTGGACTTACCGAAGATTTTCGACGGACTTGCACCGTATCCAACAGCACGAACCTAGAGGCCCGAGGGACTAGCCAGAACGATCAGTAGTGGATGTGCCGCCACACGGTGGGGACTGTGCCGCTCTAGCGATACGGAGTCATCCCTGTTTAGGGATTCGTCGCATTGGCTAGAGGATCTGTGACAGGAACAGCTTCGTACGGTCTTCGGTCGGGTTCTCGAAGAAGTGTGTCGGGGTGCCCTCCTCCACGATCTGGCCCTCCTCCATGAACATGATCCGGTCGGCCACCTCCTTGGCGAAGCCCATTTCGTGGGTGACCACCATCATGGTCATTCCGGAGAGCGCCAGGGCCTTCATGATGTCGAGCACCTCCTTGACCATCTCCGGGTCGAGGGCAGACGTCACCTCGTCGAACAACATGATCTTGGGCTCCATGGCCAGCGCCCTGGCGATGGCCACGCGTTGCTGCTGGCCACCGGAGAGTTGACCGGGGTACTTCTGCGCCTGTTCGGGGATGCCGACCCGCTCGAGGAGCGCCATTGCCTGCTCTTCCGCTTCGGAGCGGGGCTTCTTTCGAACCCAGATCGGTGCCAGTGAGACGTTGTCGATCACCTTGAGGTGCGGGAACAGGTTGAACTGCTGGAAGACCATGCCGACTTCGGAGCGCACCTGCTCGATGTTGCGCAGGTCGTTGGTGAGTTCGACGTCGTCGACGACAATGCGACCCTCCTGGTGGATCTCCAGGCGGTTGATGCACCGGATCCATGTGGACTTCCCGGATCCTGAAGGCCCGAGGACCACCACGACCTCCTGCTCCTTGATGGTCGCTGAGACCTCGTCGAGGGCCTGGAAGTCGCCGTACCACTTCGACACGTTCTCGCACACGATCATGTCGCGGGCACCTGACAGGTCCCTCGAATGGCCGCCGGTCGGCTCGGTTGTTGTTGCGTCGGTCATGACATCACCTCGTAGTCCTCAAGATAGACCCCTAGCGCTCGCCCAGCCCGGTGCGCTGTTCGATGCGCTGGCTGGCCTTGGAAATCGTGTAACAGAAGATCCAGTAGATCGGGACGATGAAGAGGAGGCTCTCCCTGGCGCTGCCCATGAACTCGGTCTGGCCGGGGATCACGTACCGGGCGATGTAGAGCAGGTCGAACACGCCGATGATGGCCAACAGTGAGGTCTCCTTGAACACCCCGATGCAGTGCCCCACCAACGGTGGGATCGCTACCCGCAGGGCCTGGGGGAGCACGATGAACACCGTCTTTTGAACTGTGGTCATGCCGACGGCTTCGGCCGCCTCGTGCTGGCCACGGGTCACCGACTGGAGGCCACCCCGGATGTTCTCGGCCATGTAGGCCGCCGAGAACAGGACGTAGCCGATGACCACAGCGGCGACTTCGCCCAGGTGCATGCCCCTGGGAAGGAAGAGCGGCACCATGATCGAAAAGAAGATCAGGATCGTGATCAGCGGGATGCCCCGCACAAATTCGATGAACCATGTCGCCAAGAGTCGAAAGATCGGCATGGTCGAGGTACGGGCCAGGGCCAGGGCAATCCCCAGGGGCACCGAGAGCACGATGGTGAAGATCGCCACCATGAATGTGATCGCGATGCCGCCGATGAAGAAGCCCCCCGGGACCTTCACGGTCGATGCAGTGTTGACGGACGTGATCAGCCACGACATCACGCCGAGTGCGGCCAACCATGCGCCGGTGTAGCGATTCCGGGACCGGGATCCGCCGGCGAACGTTGGAGCAGCGAGGGCGAAGGCGGCCAGCAGGAGCATGTCCAGGCGCAGGACCATCCGCATCGGTGAGAGGAAGGTGGCGAACCCGGCCACCAGGACCATTGCGGCGACGATCCGACCGATCTCGCCGGTGGACGGTCGGGTGAGCCAGAGCAGCAGAGCGCTTCCGAGGACGGCGTAGGCGAGGAAGATCGGGATGTCGGTCCCGATTACGTGGCCCATGTCGAAGTCCGGATCCCGCAGAATCAGGTAGACGAGCACGGGTGGTGCCAGGAGCCAGAGCACCACGAGGGTGACGCGGAGCACATTTTCCGGAAGCCGGTCTCGCAGGAGGGCGCCACCGAAGTATGCCGCGACGACGATGGCCAGCATGATCGTCCACGGCAACTTGGTGGAAAACGCCACCGTCCCCGGTTCCTCCATCACCTGTGGGATGCGGTTCGAGATGTAGCTGTGGTGGCCGAACGGGATCACCCAGAGCGAGGCCACCACCCCGGTCAGAGCCACCACCTGCACGGTCAGCGTGCTGACCGTCCGTTCGGTTTCGCTTCGGTCGCCGATACGACGGAGGGATTCGCCGATCGCCACCACGACCAGGGCGGCGACCAACCACTGGACTGTTGCCCCTGTACTGAAAGGGGCGAGGAAGGTCAGGAGGACGAGGAGGGCTCCGGTGGCCAGGAGCTTGCGCCCGAGGCCAGCCACTGGCATCGTCGAGCCTGCTCGCCAGACTGCCATCGACATGCCCGTGAGGACGAGGATGATGGCGACGCATACCCAGACTCGTAGGTACTGCTCCTCGGGGTAGGCCCGAGTCATCATTAGTCGCAGGTTTGTGGCCGGGGCATTCCACTGTCGAATCGGGTCGAAGATGAACGACAGGAAGAACCAGGCGATGAACCCTAGGGAGGCTGTGGAGATGACTGTGAGTACGGAGTTGAACGGGCTCGAGAAGAGGTTCACCTTCACCCATTCGCGTGGCGGCAACTTCGGGGTCTCGGGCGGAGCGGTGATCGGTACCGTCGCCGTTGCGGCAACGCTCGCGATCTCCGATCCACTCCCGAACCCGGCCATCTAGCGCTCCACCAGTCGCATGCGGACGTTGAACCAGTTCACGACCACCGAGATGGTCAGAGAACAACTCAGGTAGAAGAGCATCCAGATGGACACCACGGGAAGGGTCATGCCGGTCTGGTTGAACACGGTGGTTCCCACCTGGACTATGTCGCTGTAGCCGACGGCGATGGCCAGCGAGGTGTTCTTGAGGAGGTTCAGGTACTGGTTGCCGGTGGGCGGCATGATGACCCGGATGGCCTGCGGGAGCACCACATGGCGCAGGACCTGACCGCGTTTTAGGCCGACGGCCTTGGCTGCTTCGGTTTGGCCCTTGGGCACGGCCAGGATGCCACCTCGGACGTTCTCGCCGATGAAGGCGGATGTGTAGAACACGACGGCGAAGAACACCGAAGCGAAGCCGATCGACATGGTCAGGCCGTTCGTCCCGTAGTTCGGGAACCTGCTCTTCTGGACGATGTCGGGGCGCATGGCATCGAATGGGCGAGCCGCACCGTCGACCTCGAACTTGGCCTCCAGCACCTCGAACAGGTCGCGGCTGCTGTCGAGCGTCCACGCAGAGAGGCCGCTCCAGCGGACCACCAGAAGGACGACGGCCAGGGATGCCAGGGCCGAGAAGATCATCCGGAACCAGTCGTCGTCGGAGATCAACAGGTGGCCAAGGGCACTGCGTCGGGCAGACAGGAAGCGGCGGATCCAGGTGGCGGCGACGCCGATCGCGGCGGCGCTGAACAGTACCTGTGGGGCGGCGGTGGGAAGTGAGTCGAACAGTTTGGCGATGGCGCCAAATACGGGGCCCAGCCAGGAGAACGCTGGGTGGATGAACAGGCCAACCAGTCCGAACAGGGCGACAGTCCCGAGTGCCCACAGAATAGGAGAAGTATTGGCACCGGTTTCGTCCTGGATGCGTTGGCGACGACGTCGCATGTAGTGGGCGGCCACCGCACCAATGAGCACGACGACTGCCCACTGGTAGAAGCCGTCGGCCATGAAGACGCGGGGCATCGAGATGCCCTTGTTCGAGATGTGGAGCCATCCGTTGATGGGGCCGGAGTCGAGTCCGACACGAGGCAGGGTCGTAAGGAACGAGAACAAGAAAATCATCTGCACCAGCAACGGGACATTGCGAAAGAACTCGACCCACATGGTGCCGATGCGCTGGACCAGCCAGTTGTCGGACAGGCGGGCCAGGCCGACGACCACGCCCAGGAGCGTGGCGAAGATGATGCCGGCGCCGGAAATACGGAGGGTGTTGACCATCGCCGACCAGAGCGCACGCGCACCTGTGTCGGGGTGGGTGTCGATTCCTTCGCTGATCTGGATCATCACCGGTTCGTGGAGGAAGTTGAACTCAGTGCTGATGTTCCTGGCCCGAAGGTTGTCCCCAGCCTGGCTGGCCAGGAAGAACATGGCGCCGAGCACCATGACCAGCAGGAAGATCTGCGTCACCCACTTGAGGACGATGACGTCGCGCCACAGTGGTACTCGTTGAGACACCCGCTCTCGGGTGGTGGGAGCCGTCATCGTCGTTGACTCTTCAGGTCGGGAAGGAGGTCACTCAGGGCTTGCAGGTGGTGACAGTACCCGCGGGGTCAAAGTGCCTGTGACGCGGACGATCCCGGGGTCCGGGAGCTTGTGCCCCCGGACCCCGGGATCATCAATTGCGTCGGTTCGCTCGCTTAGCGGGCCGGCGGTGAGTAGATGAGGCCACCGTCCAACCATCCGGCGTTGGCGCTGCCCTCGCGGTACAGGCCGACCGGGTTCAGGTTGCGGTCATAGACCTCGCCGTAGCTTCCAACCTGCAGGATCACCTGGTAGAAGGCGTCGGCGGACAGACCCATAGCGGTCTGGAGCTCGCCCTCGCCTCCGCAGAGGCGTGCGACCTCAGCCTCGGCCGCGGCGCATGTGGCCTCGACGTTGGCGGAGGTGATGCCGTACTCATCCATGATGATCATGGCGTACACGGTCCAGTTGACGGCATCGGCCCAGGCCGAGTCGTTCTGGCCGTAGGTCGGGCCGAGCGGCTCCTTGGAGATCGGAGTGGCTGGGAAGATCACCCATTCCTGATCATCAGGCTGCTGCTTGGCCTTGCGTCCCACGAGCGCCGAACCATCGGTGGTGGTGATGTCACAGCCACCGCTGATGAAGGTCTCGTACACCTCGTCACTGGTCTCGAAGCCGAGCAATGTGATATCGGCATCGGCCAGAAGGGCGGCCTCGGCGATGTTCTTCTCCGTGGTCGTTCCGACGTTGGTGCACACAACGGCGCCATCGATGTCGGCGACCTGGCTCGAACCCGAGAAGCCGTCGCTGACGCGGGCCATCAACTGCTGGCCGTCGTAGTAGGTGGTGGGACCGAAGTCCATGCCCACCGAACTGTCACGACTCTGCGTCCAGGTGGTGTTGCGCATCAGGACGTCGACGTCGCCGGTCTGAACGGCGGTGAAGCGCTCCGAGGCGGTCAGGGCCGAGAACTCGACATTGTCCGCGCTGCCGGTTACGGCGGCGGCCACTGCACGGCAGAAGTCGGCGTCGATGCCGGTGACCGAGCCGTCGGGCTGGGTCTCCGAGAACGCCACTGCACTACCGCTCACGCCGCAGTTCAGGGTGCCTCGAGCCTGGACGGTGTCGAGCAGACTGCCGTCTTGTACGACTTCGACCTGCGTGGTCGGTGCAGCCGTGGTCGGTGCAGCCGTGGTCGTCGTGGATCCGCCGTCGTCATCGCTACCGCATGCTGCTGCAACGATTCCAATCGACAGGAACACGGCGAGCAACTTCCAGTACTTGCTCTTCATGTGTTAACCCCTCCGAGTAATTGATCCCCCCACCCGAATCCCGGACAGGTTGGGCCGCCCGTAGTCGGGTAGCCCCCTAACGGTAGATGCCAAGTGCGACGGAGGCAACATGTGGCGCAGGAAGTATGCAGGCGCTGAATAACCGTGGAGGGCTTCCTCCGGGCTTCAGGCGCTGTCTCAGTCCTGTTCTGACGCTGTTTCGTTACTGTCTGAGCGCCTCGTCAGCGCTGCAGCGGCCAGTGCGGCGCCGAGGATGCCTCCGGAGGTCGACAGGAGCAGGTCGCCCACTGTGTCGTCGTAGGTGAGTTGCAGGCCGGAGGTGCCCATCTCCTGGATCACCCACTCGACCCCCTCCCAGGCGACGATTGCTATGGCGCCGAGCCCTGATCCCAACATCACGAGGTTCCAACGGGCCAGGACGTAGGGGCGCAGGAACATCACGAAGGCGGCGACGAGGAACGTCCAGTTCACGAAGTGGAGGAAGTCGTCGAACTGCTCGACCGTGTCGAAGAGGTTCACCAGGTTTCCCAGCAGGTCCAGCACGAACGGCGTGACGAACAGGGCGTCAGCGAGGTGCGGATACGACACACGTCGTCCACGCAGGTGCCACACCAGCGGAACGATCAACAGCGAGATGGGATAGCCCACACACCGTTCGGGCCAGCCCTTGCCCTCGACGCCGGGAATGCCCGGAAAGAGGATGCCGGCGAGCAGGCAGACGACGAGTGCTCCCTTGACCGTCCACATAAGCCTGCGCATGTTCATGGTGTAGCCCCCCTCGGGTTTCGGCGTGCCACTAGTTCACCTGCTTCTCCATGTCCTCCCAGTAGGGGGCCCGCAGCTTGAACTTCTGGAGTTTGCCAGTCGCCGTTCGGGCCAACTCTGAGCGGAACTCGATCGACGTGGGGCACTTGAAGTGCGCCAACTTTTCACGACAGTGGCCGATCAGGGCCGCCTCGTCGACGCCTGTCGCGCCTTCAACCAGCACCACCAGCGCCTTGATCGTCTCGCCCCACTTCTCGTCGGGTACGCCGATCACCGCCACCTCGGCGACCGTCGGATGGGAGAACAGGGTGTCCTCGACCTCGATGGACGAGACGTTCTCGCCGCCCGAGATGATCACATCCTTCTTCCGGTCGAGGATCGCCGCATAGTTCTCGTCGTCGATGGCGGCACCGTCGCCGGTGTGGAACCAGCCGTCGGCCAGTGCCTCGGCGGTGGCCTCCGGCTGCTGCCAGTAGCTCTTGAGGACGTGGTTCGAGCGGGCCAGGAGTTCGCCGTCGGGTGCGGTCTCGAGTGAGACGCCCAGCGCCGGAGCGCCGGCCCGCGAGAGCTTGGCGGCCCGTCCTGCGGCATCGAGGTTGTCCCATTCGGCCCGACAGCGGTTCATGGTGAGCAGGGGGGCGGTTTCGGTGAGGCCATAGATCTGGATGAACTCCCAGCCCAACTCAGTCTCGACGCGCTCGATGGTCTGGGTGGGTGGCGGGGCACCCGCCACGACCACGCGGACGGTTCCGGAGCCGGGGATCGGTCCGTCCCAGTCGGCGGCTGCGTCGAGCACGGCGGCGACGACCGCCGGCGCCCCGCAGAGGAGCGTCACTCCGTGTTGCTCGATGCGGCGGAGGATTTCGGGGCCGTCGACCTTGCGGAGGACGATGTGCCTCCCGCCCATGGCGGTCACGACGTAGGGCATACCCCAGCCGTTGCAGTGGAACATCGGCAGCGTGTGGAGGTACACATCGCGGTCGCTCACCAGGGTGTGCCAGCCGAAGGTGGCGGCGTTGAGCCATAGGTTCCGGTGCGTCATCTCGACGCCCTTGGGGCGGGCAGTGGTGCCGCTCGTGTAGTTGATCGTGGCGGTGGCTCGTTCATCGTGGGTCCAGGGTCGGGGCTCGACGCCCTCCACGAACAGGCTGTCGGACTCCTCGCCCGTGATCAGGCGCCTCGCCACCTTCACATCGCCGAGCGCCGGCTCGAGCTCCGGGTCCATGAGGAGTACATCGGCGCCCGAGTGGTCGACGATGTACTGGACCTCCTCTGCGTTGAGGCGGAAGTTGATCGGTACGCCGATGCGCCCGAAGGCGCTGGTGCCGAACAGGAACACGAGCATCCGGGCAGCGTTGTGCGACACGATCGCAACTCGTGTGCCGAGGTCGAGGCCCAGGCCGTCGAGGCCGGCGGCCATGGCCCTGGCCAACTCGGCCATGCGGCCGTAGGTGAGGTCGGGGAGGGGGGGTGCCACCTGGTCGGGTTCATCGACCACGGCAATGCGGTCGCCGTAGACGAGTTCGGCGCGCCGCAGGTGGTCGGCGATCGTCAGTGGTATTTCCATGTGTGCGTCCTTGTCTGTGTCGACCGGCCCATCCGCCGGCCTCCCCGGGCGGGGACAGTAGCCGGGCTGTCGATGGACCAGGCGCCCGCGGCGGGGCGCGAGCGCCTAGCCTTGGTGATTCCGACAGATTTGACGGACGCGGGGGCGACCCGGGTATGAGTGACCCAGAACATCCAGAAGTCGATCAGGAACTCGAGGAGTTCCGGGCGAGCATCGACAACATCGACGCGGCCCTCATCCACCTTTTGGCCGAGCGCTTCAAGGTCACCCGGAAGGTGGGTTCCTACAAGGTCGACGCCGGCCTGTCGCCGGCCGATGCCGGACGCGAGGACGAGCAGGTGGCGAGGATGCGTCGGCTGGCCGATGAGGCCGGACTGGATCCGGTATTCGGCGAGAAGTTCCTGCGCTTCGTGATCGACGAGGTGATCCGCCACCACCTACAGGTGAACGGCGAGGAGTAGTTCCCGGCGGCGTTCCCCGTCGAAACCTAGGCCCGGGCTGCTTCGCGGTCCTTGGCGACCTCGTCGAGGTCGGCGTACTCCTCGCCGGTGTCGACCCAGTCCTCGAACTGGATCACACCGATCTCGGTGAAGCGGTCGCGCAGCCAGCCGTCGCCGGCGTCGAGCAGACCCAACTTCTTGCAGTTCGGCACGATCTTGGAGAACAGCAGGCGCTGGAAGACCCGGAGTTCGTCGGGCATGGCGAGCGTGAATTTCACCATGTCCTTGACGGGGACTCCCATGCGCTCCCATACCTCCTGGCGCATGAACCGGTCGCGCATGCGCAGGGCGGCCTCGAAGGCGAATTCCTGGCGGTCGCGCAGTTCTGCGACGCTGAGCTCCTGGTACACCTCCTGGAGGCTGAGCACGCCGAAGGCCACGTGGCGGGCCTCGTCGCTCATGACGTAGCGCAGCAGTTTCTTGAGGAGCGGCTCTTCGGTGGTCTGCTGCATGAAGCTGAAGGCGGCCAGCGCCAGTCCCTCGACCATGATCTGCATTCCGAGGTAGGTCATGTCCCAGCGGCTGTCCTCGAGGATGTCGTCGAGGAGCAGGCCGAGGTGCGTGTTGCACGGGTACTTGATGCCGTCGAGCTTCTGGTCGAGGTACTGGGCGAAGACCTCGACGTGGCGGGCCTCGTCGACCACCTGGGTGGCGGCGTAGTACTTGGCGTCGATCCACGGAACGGTTTCGACGATCTTGGCGGTGCACAACAGGGCGCCCTGCTCGCCGTGCATGAACTGCGACAGGCTCCAGTTCATGGACTCGACGCCGAGGTCGGCCCACTCGTCCTCGTTGAGTTTGTGTAGCGGCGACTCGGGATTCTCGGCGAAGTATTGGATCTCGAGCGGATCGGCCGGGGCGAGGGTCTTGTAGGGATCGACGTCGATCGACCAGTCGAGGTCGGTCTGGCCGTTCCACTGGGAGGTCTTGGCCTTCTCATAGAGCTTGTCGAGCCGTGGTCGCTCGCCCTTGTCGTAGCGCCAGGTGAAGATGGCGTCGGCGTTGTCCTCGACGGTGTGGATCATCGAGGTGACGTCGTCGTTCCAGACGGAGAACTCGGTGATTCGCTCGGGGTCGTTGGCGTACTCGGCGAGGTCGACGACGTAGTCGGGCCGCGGTTCGGTGGTGGTCACTGGGGGACTCCTGTTTGCTGTGTGGTTTCGGGATTCTGTGAATGGGAGGGCGTGTCGGGCGTCGCTACGGCGGTGATGACACGGTCGATGACGGTGGTCCATGCATCGGTCGCAGGCAGTTCGAGCCCCATGGCCCGGGTGAGGGTCATGCCGAAGCCGATGGCGTGTGCGAGGCGCACGGTGGCCAGGCGGTCGAGCGTCGGGTCGATGAGGCCGTCGCCGACCGCCTCGTCGACCAGTTTGGCGAGGCGGGCATCCTCGTCCTCGACGCGGCGCCGTATGGCGGCGGCCAGTTCGGGGTCGCGGCGACCGGCGACTATGGCCTCGAGGAAGAGGCCGCTGCCGGTGGGGAGGTCATCGAGGAGGTGGCTGCCGAGCGATGCCAGGACGTCGGTGGCGGATTCACCGGGGTGCTCAGCGCGCAACAACTGCTCGATGTCGTGGGAGACATGGTGGTCGACGGCGTCGAGGAGGAGTTGGGCCTTGCCGGTGTAGCGGCTGTAGATGGCGCCGGTGGTGACGCCGGCCCGCCGGGCGATCTCGGCGACGCCGGCCCGCTCGTAGCCCTCCTCGGCGAAGACCTCGGCCGCCGCGTGGAGGAGTCGTTCGGTGAGGGCACCCGGCACCGTGGGCTCGCCTCCACCGGGCGCATCCATCGGTGTCTCTTCGGTTCCCGTTGCCATGTCCCCACAATAACGGTAATTATCGGACTGTCAAGACGGTCGGGCCCGGAGTCCGTCGTGAACCGATCCTCCCTCTCCATCCAGGCCCGCCTAAGGTCCGCCGGATGGAGCAGCGCGTCCGACTCGAGATCGACGGACCCGTGGCCACGATCACGAACGACAACGCTGCCAAGCACAACGCCTTCGACGACGCCATGGACCTGCGCCTCTTCGAGATCCTGGCCGAATTGAAGGACAGTCCGGACGTGCGGGTGGTGGTCTGGCGGGGCGAGGGCAGGTCGTGGTCCTCGGGCCGGGACGTCTCGGCCATCGGCGTGCCGTACACCGCTGAGGAACACGCGGCCCTCATGCGCCGCGGCCACGACGGCATCCAGCAGCTCTGGGACCTCGAGGCGCCGGTCATCGTGGCGATCCAGGGCTGGGCCATCGGCGGCTCGTTCCAGCGGGCCCTGATGTGCGACATCCGGGTGGCCGCTGAGGACGCCCGCTTCATGCTCCCTGAACTCGGCCACGGCGTCATCCCCGACACCGGCGGTATGGGCGTGCTGGCCCAGATGTGCGGTCACGGACTGGTGAGCGACATGGTCCTCACCGGCCGCCGGCTCGATGCCGGAGAGGCCCTCCGATTCGGGATCGTGTCCCGCGTGGTGCCCAATGAGGAACTCGATGCCACCGTCCATGAGATGGCCGAACAGGTTGCCGCAGCCGACCCCCGGGCCGTGGCACTGGCTCGCCGGGTGATCGGCAACCTGGTCCGACCGGGCATCGCCTCCTCGATGGCCGACGAGCGCACCTTCCAGACGCGTCTCAACCAGGAGCGGACATGAGCGATACCCCGGGCCTACCCGCCCCGCCACCCCCTGGCGCCAGCGCCCTGCCTGCCGGAACCTACGACGGCGACACGGTGCTCGTCACCGGCGCCGGCACCGGCCTCGGCAAGGCCATCGCCGTCGAATTCGCCCGTCTGGGGGCATCGATCGTGGTCGCCAGCCGCAATCCGGAACACCTCGCAGCCGGCCGGAGGGCCATCGAGGCCCTCGGCGCCGACGTCGAGGTCGTCGAGTGCGACATCCGCGATGCCGATGCGGTCGCCGCCGCCTTCGACGCCGCCGAGGAGCGCTTCGGGCTACCCCGGGTGCTCGTCAACAACGCCGCCGCCAACTTCCCGTCGCCCGCCGAGGACCTGTCGCCCAACGCCTGGCGGACGGTTGTCGACATCACGCTCAACGGCACCTTCCTGGTCAGCCGGGAGTTCGCCCGCCGCCACCTCGCTGCCGGCAGCACGGCCTCGATCGTCAACGTGGGGGCCTCCTACGCCTGGACGGGTGGCCCCGGCTTCGCCCACTCGGCCGCCGCCAAGGCGGGCGTGAAGAACATGGTCGAAACCCTCGCCGTCGAATGGGGCCCCTACGGCATCCAGGTCAACGGCCTGGTGCCGGGCCTGTTCCCCCATGAGGACATGACCGATGACATCCGGGGCAGCCTCGACCTGACCCACGAGAAGGATCCCCTCCAACCGGCGATGCGAGTGGGTGAGCGCCAGGAGTTGGGTTGGGCCGCCACCTTCCTGGCTTCGCCCTACGCCCGCTTCATCTCTGGGCACACGCTCGTCGTCGACGGCGCCAACTGGCAGCGCCGCACCCTCACCAACCCACCCGTCACCACCGTCCGCGAGCAACTCGGCCGCAGTGCCTTTCCCAAGGAGTAGTTCCTTGCATCTCGCCGCCTGCATCTTCCCGACCGAGTACGCCATCGGTCCCGTCGAGTTGGCCACCGCCCTCGAGGAGCGCGGCTTCGAGTCGTTGTGGGTGGCCGAGCACAGCCACATCCCGGTCGACCGGGCCTCGCCCTGGCCCGGCGGCCCCGACATGCCGCAGATGTACTACGACACCATGGACCCGTTCGTCTGGCTGGCGGCGGCGGCAACCGCAACGGTGGGCCTCAAGGTGGGCACCGGCATCTGCCTCGTGGTCGAACGCGATCCGATTCACACCGCCAAGCAGGTTGCAAGCCTCGACGTGCTCTCCGGCGGCCGGTTCCTGTTCGGCGTCGGTGCAGGCTGGAACCGGGAGGAGATGGCCAACCACGGAACCGACCCGTCCCGCCGCTTCGGCCTGCTTCGAGAACGGGTCGAGGCCATGCAGGCGATCTGGGCCGCCGACGGCGCCGAGTACCACGGTGACCAGGTCGATTTCGCACCCATCCACCAGAACCCGAAGCCGGTGCAGTCTCCGCATCCGCCGATCCACGTAGGCGGCGTGTTTCCCGGCGGCCTCGAGCGTGCCGTCCGCTACGGCGACGGCTGGATCCCCATTGCCGGACGTGGGGACGACGGCTTCGACCCGGCAATGGTCGTGGCCCAGCGGGACGAGGCCAGCGAACGGGCCGGACGCGACCCCGCCGAGGTGGAGTTGAGCATCTACTACGCCCCGCCCGAGCGTGCGGCGGTGGAGGCGATGGCCGAGGCCGGGATCGACAGGGCCCTGTTCGGACTGCCATCTGCCGGCGCCGACGTGGTGCTGTCGCTCCTCGACGACTTCACCGAGGCAGCGAAAGGCCTCTAACCCTCGCCGGGCTCGATCGCCGAGTCGATCGTCAGTTCCTCGGCCTCGATCGAGGAGTCCTCGTACTGGATGATTCCCATCTCGGTGAAGCGCTCCCGAAGCCAGCCGTCGCGGTGGTCGAGCAGCCCGAGCTTCTTGCAGTTGGGCACGATTTTCGAGAAGATCAGGTGCTGGAAGCGCTGCTGGGTCTGGGTCGGTGGCAGGAGCGCCATGATGTCGTCGTTCGACACGCCGAACGAGGGCCACAGTTCGGCATTGAGGGAGCGGCGGCGCATCAGGTCGCATGCTTCGTAGGCGAACTCCTGACGCTCACGGAAGTCGGCGGATGACAGGTCGTCGTAGGTCTCCTGGAGTGACAGGATCCCGAACGCCACGTGCCGGGCCTCGTCGGCCATGATGTAGCGGATCATCTTCTTGAGCAGAGGGTCCTGGGTGGTCCCCATCATCATGCCGAACGCCGCCAGGGCGAGGCCTTCGACCACGACCTGCATGCCGAGGTAGACGAGGTCCCACTGGGAGTCCTGGAGCAACTGGTCGAGCAGCGTCTTGAGGTTCTCGTTGATCGGGTAGGTGGTGGGCATCTTCTCGTCGAGGTACCGGTGGAATGCCTCGACGTGGCGGGCCTCGTCGACCACCTGGGTGGAGGCGTAGTACTTGGCGTCGATCCAGGGCACCGACTCGACCAGGCGGGAGGCGCACATGAGGGCCCCCTGCTCGCCGTGCAGGAACTGGCTGAGCGAGGCGCATTGCGAATGGACAGCGAAGTCGATCCACCGGTCCTCGTCCCAGTCGGCGACGGGGGAGCCGGGAATCTCCGCTAGCGCCCGGCCCGGGAAGCCCGGGGGGACGCCGGTCGCCTCGGCCTGGAGGGCGGTCAGGCGCCATGGATCGACCGGGGTCGACCAGTCGAGGTCGTCGCTGACGTTCCACTGGGCGCGCTTGGCCTTCTCGTAGAGGCGGTTCAGCCCGTCGCGACTGCGGTCGTAGTCCCAGGTGTAGAGGGCGTCGAACTCGACGCGGATGCCGTCGAGGTGCTCCTCGTAGGCCAGCGCGCTCATGCCACGACCGTACTGGCCGCCGGGGGCCAGGGGAGGGTCCGGGGCCTCAGCCGTGGGTGGCGGCCAGATCGGTGGCCAGGGCTGCCCGTTGCTCCTCGTCCAGCGCCATCTCGGCCTCGAGGCCAGGGAAGTCGCAGCCGATGGCGACCGGCGGGGAGGACAGCGTGAAGGTCAGGTACTGGACTGAGGAGAGGCGCCCGCGCCCCACCTGGGCGGGGTCGAAGCCAGCGTGGACGCGGTCGCCGTCTGCGGTCACGGTGTAGAGGCATTCCTGGAGCCCTACCCACGCTTCGAGCAGGGTCTGGCGTCGTTCCTCGTCCTCGATCTCGATGAGGAGTGCGCAACCCAGTTGGCCCGGACCCCCGAGGAGTTCGTTGTAGGTGTCGAGTTCCTGCTGGATGCTCGCCTCGCGCACGATTTGTTCGACGCGCATCATCTCCTGCACCTGGTAGCGGATGGTGTCGTGGTTCTCGAACAGGAACGTGAGGTGTTCGCCGACGTGGATCCGACGGGGGCGCTTGAGGTCCATGACCCCGGTACGAGTGGCCTCGCGGCCGTCGTCGTAGGTCTGAAAGTCGACGATCTCGTCACGCCGGACATGGTGCGACGGTGAGGTCATGCGGAACTCTCGGGGATCACGCTGGTGGGGAAGCCGTCGGGCTCGTAGGCCCGGGCCAGGATCGACATGGGGTGCATCGGCCGCCGTCCGGCGTGCTGGGCGAACTGCATCGCTGCCAGTGGGCAGTCGGTGGCCCACACCTCGGCACCTGCTGCATCGACTCCGTCGAAGGCCTTCTGGCCGATCCGAACCGAGACCTCGAAGCCCTCGCTCTTCATGGCGAAGGTGCCGTCGTGGCCGCAGCACTCCATGGTGGTGGAGGGCGTCACGCCGGGGATCTTCCGCAGCAGGTCACGGCCCTTGAAGCCGACTGCCTGGGCCCGGAGGTGGCAGGGGGCATGGTAGGCGACGTTGCCCGGGGTGCTGGCGAAGCCGTCGTCGAACCGGTCCTCGTCGCGGATCGACCACAGGAACTCGCCTGGGTCGGCTACCCGATCGGCGAGCGCCCATGCCCGCTCCCGGTCCTCGGGGGCGACAAGTTCGGGGTACTCCCTGCGCAGCATCATCGAACAGGTCGGGTTGATGACGACCACGGCCTTACCCGCCTCGACGTGCGGACCCAACCGGTCGAGGTTTGCTGTCGCCTTGCGGCGGAGCGTGTCGAGGTCGCCGGACTCCCAGGCTGGCATGCCGCAGCACTCGAGGCCCTTCTCGCAGGAGACCTCCACGCCGTTGCGCTCGAATACCGCAATCGTGTCGTGCCCCACCTCGGGCTCGTTGTGCTCGACATAACAGGTGGGGAATAGGACCACCTCGCCTTCGTCGGGCCTGCGGATCAGGCCCTGCCGCGCGGCCCATGCAGTGAAGGTGCGTCGCGCGAACGAAGGCAGGTCCTTGTCGGGATGGATACCGACGAACTTCTCGAGGAAGCGACGGTGGATGGCGCTACGGCTGTTGAGCGCGTTGGCGAGGCCCCCCGACGCACGCGCCAGTCGGGCGGTCCGGTCGGGATCGCCCAGCAGGTTGTCGCGGAGGCGCTGCTTCGCCGTGCCGTTCCCGGCCCGGTTGCGCTGGGCCTTGTAGCGGTGCACCAACTTCGGGAAGTCGAGTTGGAACTCGTGCGAGTCTCGCACCGTGTACGGACACTGGACCTCGCACAACTTGCACTGGAAGCAGGCGTCCATGACCAGATCGGTCTCGACACCGGTGACCCTGCGGACGTCGCCATCGTGGCGGCTGTCGATGAAGGAGAACAGCGACGGGAAGCTGTCGCAGTACTTGAAGCACATACGGCAGCCGTGGCAGATCTCGAACGTCCGCAGGACCTCGCCGCGGAGGGCGCCGGGATCCCAGTAGCGCTCGTCGGCCGGGTCATAGGTGAGGCCCGGTGTGGGCTCGTAGGGGGTCGGTGTGGCCATGGTTGCGTTTTCGCTCAAACGCGAATCGCCGACCGCTCCTCGGCGAGATGGCCGGCGTTGTGTAACTTCAGGAGAGCCAACAGGTTGGCGTGCTCAGCTGTTTTCGTCGAGCAGCGACTGGAAGCGTCCGGCATGGGCCTTCTCGGCCTTGGCGAGGGTCTCGAACCAGTCGGCGATCTCCTCGAAGTTTTCCTCGCGGGCGGTCTTGGCCATGCCCGGGTACATGTCGGTGTACTCGTGGGTCTCGCCGGCGACGGCAGCCGCCAGGTTCTCGAGGGTGTCGCCGATCGGCAGGCCGGTGGCCGGGTCACCGACGGTCTTGATGTAGTCGAGGTGGCCGTGTGCATGGCCGGTCTCACCCTCGGCGGTGTCGCGGAAGTTTCCGGCGATGTCGGGGTAGCCCTCGATGTCGGCGACCTTGGCGAAGTAGAGGTAGCGGCGGTTGGCCTGGGACTCGCCGGCGAAGGCGGCCTTTAGGTTCTCGTGGGTCTGGGTGCCGTCGAGGCTCACGGGTGCTCCTGAGGATTCGTTGGATGTGGTGGACGGGTGCTCGTGGCGGATCCTAGGCGCACGGCGCTGCCCTTTCCGCGGGAATGTGCCGGGAAGTTCGGCTGTTACCGGTCGGCATAGACGGGGACGTCGGCGCCGACGATGCGGCGGAAGATCCCGAGCACCTCGCCGGGCTCGGCGTGCCGGCCGGTGGCGTGCTTCGAGTAGACGAGGTTCCCGTCGACGACGACCTCGAAGGCGCTGTCGTCACCGGTGACTATTCGGATTTCCTCGATGACATGCTGATAGTCGCTCAGCAGGTCGCTGACCGCGCTCACGGCGCGGGCGGAATAATCTCAGGGGACGCAGTAGGTGATCTCAATGCGGTGCGCCATGGCAGCGACGCTAGCCGCGAATCATCGGGGCGGTAGAGGCGCCTGCAACCATCAGGGCACCCGGGGCGGCACGCAGCGACACCGGAAGTTCACCGAACGCCTCGCCGTCGGCCCGAACCTCCCCGACTCCCTCGATCACGACCTCGGTCGCCCGGTGCATGGTCACCTTCGGGTGCTCGACGTGGGTGCCGGTTTTCACCTTCTGGAAGGAGCGCAGCAGTTCGAGGCGTCCGGTGTCGCCGACGATGCAGACGTCGAGCAGTCCGTCGGTGGGGTCGGCGTCGGGGCAGATGTCCATGCCGGCGCCGAAGTAGCGACTGTTGGCAACGACGACCGCGGCCGCACGGACATCGTGCACCCGGCCGTCGAGGACGAGGCGGTGGTCGGTGGGCCGCATTCGGGGGAGTTCGAGGAGGGTTGCAATCGTGTAGCGGGCGGTCCCCCTTGGGAACGCCATCCGGTTGGCCCGGGTGTTGACGTTCGACGGGAATCCGGCGATCACGCTGGTGAGGGCGATTCGCCCCCCGGCGTCGATCACGTCGAGCGCCACCGGGTCGGCCAGTGCCCGGTCGACGCGCTGCTCGAGCGTTCCGTCCAGCAGGCCGAGGGCCCGGGCGAAGTCGTTGCCGGTCCCGGCGGGGATGACGCCCATCACCGTCGGAGTGGCGGCCACGGCTCCGGCAGCGAGGTGCATGACGCCGTCGCCACCCAAGACCAGGAGTCGATCAACACCGTCGCAGACCGCGCCTCGGGCGGCGTCCGCAGCGGCGGAAGGGGAGTCGGTGGACAGGATCTCGAGTTCGACCAGGTGGTGATGCAACCTGTCGACCACATGGTCGACGTCGAGGGCAGCTCGGCCCGCACGCGCCTCGGGGTTGGCGAGAAGTGCCATGCGCAACACACCGCTATTCTCGCCCATCGGTAGCATCGGTAGCGACCTGCACCGCCTACGACCTCGGAGACCAGACCATGCAGCTGAGCGGCGCCATAGGCGCAACGGTGGCATTGGCACTGTTGCTGGCTTCCTGCGGTGGCGGGGGTTCGACCACACAGCCGCCTGCCGAGGACGGCGTCCTCCGGATTGTTTCCTACGACCGGCAGGACTACGACGCCGACGCCTACGAGGCCGATGCCGGGACCGTCCGGTTCGAACTCAGCCAGATCGGCGTACAGGAGCACACCCTCCTGGTCGAGGGCCTCGAGGACGAGATGCGCCTGGTCGCCGTGGACGGCGGAACCGATGCGGGCAGCCTTGAACTCGAACCTGGCCGCTACACCCTCTACTGCGACATCGCAGGCCACCGGTCGTCCGGCATGGAGGCCCGCCTAACGGTCAACTGACCCGCCGCTTCCCCGAAGAGCAGGAGAACCCAGGGCTCAGAATCAGGCGACGATCTCGAAGAGCAGGTACAGCACCAGGGTAATCACGAAGCCGATCTTGATCGTGCTCTGGTGCTTGTCCAGCACGACCCTGTTGATGGCGTTGTCGTAGCCACCCAACTTCCCGAGTGCCGATGCCTCGATGACGACCCAGATCACCAGGAAGACGATCCAGAGGGTCCAACGGCCGCCTGCCGACGGGCCGAAGCCGACGCCTCCCATGATCTCGTCGCCGAAGGACGAGGCGAAGTGGCTGGGCCACATCATGAAGAACACCAGCGGGATCGAGAACAACGTGTTGACCCGGCTGGCCCGGGCGGCCCGCTTGGCGGCGGCCGGGGCTTCGGGGTCGGCCTCGCCGCCCTCGCTGACCGAGACGGATGAGCCGATGGCGATCTGCTGGGCTGGCCAGATGACCATCCAGACGTTGGCGGCCATCGTCGTGCCGAGCAGGGAACCGAATGCGATGCCGACACCGGACGAGGTGCTGAAGTAGTCGGCGAAGTCGGATCCGAGCGCCCTCTGATGGGCGAGGATCCAGACGCCCGAGATCCACGTGGCCAGGGCGGCCCAGCGGAACCACCACAGCGTTCGCCAAGTGATCTTGCGCAGCGCCTCGCCCTTGGCGCCGTCGCTCATCTCACCGAAGGCGGCGCCCTGGATGAAGTTGAAGAAGTAGAGGAGGCCGATCCAGGTGATGCCGGCCAGGTAGTGGGCGTAGCGGCCGATGGCCTGGCCTCCGCCGGAGAAGCCCATCCAGTCGTTGAAGAGTTCCACGTTGTTGCTCCAGATCGCGTTCGGGAAGGGTCGTAGTACCTCCGGATCATGGCACGCCCCGTCCGTAGGGGAAAGTACCGGCGCGACGATTTCCCGGGTTCCGATGCCCGCCGTCGGGATTCGAGGTGCCAGCATCGGTGGATGGACCTGACGTCGATCGACCTCTCGGACCCAAAGTTCTGGGACCTTCCCCTGGCGGAGCGCGCGTCGGTGTTCGATCGGCTGCGCTCGGAAGACCCGTACCGCTACTTCGAACTGCCTCCCGAGATCACGGAGCAGTTCCCGCAACGGGGATTCCACGCCCTCGTGCGACACGCCGACGTGGCGGACGCCAGCCGACGACCCGAGGACTTCTGCAGCGGCCAGGGCGGCACGACAGCGGTTGACCTTCCCAACGAAGAGATGACCCGCTACTTCGGTTCGATGATCTCGATGGACGATCCACGTCACAGGCGTCTGCGGTCAATTGTCTCAGCCGGGTTCACTCCGAAGCGGGTGCGTTCCCTCGAGGAGGCCGTCGATCGAATTGCTGGAGAGATCGTCGATGACCTCCTCCAGCGTGGGCCGTGCGACTTCGTTACCGAGGTTGCATCCCGCCTGCCGCTCCAGATCATCTGCGAGATGATGGGGGTCCCCGAGGATCGCTGGGCGATGGTATTCGAGCAGTCGAACATCATCCTCGGTGCTCAGGACCAGGAGTACCGAGATGAAAGTCTCGACCTTGGTGCTCAGTTGTTCCTGGCTGCCCTGCAGCTCACTGAGATGATGAACGCTCTCATCGTCGAACGGATGGAGACGCCTACCGATGACCTCACTTCCGCCCTCGTCCATGCCGAGTTCGACGGCGAACGCCTCAGCCATGATGAGATCGCTTCCTTCTTCATCCTCCTCGTGGTTGCCGGCAACGAGACGACGCGAAACGCCATCTCGTGGGGACTTCACCTACTGACGGAGCACGAGGACCAGCGGGCCCTTTGGTGGGACGACTTCACAGCGGTGGCTCCGTCCGCCGTCGAGGAGGTCGTTCGTTGGGGGTCGCCGGTGATTTCGATGCGACGGACGGCGACGCGCGACGGTGTCCGACTGGGGGAGCGGGAGTTCGCCGAGGGTGACAAAGTCATCCTCTACTACTGGGCTGCCAACCGCGACCCCGAGGTGTTTGCCGACCCCGACGTCTTCAAGGTGCTTCGTACGCCCAACGACCACTTTGGCTATGGTGCACCCGGACCCCACTTTTGTCTTGGCGCCCACTTGGCGCGTCGTGAGATCGGCGTCATGTGGCGAGAGCTGCACAAGCGAGTGCCGGGTATCCACGCCACCGGACCGCCGGACCGTTTGACCAGCGGGTTCATCAACGGCGTGAAGCACCTGCCCTGCGCCTGGTAGCGCAGGAACTCAGTCGACTTCGACGTCGGCGAAGCGGTCCCGTAGGGCCTTCTTCGAGAACTTGCCGACGGAGGTCTTGGGGACCTCGTCGATGAACTCGACCCGGTCGGGGTACCACCACCTGACGACCCGACCGTCCAGCCAGGCGAGGACGTCGTCGGCGCTGAGTGAGGCACCCTCGGCGACCACCACGCAGGCCATCGGGCGCTCACCCCACTTGGCGGAGGTCACGCCGATGACGGCGGCTTCGACCACGTCGGGGTGGGCCATGATCTCATTCTCGAGCTCCACCGAACTGATCCATTCACCGCCCGACTTGACGAGGTCCTTGGTGCGGTCTACGAGACGCACGTAGCCCTCGGCGTCGGCCACCGCCACGTCGCCGGTCTTGAGCCAGCCGTCGTCGGTGAACGACTCTGCGGCCCGCTTGTCGTTGTAGTAGGTCCTGGCAACCCACGGGCCGCGGACCTGGAGCTCGCCGCGGGTCTCGCCGTCCCACGGGAGTTCCTCGTCCGTCTCCTGGTCGGCAATGCGGAAGTCGACACCTGGGGCGATGAGGCCCACGGTGGTCCTCAGGTCGGCCTTGGCGTCGTCGTCGAGGTGGTCGAGCGTCGACTTGATGTTGCAGACGGCGGCGAGGGGGCTGGTCTCCGTCATTCCCCAGGCCTGCAGGAGCGGCAGGCCGGTCTGCTCCCGGTAGCCCTCGGAGAGGGCCCGAGGAACCGCCGAACCGCCGCACGGGATGGCTCGCAGAGACGACACGTCGCGGCCGGCCAACTCGGGCAACACGCCCATCCAGATGGTGGGCACCCCAGCGGCCAGCGTGACGCGCTCAGATTCGATGAGGTCGGCGAGTGCCGGTGCGCTGAGGTCCGGGCCGGGCATCACGAGGGTGGCGCCGGTTGCCACGCCGGCATGGGCGAGGCCCCAGGCGTTGGCGTGAAACATGGGCACCACGGGAAGGATCACATCGCGCTCGTTGACACCGAGCGTGTCGGACATCATCGCCCCAAAGGTGTGGAGCACCATCGAGCGGTGCGAGTAGACGACGCCCTTCGGGTTTCCGGTGGTTCCCGAGGTGTACATCATTGAGCCGGCCCGGTTCTCGTCGACGTCGATCCAGCCGACGGGTGAGGCGGCAGCCAGCAGTTCCTCGTAGTCGTGGACCTCGGGACGGATGGCGTCGGCATCGGGAGCGGGTGCGCCGTCGTCCATGAGGACCACATGGCGGACCGTGTCGAACTGGTCCATGAGTGGCCAGATCAGTCCGGCTACCGAGTGGTCGAGGAAGATGACCTCGTCCTCGGCGTGGTTGGCGATGTAGGTGAGTTGTTCGGGGAAGAGCCGAAGGTTCAGCGTGTGCGACACCCGTCCGCTGCAGGGTGGGGCGAAGTAGAGCTCGAGGTGGCGTGCGGTGTTCCAGGCGAACGTGGCGACCCTCCCGTCTTCGGTGATGCCGAGGTCGTCGAGCGCACCACCGAGCCGTCGGGTGCGCTCGCCCCACTCACCGTAGGAGAGCCGCTCCCTCCCTGCAGGCGTGGCGGTCACGATCTCCTTAGCGGCATGGATCTTCGTGGCACGGTCGAACAGGTGGACCAGCGACAGCGGGGTGTCCATCATCAGGCCGTCCATGGGGGTGCTCGCATTCTCTTGGAGGAGGTTCTCGGGGGAGGTAGTGGGTTCGGGGACCAGGCCGAGGAGTAGGTCTGTGCTGCCGTTGCCAGGTACCGGACCGTAGCAAACGGCACGGCTGCGGGATCAGCCGAGGACGGCGACGCAACCAATGGCGATCAGCGAGAGGTTGCGCACCACGTCGGCCCACGAGAGCGGCCGAGTCGACCAGGCCCCGAAGCAGCCGCAGCCCTCGGTGTGGCCGGCCCGGAGCCGCCCGACCAGCAGCGTGGTGAAGGCGGCCAGCAGGGCGACGGCGCTGGCTCCCCCTGTGACCGGGTCGAGGAGCAGCAGCAGTGCGGTGGCCAACTCCACGATGGGGACGGCCACGCCGAGGACGTCCGGGCGGGGCAGTCCGAGGTCACCGAGGGCACGGCGCGTGTCGACCGGCGAGCGCAACTTGGCGACGCCCGCCACGAGGAACACCAGGGCGAGGCCGACGGCGGCGACCTGGGAGGCCAGCGCCACGATCAGTAGCCGAGTGCCACGTCGACGGGGGCGAGGAGGGCCCGGCCCTCGCAGAAGCGACGCACGTTCTCCTCGACGAACGACTCGAGCAGGTCCAGGCCCATCTCGGGCGTGTTGGCGATGTGTGGTGTGACCAGGCAGTTCGGCAGGGCCCAGAGCGGATGGCCGTCGGGCAGTGGCTCCGGGTCGGTTACGTCGAGGGCGGCGCCGCCGAGGCGCCCATCGGACAGGGCGGCGACCAGGTCGTCGGTGACGATGTGTCCACCGCGGGCCACATTTACGATCCAGGCATCGTCGGGGAGCAGGTCGAGGGCGGCGGCGTCGATGATCCCCCGGGTCTCGGCAGTGAGAGCGAGGGCGACGACCAGCAGGTCGGTCGACGGGAGCACGTCGGGCAGGCGGTCGACGGTGAGGGTGCGGTTGGCGCCGGGCAACGGATGGTCGCTGCGACGGATCACCGTCGTGTCGCAGCCGAAAGGGGAGAGCAGGGCAAGCAGGCACTCGGCGATTCCCCCACCGCCCAGGATGGTGACCCGGCTGCCGGCGAGCAGGCGGCCGACGGGGGCTGACCAGGTGTCCGCGCGCGAGTAGCCATGGAGGTGCTTGAAGCCAGCCAGTGCCATGGCCAGCGCCGTCTCGGCCACCGCCGGTGCGTAGACGCCCTTGCCGCACGTCCAGGCCCAGCGCTCGTCGAGGTGCTGGGCGAACGGCTCGATGCCGGCGTAGGGGAGCTGGATCCACTCGAGCCGGTCGGCGTCCACGACGATCGCCGGGAAGTCGTCGGTGTTGCCGGGGTCGGCCCAGACGAGGCCTTCGGCGTCCCCGACGCCTACCCGGTCCGCCCCGGCAGCGTCGACGGCGGCGCACAGTCGTTCGTACATGGCGGGCCGGGTGTCGGGAGCGACGGCGACGGGGCGGGAGATGTGCTCGGTCATCAGGAACTCAGGTCTGGAGGGGTAGGCACTCGTCGGCCACGGCGTTGAGGGTTCCCTGCCAGTCGTCGGGCTCATCGAGCGGGAACAACACGAACTTGGTTGCCCCGACATCGACGAACGAGCGCAGTCGGTCGGCCAGTCCGGCCACCCCGGTGGCGATGACCTCGGCCGGATCCAGGCCGGGTTGGCGATCGCGGAGCCTGGCGACGAAGCGCTCGGGGAGCGAGCGGTGGACGAAGGGGACCAGCGCTCCGAAGTGGCCGGGGTCGATCTCGCGACCGCAGTCCGCCGCCGTCTCCTGAATGGTGGCGATCCCCGCGGCGACGACTGCCGGGGTCGTGAACGAGGGGAGCCAGCCGTCGCCCAGGCGGCCGCAGCGTCTCAATTCCGACGGGGCGAAGCCGCCCAGCCAGACTTCGATGGGCTGCTGGACGGGCTTGGGCTGCACCCGCACTCCGGAGAGCGTGAAGCGCGGCCCCTCGTGGTCGACGGCGTCCTCGCCGGCGTCCCAGAGGCGACGCATCAGGGGCAGGGCCTCGTCGAACCAGGCTGCCCGGTCGCCACGGGCAACCCCGAACGCCTGGTGCTCGGCGGCGTCGGCGATTCCGAGGCCGAAGGCGGGGAGGGCCCTCCCGTCGGAGACCAGGTCGAGGCTGGCGATGGCCTTGGCGCAGAGCACCGGATTGCGGCCGGGAAGCACCATGACCGCCGGCCCGAACTTGAGGCGTTCGGTGCGGCCGGCCGCATAGGACATGGCGACCATCGGGTCGAGGGTGAGGCCGTTGGCCCGCTCGCTCACCCAGAGGGAGTCGAAGCCGAGGGACTCGAGGTCGTCGACGAGGCGACCGAACAGTCCGGTGTCGCCGGGGTGCGCCGATCCGCCGAAACCGAAGCCGATGCGGACCTTCATGTCAATGCGCCGGTGCTGGGGCGAGAAGGCAGGTGGGCAGCACTCAGCCCAGTGCCGCCGTGCCCGCGTAGGGAGCCGGATCGCCGACAGCGGGAATCTCGGGACGCGACCAGGCGGTCAACGCCACGAGGGCATCGATGACCTCGGTCCAGGCGCCCGGGTTCCAGCCCTCGGCTGCTCCGAGCAGGTGGCCGTCCTGACGGATCGCCACGAGTGCCGGCAGGGTCCCGAGGTCGAGCGAGCGGACCAGTTCCCGGTCGGGGTCGGCCAGCCCGAGGATCTCGTCGGCCAGCGGGCCGAGGAAGCGGGCGGCTCCGTCATCGTCGGTGCCGGTGACGAGGTAGGCCACGCGGACGTCGGCCTCACGGAACTCGTTGAGGATGCGGCGGGCCGTGTCGAGCAGCCAGGAACTCTCATGTGTGTACGGGTCCAGCACGACTGCCGCCAGCGGGAACAACGTGAGTAGTTGCGAGAGCGGCAGGGGGTCGCCACCGATCGGGTGCAGTTCGATGTCGAGGGATGGGTCCTGTGCCACGGCCGCAAACGCTAGCGCGGCACCGACCGGGGGGCACCGGCGTGCCTGCCCCGTTGCGCTCCGATTACCGTCCTTGCGTGCATCCGATGGAACACCTCCGGCTCGTGGCTCGATCAGGTGCGTACCCGGGAGAAGGGGTGCGGTCTGTGGCCATCGAGGCTGGTGCCGCGTTGGCTCCGGTGGCGAGCCGACCCGGCGGGCTGTTGACCGCCTGTCGACGCCTGCTGGCCCGTCGGCCGGGGGACGGGCCGCTGTTGTGGTTGGCGGCGACGGCCCTGGCGGCGTCTGACCAACCGTCGGCACTGGGTGGGGCCGTGGACCGGTTGCGGAGCGACCCGACAGGCGAGCGGGCAGCCATCGCCCTGCCCGACGGGGCGGTGGTCGTCACCGGTCCGGGTGCCGCTCTCGGGGTGGGCCACGGGGAACGAGGGGTGCAGGTCGTCGTCGGTGAGCCAGCGGCCGTGGTGGCCGCCGACATCGTGGTGTGCAGGGCCTGCCTCTGGGGACCGGAGGAGTGGTTGGCCCCGGAGGGGACTGCGGCGTTCATCGACGCCGCCGTCTCTGCAGGCGCCGAGGTGTGGGTGCTGGCCGGATTGGGGACGGTGCCTCCCCGGCGGATGTGGGACCTGGCGACCGACGGTCTCGATCCGAGGTCCCACGGCCTCGAACTGCTCGACACGTCGTCGGCGTCGTTCGTGGTCGGGCCGACGGGTCGGACCAGCCCCGAGCGGGCATCGGCCCGGGCGGAGGGACCGGTCGTCCCCGAGTTGTTCGCCGGCAGCAGATGAGCCCTCCGTGAGTTCGCCATCGTCGCCCGACCTCCTCGAGTGGGGGCGTCCTCGACTGCGCGACCTTCCGTGGCGACAGACCCGGGACCCGTGGCCAGTACTCGTCGCCGAGGTGATGCTCCAGCAGACCCGGGTCGACCGTGTGGTGCCCCGCTGGGGGAGGTTCCTCGACCGCTTTCCCGATCCGGCTGCCTGCGCGGAAGCGCCGGTGGGCGACGTACTCCGCGAGTGGTCGGGCCTCGGCTACAACCGGCGGGCGGTCAACCTCCACCGCTGCGCCACGCAGGTGGTGGCGATGCACGGGGGCGACCTGCCCGCTGACCTCGATGCGCTGCTGGCGCTGCCCGGCATCGGCTCCTACACGGCCAGGGCAGTGCTGGCCTTCGCCTTCGAGGAGGACGTCGCCGTCGTCGACACGAACGTGGCCCGGGTGTTGGCACGCCGTGCCGGTCGTCGCCTCACTATGGGCGGGGCACAGGCGCTGGCCGACGCTTCGGTCCCGGACGAGGAGGGCTGGGCGTGGAACCAGGTGATGCTCGACCTGGGGGCGCTCGTTTGCCGGGCGCGGCGCCCCCGGTGCGGGGAGTGTCCGGTCTCCGGGGGATGTGCCTGGCAGGGGAGCGGCCCCGATCCGGCCACCGGCTCGGCCGGCGTGAGTGGCACGCAGTCACGCTTCGAGGGCTCCGACCGGCAGGGCCGGGGACGGCTCGTGGCGGCGCTGGGACGGGGGCCGGTGGCGGCCCGGCACCTCGCACCGGTCATGGGCTGGCCCGATGACCCCGGGCGCTCCGAGCAGGTTGCTGCGGGGGTCGTGGCGGACGGCCTGGCCATCCGCTCCGGTTCGACCTACCGGCTCCCCTGAGGAGCCTCGAACCGGGGTTCAGCCCGGTCCGGTGATTGCGGCGACGAGAGCGTCGATTGCGCCGTCGGCCAGGGCCGTCATCTCCTCGTCGGTGCGGTCCTGGATCGGGTGCGCCACGAACACACTGGCCACGTCGAGGCCCAGCCCGGCGGCCTGGAGGGCAGCTGCGTCGGTGAAGGTGTCGGAGGCCACGAAGACCCCCGGAACACCCCTTCGCTCGAGATCGTCGATGTCGTGCACACTGCACGTCGTACAGGATCCTCAATCGGCGAGGGCCTCGATGACGGCGTCGCACTGCGTGGAGATCTCATGGCGCAGGTCGACGGGCGCCGGCTTGGTGAAGGTGGGCTTGGCGTAGCGGACGACCGTCGCCCCCATGGCGCAGAGGCGTTCCTCGACCCGGTTCAGGAAGACGTCGCCCCGGGGCTTCGAGATGTCGAGCAGGCCGACCGTCAGGCCGGAAAGCGACTCGGGCCGGTCGGTGCGCTCCCTCGTGGCGGGCCGCTGCTCGGCGGTCGGGTCGAGGACGGTGGTGGTCATGGCGTGATCTCCCTCGTGACGGGGTCGGAGCCGCCGGGGCCGTTCTTCCAGCCGCCGATGACGGCCGAGAACAGGCCGGCGGACCCACCGGCATGGACGACGAGCAGGCCGTCTGGGCGGAACTTGGGCAGGCGGTGGCCGGCCAGTTCGGGAGGGAGGCCCTCCTCGATGCCGTCGGCGCCGGCGACGATCCGGTCGGTGTCGAGCATCAGGCACTCGGTGAGTTCGGCGAGGAAGCGCGAGCGGTCCCAACCGGCGTCGCGGTAGCGGGCCATGTGCTCGGGTGAGATGACCAGCATGGCGTCCATGCCCAACAGGACGCGTGGCGAGACGGCGCTGCGCAGGCTGGCAGCCAGCGACCGCGTGAGTGACTCGGGGGAGCGGCTGAGCTGGTCCATGACCAGGCTGGGTCCCTCGCCACAGAACGCCGTGACCGTGCTCTGTGACCCCTCGAAGCCCCGCTCCTCGGCGAGCGAGTTCCAGGGAGAGCCCGCCTCGTCCTCAGCGAAGCAGAAGCCCTGCTTGCCCACGTGGCCGAGCGTGGCCCGGTCGATGCCGCCGGGGGCACCGCCGCCGATGTTGCGCGTCACCAGTTGGACCGCCCGGCCGATGGTCGAGTTGGCCCGGTTGCCGTGGCCGAGGACGTTGATCCCTGAGTTCATGCCGATGGCGACGGCGATGGGCCCGTTGACCACGAGGATCGGCCCGACCGACATCGTGGTGGCGAGCACGCCGTGCATGTTGAACTCGTCGGTGCAGATCGCCTCGATCGCTGTCAGGACGACCGGCAGGTACTCGGGGCGGCAGCCGGCCATCACGGCGTTGACGGCCACCTTCTCGACCGTGCACCCGACGAGGTTCGGTGGAACGAGTGCCACGATCTCGTCAGGGGGTCGGGTGGTGCCCTCGAGCATTCTGGCCACGCGTGCCTCGGTGGGTGGGACGACCGGGAGGCCGTCGGTCCACCCGCGGTCGAACAGTGCCTCGTGGTCATCCTCGAGCTCGGCCAGTTCGACGCGGCGGGAGGCGAGGCCGGTGGTGCCGAACCGTGCCCGGAGTTCGTCGACCCGACCGGGTTCGACCGTGAGGGAGCCTCAGCCGGGCTTGAAGACGGGGAGGCCGTCGCCGAGGCCGGTGATGCCGGTGAGCTCCTCCCAGCTGTCGCGGTCCCAGCCGATGGTGCGGGCGACCTCGACGCCGTCGACCCGGCGAACGAGTGTCGGAACGGCATCGAGGTCGATCTGCCAGCTGGCGACGAGGTCGGTGTCGTCGATGACCCAGTCGGCTGCAGTGGGGAACGTCGGGTCGTCCTGGGTGTAGACGACCAGCCCTGCCACGTCGGCGAGGTGTTCGAGGACGGGGGCGACGAGTTGGCAGGCGGGGCAGGCCTCCTTGACGACGGCCACGAGTCCGTCGGGAATCGTGGGAGTTCCGGAGAGGGTGGGGAGAACTGGCGCCATCGCCATCAGTCTTGCACGCGGTAATTGGCGCGGGGCACCCGGCGTGAGATGGGTCACAATCATGCTCGCTGGCTTCGGCCTGTCACTACCCTCGCGCAGCGATGGACGACTCGCTCGATGGCACACTCGACGTCACCTTCTACGGGGTCAGGGGTTCGACCCCCTGTCCCTCAGATGCGAACGCCCGTTATGGCGGCAACACCTCGTGCGTGGTGGTTGACGTGCCGGGCGGCGATCCGATCCTCCTGGACCTGGGCACCGGCCTGCGCTTCTACGGCGTCGACGAGCCGTGCGCCCAGGCTCCCTTCCGGGGTACAGCCCTCGTGAGCCACCTTCACTGGGACCACATCCAGGGGTTGCCCTTCTTCGCACCGATCAACTGTCCGGATGCACGGCTCGACGTCTACGGGCCGCGCAACGGCCGCACGCTGGAGGCCTGTTTCGAGGAGTTCATGGCGCCGCCGTACTTCCCGATCGGATTCCGCGACCTGGCCGGCGATGTCGGCTTCCACGACGTGGGTGCCGGGAGCTTCGAGGTGGGCCCGGCGACGGTCACCGTCGCTGCCGTCCCGCACGTCGGCGCCACCAACGGCTACCGGATTGGCTGGAACGGCCTCAACATCGCCTATGTGAGCGACCATCAGGAGCCCGCTGGCGCTCCGAGACTGGTCGACGAGGCGGTCCTGGCCCTGGTCGACGGTGTCGACCTGCTGATCCACGACGCCCAGTTCACGCCCGACGAGTTCGCCCAACGCCCGGACTGGGGGCACTGCACGGTCGACTATGCCGTCGAGGTCGCCCACCAGGCCGGCGTGGGCGAGTTGGTGCTGTTCCACCACGACCCGGCCCACTGCGACGCCACGGTTGACGGCCTTCTTGCGGGAGCGCAGGCGACGGCAGTGGGGCGCAACGTCGGAGCAGTGTCGGCTGCCGCCGAGGGCCGGACGATCTCGCTCGGATCCTCCCGTCCCGCCGCCTGACCTTCGGATCCGGCCAGCCGGACGGCTCCGGCTACCCTCCGTAAAACAACGAGCGCAGCGCACGGGGAATGAGCATGGCTGACCAGATCGACGGCGACCTCTACCGGAAGGTCCTCGGCAGGTATCCGACTGGGGTGACCCTCGTGACGGGTTGTCCCGACGGAGAACCCGCGGCGATCGTCATCGGCTCGTTCGTGTCCGTGTCGATGGATCCGCCGCTGGTCGGTTTCCTGGTGGGGGAGGACTCCTCCACCTGGCCCCGTATCGAGTCCACCGGCTCGTTCTGTGTGAACGTGCTCTCCGATCAACAAAGTGGCCTCTCCAACGCCTTCTTCCGCAGGGACGGCGACCCGTGGGCGGAAACCGGTTGGGAGCCGGCCCCGTCCGGATCACCCCTCATCCCGGCGTGTCTGGCTTCGATCGACTGTTCGATCCACGAGGTGGTCGATGCCGGAGACCACGTGTTCGTCATGGGGCTCATCGAGCACCTCAGCCATGTCGGCGAAGGCTCGCCACTGGTGTTCCTGGGTGGCCGGTACGGATCTTTCACGGAGTTCGGCTGATGCCGGTCTACGCCCTCGGCGACATCGAGCCACGCATCGACCCGACCGCGTACATCCACCCCGAGGCGGTGGTCATCGGCAACGTCGAGATCGG